>JGI11641J44799_10000256_pt1 | contig 15417 bp, 17 predicted proteins | sample WetSurSiteA1Bulk_FD_44799 | JGI IMG/M metagenome (IMG submission 44799) | reverse complement strand
TATTTACCGATCTTTTTCTGAAGCTCAAACATGTCTGGTTAGTTTGTTTATTTATTGGATTATACATTATAAGTTGTCGAAGCGGTAGTTCCACCTCGACCTGTCCAGTTGGTATGGAAAAATTCGCCTCTTGGCTTATCAGTCCGTTCATATGTATGAGCACCAAAGTAGTCCCTCTGAGCCTGCAAAAGATTGGCAGGAAGCTTTTCACACCTGTACCCGTCAAAATAACCAAGGGCGGAAGCCATAGCAGGAACCGGGATGCCGTTTAAAGCTGCTGCTGAAACCAGATTTCTCCATCCTTTCTGGGATTTTTCTACCTTATCTTTAAAGAATGGGTCAAGAAGAAGGTTAGTAAGAGAAGGATTATTGTTGAAAGCTTCTTTAATTTTACCTAGAAAAGCAGATCTGATAATACAGCCTCCCCTCCACATCAGTGCTATTCCTCCGTAATTCAGATCCCAATTGTACTCTTCAGCAGCAGCCTTCATAAGTGCATAACCCTGAGCATAGGAAACTATTTTTGAAGCATATAGTGCATCTTTCAGGTCATCNATGAATTTTGTTTTGTCTGATGTTAAAGCAGGAGTNGGGCCATGAAGTAATTTTGATGCCATAACCCTTTCTTCCTTTACGGCTGANAGGCATCTTGAAAACACTGCTTCACCTATAAGAGTCAGTGGAATCCCCTGGTCGAGAGCTGCCACAGCTGTCCATTTTCCTGTACCTTTTTGTCCGGCCGTGTCAAGTATTTTATCAACAAGAGGCTTCCCGTCAGTATCCTTATATGTAAGGATATCCCTGGTGATTTCAATCAGGTAACTATCAAGCTCTCCCTTATTCCATTCATTAAATACAAGATGCATCTCATCTGCATTCATATGAAGAAGATCCCTCATTACCTGATATGCCTCGCAGATGAGCTGCATATCTCCGTATTCAATACCGTTATGGACCATTTTAACAAAATGGCCTGCCCCGTTTTCTCCAACCCAGTCACAGCATGGCGTTCCGTCTTCGACTTTTGCAGCAATAGCCTGGAAGATAGGTTTAACCTCTGGCCACGCAGCTTTCGAACCACCGGGCATTATTGAAGGACCCAGGAGGGCACCTTCCTCACCTCCTGAAACTCCTGTCCCGATATAAAGGAGCCCTTTGCTCTCAACCAGTGAAGTTCTCCTGTTGGTATCCGGGAAATGGGTATTACCACCGTCAATAATAATATCACCTTTGTCAAGATGTGCAGTGAGGGTATTGATCATGTCATCTACNGCACTACCTGCTTTAACCATAATCATTATTTTTCTTGGCTGTTTTAATGATTTTATAAGTTCTTCTATTGAATGGGTTCCCACAATCTTTTTGCCTTTTGCCCTGCCAGCCAGAAAATCATCGACCTTCTGAGTTGTCCTGTTATAAACGNTAACCTGGAAACCATTTCTTTCCATATTAAGGACCAGGTTNTCACCCATTACTGCCAGACCTATTAATCCGATATCCGATAACGTATTCATAATTGATTGGTTTTTATTACTTTGTTGCTGGTTGTTGGTTGCTTGGTGCTGGTTACACCCCTGTACCTTTGTGCCTTTGCGCCCTTATAATATTCCTTTACTACCTCATCCATCACCCTGCTTGTTCTTGCAGCTGAAGCGCCTGTACTGACAACATTTCCCTTGCCGGAAAGTGCTTTTACAATCTGTTCAATAAGATAATACTGAATGTTTTCAGGTCTCTCATTGATAAACTCCTGACGTCCGTTTCCGTTAAGAAGAACAATAGGTTCGTATGTAAATGTAGAAGTTTTTATAATCCCTTTTTCACCCACTATCTCAAAAGAATCCCGGTTCCCTTCATGCGAAACACTGAATGACCAGATACCTGTCCCGACCATGTTGTCCCTGAAAAGAAAGCTGGCCGAAACAAAATCCTCAGCTTTATAGAAATGAGCCTGGTTCACTGCTATCGATGATACTTTAAGAACAGGTCCAAACACAAAATCGAGGTAATCAAGCTGATGGGATGCAAGGTCAAAAAAATGTCCTGCACCCGATATTTCTGGCTTTACCCTCCAGGGAAGCCTGCCAGCTTTTTCGTCATCTGAAGGAAAATTAAATATCTGGAAATTTACAAACCTGGGTTTTCCTATTTCACCTCTCTCAATCAGATTTTTGATCTTTAAGAAACCCGGGAGAGTCCTGCGGTAAAAAGCAACAAATACCGGTAATTTATATTTTTCTGCTGTTTTATTGATCCTGACACATTCCCTGTAATTTAATGCCATTGGTTTTTCAATATAAACAGGTTTACCGGCTTTAAGTGCTTTTATTGCATATTCTGAATGATATACGGGTGGTGTCGCAATATATATTGCATCAATCTCACTGTCATTTATCAGGTCGTCAGCATNGGAATAGAATTTTGGGACATTATGTCTTTTAGCATAGTCTTCTGCAAGTTCTGCATTTCTCCTCATTACTGCAACCAACCTGGAATCAGTTACCTTATTAAAAGCCGGTCCGCTTTTAANTTCGGTAACTTTTCCACATCCTATGATTCCCCAGTTAATCATTTCAGTTTATCTNTTGAAGCCCACAATCCTACTGCAGGATTTGATATGTAATATATTTCTTCACCATTNNCCAGTCTGTTTAAACCNTCATGAAGTTTGTCAGGATTNTATTTTTCTAACATTGCTTTCAGATCGGCATATTTGAAGTTGACTGATTCGATTTCCCGCTTTGTAAGGTAACCTGGACAATAGGTTATTGAAAACCTGCCTTCGGAACTTCCATGGATGAGATGTGCTGCAGCGCTTAGATTATTCATCAGCTCTTTATTTTCATCAAGGGATTTCAAAGTGGCAGGGGTTCCGCGATAGCCATATTTTCTAATCAGTCGGTCAATCTCTTTATCTTCTCCAAACTCTTTCAGTCCTGGTGCAAGAATTATCAATTCTCCTTTATCAGCCATTGCCATCCTTGTTCTGTAAATGCTCTTGTTTCCGAGCCAGGTGCTTTTAAACTCGGAAGGATCCAGAAATACGACTGTTTTTTTCAAAGGCTTATCAAGAACTGTAAAATTTACTTTAAGGGAAAGTTCAGCAGCCAGTCGGAATACTTCGTAATCATCCCCTATGAAGAGACCCCTGATGACCAGTTTCCCGGTTTCATCACGGCCAATCACCGTATGAATGTATACTACAGGAAGCCCTGGAATGAATTTTTCNGATGCATAGTTGAGAAGCTTTCTTACAGGTGTATCTGCTTTNCCCATCATCCTTTCCATCCCATATACTGCACCAATAAAGTGACTCTTGTTGATACCTTCGGGACCGCCGGTTCCTACAAACAGNTTTTTATTATAGTTCGCCATTCCCACAACCTCATGGGGGACTACCTGTCCGATAGAAAGTATAAGATCGTGTTTGCCGNTCATNACAAGCATATTAAGCTGAGCTGGCCAGGAATAATTCAATTTGCCTTCGGTAATTTCCGATATAAATTCTCCGGGAACAATACCTGNCGTAACCACATCATTTCTCCAGTCATGTATCCTGAAAAGACCCCTGGGCACACCTTTATACATTTCGGCGATTTCTTCTTCCGTCATTGGAGAATGTGTGCCAAGAGCAGGCAATATATCAATGAGATTTTCCTTTGTAATAATTATAAACCAGCGTGGTAATATCTCCTGATCTTGAATGAAATCTCGTAAAATCGGGTGGTACGACTAGTACCTTTTTCCTTGGTCCAAGTTTTACGAGAGCGGCATAAACACCGTATTCAAGATCATTTTTACCAATTACTGTGTTTTCTGAACCAGACTGATAGTAAATCATTGCTTTGCATTTTTTGTTTCATCTTTTGTTTTTACCAGCATTTCGACATGTCAACCAGCTGAAGCGAGGCAAACTCTTTAAAGGGAGTTATTTACTCTAAACCCTTTACTCTGTAGCTTTCACACACCACTGTAGGCACTGAATCCCCCATCCACAGGAATGATTACACCGGTAACAAATTTTGAAAGATCCGATACCAGATAAAGCAGTGTTCCGGTCAGATCATCAGGCGTGCCAAATCGTTCCATGGGTGTGCTGTTGAGTATTTTCCTGGCTCTTGGTGTAAGATTATCATTGGCTTTATCATCGATCATAAGGAATTTGTTCTGATTTGTAAGAAGAAATCCCGGGGCAATTGCATTAACCCTGATTCCGGCTTTTGAAAAGTGAACTGAAAGCCATTGTGTGAAATTATTAACAGACGCCTTGGCTGCTGAGTAGGCCGCTATTTTAGTAAGAGGACGATACGAATTCATCGATGAAATGTTAATGACTACACCCGATTTCTTTTTTACCATATCTGTAGTGTAAACCATCGATGGCAAAAGAGTTCCTTTAAAATTTAGATCGAATACCTTGTCAAATCCTTCCAGTTGCAATCCGAAAAAAGTGTCGGCAGGATCCTCGGTGTCTGATCCATCCATTTTTTCGACTTTTGTGGTTGCTGCNGGAGAATTTCCTCCGGCTCCGTTAATAAGAATATCGATCAGCCCGAAATTTTCATTAATAATNTTTTTGGAGTTTTCAAGTGAAGATTTGTCGAGTACGCTTGCTGACAGACCTAAAGATGGTGTCTTCGATTCTTTTTCAATTTCTTCCGCTACTTTGGCAGCAGCTTCGCCATTCAGATCAATAATTACAGTCTTTACGCCCTGAAATGCAAGTGCTCTTGCCATTTCAGAACATATCAGGCCNGCTCCTCCTGTNATAACTGCTATTTTGCCTTCTAAATTTAATTCGTTCATATTGTTCGTTTATTTTTTTNACTTTTCTCTGTATCTTTCTTGACTACATTGTGTTACTTAAAGAAAGTTAAAACTTACACAGAGTGACACAGAGAAACACAGGGTTCCACATAGATTTAAAATCCGAAATACTCCTTTGCGTTCTTATACGAGATCCCTTCAATGAGAGGTTTTACAAGTTCTTCCTCATCGGGTATAAGTCCTTTTTCTATTTGCTTTCCTACAAAATTGCATACAATTCTTCTGAAATACTCATGTCTGGGATACGACAAAAAACTCCTTGAATCTGTGACCATTCCAACAAACCTTCTAAGTAATCCGAGAGCAGCAAGGTCTTTAAGATGTTTTTCCATTCCTGTTTTCTGATCAAGAAACCACCAGGCAGCTCCATACTGAACTTTCACAGGCATGATCCCATCATTGAAATTACCTGCCATGGTCACCATCATTTCATTATCAGCAGGATTGAGATTGTAAAGAATAGTTTTTGCGAGCTGGTCAGTATCATCAAGCGAACTCAGGAATTTCGAAATTTTCAGGGCATCCTGTGGAACTCCGATAGAATCCCATCCGGTATCGGGACCCATAAGCCTGAACATTCTGGCATTGTTGTTCCTCATGGCACCGACATGAAACTGCTGGGTCCATCCTCTTTTGTGGTTCATTTTGCATAGCTCAAGCATAACTGCTGTTTTAAACTTCTCAGTTTTTTCTGCTGACAGGACTTCTCCTTTCAGAAGCATTGTGAATATCTGTTCTGTTTCACCTGGTGTATAAGGAGAAAAATAAAAGCGGTCAAGACCATGATCAGAAAGGCGGCTACCCTGGTTATGGAAATATTCATGCCGCTTATCCAGCGCTTCAATCAATTTTTCAAAATCACTGATATTTACACCTGATGCTGCTCCGAGCCTTGCAACATACTCTTTGAATTTTAGAGCGTCCTCAGTTTTAACTGCATTATCAGGACGAAATGTTGGCAACACTTTAATTTCAAATGAGCTTNTTAACTGTTTATGAAATTCCAGACTATCTGACGGATCGTCAGTTGTACAGATCACTTCTACTTTCATTTTTCTGATAAGTGATCTGATGCTGAAATCCTTTGATCGGAGCATCTCCGTGGCCTTCTTATAAATTCCCCCTGAGGTAGAAGGGGAAAGTAAGTCATAGATTCCAAAATATCTGGCCAGCTCTAAGTGGGTCCAGTGATAAAGCGGATTTCCGACGGTAGCCGGAACGGTTTCAGCCCATTTTTTAAATTTCTCTTCCGGAGTAGCATTACCGGTGCAGAATCTTTCAGCTATGCCGTTAGTCCTCATAGCCCGCCATTTATAATGATCTCCCTCAAGCCATGCCTGCCCCAGATTATCAAACTGTCTGTCTTCGGAAATCATTGAGGGTGAAAGATGGCAATGGAAATCAATTATAGGCTGTTTTTCTGAAAACTCATGATAAATCCTTCTGGCAGTTTTGTTCTCAAGAAGAAAATCCTCATTAATAAATGGTTTGATCATAATATTGTCAGATTTGCAGGAAGAGGTAAAAGGACTATAAACAAAAGAATAATTACGAAAATAAAGATTGTAAATTAATAAACCAATTTAATAATAAAAAGAGTTGCTGACAGGATATTTTAAGTGAAATCTTCCAGAATAAACCACTCAGATTTAGTGTACTTTCCAGCCAAAGATTGTATTTTTGACAGTAATAGTTAATGCAATAAAATCTTTAATAAAATCACATGAAGACCGAACTCAGATATGCAGTACACCCTGATGATGTAAAAGGATATGATACAGAGAGACTCCGGAAAGAGTTTCTAATTGAGAGAGTTTTTTTTGCTGATGAGATATCTCTTGTTTATTCATTGTACGACAGGTATATAGTTGGAGGAGCCTATCCGGTAAAGAAGGATCTGAAACTTGAAACGGCCGATGATCTTAAGGCATCATATTTTCTTGAAAGGCGCGAAATGGGAATTATTAATGTTGGAGGCACAGCAGAGATAGAAGCCGATGGAACAATCTGGAATATCGGATTCAAAGAAGCTTTATACCTTGGAAAAGAAACCCCAGGCGTAGTTTTCAGATCGGTGGATAAGTCCAAACCTGCAAAACTCTATATTAATTCAGCACCTGCCCATCACAAATATCCATCCAGGAAAGTAACTCTTAAAGATGCCGTGATTGTGACTATGGGATCTCCTGAAGAATCAAACCACCGGACAATAAATAAACTGCTGGTTAACGGTGTTCTTTCAACCTGCCAGCTTCAGATGGGAATGACTGAACTTAAGCCAGGAAGCGTCTGGAATACAATGCCGGTTCATACCCATAACCGAAGAATGGAGGCATATTTTTATTTTGAAGTATCGCAAAAGCAAGGGATCTGTCATTTTATGGGCGATCCTGATGAGACGAGACATATCTGGATGAAGAATGAACAGGCTGTTCTCTCACCATCATGGAGCATCCACAGCGCTGCTGGCACGTCAAACTATACTTTTGTATGGGGTATGGCAGGCGAGAACCTCGATTACGGGGACATGGATACTCGTTATCCGGATACGCTTAAATAATCACTCTCAGTGGCATCTGTGAATCCTTTGTCTCCTCTGTGTAAGTTCTTTTAATTAGTTTATTGCGCCGAATTGCACAGAGAAGTTACAGAGTTTCACTGAGAAAAACATATTATAGCAATGAATGAATTATTCGATCTTACAGGCAAAATTGTTCTGGTAACAGGAGGTACTCATGGTATCGGTTTGGCTATTGGTCTGATACTTGCCAAAGCCGGGGCAAGAGTGTGTGTGAACGACCTTAATGAAGAAAAACTGAAACAATGTCGGGAAGCATTTAAGAAGGAGGATCTTGAGGTCTATACTCTTATTTTCAATGTCACCGATGAAAAGGATGTTGATAAAGGAATTTCTCAGATAGAGAAAAATATCGGAACAATCAATATCCTGGTAAATAACGCAGGTATAATAAAGCGCATTCCAATTCTTGAAATGCAAATATCCGAATATAAGCAGGTAATTGATGTTGACCTCGTTGCACCTCTGATTGTATCCAAAAGAGTAGTACCTGGTATGATCAGAAGCAGAAATGGAAAAATAATCAACATGTGTTCCATGATGAGCATTTACGGGAGGAACACGGTCTCCGCATATGCATCTGCCAAGGGGGGGCTTATGCTGCTTACCAGGAATATGACGTGCGAATGGGCAAAATATAATATTCAGATCAATGGAATTGGCCCTGGTTACATAGAAACATCACAAACTGGCCCGATCCGTGAAAATGGTCATCCGTTCAATGACCTTGTGATGACCCGTACTCCTGCAGGTAGATGGGGGAAACCAGAAGATGTGGCAAACGCTGCTCTTTTCCTTGCCTCTAAAGCAAGCGATTTTGTAAATGGCCATATTCTTTTTGTCGATGGAGGAATTCTTGCAAATTTCGGTTACGTAAAAGGGGAGAACGATATTTAAGTCGTTCAGTCTATAATCGTGCAGTCAACACTAATTCAAGACTTTACAGACTTTAAGGACTCTTAGACTTTTTACTTTTATTTTTTATCTTCTCAAGAAGCCAGGCCATATTTTCGCCCAGTACCCTCATCGTTTTCATCCCCTCTTCGTCCTTCAGGACATCTCCTTTATCCCTGCCTATTGCAATATTCCAGTATGATGATCCCGGGATTATCATTTCATTTATAAGAAAGAAGTGGTTAATACTGTCAAAGGTATGGATTGAGCCGGCACGCCTTACAGCAACCACTGCTGCCCCTGGTTTGCGTTTAAGAGGGTTACCAGCACTCCTAAGCGCATATCCTGCTACTTCAAGAAAAGCTTTTGCATCACCGCACAGATCAGCAAAATAGACTGGGGAACCTATGATTATTGCATCGGCTTTTTCCATTTTTTCGATGCAGGCATTTATTATATCGTTTTTCTGATGGCATCTTCCATCCGCCTTCTTTTTACACTTCATACATGCTATACAGCCTCTTATTTTCTTACCGCCAATCTGAAATATCTCTGTCTTTATTCCTTTTTCTTCAAGAGGCTTAAACGCTTCATTGATCATTAGGTAGGTATTGCCTTCTTTTCTCGGACTGCAATTGATTCCCAGAACTTTCATTTTCATTTTATTAAGTGAATTTGATCAGCTATTTTCAGGCTTATCACTATTTTCATCAGAATGTGGCCTGGAATAAAGATCTTCAACCTTTAAGTTATCACCTACACTATCTTCTTTCTGTATATTCCAGGAGGACTTCTCCTCTTCGCGTGCTCTGCCATTAAAGTACAGGATACTGGCGAATATTGGCAAAAGTGGTAATGTTATTGCATTCACCAGTGCAGAAAGAATTATGTACAACGGATTAGTAAAGATTTCGGTCAGTGAAGAAGCTTCCGAAGGATTGGTAAAAACCTGGAAAAACTTACCAGTAAATGGGACCAGAATCAAGCCGGACAAAATCGTCGTAATTACCAGGATAATAACAACAAAAACAGCTGTCCAGCCAATGTTTGACCAGAAATTCCTGTGAGCGAGTTTAATTGTTCTCGTAATAGTGTTTGCAATACTGGGGCCTTCAATCATCATTACCGGAAGGATGAACAGGTATATCATCAATACATATATGGCAGCAAACAGGACCCCGATAACTATTAGGAGCAGACCCAGAAAGAGTACGAAAGATGCTGCAATAACAAGAAATACCATAATTATCATGTAAAGGACAAAATATCTGAGCGATTTCAGAGCAGACCGCAGAATATTGTTTTCAGGATCAAGAGGATTATAAATGATATAATATTGAAGAACAGTTGTGAAGAGCAGGCTAATGACTGATACTATTATCATTGGCCATAAATACTCACGGAGCTTTACCATCATCTCATCCAATGTGGTGATCGATTGAATTTCATTTAAATTAATAAGTGTAGAAAGGTACTGAAGTAACAGTCCCATGACAAAAGAGGTTAAGAAAAGGGGAATAAACTTCTTCCTGTAGAAGTCCCATAATGAGTTCATTGCACTGTCGATTGTGTGAACTCTGTAAAGGGGGTGATGATTTATCTGCTCCATTGCTATATGAATAATTTGTAATTTCCAAAAGTAAATTAAATACCGATAATTTTAACAACACTGACTTTCGACTTTATTTCCCCTTCCTCCATTCCCTTAGAATATTTGCGAAGGGGAAAATCTGATTCTGCTTTCTTGGGTTGAATATACCCTCATTGACAGCTTTGACATCTTCAATTGTAAAAAAAGCCTTGGGATTAAAAGAATTTACAACCTCCAGTACCTTTTCGAGCTCATTTCGATGGACAATCGAATAAACAAGGTGAATCTTTTCCTTCGCTCCGTGAGCTTCTATTGTGGTTGCTCCAAAACCGTTGTCATTCAGGATTTTAACAAGATCCATTCCTTTTTCACTTGTAAATACCCTTATCATCTGGATTCCCATTGCCAGTTTTTCTTCAATTATCATTCCTACAAAATTCCCGGTTGCGAATCCAGCCGCATAAGCTACGTAATTAACATAATTATCAAGATTTTGCATTATTTTACTGATTGCAATTATCCAGATAAGGACCTCAAAAAAACCAAGAACTGGCGCCACATTTCTGTTCCCCTTTGAAACAAAGATAATTCGCATGGTGCCGATCGAAACATCGCAGATACGGGCAAGAAAGATCAGGAAAGGCATTATTGCATAACTGAAGAGATCGGAGTTGAGAAATGAGTTTTCCATACTGGCGTTTTTTTGACAAAACAAATATACAAATAGTATTACTTCACTGAGGGATCAAAGAATGAGCCTGAATGAGTGTATTTTAAACTTTTTCTTATTATTTTTGTTCCCTTGAAGATCGGATATATTTAAAACCGGAAATAATAAATTCCGGTACAAAAATCCTAATAAATATTTTTTTAAATTGTATAAAAATTAAACAGTTAAAATTATGAGATTAAGCAAAGTAACGTTATTTATTGGTGTGTTGGTAATTGTTGGTGCTGTTATGTCGGCATGCAATCAGAAACAGTCAGGCAAAGCACAGACAGCTCGCATTGAGTACTTCAGGAACCTTGTATTTTCTGAAACGCCCTTTGACACAGAAAGAGGCTCCCGACAGCTTACTGCGGATCAGGCTGCCGAAATAAACTGCTATAAATTCACATATGATAATACAGGAAGGCTAGTATCGGTTGAATTTGTCAGAGGTGATGAACTTCTAGGGTATTCGTCAATGAGGGAAGCTGCAAAAATATCCTATGATTACTCTGACAATAAACAAATTAAGCACTTTTTTGACGAGAATAACCAGCCAATTGAATCAGAAGGGGTTTTTACGGCAGAATATACCCTTGATGAGAACGGTATCCGTACTGGTCTTAAATTTTTCAATAATAATGGTGAACCTGTTGAGAACAGGAATAAAATACATTCATATGTTTGGGCAATTCTGGATGATGGTATGGTTCAGGAAAAAAGATATAATCTGGCAAATGAGGAAACCGTTATGAATCCTTTCTGCCCGTTCTATGAACTGCGCTTTGCATATAACAGCAAAGGATATGTGGTTAAGATGGCAAATTATATGAATGATTCCCTTTACAATTGTACTGCAGAGAATTGCGGCGACATTGGGGTTTCATATTTTACCTTTGCTCCTAATGACCAGGGTGACGTGGAGAGTTTTTCGGTTTTTAATGTAACCGGTCAGATGTCAAACCTTTTTTGGGGCTGGTCAAAGCGACTAAGCAAGTATGATGATAACGGGTACCTTCTGGAAACTGAAGTATTTGATCAGGACAATGAATACGTAAGCGGTAAGAATATTCCTGTAACCCAGAATGTTTATGATACACATGGTGCACTTATTGAAACGCGGAATCTCGATAAGGATAAAAACATAATCAATCATCCTGAAACGGGTGTGGCAATCACTGAATATAAATATGACGACAAAGGAAACAGAATTGAAACCTTGAAGTATAATAAGGATCGTGTTCCTGTTACAATCTAATCAGAATTATCTTTCAGTGATGATTAAATTTAAATATTCCACCTTCGCAATTCCGGTGATGTTAATTATAGCTACCGGATGTAGCGGAAATAAAAACGAGAAGAAACAGGAAGCTGTACAACAGGTTGCAGCTACTGTTGCTGCTCCGGTTATAGGTAACGAAACGCTTCTGTTACTTAAGGAGCTTGAACAAAATGGCGATTATGTCAACAGTCAGTTCTTCCCTAGTCTGATAAAAGCTTCTGTCGTAAATAATGAGCTTGGATCGCATGACCTGATAATAGACCTCAGGTCTCCGGAACTCTTCTCGAAAGGTCATATTGAAGGAGCGGTAAATAAACAATTCAGCGATTTGCCTGATTATTTTGAAACGGGAATCCGACCTTTTGAATTTAACAAGATTATCCTTGTTTGTGATGATGGTCAGGTGTCGAGCTATACTACTTCGCTGCTAAGGTTAATGGGGTATGGTAATGTTTACGCTTTACGGTGGGGTATGAGCGGATGGAATAAATCCTATGCACAGAACGGATGGATGAAAGGTGTATCCGGGAAATATGAAAACCAGCTCGAAGTTGCTGCTAATGAGGCCCCGGCATCTTCTGGTATGCCGGAAATCAATACTGGATTTAAAACAGGCAAGGAGATCGGGGATGAAAGATTCAGAAGACTCTTTAAAGAGGGAACCGGAAATATTTTAATTACAGCAGATGAAGTATTTAAAGATCCATCCAGGTTCTTCATTATTAATCTTGAACGAAAAGATAAGTATGACGACGGTCATATACCGGGAGCAGTCAGGTACAAACCTGAATCGACCCTTGGTTTTACCGATATAATGTCTACAATCCCATTTGACAAGACTGTCGTTGTATATTGTGGAACTGGTCATAATTCAGGATTCGCCACAGCTTACCTTCGACTTTTCGACTATGATGCCAGAACCCTGAAGTACGGGAATAACAGCTTTATGTACAACAAAATGGTCAGTCAGAAAGCAGTACTGTCGTGGCTACCATTTACGTTAGCAGAATCAAACGACTTTAAGGTTGTAAAATAACCTGCTGGGAAGAGAGATTAAATATGTTCCGGCATTGATATTGTATCAGGCCGGAATCTTTTTCTAAATACTTCGAAATCTTTATCTTCCGCCAGGATAAAGACATTTTCCAATCCTTTCTGTGTGAGAAGAATCCATATCCTGGCAGATATTGCATAATTGGATGAAACGAGGATTACCGGCCCTTTGCATTTTTTTATCATTCTGATATTCTTTTGGTCCAGAATGGAATCAGGATTAATTTTCAAAGTAATTTCACTATATCTGCCTTTCAAAATATCCGAACTATCCAATTCTATTATCAAAGCATTTTGGTATCCTGGAATCTGGTCTGTAGTTATAATATTTGATCCCTGAAAGGAAGAGCCGGCAAGTTTGGGAGCATCATACCTGAACCCCGAATGGCTTAAAGATCTGTAGAGGACGGCTAATAAAAGAACAAGGAAAACCGCAGAGACAAAACCGTATTTTTTCAAAGTATTCATCGAATGGTCAGATTAATTATCATCGTTATTCACAACCGCCATCAAGCTTTCTTGCAGAAAATTTATTTGATGTCATGAATGTTGCTTTAAGGCTGTCAGGCATGCTATTTATCTGAGTAAACAGCCTTGCAGCTTTTTTTCTCGTCTCAAAAAGAGCATTCTCCCTGGCTGATATTCTTTCACCTGTGAATTCTGATTCCATCACGGTATTGAACCATTCATTCAGTCCTCCCTCCATTACATAACTGTTCTTATAACCAAGACCTCTGGCATATACCATAGCATAATTTGAGTAGAAGTCGCTGTTCGAATAAAAAATATTCTTAGCCTTTTTATCATTCATATAAATGTACAGGTCACTGCTGATAAAATCATTATAAGGTATGTTAACCGACCCTGGTATATTGAGCTTTCTGAATTCTTCAGTTGGCCGCAGATCAATTAACCTGATTGTACTGTCATCATTGACAATCAGCTTTGCTACCTGATCGGCAGTTAATGATACCTCAGGGTTTAAAATATCTGTGAGAAGTCTCCCCGGTCTAACTATGAATGATCTGTTTGCTGACAGTGGCAATAATGCCAGAACCATTCCGGACAGGAGCAGAATGACTGTTATCTTTTTTCTCATCTCCATGTGATAATCAAATTTCATTTGTTATTTCCGGTCTGGCAAACTTTTTTTCCGCGATTTCAGCGACCCAGAACATCAGGGCTGCCGCAACAATTAACAGCAATGTAAATAATCCTGGCGACAAACCCAGTGATTCATTTATCTTAACTGGTCCCCTGTAACCACTATTTGCCAGATTCTGAATAGCCGGGTAGGTCTCTGCAAACAGGAAAGCTCCCGTAAGACCTCCTGCAGCGAAAACCATTGCATCGATTTTTCCTATTGAAAGGGCACATAGACCTGTGCCCGGACAGAAACCTCCCATTATAAAACCTGCACCCATAATAACCCCGCCTATTATTGCCGCTCCGATATAGAATTCGTTAACATATACCTGTTTTAGGTTAAGAAACCCGAAAAAGTTGAGAAATTGTGATCCTATCAGGGCAACAATTGCAGCAGTGAAAAATACTTTGATAACTGTTGTGTCATACCCATAAAACATTCCGGCGAGCTTTCTGGATGATGAAAATCCTGCCTGCTCAAGAGCAAAACCAAATCCGGTTCCTATCAAAAAGGCCACCAGCAGATCTAGCCATTCCGGAAAAAGAAAATAAGATGATATTGGTCCCATATTAATTGTCTTTAAGTTTTTAAACCTTTACACCATTTCGCCTCCATGCCTTCACGCCTCCACGCCTTCATGCCTTCACACCTTCACGCCTTCACGCCTTCACACCTTTCTATTATATCCAGTTCTTCCTGAAAAACCATGCAAAAACATATGCAGATCCGAAGATTGCCATCATTGTCACAAATCCTGCGAGTGACAGAACAGCCATCCCCGAGAGTGCTGCACCGCTTGTGCATCCTCTGGCAAGTTGAGCACCATAAACAAAGAATACACCTCCCAGAAATGCGAACACGAGTCTTCTCAGATTCGAGATTTTTTGGGATTTTTCAATTCTGAATTTCAGCCTTTTTGAAACTGCACCCGAGAAAAAACCTCCTGCGACTACTCCAAATATCTCAAGTGTAAGCCAGTTCTTTAAAGGTTTCTTGCCATCCTCAAAGTACTTGGAATAGTATTGAGAATTATCTGCATGAGACCGGTCAATTGTTCCTACTAACGAAACAACACAGTATTTGATTCCACCGCTGGCCCCCAGTCCACGACCTGAAATATACATGGCCAGAAGTAATACTGTTCCAAGCAGGACTCCTGCAAGGTAAGGATTCATGTATTTTGTTTTCATACTAACAATAATTTCACTCGTACAACAATTATTTATCCGGTATATTTAAGCCTTTCCCGTACCGCACACCACATACCCCACACCGTACACCGCACACCGCACACCGCACACCGCACACCGCACACCGCACGCCATTCTTTTTAATT
>JGI11641J44799_10000253_pt1 | contig 15473 bp, 13 predicted proteins | sample WetSurSiteA1Bulk_FD_44799 | JGI IMG/M metagenome (IMG submission 44799) | reverse complement strand
ATTCATAATTTAGCAAAACCATTTAAAGGTAATCTTAAATATGCCTTAAACCATCTGGAAGATGTATTATCAACTGCCAATCTGGATTTCAACCAGAGGATGATTCAAAAGATGGTATATACTGATTTTAGCTTAATAAAAAGACTTACAATTCCAATCAAAGATGTAATTAAAGCCGAAGATTTCTTTTCAGAATTTATGTCAAAATGCACTTATAAGGATGATTTTTATAGATTGATGTATATAAATTTTAAGCATGATTTACATAATGATTATTTAGTTAAAGTGGATCGTATGAGTATGGCGAATTCCCTTGAAGCTCGTATTCCATTTCTTGATCATCGACTCATCGAACTAATGTGCTGTGTTGATAAAAAAGTAAAAATGCAAGGTTGGGAAAGAAAAAGCATACTAAGAAATACTATTGGCAAATCTCTTCCTCCTGCCTTGTTAAAGGCGCCTAAAAAAGGGTTTGGTATTCCTTTACGTGAATGGTTCAAAGAAGACAACTTTGATGATATATTAAATAAATTGCAAAGCAAGAATCTCCTACTAGATAAAATAACACTTAAAAAAATTATTACAGATAATAAAAATGGTTTAAGAGACAATGGAAATTTCATTTGGTCTGTTCTTATTTTGAACGAAATCATGGCAAATATGTAATGAGAGTTTTGTTTGTTTACAGGGGATATGGAGTCAACAAATCCAATAGTGTTATTGATTTTCAAAGGATATCTTTACACAAAGGAGGTATAGAAATATTAGTTTTCCCGATAATTCAAGGCGGAGTTGTAGGGTATTTAAAATCATTTTGGAAATTAAAATCATTTCTTAGAACTAATTCTGTTGATTTAATCCATGCACATTATAGCTTCTCAGGTTTTATTGCTAGCCTTTCAAGCAAAAGCCCTGTTATTTGTTCATTAATGGGCTCAGATGTGTTGCAGGGCGGATTTATCCTTAGATGGATTACTGGTTATTTCTATAAGAAAAAATGGAAGATCACAATAGTTAAAAGTAAAGAAATGCAAAAAATCTTTCCTAATGCAAAAGTGATAAAGAATGGAGTTGATCTGACTTATTTTTTCCCTTCATCTAAAACAGAAGCAACAAAGAAATTAGGATTCAATCCATTAGATAAAAATATTATTTTTGTCGCCCAAGACTCGACATCTCATATAAAAAACCTCCAATTGGCACAAAAAAGTATTGAATTAATCAACAACAATAATATTAAGCTTCATATTGTATCGAATAAATCTTTTAAAGAACTTCCGCAATACTACAATGCAGCGGATTTGTTGCTGCTTACTTCAATTTCCGAAGGATCACCAAATGTTATTAAAGAAGCAATGGCTTGTAATTGTCCTATTGTTGCTACTGATGTTGGAGATATTAGAGAGTTAATAGATAATACTGAAGGTTGTTTTATAACTGATTTCAATCATGAAAATATTGCTCAGCAGTTAAAACTTGCCCTTGAGTTAAAGAAAAGAACAAACGGAAGAGACAAAATTCAAGATTTAGATAGCAGGATTGTTGCTCAAAAAATTATTGAAATATACAGGGATGTCTTAAAAATGTGAAAATTGATTGCAATAATAGACTATGGGATGGGCAATCTGCGTTCAGTTCAGAAAGCATTTGAACGGATCAATATCAAAGCAACAATTACTAATGATCCGGATTCTTTAATAAATGCCGATAAAATTCTATTGCCAGGAGTAGGGCACTTTTCTAGTGGAATGAAGAATTTAAACAAATCTGGATTTTCTTCCGCCATTAGAGAAGCTGTAATCGAAAAAAAAATCCCTATTCTCGGGATATGTTTGGGAATGCAACTACTCACAGAATATAGTGAAGAAGGATATGCTGAAGGACTTTGCCTGATTAAAGGTGTTACTAGAAAATTCCCGGAGATGAAACTAAAAATTCCGCACATGGGGTGGAATTCCATTAATCCGATACAAACATCAAACCTTTTTGAGGGAATTCAAATTGATGATCTGGTATATTTTGTTCATTCATATTATGTTACATGTTATAATTCCTCTGATGTAATTTCCCAAACCGAATATGGTATAAAGTTTGATTCTGCTTTTGAACATGAAGGGATTGCTGGTTTTCAATTTCACCCGGAAAAAAGCCATAAAACAGGACTTCAGTTGCTTAAGAATTTCAATAATATGTAACAGATGTTTAGACCAAGGGTAATCCCGATTTTGCTTCTCAAAGGGAAGGGTCTTGTAAAAACCAAACAATTCAGTAAACCCAATTATATCGGTGACCCAATAAATGCGGTAAGAATTTTTAATGATTTAGAAGCAGATGAACTTATTTTTCTGGACATTACAGCTTCGAGGGAAAATCGGTCTATTTCAGTTGAGCTCGTGAAACAAATCGGAGATGAAGCTTATATGCCCTTTGCTGTTGGAGGCGGCGTAAATAATCTGGCAACCGCAATTGAGTTGGTAAATGCTGGTGCTGAAAAAATAGTTATGAACACAGTTTTTGTTCGGAATCCTGGAATTGTTTCTCATATTTCAAAAAGCATAGGAAGTCAAAGTGTTGTTATTTCACTGGACATTAAAAAATCTTTTTTTGATAATTGCTATTTGTACATAATGGATGGTACGCAAAGAACATCCTTTGATCCTATTACTGCTGCAAAAAAAGCTGAAGACCTGGGTGCAGGTGAGATAATTTTAAATTATATGGATAATGATAGTTTAATGAATGGCTATAATCTTGAATTGATTCACAAAGTGTCAGAAAGCGTTAATATTCCTGTTGTTGCTGGATGTGGCGCAGGCTGCTTGGATCACATGAAAAAGGCTGTTGATAATGGAGCACATGCAGTGGCTGCTGGAAGTATGTTTGTTTACCATGGCCCGAGGAGAGCGGTACTTATTAACTATCCCACAAAGGAAGAACTAATCTTAGCATTCAAATAATATAGAGAAATGTCAATTAATGGTAGAATTTGTTCGGCAGGTGTTTGGGATGAAAGTGTTCCTGGAATAGAATTTGACGAAAATGGAATTTCAAATTATGCAAAGTTATTTCAGACTTTAGTCAGTGCTTATCCAAGAGGTGAAGCAGGTAACCAAAAGTGGTTGAATATTGTTGAAAGAATAAAAGCAGAAGGCAAAAATAGGCCATATGACTGTGTTATAGGTGTAAGCGGAGGTACAGACAGTTCCTATCTGCTTCACATTTCTAAAGAATATAAACTACGCCCCCTTGCTGTAAATTTGGATAATGGCTGGAATAGTGATATTTCTGTAAAGAATATCAAAAAAATGACAAATCAACTAGAGATTGATCTTGAAACATACGTGATAGATTATGAAGAAATAAAAGACCTGCAGAGATCGTATATCTTTGCTGGACTTCCCTGGATCGATGCACCTACAGACCTTGCAATAAAGGCTGTATTGTATAAAGTTGCAGCTCGAGAAAGGATAAAATATATATTAAGAGGCAATGATTTCAGATCAGAAGGGTCTCAACCTGATGAATGGACATATGGTGACGGCAGACAATTAACTGCAGTGCATAAAAAATATGGAAGAGTTCGGTTAAATACCTTTCCCAATTACACCTTATCTAATCTTTTATATTATGGATTTATAAAAAAAATAAAAAGTATTTATCCATTTTATTACCTTGAATACAATAAAACAAAAGCCCAGGAATTCCTCTCAAGAAACTATGGATGGGAATATTATGGAGGACATCACCATGAAAATCACTTCACTAAATTTGCTATTTCATATTGGTTATATGAAAAATTTAGCGTTGATAAACGCAAAATCACTTTATCTGCGCAAATCTTGAGTAAAGAAATTACAAGGGAATCGGCCTTAATAGAATTACAAAAAAAACCTTATGACGCTGAATTCATGAATCAAATGCTTGATTTCGTGATTAAGAAACTTGACTTTTCTTCCAGCCAATTTCAATCCTTAATGGAAGAAAAAAAACACTCTTTCCATGATTATCCATCATATAATTTTTTATTTACCAAAATGCTTAAAATAGCTCGACCAATTCTGGATCTTGTTTTTATTCATAAACCGCAATCAATATTTCAAGCCGAAATGCGTAATAAGAAATTGTGATGAAGTATCTTTTCTTCTTCGTGCACCCTTCTAAATTTCATGTTTTTCGAAATACAATAAACCACTTACTAACTGATGGTCATCAAGTTGAAATATTAATCACTTCAAAAGATATTTTAGAAGATTTGGTAAAACAAGAAGGCTGGCAGTATTCAAATATTTTCCCTGCAGGACGTAAAATTAAAAACCTGCCACAGAAAATGGGTTTGATTATTAACTTCTGTAGGACAATTTACAGACTTTTAAAGTACACAAAGGGCAAGAAGTATGACTTATTTATAACTGATGATTTGCTGGTTTATATTGGGAAATGGAAAAAAACACCATCAATAGTCTTTTGTGATGATGATCTCTTTGTTGTAAAACAATTCGCTTTGATCTTAGCAAAAGCTGACTATATATTATCACCAGACATTACAAATTGCGGTAAATTTAATTACAAAAAGATTGGATTTCCCGGGTACAAAGAATTAGCCTACTTACACCCTAATCATTTTCTGCCTGAAATTTTGGAAATAAAAACATTTAATCCAGAGCTTAAACCCTACTTTATTTTAAGGCTCGTTTCTTTGCTTGCTTATCATGATGTTGGAAAGAAAGGCATCTCTAACGATCAGGTAATTAAGCTAATTGCCTTATTAGAAACCTATGGTAAGGTTTTTATTAGTGCAGAAAGGGAGCTGCCGATAGAACTTGAAAGCTATAGATTATCAATCAATCCGGAGAAAATAGCAAATGTTATATATTACGCTCAGATGTTCATCGGGGATAGCCAGACAATGACTTCAGAAGCAGCTGTTCTTGGCACACCAGCGTTCAGATGCAACGACTTTGTTGGTAAAATAAGTGTCATGGAAGAAAAAGAAAACAAATATGGCCTGTCGTTTAATTTTCGCCCTTGTATGTTTGATGAAATGTATTTAAAAATTGAATCTTTACTAAAGGTTCAAGGTAATAAAGACTCCTTCCAGAAAAAAAGAAATAAAATGCTTCAGGATAAAATTGACCTTTCATTATTCATGATATGGCTGTTTGAAAACTATCCACGAAGCATTGAAGAATTAAAAAAAAGTGGTTTTTCTTTTAATAAATATAAACTGAAAGATTAAGCAAGTGTGCGGCATTTTCGGAATTCTAATTAAACCACAAGCCAAAGTTTCTAAAAGGAGTATTGAGGATTTAGTTAAACGGCTTGCAATTCTATCGGAATCACGGGGGAAGGATTCTTCTGGAATTGCATTTCGTAATGAAATTGAGCAGACAATTCATGTAATAAAAGGAGACATCCCAATACGGGAACTACTAAAAAGGGATGAATTTAAATATCAACTTAAAAATTCCATTGAAGCATTCAACCATGGAAAAGGTTTTTGTGCTTTTGGACATGCCCGTTTAGTTACGAATGGCTCACAATTAAAAGAAGCAAATAACCAACCTGTAATCAAAGATGGTATAATTATTATTCACAATGGGATAATTGTAAACGTGGATAAACTCTGGCTTCAACATCCGGATTTAAAACGTAATTATCTTATTGATACAGAAATCATACCAGCTCTCATCCGAAAAGAATTAGAACAAGAAAATGATCTTATTGATTCATGCAACCTTGCTTTTATGGATATTGAAGGTACCTACTCAATTGCGGCAATGTTCCAAGACTTAGATCAGTTTGCCCTTGCAACAAATAATGGGTCATTGTACTATCTCTCAAATGATGAAGATATTATTCTATTCGCATCCGAAACCTATTATCTACAAAAAGTCAGGAATGAGGTTAACTCGCATATTTTTAATAGAAAGAATGAAACGCGGCAAGTACAAGCTAATAACGGCCTTATAATAAATTTAAAAACCTTGAAAATTAGTTATTTTAGTACAACACAATTAGAATCTAAAAACAACAAAATTGTTTTATCTCAATCATATAAACTTTGTAAACACCTTTTAAATAACAAATCTTCGAAAAATGAAGTAATAATTGACCCGACCATCTATATAAATCGTTCGAAGGAAAATCATTTGTTTAACTTACTTGAATATAATTTAGCCGCCATAAAGAAACTCAAACGCTGTACGAAATGTTTACTTCCTGAAACATTTCCGTTTATTGAGTATGACGCCAAAGGTGTTTGTAATTATTGTAACAGATACAATAAAAAAAACCAAACAAATAAGATTGAAGAGTTAAAGGAGATAGTGAATCCCTTTAGGGGGAATGGGAATAAACCTGACTGCATAGTCCCTTTTAGCGGCGGTAGAGATAGCAGCTTTTCTCTTCATATTATTAAGAACGAATTGAAATTGAACCCAATTTCATATACTTATGACTGGGGTATGGTGACTGATTTAGCACGAAGAAATATTGCGAGAGTTTGTGGCAAACTTGGAATTGAAAACATTGTTGTGTCAGCTGATATAAGAAGAAAGAGACATTATATAAAATTGAATATAGAAGCATGGTTGAAGAAACCTCAACTTGGAATGATACCATTGTTTATGTCAGGAGACAAAGCATTTCATTTTTACATGGCGCAGTTACAAAAGCGCACTGGAATTTCGTTAAATATCTGGGGTGAAAATTTTTTAGAGAAAACAGACTTTAAAGTTGGGTTTGCAGGAATTCCTCCAGAATTTAATAAAAATAGAATATACTCTTTGTCTAAGAGAAATTCAGTATCAATGGCGTATTTCCTAGCCAAATCGGTATTAAACAATCCAACATATCTAAATTCATCACTAATCGATAATCTTAAAGCTCAATATTCCCGTTCATTTCTGAGAAAAACTGATTATTTTAATTTTTATGATTACTATATCTGGGATGAAAAAATAATAAATAATACACTTAAATCTGAATATGATTGGGAACATGCAATTGACACTAGATCCACATGGAGAATAGGAGATGGAACATCAGCGTTTTATAATTACATTTATTATACGGTTGCTGGATTTTCAGAGTTTGATACCTTTAGAAGTAATCAAATCAGAGAAGGTATGATTGATCGAAATTCAGCTCTTGATCTGGTTGAAAAGGAAAACTTCCCTCGTTATGAAACATTAAGATGGTATTTTGAAATAATTGGAGTTGATTTTGAATCTGTCATAAAAAAAGTCAATTCCATAGAAAAACTTTATCTTTTGGAACAAAAATATTAATATGTGAAATTTAAGTTCAAATTAGCGTTAACTTTTATAAACATATCAGTTGTTTCACTCGAAACAATAAATTTGTAATCATTAAGATCAATTTTTCCACAGTGAACAAGTTCGAATTAGTTAGCAAAAAACCTATCCCTTATTACGATGAAATGGGCAATTCTTTTTTTATAAATATTAAAAGGGTCGCCAGGGATAGAAAAATGTCTATAACAACATATCTATTATACAAGTTGAAATTAATTGTACTTCAATCCTTTGCCGACAGTTGTCCTATTAACAGGATAAGGGTTAAATTTCAACGTTTAAGAGGTGTTCATATTGGGAATAATGTATATATTGGGAAGAAAGTATTTATAGATAATCTCTACCCAAACTTTGTTTATCTTGAAGAAGGAGTTCATTTACACTCAGGGTGTATGATTATTTCGCATTTTAATCCACCTAAACGATTCAGTAATTTATTTGAAGCCTGTGCAAACCCTGTAGTAATAAAAACCGGGGCAATAGTGGGTCTCAGAGCTGTGATAATGCCAGGAGTAACCGTAGGACAGAATTCAGTAGTAACTGCGGGTTCAATAGTAATGAAAAACGTTGCTCCTTTCACCCTCGTTCAAGGTAATCCGGCAAGAAAAATCCTTAACTTTGAACATCTCTTATAAAATAACTACATAACAGAACATATTTATGGAACTACAGGATTTTGTACAAAATGTTGCCACTCAGTTTGAAGATGTAAATGAGAATACTATTTCTGCTCAAAGTTATTTTAGAGATATTGAAGGCTGGTCATCATTTACAGCACTTAGTATTATAGCAATGGTAGATTATCAGTACAAGGTAAAACTTAAAGCTGATGATATACGCCAGTCACGAACAATTGAAGATTTGTACAAAATTGTAAAATCAAAAATCTAGGGTTAGTATTCATTTTAGTATGACTAAAGTTGGGAATTTAACTCTTTGTATAGAATAAGTTGAGAGATAAATACTTAACTGATGATAAAAACCTCAATGCACTATAATCCATTCACATTGAGAAATAAGGTAGTATTAATTACAGGAGGATCTTCTGGCATTGGACGTTCCACTTCAATTGAATGTTCAAAATTGGGAGCAAAATTAATTATTACTGGGAGGAACAAAGATCGATTATTGGAAACTTATAATGCTCTTGAAGGAGTTGGTCATTTGCAATTCATTGCTGACCTCAGGAATGATAAAGAATTGAAGAATTTAGTTGAAAACCTCCCTCTTATTGACGGTGTTGTTTATTGTGCTGGTTTTACAAAAACGCTTCCTTTTCAGTTTGTTACTGAAGAAGAGATCTCTTCAATTATGCAAACAAACTTTAATGCACCAACACTAATCTCACAAAAACTTATTGAAAAGAAAAAAATCAAAAAAGGAGCATCAATTGTATTCATTTCTTCTATTTCTGGTGTATTTTGTTCTTTTGTTGCACAAGGACTCTATTCTGCCTCAAAAGGTGCAATCAATGGTCTTGTAAAAGGAATGGCACTTGATTTAGCGACAAAAAACATTCGGGTCAACTCAGTATGTCCAGGAATGATTCACACTAATATTCTTGATTCTGGAATAATTTCTGTCGAACAACTTGAAGAAGATATGAAAAAGTATCCTTTAAAGCGTTATGGCAGACCTGAAGAAGTAGCTTATGCAGTTATTTACTTACTTTCCGATGCAAGCAAATGGATTACTGGTTCTAATCTACTAATTGACGGAGGTTATACATTATTATAGTATTATAGTTATGAAAGCATTCATCAAAGGAATTTCTTATTATTTGCCTTCTATAATTTTAAGCAACGAAGACCTTGTTAAAGAATTTCCTGAATGGTCGGTCGGTAAAATAACAGAGAAAATTGGAATTAATAAACGACACATATCGGCACCAGGTGAAACAGCAGGTGATATGGCAGAGAAATCTGCCAGAATGCTATTTTTAGAATATGGAATTAACCCTTCCATAGTAGATTTTATTTTGCTTTGTACTCAAAGTCCGGATTATTTCTTACCAACAACGGCATGCCTTTTACAAGATAGGTTGGGAGTTTCAACAACAGCTGGGGCTTTAGATTTTAATTTAGGTTGTTCGGGTTTTGTTTATGGCTTAGCATTGGCTAAAGGGCTTATTGCAGGAGAGGTGGCAAAAAATATTTTACTTATTACTGCAGAAACATATTCAAAGCATATTCATTCAAAAGATAAGGGGAACCGAACAATTTTTGGAGATGCTGCTGCTGCAACATTAGTTTCAACAGAAGGTTTTGCAGAGATCTGTCAATTTTGTTTAGGAACGGATGGCAAAGGGGTAGAGAATTTGATTATTAAGACGGGAGGATTAAGAAATAAAGAAAAAAAACAAGATTTAGTATTTGAGGAAGGAAATCCTATATCATCAGATTTTTTATATATGAATGGTACAGAGATTTTAAATTTTACTCTTGAAACAGTCCCTCAGTTGGTGAGAGACATTTTGTTAAAAAATGGAATTGAAAAAGAGAAGATTGATTTATTTATTTTTCATCAGGCAAATAAATTCCTAATGGATTTTCTCCGGAAGAAAATAGCGATAGAAGAGGAAAAATTTTACTATTATTTAGAAAAAGTTGGAAATACAGTATCTTCTACTATTCCTATTGCTTTGAAAGAGGCACAAAAAGAAAACAAGTTAGGGGGCAATATACTTCTTGCTGGCTTTGGAGTTGGCTATTCTTGGGCTGGGACAATACTAAGAATTAATTGAGAATGAGGGATTTTACAATAGATTCTTATACTTCATTTTTGTCCAATTTACAGGTAAGTGGTTATAACCTTTTAACTTTCAAAGATTTTTTTTTTCGGAAGAGTAAATCCAAACATGCCGTACTTCGTCATGATGTTGATAAACTGCCTGAAAATTCTCTTCTCTTTGCTCTTACTCAAAATCGAAATGAAATATCAGGAACATACTATTTTAGAGCAAATCCAAAAAGTTTTAATAAAAATATAATACAAAAAATAGCCTCTCTAGGACACGAAATAGGGTATCATTACGAAACAATGGATACTTGCCACGGGAATGTAGATAGGGCTTACGATGAGTTTTGTCGAAATCTGGAAATGTTTCGTAAGATTGTTCCAATTGAAACAGCATGTATGCATGGAAGTCCATTGTCGAAGTATGACAATAGATTAATATGGGAGAAATATGATTATAAAAAATTAGGGATACTTGCGGAGCCATACATGGATGTTGATTTCAACCATGTATTTTATATTACTGATACTGGCAGAATGTGGGATGGCGATAAAGTAAGTATTAGAGATAAACCCAGGCATCGATTAACCACCATATGGCCATCCTACCATTCAACATTTAATATTATTAATGCCTTAATTGAGGGTACTTTCCCAAATATTGCAATGATTACCATTCACCCGCAACGGTGGACAAACAAAAAGTTTTTATGGTTTAAAGAATTAGTAATTCAAAACCTTAAAAACCAGGTAAAGAAATCTATGGTTAAATAATTAGAAGTAGTATGTTTTCCAAAGGTTCTTTTTTAAGGTCAGTAATAATTCTATCTGTAATTACTCAGCTTTTTATTTCAAATATTTACGGTCAGGAAAATAAACCCTTCTTTCAATTTGATCGCCATAACCTTTATATTGATTACCTTATCAACAGTGGTCGCATATTGATTCCTCATCCGTTAAACCAACCATATAGAGTAAATGAATTATTGGACAGTTTACCTCCTTCAACATCAAATTATTCTGAGCACTGGACTAATTTACTAACACAGGATTTACTTCTTTTCAGTAGCAGGCAAGACACTCTTCAGCGTTATGGTAAGTTAGTCGGAGATGCAGAAGTTGGCAGTCGAATAATCAATAATAATAACAATTTTGATAATTACTTTTTTAGCAATATATCTCTTGCATATTCTTATAAAAATCTGGGATTTTATTATCGTTTTGACGCAGATGAAGCATTTAGGAATGATACAAACTATTTTGGAGGAACCGGGAAACTTGAAAAACCACTAAGTTATAGGACAGGTATCGCATATTTGCAATGGGAAAGTAAATTCATTACCCTTTTTGTTGGGCGTATGTCTCAAAACTTTGGAATACTAAATGAACCCGGATTATTACTCTCATCAAATCCATTTTCTTATGATTATGTTGGATTGCAGTTCACCAACCGGTTATTAAAATTCTCTTACTTGTTTACCAGACTAGAAGATATTTATGGATACGATATACGGGATTCTATAACAACACCCTACTGGAATAAGCGTTATTTATCTGTCCATCGTCTTGAATTATCTCTTTCACAAAAACTAAAACTGGCTTTTTCTGGATCAGTAATCTATGGAGGTAAAAACCAGCAAATCCTGTTTCAATATCTTAATCCTGTCAATATTTTTTATATCTCAAAACTTAGTGATCGTAAAGGATATGAGGAAGGCGATGCTAATGTATTGGTATCTTTTGAGTTACTGTACAAACCTGTTAAAAAAATTTCAATTTTTACACAGTTCCTGATTGACGATATGGATTTTACCAAAGATTTGAGGAAACAGTATCCTGATAGGATAGGTTTGAGCAGTAAGTTTGTTTATAGTGATCCTTTCCCCGGAGCTCAGATTTATTTAAGATATAACAGAATCAGTAACTGGACCTATAATTCGTTCTATAATTGGGGTAACTATATCTATTATGGAAAAAGCCTGGGGTATCCAAAAAATGGTGTTGAAAATATAACTTTTGGTCTTGATGTTTTCAGATTCTCCCCTTTTATATTAAAGTTATTCATAGATGCAGATAAAGAGCGTCAGCAGGACCTTGAATCTCCCTTTATTGCAAAAAAAACTTCTTTCCCCATAGGAATTCCTCAAAAAAGTTCATCAGTACATGCTGAAGCTGTTTGGTTTCCTAAGAGCTGGATCTATGCATCTTTAATGACTGAATACGTACAATACAAAAATTATCAAAGCATTTCTGGAAATCATAACTCATTTTTGAATTTCTATCTTACTGTAAGACTTACTGGTTTATTTACGGTAATGAAATGAATTCTCATTTTCCAAAGATTTTTTGGTATTTTTTTTTGACTGGTTAAATCAGGGTTCTGATCGCTGCATTTGTCAATATTGCCGATAGTTTTAATGAACAAACATCGGTAAGGGTTTTTTTAAAATACGAATGGATCATCTTATCCATTTTACTGTTTATTTCCTGATATGTGTTTATTACTTCATCGGACAAAGAAAAGGACTTAGTCTGTTCACTTCTAATCCCTTTAAGAAATTTATTCTTCTGATTTTAATACTTACGACAGTTACAGAAGTATTTCAGCTATGGTTACACGAAGAACATTTAACATCTTGGATTGGATAGCCAATGTTTGTGGAATTGTTGTTGGAGGAGGGATATTAATGATGGTTCAAAGGCTTAAAGGCAAGATGGCGTGAAGGCAGAAGAATGTATTATGTATTATAGGCGATGTAAAAAAAGGTCTTGACGGCATGAAGGTATTAAGGCATTACGGAATAAGATTGTTTTAATAACTTAGAGATAAAGATACTAAGAAAATCGGGCAAGAGGCAATGAGCTTTTTGCCCTTTTTTGTTTTTATAAATCTTGCCACGACACACGACACACGACTCCCGACTCAGGGTACTCCGGGTCCCTGCTGATTTTAATACTGATTTTGTATCATACAATATTTGTATTACCTTTATAAATAAAAAAATGGATCTGAATGTTGGAAAACCAGTGACCGGGGAGGAGCTTATTGGCCGCGAAAAGGAAATCAATGAGATAATTCAGACAATTAAAGCAGGTCAGAGTGTTGCACTTATTGCTCCCAGACGTTTTGGAAAGACCTCAATTATGATGGAGGTAATGAACCGGTTGTCCCGTGAAAAATTCTTTACCGGGAGTATTGATATTTTTACAGTACCGGATATTGAACAACTGGCTTTTGAGATCACATACCAGGTACTGAAGAACAGGAAACTTGATGAAGCCCTGAATAAGTTTAAACGTAACCTTGGGGAGATACTTACAAATATAAAATTCAGGAAAGAAATTGAAGGAGCTGAATTTATTTTAGGCTTTGGAAAACCTCAGAATGATCCATGGGAACAATTGAGATCTTCATTAAGGTTCATCGAAACGTTTGCATTGAAGTATAACAAAAAGATGTGCTTTGCATTTGATGAGTTCGGCGACATAGAAAAGCTTGATGGAACCGAGATAATCAAATTATTCCGGGGAATAATTCAAAATCAGATACAGTCGGTTTATATTTTTAGCGGAAGTTATGAATCGGTGATGAATAAGATCTTTGTAACAAGCAAATCTCCCTTTTACAGGATGGTAAAGATTGTTGAGCCGGGCTTTGTTAATAAGGAAGATCTTATAAAATTTACAGAGAAGAAATTTCGTAAACTGAATATTTCATACGACATAGATAACTTAAGCCGCGGAGTGGAACTGACAAAAGGGCATCCGTATTACATCAGACTTTTTATTCAGGAGTATTATTTCCAATATCTCCAGGAAGGGAAACTCTCAGATCCGGAAGTGATCTTTAACAAAATGATGCTTTCAGAAAATAATTATCTTGAAAAACTCTGGGATGAAATTTCAAAGAAAAAAGAAACAAGAGTAGTTATGATAAAAATAATAGAAACGGGGAAACCATATACAGAGATTGACAATAAAGGTGTCAATATATCCAGGGCAATTAATGAACTGATGGGTAAAGGAATTATCTTTTCAGATAAATCAGGTTATGTCGTTTCAGATCCGCTCTTTGAAAGATTTATAAAAGAGAGGGTGCTAAAATATTAATTCTTAGTTAGAAAGCCACAGTGATTTGTTATTGTTGGAGAATCGTTAAAACAGTACATAACTAGTATCATACAGTATTTGTATTATTGAAGAGTTGTTCACGACACACGACACACGACTAACGATATACGGCACAAAAGTTCCACGATCCCGCGGAGCGGAACTTTGTCTCCGACAGCCGGCAGATACTCAGCCTGAATGACTTTTTACCCTCGTACCGCACTCCGCATACTGCAAGCCGCCTTCCAATCCTCTGCCATTCGTGGAAATGCCACGGAATGTAATAATAATCCGGTCATTCATCCGTTAATATCTAACCTGGTAAAAGGATGCATATAGAAAATATTTTTACTCATTAATAAACAATTTATCAACCCCGGAGCCGAACCTGCGGGGTTGAGATATTATAAGCAACCTAAACAACCCTGAAATGGCAAAACCTCGAAGCCCTGAAGACAAGGAATTGTTTCAAATGAAATATAAAAGAATCTTTTCTCTACTTTCGGTAACCATTTTATCAATTACTTATACAATAGCCCAACCTTCATGGGTAGCAGGAACTCCATTCGCAACACCTTACGCTACTAATATTATCGCAAATTTTGGCATAAATGTGCCTGGTACTGTTTATGGATTTTTAATCAACTATGACTATACTACTCCTTTAACACCTACAGATGTTAAAAATTTTTCGGGACAACCTGAAAACAGTGGTCGTATAAGGAACATCCAACGAATTGTAAATGGAGGTGACGTAGGTGTTGTACTATATGAATTGTTGGAAGATAATTTTTCAAGCACAGTGTTACTACCAAATAAAGTATATTCTATTTTTCTTGTGGCAGAAGACAATGCAACGCACACATTGACGAGTGTTGTAAAAATACTTGTAACAACTCCTCCATGCCCCAAAATCCAGCTTTTCACATTTTTCGGGAATCTTGGCGAATGTGTTAATATTGGTGCCCAGGGTATGTTCCAGGTGGCACCCCTGGGGTTATTGCCAACGGGAATACTTAAAGGCAGCACGTGGACGGTTGACTGGGGAGATGGGTCTCCAATATGGAATTATACNTCGACAGCTAATAATGATCTTCCCCCCGCACAGATACATAATTTTACCTCAGTTACAGAATGTGCTTACCAGGGAACATGGACAGTAAAAAATCCATGTAACGAATTTCTGGCCGGAACATCAATATTTGTTGTCCATGGCCGAGATATTCCTGCAGACGGAGATGGACTGCTTCAAATGGAAGAAACATCAACACATACTCCTGATATAATCTACCTCTGCGAAGGGGTTTCCCA
>JGI11641J44799_10000252_pt1 | contig 15474 bp, 20 predicted proteins | sample WetSurSiteA1Bulk_FD_44799 | JGI IMG/M metagenome (IMG submission 44799) | reverse complement strand
TCTCCGCTTAGCTGGGGTCTTGGTCATGCCACACGGGATATCCCTATTATCAGGAGCCTGCTTGATCATCATCACGATGTAACTATCGCTGCCTACGGCAACGCACTTACGGTGCTCCAGCACGAATTCCCGGAATGCACTTTTATCGAATTTAACGATTATCCTTCACCGTACAGCACAAGCCGCTTCTTTATCCCGAAGTTCATTGCATCCCTGCCAACCCTTTCTAAAGCACTTGCGGAGGAACGCCATACCCTGCAAAAAATTCTTGAAAAAAACCATTATGATCTTATTATCAGTGATAACCGGGTAGGAGTATATTCATTAAAAATTCCAACGATCTTCATTACTCACCAGATCCATTATCACTTCCCTCTCCTGTTCTGGCCCGTAGAGCTTTCCTCAATCCTTGCAAATTACTTCCTGTTTGAAAATTATTCTCGTGTCATCGTTCCCGACAACCCGCCGGGTCCTGCATCCCTTGCGGGAAAGTTGTCCCGCCCGGTTCGTGGACTGACCGATTCAAAGGTATTTTTTTCAGGAATTCTCTCNAGCACCCCAAAAATGGATGTTGAACAGGATCTTGACAACCTCGTCATCATATCCGGTCCCGAGCCGCAGAGGACACGGCTTGAAGAGATCATGACACCCATGCTTTCCGAACTGGACGGTTCTACGATTGTATTACGATTGTATTGCTGGGTAGTCCGCAAAAAAATCAGACGCGTTCACTTTCCGACCGTTGCACCATCATTTCCTATGCGAGCACGCAGGAAAAAATTCGCCTCATGAACCGGGCGAAATTTGTCATTTGTCGCTCGGGCTACACTTCAATGATGGAAATGGCCGAACTCGATAAGCGCCATGGACTTTTTATTCCAACTCCGGGACAACCCGAGCAGGAATACCTTTCCGAGTATTACGAAAAGATGGGCTGGTTTTATTCAAAAAGTCAGTACAAACTCAACCTCAGGGAGGATGTCCCTGCTGCTATGAAGTATAAGGGATTTCCATCAATGCCACCAACAAAAGACAATATTGTGCGCCTTTATGACAACCTGTTGGCACAATATCTTGAGTGACTATCATTAAATTGGACGTATCAGAACGGCGGAGTTCATATAGACGGATTACCTACTACTGAATATGGATGATATGGTCGCTCAGGGCTTTGGTGCGATCGTACTTATTTACGGTGGACTGATTATCACTGCCCTTGGGGTTTTATTCTTTATCACAGAATTCTGGGATGCGCTGGTTTCCGGAGATATCGGCTTTATCATCTTTTGGTGTGCAGTCATTCTTGTGTCGGTATTGCTGTACACAGGATGCGGCTTTTTACTCCGTAAATATGGAATTACCTGAAACAACTTAAAACCGGAATGCTGAGGTAAAGCAAGTTATCGGCTATAAATATGTTTAATGAAAGATAGTTCATTATCAGAATCCCCATTGGAACACAGCATGGAATCTCTGGAGAGTAAACTGGACAGACTGTCTCCTGAACAGCGTAAGGAGGTCGAAGATTTCGTTGATTTTCTTTTGTTCAGGTCAGGAAATATACCTGCACCTCTGGTTGCCGGACAACCTCCTGTATCTTTCCAGAGTGTTGCCCCGCCTCCCCTTTTTGTGCAGGAACCAGCTCACCAAGTAGAATCTGCTCCCATTGAGGGTAACGATTCGCACCTGGTGAAGAATTCACCAAAACCCATCCATGATGAAGAACAGGCACAACCTGTCCAGGAGATTATTATTGGTGGTGAAGACAGGATCACCCACGATTACATGGACTACGGCCAGTTCGAACAAAAATCATCTCCAGCCACTATTGCGGTAAAGAACGTGAAAGAAAAGTTACAAAAACAAAAAGAGCAGGAAAAACCACGGGTCATGCTCGACTGGATCGATTGAAAAAAAGAAACGAGTGGACTCGACGGGATTTGAACCCGTGGCCTTCACGTTGCAAACGTGACGATCTACCCCTGATCTACGAGCCCTTGTGTGGCATACTAGTTTTCTGCGGATGCCATATAGTTGTTACTGTTCGTTCGATATATTCCGGTGTCACTTCAGATTCGTCGTAGGATACGGATTGGCAAAAAAACCATCAAAGAACCGAATTCTGCCACAAATACCTGATGTCAATCCAGGCTCTTTCCGGGCTCCGATTCGTGTCTGACACGAAAAAAAGGAGTCCAATCCAGGCTCCGATTTAAAAAGTCGCTAATTCGGGCAGATTTTGCCAAACGGACGATTTTATAGTGCCCCCAAAACAGGGTTGAATTTTGAGGTTCTGGAATTTTCTTTATTGATTGGTTATGTGGTTTGGAGGTGCTGCTATACCGAGTTTAAGTGGCTTTTACCGATGTGCTGAATAAAAACGCCCCGTGTCCGGATTGAGAAACCGGGGTCTGTTCGTGTGGGAAATTAACGACGGAGAGTGGATATTACGACAATGATCTGTTAATTTCACACTCCAGATTTGACGGGATCTCCAAAAAGAGATAAAATCGTTGATTATTTACCAAAAAAAATTTTGCCCGTGTTCTTTTCGGTTATTCTTTTTTCGCTTTGTATATATGGGAAAAAATCGTGGCGATTGCTCCGATCGTTGCTGTAATTACACCGATAATAGCGGCGATTACTCCCGGGTTTTCAAGGGGTGCCGGGGATTGTGTGGGTTCTGCTGTCACTGGTACCTGAACGACGATCGGCGCTGGGGTTGTCGGGACCGGTGTTGGGGAAGTGGAGAACTGACTAAGGGGGGGAAGTGTTCCGTACGCATGGGTTGTCTGACCGGGAATCACATATATCGTACCTTCATAATCGTAATACCCGCTCAGCGACAGCCTGATGATATGGTTACCAGAGGGAATATCTGTCAGGTTTGCCGGGGTAGTCCCATAGTATCTTCCATCAATCAGGACACTGGCTCCGAGAGGTGAAGAATACACCGCGACACTTCCCGAATTCGATTGGGCAGGCGACATGGTTGTCACCGCAGGTTTCGGTAACTTTTCATTTACAATAGAGGTGATCAAACGATAATTGACCAGATCAGCTTCCGTGCTGTTGAGAAACCGGCTGTTTGATACCGGTGCCCATTCAATTACATACCCATTCCCGTATTGCCGGTAGAGCAATGCAGGATCACCCATTTCATAACTCAGGAGAGTAACCGACCCCTCTTTTGCTTTTATAGAAAGCCGCGAGGAGAAGGGGTCAGTATTCGGGAAATTCGTGCGTAAACCGCTAAAAATTGTTTTTGAAAGCGTTGTGTTGGGATCGCTGATTACAAGATACTGCCCATCAGGTACAGAACCGTTGCTGGTAGCTGGCAGGCTGGAATTAAACTTCTGGTAATTTTTATTGCTTACTACCATGATCTTCCCGGAAGCAACTGCCTGTTCAATCAGTGATGCAGTTGCAGGACTGAACGAATCATCACCTCCCATAAAAATTACATCAACTGAAGGATCGGTATATTTCGTAATGTTGGTGTCAAGATCTGTTCCCGAAGAACCCGGAAGAGAATACGTAACGGTAAAATTCTCCTTATGGAGGTCAGGATTGAAACCTGAGGAATCACCATATATGGCAGTGTTCAGAGCAGATGAAGGCATTACGAACAGCAGTGCAACAAACAGTATAAGAATGCAGGTTTTTTTGGTAGTATTTAATCTGACCATAGTCTCCCTTCGATTGGTTTGCATGGTGAAAGTATAATTGATATCATCAGTATTGTTCGGCTCACTCTTATATCGGTTTTGGTCACTGTCGTTATGAAAAAGACAACAGGAGATAACGAAAAAGGGAACGAAAGGGGAATGAAAGGGTGATAAAAAAGTTGTAACGATACACCTATTATACCTTTAATTTCTTATATGTCGTAGCGGAGTGAATCGTTGTGGCAAAACTGATCGTTGAATTAAAAAGAGGAAAAGACGGACAAATTGAATTTATCGTTACCTATCATGACCCAAAGACGGATAACCAGTTCAACCTGACGACAACAAACGATATCAATGAAGCAGTAGAGCGTTTGAAAAGCACTCTCGAAAGTGAAGTGCTGGCAATGTCAAAAAAGTAAATTTTTTTTTAAAATTGTTCAAAAAAAATGGAATGAACAATGGACCCGGCGGGAATTGAACCCGCGGCCTTTACGTTGCGAACGTAACGATCTACCCCTGATCTACGAGCCCAAAAATAAGATGATATCAGAGAATAATCTCGATATCTAACTTTTCTGCCAGTTCCTTATATCTGTTCCGGATAGTAACTTCGGTAACCCCTGCAACTTCAGCTACTTCACGCTGGGTGCGTCGTTCCCCGCCAAGAATGGATGAGATATAAATTGCGGCTGCAGCAACACCGGTTGGGCCCCTGCCGCTTGTTAATTCGCGTTCTCCTGCCTGCCTGAGGATCTCCACCGCACGGCTCTGGACTTCGCCTTTGAGGGTGAGCCCCGAGCAGAAGCGCGGGACGTAATCAATGGGGGACGTCGGGAGAAGCTTAAGCCCGAGTTCACGCGAGATGAAGCGATAAGTCCTGCCAATTTCCTTCCGGGATACACGCGATACTTCTGCGATCTCATCAAGTGTACGGGGCACATTGCACTGGCGGCAGGCTGCATAAAGTGCTGCTGCTGCAACACCCTCAATACTTCGCCCGCGAATCAGGTTCTTGTCAACTGCATCACGGTAAACAACCGCAGCGGTTTCACGCACATTTCTCGGAAGACCGAGTGCAGACGCCATACGATCAAGTTCTGAAAGGGCGAATGCAAGGTTACGTTCGGTTGCATTACTGACCCGGATGCGTCGCTGCCATTTGCGGAGGCGGTAGAGCTGTGCACGGTTTTTCGATGAGATTGCACGGCCGTACGAGTCCCGGTTGCGCCAGTCGATCATCGTTGAAAGACCTTTGTCATGGATTGTAAAGGTCATCGGAGCGCCAACACGTGAGCGTTTCATACGCTGGTCGTGATCGAATGCACGCCACTCAGGACCTCGGTCAATGAAATCATCATCGATCACCAGACCGCAACCCTGGCAGACCAGTTCTGCCCTTTCATAATCATGGACAAGCTGCCTGCCTCCACACTCAGGGCAGACCGTCTCGGTATGATTTTCCGCCTTCTTTTCGGTCTCTTTTCCCTTCGTTCTTAATTTGAGTGCTTCTCTCTCACTCTGAAGGACTTTTACTTTTTCAATTTCCTGCATCCACATTCTCCAATGTTATATTTTTACCTGAATAGCAAAACCGGCGTATCCCGGGTGGTGAGTCATCATTTTGCGAAGACTTTTTCATTCGGCAGAACCGTGCATTTTTCGTGGCAGAGAACCGCAGCATACGGTGATTTGACATTGCCAAAGAGGTCCAGGATCTTCCCTACTGGCTTCATCCTCCGATCAGTCACTTCGCTGTACAAAGGGGGGAGCTGGGCGGCATCACATTGTATAATGAGCATCCGGTTGCCAACGGTGCTCATCGCTCGACCAACAACTTTCACACAACACCCTCAAAGATACAAAATTACTGAAATAATTTAGTAACCTATATATATCAGTCACTACGGTATTTAAATATTGCGTGAAAGTATAAATAAAATTTCAGGAAATAAGAAACTGGTCGATATTTAAAGATATAACCCGTTTGCATTCAGCATCGGTTAGTCCGGCCCCTTTTGCCACTACAAATTTCGCGCGTTCGTCCAAAATATCATGGGGAGCGTGCGCGTCGGAATCCACAACGATCTGGCACCCGGTTTCCCGTGCAACAAGTGCCACGTGGCCATTTGTCCGGTTATGCCCGCCTCTTGAGGTGATCTCAAGAGCAATACCGTTCTTAGCAGCAAGGATTGCATCTTCTCTGGTGATGAGTCCGGGATGGGCAAGCACATTGACGTATTTGCATGTGCATGCTGCATGGTTAGTACCGGAAGCTACGGGCTCAACCGTGGTCTCACCGTGGACAATGACAATATCAGCACCGGAGTCCTTTGCGGATTTTGCAAGGTCTGCTATCTGCGATGGAGGGACGTGGGTTATCTCGACTCCGCATAGTAGTTTAACGCCAAAAATCTTTGCGGACTCCCGTACCTGGTCGAGTGATTGAATGACAGATGTTATGTTGGATGTATCAACGTGATCGGTAATAGCTACCGTCGTGTACCCAAAAACTGCCATTCGGCGAATTAATTCAATAGGAAGCATCTCCCCATCTGAAAGGATGGAATGTGTATGCAGGTCATATAATCCGTTCATCGTTTCACCTCAAGTCTTTGGGCAACTTTTTTAATAAGGGTCCCTTTACTTTCCTGCCAATCGGCAACAATTCGCCCCTCGTGTCGCATCCAGTGAGCGGGGTGATGGTTGTCTTCGATCCTGAAGGTTACACCGGCACGCTTTAATGCGCGTTCAAGGTCGCCAATGACCGGAGCCTTTACCGCAAAGTTCCGTGGCACTCGTCGCCCTTCACGACGTGAATATGCCGCATTGAAATAACAGGGATATAAGATGCACTCGCCTTGTGCCATTATAAAGAGAATTTGTGGGTCAAGGTATAAACAGTGTACGCTCGTACCTTGTACNATGCATCATATAGACGTCCGGATAGAGAAGGATATTTACGACGTCAACAACACACTTGCCGACAAGAATGCAAAGCACCTGAAATCTCATGGCGTACGGGCATTTGACCTGCTCGGCGCAATCGGATCAGGAAAAACTGCTCTTATAGAGCGCCTTAATCCCCTGCTCGTAAAAAAGGGATTGCGTGCGGGTGCGATTGCCGGTGATGTGTATGGTGACGATGATTTTAAACGAATTGTAGCTCTTGGCATCCCGGCATTCAACGCAAACACCGGTAAGGAATGTCATCTTGATGCCCACCTGGTAGAACATGCGATAGAGCATCTTCCGCTCAACGACATTGATGTACTGTTCATTGAGAACGTTGGCAATATGGTCTGCCCGACGGACTTCCGGCTGGGGGCAGAAAAGAGAATAGTCATTGTGAGTTCGACGGAAGGCGATGATGTGGTAAACAAGCACCCGATGATGTTCCGAGACTGTACGATTGGCGTGATCAACAAGGTTGATCTGGCCCCCTTTGTGGGAGCTAACCTTGACCGGATGGATTCAGATATCCATCGTTATAATCCCGATATGCCAGTATTCAGGACTAACCTGAAAACTGGTGATGGTATTGCTGCTCTCCTTGATTGCATTCTCTCATAAAAAAAATTCCAGAAGATCCCCGGATCCTTTTTTGAGGATATTGGGGGTAATCGTTATCCGCCCCCTCTTGACTATAAAGAGCGATTGAGAGCGATTTTTTTACGCCATCAGGAGATACTATAAATAATTCTGGAGGGAATATATAGAGCACCATCTTTGGGGAAGGTTTCTCAAAGAAATATTATTCGAGAGTGACATTATGCAGTGGCAAGGAGAATCAGTACGAAAAATATCAGGTGGCAGACGCCGCCCGGCACAGATGAAGCGAAGGACAGAGATCGGGCTCGCACCCGCAGATACTCATATTGGTGACGACCGGAGAAAAAATATCCGAACGACCGGTGCGAACCAGAAAGTTCGTGCGCTCCGGGCAAATCTTGCTAATGTAACCGATCTCAAAAGCGGCGTGTGCAAAAAGNTTAAAATTGCAAGTGTTGTTGAAAACGGAGCCAACCCGAACTATGTGCGGCGGAATCTTCTGACCAAAGGTGCAATCATCAAGACCGAGATCGGGAATGCCCGAATCGTGAGCCGCCCTGGTCAGGACGGCGTCATTAACGCAGTGTTACTCGAATAACCCGGACAATAAAATCCCGGCACACAATTTTTTTAAGCGTTTCCGGTAGTCATGAATACCTATTCACTTATGATTCGGACATCATTTTGACAGTAATCCCTGTTTAACATGAGTGCAGTTATAAAAAGTATTCAGCAATCTTTTTTCTTTTGACCCCCCACATAGTTTAGCTATGCGAAGGATCTATTATCGTTTCCCTCAGCGGATTGATCTGTCGTTTGCGATGGGTATGCCATTTAACGAGACGCTGAAGTACATCGCAGGTCTCGATAATTATGAGTCAACCAAAACAACCGGCAAGGAACTGGTGAAAGTAAAAACCAAAATCAAGATTGCAATAGACCGTGCGACATTTGGAGATATAACACCGGAGGTCCTGCGACCGGGGGTTATCACAGAAGCAGCAGATATGCAGGTATCCATGCTCGCACTTGCACTCCGTAGTGGTGGCAAGGTTCCGATTGCAAATGATATCTTTTACATCAGGTTAACCGACCAGGGATCAAGGACAGATATTGATATTGCAAAGGAAGGGCATGGTGAGGGACTGGATGCGCTCGACATGAAAAACATCCTGCTGGGTGCACCGAAGTGAACCTTAAAATCACGGTTGCAGCACCGTTCAAACACACCCGGAAAACCGGGATGCGAAAGAACGAGCTGGTATATTACTATTCACTCGACCGGAAATGGATGAGCACCGAACAAGCAGGTGTGCTACTTCACCGGGCGGAAGAAGACGGACTTTTACGTCAGAAGGATGGAATTTTCTCTCCCCTGTTTGATACTTCATCGATATCCATTCCCTTAGGTTTCAAACCCACATCTTCAATATTTGAGCGTAACGATCCTCTGGCAGAAATGATCGACAGGATTGCCAAAGCGCAGGGAATGGCGGAAACGGATGTGGTTTCTGAGATGAACCGGATTATCAAAGAGCAGTTTGATGGAAATCTCCTGCCTGCTGCTGCACTCGTCCTGCTTGCAAAAAAATATAATGTTCCTTTCAGCGATAAACGCGAAGTTCTCACCGGTACCCTGAAAAAAGGCACCTGAAATCCTGATATCTGATCTTTTTTATTGGGGGACCGGGAGGGTTAAGATCGTACCCAACAAGAAAGTATTTCGTTAAGCTACAGCGTACATATCATCAGGCAGATTTGAAGAGGTGATTTTATGACAGGAAATAAGAATGATCTGTGGGATAAACCATGGGTTACCATAGCCATGATTGTTGGGATACTTGCAGTTGTGGTAATCGCGCTGGTATTTTTTATGGGAAGCGGGAATACATCGGACCAGTCTCTCCCAGTCAAGACAACGCCGATACCTCAAGGTACCGGAACCCAGGCAGGTAGTACCAGCTCGCCCCAGATGACGATCAAGGTTCCAACTACTGCCAGCATTCCGGCAATCGGCGTTTTTGTTAAAGTCAGTTACCTGGGTGGTTTTTCAGGAATGTATGGTGTGAATGGGGTAATGCAAAACGTGAGAAATTCCGGTGACAGGCTTTATGAAATCACCAATGCAACAGGGAATGTTTCGGCAATCTTCAAAAAGGAAGACGGTTCAACGACTCACGAGATACTAGTCGAACTCTGGAAAAATGGGAAATCATTAACGTCTGCGAAGAACACAACGCCGTTTGGTACAGCCAGTATCAACTATGCCCTATAGCGATATACCTCTCAATTTTTTGTGGTAGTAAACTATTAAAAAAAATTTTAAAAAAAATGATATTTTATCTTCTGCCGGCTTTTACCTTCTTCTCTGTTTTTTCTCCCTCTACCTTGGGGAAAAGTTCTTCCAGGGTTTTGTCTCCATAGGTGGTAACGCGGGCATTTATCTGGACGAAATCAGCCGTGATCTCGTTTGACCGGATCGTTTTTCTCCGGCGCTCTCCTTCCATTGTCGGATGGAACCCGACCCCTTTTGTCATGAGCAGTTTCTTGCGTCCTGCACCTGGCAAGCTCTTTTTTGCGGGTATTCCGGTCCGATCGGATGCGCCGGTGATTTGGATCTTATAGCCTGCAAGTCCCATTGCACCTGCATCGATCTCCTCGCCGATACGTTTTCCAACTATTGCACTTGCAACGCCACCACTTGCGTCCACATTGAAGGCGCGACCGGTCTTAGGGTCTGATACAACGATTTTTAATTCCACCATTTTTTATGCTCCGTATTGATTCTCATCAAAAAACCCGGGTATAGGATTTTTTCACGTCTCTGGCTGCCGGTTAATTTACCTGCACATGAGAAGTACCCATTTTATTATACTGGTACGCTATTAAACCCTCGCGTCTGCCGCCAGCTCAAAACAGGGTTATTTCCCCCAGAAGGGGTCAGCTTTGCGCCGCATCGTTGTGAATTCTTCTAAGACTTCCTGTGTGCTCACATTTAAGGTTTTGAGCATTTCACGTTCAAGCACTTTCACATGCCGTTCCGGAATATCCACAAACAAGTCATCGCCGATATTCAGCTGCCTCCCGATTGTTACTCCCTCAATGGAGATTGCCACTTCGAGCCCGGCATCTGCTTCGCGGATTGATTCCTGGCGGAGCTGCATGGACTTAAGGTGACCCACTTTCTTTCCATCCGTTTTGACGAGATTTACATCACTTCGCAATTTCCCGCCAAGTACCCTCACGCCAACTACCGCAGGATTGCTTTGACGGAATACGCAATCGGGCAGGAGCCGGATTTTTGCCGGCATGATAACATGCTCAAAACGCTGTTTTTCCAAAAGCCGTTTCTGCTCATCCCGCCATGCGAGATACTGGTCGATAAGCTGGTAGATTACCCTGCCTTCAAAGACTTTTACCTGTGTATAGAGGGGATCTTTGATCATATCAGCAGCATCAGGAAGGATTGGGGTATTAAACGAAAGGAGCACCCGAAATACAGGGTTTTTAATAGTCTCGGTGTCGATCAGGTCGTGACGGCTTACTGCCCCAACTTCTGCTCGCATTACCCCGATCCCTTTGCCGTCAAGTTCCTTGCAGAGCGCTTCCAGGGCCCCGATAGTATCTGCTTTTATGACGATTCCTTCATCGGCAAGTTTGACGTGTATTTCCGTCATCTCTTTTTTTATTTTTGCTTCGACTTCCTCACGATTGCCACGGATGACAAAGAATGGCGACCCGGCAATTACATTCTCAAGGTTAGGTGCGGTGACCTTGATCCCTGCTGCCGCGGCAACGGATTTCACCCGCTCGAACCGATCTTCAACGAGGATCTCTTTCATCGGGCGGGGTTTTAAGAGGGAGCGGACTTTTGTAACAACGACATCATTTTGAGTCGCAACAGCAATTTCATCTCCTATCGAGAGTGTTCCGTCATAAAGAATTACATCAAGGGTAGTCCCGAGTCCACGCTCTTCTTTGACTTCAAGAACAGTACCTGCCCCTGGACCTTCAACAAGGAGGGTGAGTTCCTCCCCCATATACCGCTGGGCAAGCCCTATCATGACAAGCAAAAGGTCTGAAATGCCTTCTCCTGTGTGGGCGCTGACCGGCACGATCGCCAGGTTCCGCTTGAAATCAGATACCCGGTCGAAGCGGTCTGCAGAGAAGTCGTATTCGGAGAGCTTGCCAACGATCTCGTAGGTTTTATTTTCAATCTCACCTATGACCCGGTCGTTTTGTTTTGCAATCGATGTAAGGAACGATTCGTTTTCAAACGCCCTCCACCCATGGATGCGGTCAATCTTGGTTGCGGCGATAACAAATGGTGTGCGGCAGGAACGCAGGATCTGAAGTGCTTCGATTGTCTGGGGTTGAAATCCCTGGCTGATATCGACCACAAGGATTGCCATGTCAGCTAATGCCCCGCCGCGAGCACGGAGGGTCGTGAATGCATGGTGACCCGGGGTATCGATGAATAAAAGACCGGGAATATTGAGCGATTTGCCAACTGTTCCGCCCATGGACCGTATGGCTTCTATGGGAACAATGGTGGCACCGATGTGCTGGGTGATTGCTCCCACTTCAGAGCTTACAACCGATGATCCGCGGATACGATCCAATAGAGAGGTCTTCCCGTGATCAACGTGCCCCATAACGCATACAATCGGCGTCCTGATCTTCGGGATATCCGCCATCTCCTCCCCCTCCTTTTCGTTCTCTCGCTCTGAAGGGGATAAAAAAAGTCCCCATTCCACGTGCACTGTCGTGTAACGTGCAACGCCTCAATGGTATGGAATTGTGTTCAGAGCCACCTGATATGTAATGGATTCCTGACCCTATTAATAATCACCTTCTGTTCGCTTGAGGTGGTTTTTGAACCCATGACAGCCTGCTGCTACCAATCAGGCGATGGATCTGCAAAGATAGATTAATCAGAGTCCGGTGCAAATGTAAAAGGGACATCTGCCAGGGTGGGGTAGTTGGTTATCCTAGAGGACTGTGGATCCTCCGACCCGGGTTCGAATCTCGGCCCTGGCCTCTTCTTTTAAGTATTGTTTTTTTAATGAATCCACTTTTAAAAAATCCTGTGTTCGATATGGTGTTATGGTCAGGATTATTATCCAGTCGATGAAACTATGTAGTAAACCAGATCAATCCCCGTTTCATGTCGCACAAAACCTATGTCCATGGGTATTCAAAGCGTGAATCAGAACGGCTTTCTGACCAGGCGCAGACCCTGACCGCTCTTTTACATGGCGATACCTGGTACTCCCCGGGTTCACAGGTTTTGGAAGCAGGCTGTGGTATCGGGGCCCAGACCGTCATCTTGGCAAAAAACAGCCCGGGTGCATATTTTACCTCGCTGGATATTTCAGCAGACTCCCTTCAACGAGCCGGGTTAACAATAAAAAATGAAGGAATTACCATTGTATCTTTCCTCCAGGGCGATATTTTTCATCCGCCGTTTGAGCCAGAAACGTTCGATCATGTCTTTGTCTGTTTTGTTCTCGAACACCTTGCCGAGCCACAACGTGCGCTGGAACGACTCCGCCTGCTCCTGAAAAAAGGGGGGACAATAACTGTTATTGAAGGCGATCACGGCTCGACATTTTTCCATCCTGACAGCCAGTATGCACAGAAAGCCATTGACTGTCTTATCCATCTCCAAAGGGATGCAGGAGGTAATGCCCTCATCGGAAGGCAGTTATATCCTCTCCTCGTTGATGCCGGGTATAGTGACGTACAGGTCTCTCCCCGTATGGTGTATGTCGATGCTTCCCGCCCTGCACTTGTCGAGGGATTTACCAAACTGACTTTTACTGCCATGATCGAAGGTGTTGGTGATGCGGCACACAGGCAGGGCCTGATCACAAAAGAAGAATGGGAGCAGGGAATACGGGATCTGTACCGAACTGCTGAGCCAGACGGTGTCTTCTGTTACACATTCTTCAAAGCGTATGGGATAAGAACCTGAAAATTCAAAATTCCCGCGTGAAGATCTGAATCCCCTCCATTAAACAGCACTTTCACGCTATGCATTCGGCACTTTTATCCCTCTTCATTCCTCACAGATGGTGGATGAAAAATGCGACCGGCATACGTGGTCGGTAAGAAAAACAGAATTGGAGATATTTCATGGACACCGTCGTTATCATAGGCTATATTGCCGGAGCGCTCACAACGATCTCTTTTGTCCCGCAGGTAATCCGAACCTGGAAGCTCAAAGAGACCAAGGATTTCTCGCTGGTGATGCTCCTGCTCTTTGCAGCGGGGATGCTCCTCTGGACTGCGTATGGGATCTGGATCAGCTCACCTCCCATCATCGCAGCGAATATCGTTACTTTTGGGCTTGTCCTCATCCTTCTCTGGATGAAGATCAAATACCAGTGATCCGCATTTTTTACTCTTGTAAGAGCGTTTTTAGCGGCACAAAACAATTACACAACAAAAAAATTAAAAAAATTGTTTTATTCCACAAGGAGAACAAGGCACCCTGCAATTTTGTCGTGAAGACCCTGGTGTTTCTTGGTGAGCCCTATCATTAGGAACCCAATGAAGAGAATCAGGGCCGAGATGAATTTTGCAAACTGGCGGAGCGTAGCGCGTGCAAATGTGGGCTTGTTCCCCTCAAGGTCGGTCACAACAATACCCATCAGTACTTTTCCGGGTGTAGCCTGGCTGCGTGAAGATTCAAACCCGGCATAGTAGAGCCACGGAATAATAATGAGGAGCATGCCCAGCGCAGCAAATATCGGAACGAATGCGGCATCAGTGGTTCCCGCTACCGTAAGGGAATCGATCGGGGCTCTCTTGACTACAAGGTAATATGCATACCGGACGCCGTTTGTCAGGGAGAAGACGGTAATAACAACTAACCACATGAGAAGGATGAGAATTGCATCAACAATAAATGCAACTATCCGCCTGCCAAGACCGGCATATACCCCGACATCGGATATCTCGTCTTCTTCAGGAGTGGCGATCGGTGTTGCCGGGATTGAAACAATATCCACCCCACACCACTGACAAAATTTTCCTAAAGCATCAGTCTCTTTTCCACACTTTGGACAGAACATTCCTTTTTACTCCTGATATGTAAAGTTAATCCGGGTGTCCTTTTTAATTTAACTGTTCTTTCGTGCCATTTTATGCATTTATCCTCTCCATAACCGTGCTCTGCAGAAAAAAACCAGTACCTGCAGCTAAAAGTTGATCAACTCCATAACAGAGCGCAAATCAGAAATATAAATTAAATTAAAGCATTCCTCATGAAATGCTCCCTGATTCTCTTCGCCACACTCTGCCTCATTCTTTGTGCGCTCGCTGCCGGCTGCACGAGTCCGACGCAGGCTGAAATCAAGCCTGTTGATACAACGACCGTCCCAACGCCCCTGCCAACAAGGTCAACCTCCGTTGCTACCGTTGTATCGACACCAGTTGCTGTAGAAACGCTTCCTGCAGAACAGTATGTAGACATTAATGTAGAGAAGCAGCGCCCGGATGCAACGATTCATCTGCTCTATAATGGAGGCAAAGGAGCGATATTTGTACAGAATATCATGATGCGGGTTACCCGTTCAGATGGACAGGTTGTGGAAAAGTACCTGAATGACGGCAATAGAAAACCACGCCAGGGTGATGAGCTGGTTATCGATGGTACCCGGGGTAGTGACCATGTTGTGGTTTTCCTCACCAGCGCGGGAAAAACCTATAAGATCTACGAAGAAAATCTTGCATTGCCATACTACTAAACTTTTCCTCGTCCATTTTTTATTTCAGCTTGTTTTGTGAGTTTTTGAAATCCTTTCGGCGTACCATTGTGTCAGGTAGGCAAGCACAAAGATAACAAGCATGGTCCCCCCGAGTAAGAGCCATTGTTCTATACCTGCAGTTCCGACTGCAAGACGGGTGATGAGATTGAGAGGATTAACTGGCAGGGCAAGCGAGAACAGGATCACGATGACAAGGGCCGTTGAGAAAATAAACTGTGCCGCGGTACGTTCACGGTAATGAAGTGCGGTGAGCGTTGCAAGAAGTATGAGAATAAGTGAGCTGACCAGAACCTGAAGGAGGATAAGAATGGCATTTTTGATAGCGATGCCGTTTAGCATAAGCAACAGCAGCCATGCGCCGGCCTGAACAGGTACAATCAGTTCGCACGCCAGCACCTTTCCCCATACTACCTCAACAAAGGTAATAGGGGTAGACAGGAGGGTTTCGAGAGTCTCGTGCTGGTACTCCTCGGTGATAA
>JGI11641J44799_10000251_pt1 | contig 15476 bp, 4 predicted proteins | sample WetSurSiteA1Bulk_FD_44799 | JGI IMG/M metagenome (IMG submission 44799) | reverse complement strand
GGGGCTTTAAATGTGATTTCTATTCCGGTATTTTCAGTGATCCAGGATTCAAACAGCGATAATCGAGTATATGCTCCATAAGTATTACATTTTGTACTGCCCCAGCTTACCAGTCCTGCTAATTTATATTCTCCTGAGACGGGTACAACCAGGGGTCCTCCGCTATCGCCGGAGCAGGCATCCTTGGTCACGTTACGATAACCGGCCATCATATCCGATTCGGGTATAAAGCTCCAGACAGTTGACGCCTGTTCGTTCGTGACAATCGGCATCTGGACCTTTTGTAATGTTGTGGGATATGTCGCCGGGGTGACTCTTGTAAGGCCATATCCTGTTACCCATGATAGAACCCCGGGGTCGGTTGCTCCTTCATTGACATCCTTTTCTGATATCAGTTTTATTGGCTCTGCATTTACGTAATCAATAGGTTGTTTTAGCTTAAGAAGGGCAATATCATTATTGAGCGTCTCGGGGTCATATAATTCGTGAGCTATCACCTCGCTTACAAAGTATTTTTTCCCCTGGAGAGAACTCCTGGGGTTATTGGCTCCGACAATTACATCCATCTTTGAAGGCGCTATTGGCTCATTATAGTCGCCCTTAGTACAATGAGCTGCTGTTATTATCCACTCATTACTAATAATAGACCCTCCGCATGTATAACTATCAGCTTCAAGGTATATCTGCCATGGAAATTCCGAAATGTCTGCATCCGATCCTCCTGTGATCTTTGCTGTTTCATCATTTTTAACCCCGGTAAAGAATGGGAAGAAATGATCGCCCGATCCAATATCTGAGCGGATTAAAATTATCGCTTCTTCATTAAGCGAAAGAGTATAAAGGCTGGTGTCTGCCGGATTAACCTTAAAAACAGAAATTTCAAAAAAATATCTTTTGTTGGCCTCCAGTGAAAAGACCATGGTATCTGTATTGGGATAAAGATCCCCGGTCACTGCTGGCATAAATCTTTCGTCCAGGATCTTCCATTCGGAGTCAGTTGATGTCTCCGACCTGGTGATCCGGATAGTCGCCTTCTGTGAAAAAACAATCAATGGTACGACAGAAAGAAATAAAACCAGAAGGATCCTTTTCATGCCTGGAAATAAAATCCAAATGTAATACAATATGATCAGTTCTTTTCCCCACCGGTCACATTCGTTTTTTTGCCTCTATGTAAAATAAAAGCTCCCGGATCATTGAAGAAGCCCTTTTATCAATCGCTGGTTTGTCGGCAGGATTACCCGATTCATCAAAGGAGGTGATAATATTTGGAATTCGCAAAGGACCCGGAACTGTGATTGCCCCGAGTTTCCATAATGTGAACTGCAGCGAGATAATTACCTGTGAACCCGCAAAATTCCCATCGGATACTGGGACAAATGCCACCGGCTTTCTGCGCCACTCTCCGGTAAGAAGATCAATTGCATTCTTCAGGCTGGCAGGATAACCACCATTATACTCAGGAGTTATAATAACCACTCCATCAGCAGATTTGATTTTTTCAGAAAAATCGATCATTTCCTGTGACGGAGAATCCTGATATTCAAGCCTTTCATGAAAGACCGGGAAGTTATATTTCAGGAGATCAATTATTTCAGGTTTAGCCAGATTTGTTTCTTCAAGGAAATTCTTTAAATACAATGCAACTCTGTGGCTTTTACGGCCTTGCCTTACACTTGGAGATATAATATAGATATGCGGCATGATTTGGTATAAATATGAAAATTAATAACCTGGTTTTCAGGATTCCTGTGGAATCGCAAAGGATGCTAATTTAATGAGAAATTTACTGGAAATATTTATGCAATAAATTTTGGAATCCGGACTCTTTTTGCAGAGCCTGATAATCAGGATTTATTTTCAGCCATACAATATCACGATAACCTATTTTGAGAGCTTTTTCAGCTTCCTTTAGAGCTTCAGGTATTCTGCCCTGCAGACAAAGTAATTCAGCAAACCTCTCATGTTTTGTTGAATCAATCTCAATTGCTTTCTGCAGCGCCTTTCTTGAAGCATCAAAATCGCTCATACGAGCAGTAATTGCACCTATGGCAAAATAGGTCTCAGGTAAATCCGGATAGGTTTTCGTCCATACTCCGGTTGCAATTTTTCTATATTCGGAATAATGCTTCATTGCTTCTTTTTGATTACCCATAGATTGATAATTGATGCCCAGGTCATAAAGTGCTGAAATTTCATCCTTGTTGTTTTCCCTGACTTTTTTTAATATACCTATTGCTTCATCATATCTTCCCATAAGTCGCAAAGCATGAGCCAGACGGTATGTATTCATTGAAAAATCTGGATTGATTTCATAAGCTTTCCTGAAAGCTGCTTCTGCTTTTGAAAGACTATCGAGACCCAGATAAGCAGAACCCAGGTAGAAATACCCCCAAACGTTCCCGGGATTACCAGTCATCATCTTTTTGACCCATACCATAGCAGAATCAATCCTTCCAAGCTTTTCGAGATATATCCATTCTATTCCGCCGTATGTCAGGGGCATATCCGGAAATATCCTGACGGTTGCCTTATATTCTTTTAATGCTTCCTCAAACCGACCTGAAGTCATGTATAGCCATCCCAGGCTATTTCTGGCAGATGCATCGTCAGGGTACAGCTCAATCCTCATCTTTGAGTATTCGATGCCTTTTGGAATGTTTTTTTCCACATTTAAAGCATGAAATGTTAATATTCCAAGCTTTTCCCTTTCTGTCAGGTTATCAACTGATCTGACTGCCTGGTCAAGCAATTCACGTCCTTTTGGGTCATCAAATTTCTCAATCAGCAAATTTCCAAGTGATGCTTTAGCAGATATAAAACCTGTATCAATTTTTAAGGCACTTTCGTAAAAATCTCTGGCACCTTTAAAATCCATCATAAGATGCCGGTCAAATCCCTGGGAATAGAGTTTAAGAGCTTCAAGCGATGAGGTCGTCACACGCTTTAATTGTTTATCCTGGCCTGCAATCCTATATCTTGATTCACCAAGATTGCGTCGTAATCTTTTACTTAGCAGATCAAGCTTTCCAAGAATTTCATCCTGATTTTCAGCGTGAATAACTTCTGATCTCAGAAGATCGCCCGACTTTGACTCCATAATTTTTACCGCAATGACATATTTGTTTCCGACTTCGCTTATACTTGGAACAATATAAATATCAATGCCCTCCCTGACCGCAATCTCTCTTCCTGTCCTATCATCGACCGATTCCCGGTCCCTGATTTTCATTCTTGCCATTGTCTCAAGCATTCTGGACCTTGGTAATATATTAATATACCTCGATTGATTGGCAGTGAGGGTAAGGGCCGTATAGAGCGATTTGTCGAAAACAGTATTGCTGGTAAGATTTTCAAAGTCGGTTATGACTACCCAGTCCCGTTCGGTAAATGGGACTGTATTGGCACTTGAAAAAGTAAAAAGAACAGCAACTGCAACAATGACTATCAGGGAGCTGTAGCTGTATATTCTGCCTCTTTTTTTGCTTTGCAGCGCATGCTGTGCATAAATTACATTGTTAAATGAGATCAGCTCTTCATGTGATTGAGATACTGTTGATTCCCATCCGGGAACCACTAATTCCAGATCACCTTTATCCTCATCTTTGATTTTATCCAGATCGCTGGTTCTCTTAATGCCTTCAGGGGTTATATCATATATCCATGTAAGAATGACTACAACTATAAGACCTGCCGCCAGTAATATTATAGCAAGGGTAACACTCCATGCAGGAAGGCCAATACGGGGAAATATCATATCTACAGCCTGCAACAGTGCAAATGCGCCAGCAATGTAAACTGTCATTGCGCGGACTACTTTTCTCTGTTTAAGTTCCTGCCAGAATTGTATTGGGTCTTTTGATTTCCCAGCCATCTGCACACCGGATATTAAAAACATAAAATTACATTATCCGGAAGCCAAAATCAAGTAGCATTGAATGATTTATTGATAAGGGCAGATGGTTACTTTAAGATTATTTCTGTTTTTTGTAGTCCTCTATAAGAGTGATACCCGGGAATCCAAGACCTGCCAGTTCCGGGTAGTATTCATAGGTCTCTTCCCTGGTGTAGAATCCCGTCACAATTACATGGTAATAGTCAAACTGCCTGATAATTTCGACAGGCCGATTAAGTTTGGACATAATTTTTTTCTGTGCCTTTAAAGCCTGGGATTCCTTATGATAAATAGCAACCTGAAGTGCAATGACAGGTTCACCAATATTTGGCTTTTCTGATATAGTTAATCTGTCTGGTTTCACTTTTGCAATGCTTAATGATGACTCAGGTTTCACAACTGCCTTAGGAGGTGCTGAAACAGGTTCTTTTTCGGCAGGCTCAATCAGAAGTTTTGTTACAGGAGGTATCTTCCAGGTGTCCTTCATATCAAAATGCCCGATCGAAGGAGTAAGGTTTCTCATTGCGTTCAGAACAGTCGGATCAAGAATCGGTTGTTCCGGAATTACAAGCCTGTAATATCCTCCCTCATATAATATTTTTACCTTTTCCCTTGTTGCAGATGAAAGAGTCTCTTTCAGGGTAATTGCATCAGATAACCTGCGGAAAGTCCTTAACTGCAATGCAGATAATTCAGCAGCCGATAATGGAGTTTCCCTCTTGACCAATGATTCTTTAATTCTGGCAAGAGAGTCTTCGCGCGTTATCAGAATTCTCTGCTGCTGCATAGCCAGGAGTCTGATAATCCAGAGTTCCTTAAATCCAAGTTTATTGAGNTTTACAATATTTTCATCGACTTCCTGCCGGGTTGGAAGGTCAAGTATCCGGACTCTGTAATATTCTCCGGCCATTGTTATTTCAACATCCTTCCCTAGCTCCTTCTGAAGCATATTACGGAATCCTTCGGCCAATGATTTCTGTTTAAATGCACCGATCTGAATTGCCCAGCTATCTTCAGTTATTGTATAAACTTCCTCGGTAATTTCGTGTATTGTTACGTAGGTAGTGTCCTTTTTAACTGTAACAACAGTCACTTCCGGGATAGAAGGTAATGGTTTTATTGCATCGGCATGGATCAGCTTTAATACAAAATCCAATCCATCAGCAATATCACCATCGATGCCGTTAGCAATACTAAACTGTAGAATTTCAGGGGATGAAGTCATATCAAGTTTTCGCAGCTGTGAAGTATCAACACGAACACTATAATTTCCTGAAGTAAGGCCGAAATAGCTGAAGTAGCCATCTTCTTCAGTAAAAGTCTTTCCAACCAGATTAAGATTACTGTCAAAGAAGCTGACAATTACTCGTCCCTGACCTGTTTTTTCTCCTCTGCTTTCAAGAAGAACATAGCCGGTTGCTTCGCCTGCAACGCTTATGGGAATTTCAATAAGTTTAAGTATTTCCGGATCAACAGCAACGCTATAGGTTTGCTTTTGCAATCTCCATGATACATTTTCAAAACTGTTAGGATCAAGATCGATAAAGCAGTTTGTATACGGTTCCAGGCCAAGTATTCTTATTGTTGTATCACGGTCGCTCTTTTCAATACGTCCGCCGTTAGAATAGAGATTTAAACCGTAGGCCCTGGGTTCGCCCGGATCTTTTTTACCATTCTCATTCAAATCAAGGAATGGAACAACAGAAATTCCTCCCCTTCCTACATTTGGACGATTATCGGTGCCGAGGTATTTTGTTTTTCTGTCATTAATAAGACTTCCCCTTGCATATTCAATAAAACTTGTTTTATCATTATATTGTCTGACTGATGCACCTGTCTGAGCGAAGGAAAAATCATATCGGAATCCTAATTCCGCCAGGTTCATATTATTGCTGAAATTCTGTTCATATGACAGATTAATGAATCCATGTTTAAAAACGTATTTTTCGAGCTTTGCCTTTGCAGAAAAGATTTTGTTATCGTTATAGCCATATTGAATCTGTGGCATAAAAATAATACGTGCAGGAAGTCTGAATGAGAAAGACAGATCACTGTAAACGTATGGATTTACCTCTTTGATAAACAGGGCATAAGTTGTCAGGTTTGTGTTTACACCGAACATAGAACCAGAGATCATCCATTCTCCGGTAGTGTATTTGGAAGAAGGAAGGACAATCTGGTTAAGCGAAAATCGTTGAAAAGAGTTGAACTTACCAATCTTTAGAGGGATCGATAATGATGCTTTGCGTTCTTCCCGGTAATTGTAGAATATTGCCTTCTGGTCTTTATCATACCAGGTATAATTAAGGTCGAACTGCAGGTTGGATGGAAGTCTGAGAGAAAGGATCCCTTTGGCCCTGACCCCTAAAGCATACTCGCCTGAAACCAGTAGATTATTAGTTATTCGGAGCGATGCATTAACATATGGCATTAATGGCTGGGAGGTCACTGATGACAGATATTCAACACCGCCACCGATTGTAAGATTACGGGTAGCACCATAATTAACGTTTGCACGTGAGAATCTGCTTTTCAGAGTATCTTCCACAATTCCTCCGCTAATGGAATACTCCAGGATTTTTGAAGGAAGAAAATTATATGGAACGATTATATTCTTTTGCATTATTCGTTCCTCACCCCATGGACCAAAAAACTTCAGTTTTACAAGTGAGTTCCCGTAGACTAGAGGTATTTGAAATGTAAAAAAACCTGAAGCGTCTGCTTTAACATAATCGACCAGAACATTGTTTACATAAAGCTCAACAATCCAGCCAGGTTCTGTTTTGTCGGTAAGTGTATAAGAACCAAATGATCTTCGATAAGTAGTAGGTGTGTTTGTAAGCTGTACTCCGATAACCGGATTATAAAGTGTAGATATTGAATTTGTCAGAATCTTACCTGCCATCACCTGTCTTAAAGGGGCAAAATCGTTATTTACATATCGCCAAAGGTAATACTGCTGTTTTTCAGAAAACGGTTCAGTGCTGTTATAATACAAATTGGCTGTAGCTTCTCCGCCTGCAATCATTGAGCCCAGCGCAAGAGTAACCCTTGCATCAGTAATGCCGTTTATCTCCTGTGACGACGTCACCGACCAGTCTGCCATGCCGAACTTGAATGTCGGATAAGTCCGGCCAACAATTGTATCAGCCTGAATATCCCCTTTAAGACGTGCAATATTGCGTCTCATCTCTTCCTGCTTCATTTCGCGGATCAAAGGTAATTCCAGCTTGCTGGCAATACTAACCGACAACGACCGGAAGTTGAATTTACATTCGAGGCCAAAAACCTTACCAAAATATGAGGATTTGAGGTAAAGGTTTGATTCAGTCCGGATCAGGTCGCCTGCTTCAAGCTTAAATATTTTATCCTGGTAAATTATCTGGTTTTTTACTCTGTCAATAAGATAAGTTGCATCAGGATTTACAAAAAAACCTGAAATATCCTCAAGCCCAGAGGATGGAACATTTTTTATTTTAAGAAAATCAAACAGATCAATAACCGGCAGATATAATTCTTCTGATTTAATCAGGGCATCTATTTCGCTTCCTCCAACACCCGGGATATCAAGAAATACAGGTATTTCATCATATTCAGGGAGCTCCTGTGAAAAGATGTTACTCTGCCCTGAAATGATTAATAAGGTTATTAAAAAGCACTTAAATGAGGCCAGGACCGGACGCATACATCCTGAAAATAGAACATTGGAGTATGCTTTTCTGAACGTCATTTTAGTTATTCATTTAATATTAATGAGCCTGGTTATTCCCGGACTATAGTTACATAAAATGTTCCGGTATAGCTACCAGGAGGATTTGCCACAGAATTTCCAACTGTAAGTGTTCCACCAACGTATAATGGTATTGCTATATTAAAGTTAACCGTTGATACAAACGGTGATGTCGGGTTTGAGCTATCGATATTTAAGGTCATCGATCCCGAAGGAGTTCCTGTGAGAATAACTGCCGGTTCTAACAGAATACCAACAACTGTACCACGATGGGCATGAACTTCAAATAGTGCTGCTGAAAAAGGAAATCCCATACCAAGGAGAACCACATCACCGGTTGAGGTTCGTGCGCTGGAGGGATCTACTATCACTGTCCCCCCGGAAGCGCCAAGGTAAAAAGCACCAAACCTTAAAGTCTGAGCTGTTGCATTTATCCTGATTGGCCGTGGGGGAGGCTCCTGAGCTGATACTTCCCTGCATCCCAGAAACAGCAGAAGAACCGGTAGAAGGTGCACAAAACGCCATGTAATACTTCTTATTTTTTTCGCAAACATCATCTGTTCTGTATAAATATCTTTTTAGAATCCTGGTATAGGGTCGACATAAATCTGACGATATAAATGCCATCTTTCAGGCCGGGATTAAACTCATAGTAACCTGCGTCGATAATTTTATTAACAAATAGAACCTGACCTGCCAGGTTGTAAATTGAAAGCAATCCGGGGCCTGTTTTTTCAGTGTTTACATAGACTTTTATTAGCCCATGTGAGCTATAAACAGTAAACAGATTATTATTTGAAGTTGTATCAGGAATTTCAGATCCTTTTTCTGAAACGTTGAGGAAAAATCTGTCCTTGTATTCTCCTGCCTCCAGGTAGACTTTGTATTCATTATTATTAAGCAAATCATTTTTAGTACCAGCCACCATGTCAGAAATATTAATTTTCATACCGGGAAGTTCTTCCGATATATCAATTATCTTAAAAACAATATAACCATCTATATAAGTTTTCAGACCAAGCGGAATTGTGCAAAGAGTATCCTGTTTTTCCGGCAGAGCGTTAATTGATAGCTTTGTCCCGTCAGTACCAAAAGCGTATAGACTTGGTGCATAATAGTCAGTATTCATCAGCTTAAAGGCATCGAGGTAAGAATCGAATCCAGTCTGGGCTTTTTCATCAAAATAGATTACCATTGGATCTGTGGAATTATTATCATCAGCAAAATTTGCTCCGAGACGGATCAGTGGCATCTTATCTTTATTTCCTGACTTCATAAAAGGATGTGTAAGGTCAGTGATCCTTACACTGTTGTTTAATCCTAATGTCCCTGTTACAGGGTAAGAACCGTCGGAAACATGAATAAAAAATCCCTGCATCGATGGAATTGTGGCCGTTGCCAGACCATCGCTCGAAATCCCGTTAATATAGGTACTGTAAGTTCCGCCGTATTCATCGGTTGTACTGGCTTTGAAGTAATAAAGCGCATTGTCAATGTTGGTTTTTGTCCAGCCCGATGGGGCATCCCAGTCAATAGCCGAGGGATAAGGATTTCCGACAAGGTTAAATCCTTCAGTATAGGCATTATTGTGGTTGTACAAAGTAACTGAAAGGGGTCCATTATTTACTACACCTGAAACATCTGCGGTATGAGGCACGTCTAAAGAACCGAAAAAGGCTGCGTATCCCTCCAGCGGATTAAGCGGGTCGGCAGGGGTTACATAGGATACCCAGCCGGAAGTGGTCAGGTTTTCATTATACCTAAAGAATGAAGGGAAGGAGGCTCCAAGATCCAGATCATCGGCAAACTCATTAACTGTAGCTGCCTGGAATGGAGAACTTATATACTTATAGCCGAATGCAGAAGAAAGATAACGTTGCATTGTTACATTCCCGGTTACAGAACCAGAACCGGAACCATTTATATATGCCGTCTGAGTAGCCCCTGAAAGCAGTGTAAGGTTCCCGTTCGAGGCAAGATTTCCATTTGATACAGTTAAAGAGCCAGTTACGTCCAGAGCACCCAACATGGTTACTCCGGAAGGATTATTAATTATAAGATCTTTAATAGTGTTGCCATTGAATACATTTATACCTATTATTTGAGCCGCTGATCCATTGAACTCAATTGTTCCGTTAGAAGCAGTTAAAGTACCGTTGTTTGTAACTGAGCCGGCGATCTGTAATGTTTTTCCGGAAATGGTCAAAGAAGATCCGGTTTCTATTGTTAAATTATTAACAGTACCTGATGAACCACTGTTAAGTACTGGTTTATTTATGACATCCGGTATCTGAACATGAGTTGTCGGATATGGGACATATCCGCAAGACCAGTTCCCGGAAACATTCCAGTCAGTTCCTGAAGCTCCCGTCCAGGATAATCCTGAAATAGTAACAGGACTTGTGGCAATTAAAGTGCCACATCCCGGTACATCTACAGTATTTGTAACGATATAGGTGCCGGAAGAACTTAAAGAGAGATTGATTTGTCCGGTTATCGTACTGACAAAAACGAGTCCGGCAGTAGATGAAAAAGTGCCGGCCTGACTGCCAGTTCCTAATGAAGGTGCTGGATTAGGGGAATTCTGGCAATATGGAGTACCCGTATAACTGAATGCTGATGATGGCACTGAGATACTGGTTGTTCGTGGTGTGCTTGTTCCACAGTTGTTTGTAGCTGTTACACTTAATGTTCCGCCCGTAGCATCTGAAGCAAAATCGATTGTTACCGAATTACCTGTCCCATTAATTGTATGTCCTGTTCCACTATATGACCAGTCATAAATTACACCAGCGACAAATGGTACGGTATACACATAACCTCCCGTTCCCTGACAGGCTTGTGGAGGAGCAGCGGTGAATTCATCGGGCGTGGATGCAACCACAGGAAATGAGATTACTACTTCATCGTATGAAGTACACGGTCCGTTGCTGATAGTCCAGCGCAGGGTATAGGAGGTTCCGAGAATACCGTTAAATACTGTATTATTTTGAACACTGTTTACAAATGATCCCCCTGAACCACTTATTATTGTCCATAATCCTGCATATGGAGCAGGATTATTGCCGGCAAGGGAGGTTGAGGAGACACCACAAAGCGACTGATCCAATCCGGCATTTGCGGTAACAGGGATAGCGTAAACATTGACGGGAGTAACATCGACGACACCGGTTCCAGTGCCATTGTTGAACCTGAAACCTGTCAGACGATAGGTACCTGTAACCGGTGTAGGCATTGTATAAGGAAGTGAAGTTACCGTTATATCTGTCTGGGCAACATTATCAATAGTATAACTCAGGATATAATTCAGGTTTATTGGATTGAAAGAAACAAAACTTAAAGGAATTCCGATATCACCGCAAACAGGACCTGGGGGAGAATATGAAGCTCTGGCAAGGGTTCCTGTTATACTTGCAGTTGTATAATCCTTTGGTGTTGTTGAGACCGTTATATTGTTTATAGTTGCAACATCTCCGTAATAATTATTCCCCGTTGCAACTGATGCCAGCTCCGTCCAGAAGCCTGAGCTGAACTCAGCAACCCTCATATCTGTAATCCCGTTAAGAGTCATTAATGGTGTAAGGTCACTCATCGGATCCCAGGCAATTTTAATAACTCCGGTTGCCGTTGTAGTCGAAGAAACACTCCAGAATTCAAGAGTATTGCAGACCTGGAGTGGTGGAGTTAAAGAGGTAGCTGTTGAATTAGGGCGGGTATATTCGACTGTCCAGAGCAATGTAGAGCCACTGGTTGAGGTCAAAGTAAAATCATGGCTTTTAACAATACCTTCACCGATCGGGTAAATGAACGAATCCCCATTGACCATATTTTTAGTCAGCGGGCCGTTTATAAAGGATGTTGATGTCCCTCCGACAGGGTAAACAGACGATTCTGATGAGCTTAATAAAACCAGCCGGTTAGTGGAGCTGGTACCAATAATTCCGTTTGTAAGCAGAAGCTGGTTATTAATTTCAACCAATCCGTTTGTACCAATATTAAGCCCTGCAGGATTATTTATCTCGATGTTATTAAATTTGCTTGTTCCAGAAAAATTACCTGTTGGACCTCCAACCGATTGAAGAGATGTTCCTGCAAACACAACTGTTGCTGAGGGTGATGTTCCTGTTCCACTGTTGAAGACACCTGTATTATATCTTTCAAATGTACCAAATAAGGTAAGCTTTCTGTTATTTACACTGTTATCCAATGTAGCCCCGTCTATTACCAGTCGTTTACAGACTGTAAGATCCGATACTGGCAAGATCCTTGTTCCTGTTCCGGTAAAAAAGAGGTTGGGCAAGCTGCTTAATTGACTTGCGACAACTGTATATGATCCTGAACCACCATATTCAATTGTACCGTTACCGGAGCAATCAAAGAAATCTGTATATACACCTCCTGGAAGATTCCCGTCATCAAGAAATATCTTCCCGTTACCGTCAACATATCCAAGGTTATGTCCATACGTTGGTAAAACAACTCTCAGTTCATTATTAATCGTTGTGTTCAGTACCGAAATGTAATTTATGTCAGCAGTTACAACATGGTTGATAATTACACTGCTTCCTGCCGGTCCGCCAGGAGGACATGGAGGCGAAGATCCCACCGGCGTCCATATTGCCTGATTTGACCATACTCCATTGCTGTTTGTCTGGTAGCTTGCTACTTCATCCGGTATTGCGGCATCATTGCCTGCAGTATAGTCTCCATTGAGATTATTGGTTCCTGTAAACAGGAATGTGATTTGATGTAAAGTCTCATTAACATTATCTGTCAAAGGTCCCGTAGGAGCCTTATCCCAGGTACCTCCGGGAAGAATGAGCCTTGAAGCAACATAGTTACTTTCGGTTCCGGCAACATCCCCGATCAGATATTGTAATAAAAGATTTCCATCAAATCCGGAAATACCTGAACTTTCTATATGCCAGAAATAACCAAGTGCATTTGTTGGATCGGTAATACTCTGGTTGCACTCATCAACCGGATTGACTCTTATTGAACCTACTGTCCCGTTAGCGGTAATGGAATAAATAGCGGGAGTGTACTTGCCTGATACACCAACTGGAAATGTGAAATTCTGAGCCGATGCCGTAAAGAATTTCATTACTCCCATGCTGCTGCTTACACCATCCGATTTGATCATTTTGGTCGAACTGTACGGAGCACCTGATATTGAACTGTTCTGGCTTAATGTAAGCTGATATTTATTTATGTCGAGTATCCCGGCAGTCAGGACAAGATCATTCTGAAGGCTTATATCATTATTCAGCTTGGCTCCTGATACGTTATTGATTGTAAGCCGGCCAAAGGATCCGGTCCCTGTAACCTGTTGCTGTAAGGTGCCGGAAAGGCTCACACCTCCGGATGTATTGTCGTCGGAATAAGATCCGTTGTTAGTCAGATTTCCAAGTAATGTGATCAAATTTGAGGTAAGAATCGTATTGCCGGATAAAATGTTAAGATCCCTGAAAACTGTAAAGCTTCCGTTAACCGTAAGAGAGGTCAGTGATGATACATCCAGATCATAAAAGTTTGTTACTGATGTCCCGGTTATCGACTGTATGCCGCCGTTAAATGTGGTTTTGTTAGTACCGTAATTATATGTACCGCTATTATTCAGATTTCCTTTCAGGGATATATTCAGATTGTTAGAATTAAAGATAGACTGATTATTGGTTAATGTCAGTGAGCCATTTAAAACAAGCGGGCTAACCATAAGATTAAGTGTTGCTGTTCTGGCCGTTCCCGCAGTTTTTCCGGTAAGTGTGAGGTCATTCAGGGGAAGATTCGCATCGAGAGAATAAGTCTGCGCAGCATCTATGACAGGTCCTAAAGCCGGAGTCTGAGTGAATATCACAGTACCTCCCGACACTGAAGATGTTGTCGGTCTGAGATAAAGGTCTCCGAATGTTGTGCCACCTCCTCTGACTATAGTGATTGTTCCTCCTGACATGGAAAATAAACTACCGGCATTTAACACTTCCAGCTTAGCATAACCCGCATTTGAATTGTTACCGTTTATAATAACAGAACCCCCACTTTGAGTATAATTAAGAATTCCATTTGTTGTAGAAGTATTCCTGCGAATCTGGCCATTTACAACAAGGTTACCACCCTGTATTTCAATAGCCGAAGCACCACCACCTGAATATTCTATATCATTATTGTTGGCAGGTGCAGCCAGTGGCCCTATATATACGTTACCCATGACCAGTGTGAGCTTGCCGCTTAATAACATATCCCCGGTATTGTTTGATGCATTGCCAATAAGTATATTTCTGTTGGATGCGTTTGCATAGTCAATCGTCAACCCTGCAGTAGAGGGAATATTAAATGGAGTGGTTGTAGAAATAGTAAAGTCAGTACCCGGATCAGTTCGCATATATCTGAATGTGCCATTTTGCAATGTCAGCCAGTTATCGGCCGGTGTGGATAGAGTCCCGCCAATGTTACATGTCAATGTTGTTGTCTGCGATGATCCCTTGTTAACTATAACCTGTCCAAATGTTGTAGATGGAGTACCGGTAGTATTTGTAATACTTGCCGGGGTTGTCCCAAAAAAAGTAACGGGAATATTTGTAAAGCGGCACCAAGCCCTGGTACCTGCAGGGGCGTTAATAAGCCCGTTTGCATTATTAATGAGGCTTCCACCTATAGACAACCTCTGATTGGATGCACCACCCCAATCGTCAATGCCAGACAAAGGAGCCACAATTACATTCCCGTTTACAACGATATTCTGGGCGATTGCACCATTTTGATACCAACCAAATGAACCTCCCCGGATATCCAGGTTGCCATTTACGGTAACCGTTTTTGGGATAGTAGCTACAGGACCGGGATAAGTAGTCCCCCATGACATAGCAAACCAGGAATCGGCATTTTGTCCTTTGGTTATTAAATTCCCATAAATTATAAGATCTCTATTTGGAAAAATAATGTTGGATCCGCCAAGAGGTGAAATAATCAGATTCCCATAGGATGAAACTCCGTCAGGCAAATAATATGTGGTTCCGGCTCCCGGGTTAGTAGTATACAATTCTGTTGTTCCCATATTAACGTTAAAATCGGAAAAATCGCCAGAAGGGAAAACAAAGGTTGAGGGTGAATTAAAATTAGTGGTTGATCTGAAATTACCATTTCCATTGGGGTGTGATATAACAAGACTGAATAACGAGCTTGGATTGTATCCTATATCCAAAGCTGAACCAGCTTCAATCTGAAGTTTTGCACAGCTTCTGCTATCTGTATTAGGAACTGTGGTATTTGTTGATAAATAAACACTGTCCCTGTCGCCGATTATAACGATATCAGAAGCTCCTGGCACTACTGCAGGAGGATTATTGACTGTATGGCTTGTTAGGGACCAGGTATTAACATTGCTCCAGAGACCGCTTTGCCGGCTGTAATAAATAACAGGGGTACCAAAAGGACTAGTTGGATCATCGTCCCCTGCAGTATAATCACCATCAATAAATGGAACACTTTCCAGGAAACTTCCAGATCCAGGTTCACCTATTATGTTATTAGTTTCATCCACATCAGCAGCGGTGCCCTTGGTCCAGATATTGGTAGACCTGTTAAACCGTGCAGCCACATATCCATCTTCGGTAACGTCACCACCTGTCACCACTTTACTCTGATCATATGTATAGCCATGTGTTACAGTAGCTGTCCCCAGATCAAATCCTGAAGATTGTACACGCCAGAAATAAGCAAGACTTCTATTTGGTGCCGTTACAATAGGATGAGCGTAATTAACGGGGATTACTGTTATTGAACCATAAGATGTTGGGGCAGTATTGAAACCAATAGTGCCTGGTGTATAATTAGCTATCCCAACAGGGAAAT
>JGI11641J44799_10000250_pt1 | contig 15491 bp, 11 predicted proteins | sample WetSurSiteA1Bulk_FD_44799 | JGI IMG/M metagenome (IMG submission 44799) | reverse complement strand
CGGCGATGTCTCCACTGACACCGGTAGCGATGGCAAAATGTTCCTGAAGATCAACCGGACTGCGGTGGAAAAGAACGGTGCAAAGATTATCATTGAAAACAACACGGTGACCATTGATCATCCATTGTTCTCCATTTTCATCTCATGCGTTCAGGTCACCGAATCAGAGGGCTGGATTTATGGCGAGGATGTTCTCATAATCCTTCCCAGCACAAAACCTGTGGAAGGCACTATTTCCGGCCAGAAAGTTTCAGCCTGGCTCGATACCCAGCTGGACCAGATCGAGCACGGAACCATGATCACTACCACGTTGTCCGAACCAATCAATGAGGAGCATAATAAAGGATTTGAAAATGCGCTGAAGAATGAGGGTTTGGCTATCCAGGACATTGACTATACCATGACGGTCACGAAAACCAATATTTCTACCTCGCATTCGTCAAACATTACGATGACAGCTTCACCGGCATGGGTTGAAGCGAATGGTGGTGTCGATTCCATATACATCGTGCGGCTCGGTGATGACGGGAAACAGCAGGTACTCAAGACACGGTTCATCGGGTATGACGAAAAAGGGAATATGATCTTTGAAGCCGAATCCCCCGATGGCCTGTCGGTCTTCGGTCTGGTGTCGGCAAAAGCGACTGAGGAGAAACTTGCGGAGGACAAGAATGCAACGGTTGTGGCAGTCTCAAAGCCCGCAATGACTACCAATGTCGGCATGTTCGGATGGGTTGCTTGCCATGATCCAGACAAACCCGATCGTTCTTGTTATAATCGTGGCCCTCATCGCGGTGGCTGCGTACTTCGGCTGGTGGAGGAGACGGTTGTAACTCCGGTAACAACCATTATTTTTTCCAGATTACCACACGGTGAGGATTAAGACAAGAGGTCATTTTCTTCGTGGATTTAAGATCCCACGTAAGAAGCGGATTTTTTTAAAAAAAAATTATCCTGACCATTCACCGGATCCAAATCAATAATTTCATAACCCTCTCTGATTCAATCAAATATATTACACTAAATAAAATTAATTCCTGAATATAATTCTGCATGATGGGTGGAGGTTACCAAACCATGGACATTGAGGGCATGAAACAGGCCGGGGATGTGCGGGGGTTAATACGGCACCTTGACCATAATAATGACGATTTCCAGTGGCGTGCAGCCGATGCACTGGGCAGCCTAGGTGAGATTGCCCTGGACCCTCTCCTCAAAATACTGTCATACCATAAAATGCATGTCCGTATTGGCGCCATCGAAGCGTTGAGTGAGATCAAAAGCCCGCGATCAGTCGACCCCATCATAAATACACTCATGACCGATGAAGACCATGAAGTGCGCTGGGTTGCTGCACTGGCACTTGGAGAGATCGGGGACACACGAGCGATCCCTTCCTTACTATCCTCATTAAGGGACAAAGACCGGTACGTGCGCTATGGGTCTGCAAAAGCCCTTGAAAAAATTGGATGGTCGGCAACAACAGACCAGGAACAGGCATATTATTTCATCGGTCTCCAGGACTGGAAAGCGCTCCACATCCTGGGCAGTCCTGCTGTTGGCCCCCTTATTGAAACACTCAGGGAAAAAAACCCTGCCACCAGGGCAAAAATTGTCGAACTGCTCGGCGAGATGAGGACTGATGAAGCAAAAAAGGCGTGTGAAACCGCCCTTGGTGATGCTGATCCACACGTCCGTTGGGCAGCCATCATCGCCTCCAAGAAATGCGGGATCAGCACAACCCGCCTCCCGCTCGTCGTATCCCGNCGTCCCTGGACAACACCCAGCCCGATCGGNGTGGCAATTTTGAACTTCTTCTTCTGTGGAATTGGTTACCATTTCCTCCAGAAATGGTATGGATACCTGTTATTCATGTGTTACATGACCTCGATGGTCTTTGTACAGCTGTATACCGGGACACTGTTCCCGTTTATCTATGCCTACCCGTTCACCTGGATAGTGGCAGTACACTCGTATTACATGGTAAAACATATGCACGATTTGTGAGATGAAACATGTTCCACCCTCCCGCCATCTTTGCAAAAAAGAACCCTGACATCAAAGGGCTGACAGAAAAAAAGGATATTTACGGGCTTATCAGGGCATTGAATTCACCGGACCTTGAGGTTCACACAGCTGCTGCAAAAGCCCTTGGTACGCTGGGCCCTGAAGCAGTTGATGACCTGGCAAAAGAGATCAGGACACGCAACCTTGCGGTTAAACTCGGTATTATCGGGGCATTATCGGAGATCCGGGATCCCCGTTCGATCCCTTGCCTGAAAGATGCCCTGAAAGATAAAAACAGCGAGGTGAGGTGGCAGGCGGCGATTGCTTTGGGAGAGATCGATGATCCCGCCGTCATCCAACCCCTCGTCACTGCACTCCAGGATACCGACAAATATGTCCGCCATGGATCTGCGTTTGCGCTAGCAAAGAGGGGATGGAAAGCTGAAAATGAGAAAGAATTATCCGATTATTATGTCGGAATGCAGGAGTGGGAAGCGGTAAAAGAAATCGGCAAGCCTGCCATTTCCTCGCTGGCACGGTCGTTAAAAGACAAGGACGCTGCTATCCGCACGCAGGCAATCGATACACTGGGAGAGATCAAAGATCCTGAAGCAACGCCTGCACTCATGCGTTCACTCGCTGACGAGAACCGGGAAGTGCGGTGGCATGCCGTACAGGCATCACCAAAAGTAGGTATCCCGTTAATGTACCTCCCCCGTGGCCTGGCAAAAAGGCCGCAGATAATAAAAAATCCGCTGATTGCGGGTTTTCTCAATTTTATGCTACCCGGACTGGGCTATGGTTACCTCGGAAAATGGTGGGGTGTACTGATATTCCAGGTCGACATCACCGTCACGGTCTGGCTCTTTAAATTCGGTGGCGAAAACATCAGCTACGAGATCCTCTTCCCTCTGTACTTTGCATTCGCCATTCACGCATGGTACCTGGCCAAAAAAATGCCAAAAGATCCGCCATAACTTTTTTTTAAGCGATCCGTTGGTGTTTATGGAAGAAATGAAAAAGGTTAATATCTCGTTCTGATAATTCTCAATTCCCATTGGGGTGATTCTACCATGAAAAACAAAACGCTCCTTATCCTATCGTTGGTGATCATTTCGGCAATCTTGATAGCCGGATGCACTCAGCAGACTGCGAAGCCTGTAGATTCGACAACTCCAAAACCCAGCGTAACTGCGACGGCAACACCTCCAGGTAGTGTTCCGATAAGAACAACTTCAGCAACGTCAACAGGATCGGGAATAAGCAGTTCAGACTTATTCGGGGGCCTTTCTTACAACTGGGTTGAATACAAGATGTCGGCAGGTTCCGGATCGGATGCNATGACCGTGTATTATAAATATAATAAACTGACGGGGAAATGTACCATGAGGTTTGAGGGAGCCCAGCAAACCCANGGAATGCCNACCGAGATGGATTGCAGCTCGAGTGGCACAACAACGAATGACCCAAACAAAGTCAGCTCNGATGCACAAATTNCCTGTTCTCCGATTGATGAATCAGTAACCGTTCCAGCAGGAACGTTCACCGCTACAAAATGTACGATCACATCAAAGGACGGAAGTGCAACGACATGGGTAGTCAGGAATAAATTTATGGTTAAAATGCAATCCAGCAGTTCGCAGGGTTCTGTAGAAATGGTACTGAATAGCTATGGATAATCTTCTTCATTTTTTCCGGAAATTAATGAGAGATTACGATTATTCCGGGATAACAAGAGTTAAAAATTTTCTTAAATGCTACTGCGCCTGATACCGATGCGAGGGATGGGATTCGAACCCAAGAACTCCTGCGAGATCAGGCCCTGAACCTGACGCCGTTGACCTGGCTTGGCTACCCTCGCGCTTGTATAGATTATCTATGAGATTACATAAAGATAGGGGGTTAATTTCCCCTTATTTTGCGTGAGAACCGTTCAGAGATCTCTTCATCTCCCGGTCACGGAGCTCGTTTCGCTTGATTTTTCCCGAAACGGTCTTTGGGAGTGCCTCTACAAACTCGATCGCTCGTGGGTATTTGTACGGTGCAGTTACTTTTTTCACGTGGTTCTGGATCTCGCGGACAAGGCCTTCAGATGGCTTGAAACCGGGTTTGAGTATCACAAACGCTTTGACGATCAGTCCCCGGATATCATCCGGTGATCCGACAACTGCTGCCTCTTGGACCGCCGGGTGTTCGAGTAATGCACTCTCCACTTCGAATGGTCCGATACGGTATCCCGATGCCTTGATCACATCATCGTCCCTGCCGATGAACCAGAAATAGCCATCTTCGTCTTTATACGCCTTGTCACCGGTGTAGTAAAAGCCGTTGATAAAGGACTTTTTATTCTCTTCTTCATTGTCCATATATTCACGGAAAAGGCCAACCGGACGGGGGTTTATGTTGATAGCAATGCGTCCTTCCTCGTGAAGGCCGACAGGTTTCCCATTGTCGTCATGCAGTTCAACCTGCCAGCCGGGTGATGGTTTTCCCATGGAACCAAATTTCGGGGTCATGCCAGGGAATGTGCCGATGCAGACAACGGTCTCGGTCTGCCCGTAGCCTTCATAAATGGTAAGGCCGGTAGCATCCTTCCAGGCCTTGATTACTTCAGGGTTGAGTGGTTCACCGGCGCTCACGCAGTGCCGGAGCTCGGTAAAGTCAAACTTATCAAGGTCTGCAAGGATCAGCATGCGGTAAATGGTCGGGGGGCAGCAGAACGTAGTGATACCGTATTTTTCGATGAGGGGCAGGATCTCGGTAGGATTGAACCTGCTCCTGATATCGTACACAAAGATCGCCGATCCTTCGATCCATTGCCCGTAGAGTTTTCCCCAGGCACTTTTTGCCCAGCCGGTATCTGACAGGGTGAAGTGGACATCGTTGGGGCGCAGGTCATGCCAGAAGCGGGCGGTTACTATATGGCCCAGCGGATAACTCTGGTCGTGGACCACCATNTTAGGCTCNCCNGTTGTTCCNGAGGTAAAAAAGATGATGAGAGGATCGGTACTTCTGGTCTTTTTCATCATAGAAAGGTTGACAAGTTTTGCCGAGACAGGTGCGGGGTATTCAAGCTCTACCGGGTAGCTGATCCATCCCGGTCGCCTTCCGTCAACGGTCATCTTACAGGAAAGAGAGGGGCAGTCTTTTGCAATCGCATCGATCTTATCTGCCTGTTCTTCATTGGTTATGACCATCTTGATTTCAGCAACATTAATCCGGTATTTCAGATCCTTTGGGGTGAGCATCGTTGGTGCCGGGCAATATACTGCACCACGCTTGATCAGGGCGAGGGTAAAAGTCCACCATTCGGGAACTCTCGGTAGCATGATCAGGACGCGATCACCCTTATTGAGACCGAACTTGATCATCATGTTCACGATCTGGTTTGAAAGACGCATCAGGTCCCAGAAGGTGTATTTCTTTTCCTCCCCATCCTGGTTCACCCAGATCATGGCAAGTTTGTTGCGGTCTTTTTTTGCCCATGCATCAACGACATCAAAACCGAAGTTGAAAAACTCGGGAACATCGATCTTAAAAGAACGGTACATCGCATCATAATCGGGCATGTTGTGCTCGTTATGATCCCCTGCCTGACTTGCAGGGAGCGGCGGTGTCGCACCCATTGAACCGATTCCGGCATCCGAAGTGAGATGTGTGGTGCACGCCTCATTGATCCATTCGGAACGGGAGATTTTTTTTACTTCACACGATTTATCGATAGCAGCCGTCAGCGTATCGTCCATCGTGACAGAATATCGCACCATTCTAGATCGGTTTGCTGGTGCACTTAATGAGTATTTCGATCATATGGTGCACCATGAGGTAAACGTACCGGCACATACGATAACGCAGGTCCACCGGATTACATGATCTTATCGGAAGCGGGGCTGACAGATACCTGTACTCGAAATGTGGTGCAGTTCAACAGAGTTGGCGAAACACCACAAAGTAACCGGACAAGACACATTATACATGGTCATAGAATATCCTAGCCTTGTCATATCACCAGCAATTATTCAAAACAAACGATAATAAAAAAAACTTCGTGAACATTGCGATGTATTCCTTATCAAACTACAGGAAAGATACCATGATTGAAAACGGAATAAACGATCGCCACCGACAGGACATAAAGATTGTCCATTAGTATTATGATTCAGAGAAAAGCATAGTATAGTGGATGGCTGATAAAAAGTACGAATCATTAAAAATTGAGAATATTGTAGCTTCCGGCGTTATTGCCAATTCTATTGATCTTGTTGATGTTTCAAGTAAGATTAAAAGCTGCGAACTCAATACGAAGCGATTTCCTGGTGCGGTCTACCGCATTGAGAACCCTAAGATTGCATCCCTGATTTTTTCATCTGGTAAGGTTGTCCTCACGGGAATCCGGGACAAAAAAGCCCTTACCGACGGGCTTAAAATCATCATGAAATCTTTAAAAGATGCCGGTGTAGATACCTTCAAGGAACCCAAAGTGGCAATAACAAACATCGTCTGTTCCTACGATATCGGCAAATACATCAATCTGAACAAGGTCGTTATCACCCTCAACTTAGAAAATATCGAATATGAGCCCGAACAGTTCCCTGGACTGGTATACCGTATCAAGGATCCGAAGATCGTCGCGCTGCTCTTTTCTTCAGGAAAGATCATCCTCACTGGGGGCAAGAACCTTGAAGATATCAAAAAGGGCCTTGATTTCCTCGAGCAGAAACTCGAAAGTATCATGTAACGGGTAATCATCACCCGTTTCTTTTTTTCACCAGACTACGACCAGTATCGGTGGGTCTGGATAAAATTTCGTTCGGCTTTCATGATCTCGCGGTAAAACGCATCACCTTCGGTCAGGGTTGCGAGAATTCGCGACGTGTTTTCAGGTCCGACTCCCCTTGCCGAGAGGGCAATNACNGCTTTTTTACCGCTGGAAAGGACGATATTGGCATTTTTTAAGAGACGCTGCTCAATCGCACGCTCGCTCTGGGTTTTTTTGGGTTTTTTAAGAACTGCCAACAATTCATCTTCATAGGGTTTGAGTGCTGCAATGAGGCGTGCCCCGCATTTCGGGCACTGTGGGTGATCGGCAACACGGGAGACAACCGTCCGGCTCTTCCAGTCCCGGCAATTCATACAAACGAGGAGCACATCATCCTGGTCAAGCCTGCGTCGGAGTGTCGCAATGACTGCCTGGTCAGCAGTCGGAGGAGGTATCTGGTCCCTTGATGATAGCAGTCCGCCGGCACCGATCATTGAATGGGGCCCCAGTGCAACGCAAATCTCTCCTGACCTGATCTGGCGTACAATTTCGGTTGCAGTCTCAATATCCATGTAGTCAGAGAGCAGTTCACGGTAGGCTTCCTGTTGTACAACCGTTCCTTCGAAATATTCCAGCAGGCGCTGGATACTGATCTTTTCATAGTCGGCATCCGGATCAATCGCCCCGAATTTCTTTGCAATCTGGACCAGTTTCCATTTAAAAAGNGCNGTGCGTTTCAGGGCAAGACGAAGAATCCCGGAAAGGTGTGCCGGATCAAGCGNGAGCAGCAAATCCCGCACATCGGCAGATCTGATAGAGGAAGGAAGGCGCAGGAGCATGCGATAGGCATCGAGTTCGAGCCCGACTGTTGTTCCATACCTTGCCGAGATGAGGATCGAAAGAACACGTCCAAGGGCTTCATTGGTCTTGTGCCCGGCACAAACATTGCAGACTACCCCGTCTTCGGTATTTTCCAGCGTAATAAGCTGATCGGTGGGAATAAGGGAACGGTTTTTATCCATTTCTGTAAGGAAATGCATGGCAAAGCCGATACCCTCCCGTTCCGTGGTATATGCTGCAATATCACGGCCTCTCCGCATTGCACCGACCTCACGGGCAACGGTAAAGGGTACAGGGATCTGCTCGCCTTCCCACGAAGGAAGTTCTCCTTGTGCTTTCTTTGCAGGCTCCACCGTGAGTTTCCCGTCAGCAATCTCAATCACCCGCCAGAGCTGCCCCTTGGTTATGAATACAACCCCGGTATGCACCCACCCGACAACAAACGATTCGTCAAGGGTACCAACCGTCCTCCGGGAGACCATATCAAAGATCGGCACCTTTCGTTCATCGTGGATCATCGACAGGTTGCCGGTGAGGTAGCGCCGGGCGCGTGCGGTAGTAACAATCCTGCTCCCGTCAATCCGTATTAAGCGGTGCTCCTCCATCTGCCGGCACACGTCTTCAAGGAGCGACCCGCTCTCGTTAAAAATGCTCGTACGGTTAAGAATGGTCAGGATTTTTTCTTTTTCTATCTCCCCGTACTCAACAGCAATGGCAGCCACCTGGTTTGCGAGCACATCAGCCGCATTCTTGTGGGGCACTACCAGTTCTATCTCGTTTGCCCGGGCCTTCTTTGCAATGACCAGTGATTCCAGCAGGTCATCAAACCCGGTTGCAAAAATGGTGCCCCGGGAGATCGTGTTCAGCTGGTGTCCGGCACGTCCTACCCTTTGCACGAGCCGTGCGACTTCCCGGGGGGACCCAAACTGGATGACATGGTCAACTCTCCCGATGTCGATACCAAGTTCCATTGACGATGTGCAGATAAGCGTCCGGATCTCACCTCGTTTGAACCGTTCCTCGGCATCGATCCGCACCTCTTTTGAGAGCGAACCATGATGCACTTCGACATCCCCCCGTTCATAAAGGGCGTGCCCCAGCGCTTCGGCAGTTACCCGGGTGTTCACAAAGACAAGTGTTGATCCTTCCCGCTGCAGTGCTTTTGAAAGAATTGCAGTCTGTTTTGAGAAATCATCACCAACGAACTTTACGTTGATATCCAGCTGTTTGGCAACAGGAACCTGGACTACAGAAAACGGGCGTGCACCGCAAAGAAAACGTGCAATATCTTCGGGATTTCCGACCGTCGCTGACAATCCAATCCTCTGGAATTCGCCGGCATACACGTAAAGCCGCTCCAGCGCAACCGCGAGCTGTGCGCCTCGTTTACTGCCGGCGAGTTCATGAATTTCATCAACAATTACAAACCTGACATGAGGGAGGTGCTTCCGGAGCCGCTTTCCCATGAAAAGTGCCTGGAACGTCTCCGGGGTAGTGATCAACAGATCGGGAGGGGACAATGCCTGCTTGCGTCGTTCACTCACAGGAGTATCCCCATGCCGTACACCAACTGACAATCCAAGCTCGCTGCACCACCATTGCATGCGTGCAAGAATATCACGGTTGAGTGAGCGCAGGGGTGTTATGTAGAGGGCTTTAATGCCTCCCCCGGCAGGCATTGACATGAGGGCATTAAAGACCGGAAACATCGCGCTCTCTGTTTTTCCTGTACCGGTCGGTGCAACCAGGATAACGTGGTTTCCCTCAAGAATCAGGGGGATTGCCTGCTTCTGGGCATCGGACAGGACCGTAAAACCGCGCTTTTTGATACACGCCTGGACTTTTGGATCCATCACTTCAATCGGTTTCATCTGGCTGAAGCGAACTAAAATGACCGATATATGTCCCATCGGCAAGGATAATCTCTGCTTCCTCTTTTTTCATGTATCGCGAAAGCGGCGAGAACGGGTTATCGATGATACGGAAAATATCATAGCCGGCAATCTCGTTAAAGGACGGCATAAAAAGTACCCGGGTTGGCGTGGCAGATTCCGGATCTGCAGCCAATCCCAGCCTTTTCGTGTCAAGACCNGCCCGCAGGTATGCAGGTGCCTGGAGGGCACATCCCACCTCGTCTTTCAGCGANAGCTGGGGATGATGATGGCCAATGACCATCAGGTGTCCTGCGAGAAGAGGAGATGGGTAAGTATGTCCATGAAGATATCCNACCCCATCCACGACAGCCCCGTCTTTTTGCTGGATCTCTGATTCAACAAGATAGCGTTCGATACCGATGTCGTGATTACCGGGGAATACCTTCATGGGGATTCGATTGCGAATCGCTTTAAGAATCCCCGGCAGCTCATTGAACTCCTGGCGGGTGAGCGACGGGATGCTGTGCTTGACGTCTCCCAGCAGTATGAGCATATCCGGGTCTGCAATATCAATGATTTTTAACAGGCGTTCGACCCGTTCTGCACTCCGGCTCCTGAAATGCAGCCCGTGAGCAGCGAGATCTGCCTCAATCCCAAAATGAAGATCAGCAACAACCAGCAGTCGCTGTTCGCCTTCAATAATAAGTGCCGGACCGTCTTTTAAAAATTCCAGGTTCATAACAGTTTGATAAATCCCTTCCGGGGCTGGTAACATTCGTCATCGATAATGAGTGATTCGATTGCTGCAAGGACTGCTTCCTGTGATACCCCTCGTGTTACCGCCATGGCAATAATATCTTCAACGGCACTTCCTTGTGGACCATTGACCGAGGTAAGGATATCCATCACGAGAGACCGGGCATCNGATGCCGCAGGAGATACAGTGCCCGGGGGTCGTACGGTCCCGACTGCCCCCTCGACNATGAGGGCAATATCCCGGAGCCGGGTTTTTGTCATTGCATAGTGGCGAACTGCAGCAAGGATTCGTTCATCTGAACATCCGCCCTTTAATGCGAGGTTCATCTGGTGGAGGCGGTCAAGGGTCGATTTTGCGGTTGCAAGCACCCACTGGTCACGCACCTGCCGGTCTACTACAAGGATGGTATCAGGGCGTATGGACACTACCATTTCACCTTTTTTTGAAAACATCTGGGCACGACCGGTGACCGTAACAAATGATGGCACGGGGATTTTACAGATTGATTCGGCAAGTGCAGTAGTCCGACCTCCGATCACCAGGTCAAATACCCCGGTCGGATCAGCAATTCGGGAGTACACCATATCCCCCCGCTCTGATACTTCGGTTAGTGCACCGGAAAGGAAGATGGACCTGCACCACGCNCCTCCCGGGGTCACAACCCAGGCGGGATTACCGGCAACCTCATCCTGTACCGAGAGCGTAGAACTACAAAATTCCCCGGCAAATACCCGTGCAGTCCCTTCCATAATGTACTACCAGAATTGGTCGTGCAATACTATTCAAGATATAGTCAGTGGCATAAAAAAGCGAGAGTGCTGATTGCTAACCCCCGATGTTTTAAAAAAATTTATTTCCTTTTATATCTAATCCCGACGAAAAGTGTAACGAGGCTGATGGCTATTGGTGCAGTAATCCATCCAACGGGAGATTTCGCGGGAGTTGTCGGGAGAATCGTAGCTTGATTCAGGTCAGGGGGGATAAAGGTATTATCCAGCTCAAATGCTTTTGCAAAAGCAACCTTTGCTTCCTCGATTCTTCCAAGGTGCCGAAGGGCATCACCTTTGTTTGAATATGCAGCGGCAAATGCAGCGGTTGTATTTGACCTGATGGCAAGTGCCTTGTCCGCAGCAACAATTGCCTCATCATATCTGCCAAGTTGAACAAGGATCCCGGCTTTATTAGCCTGCGCAAGGGGGAAACTCTCATTGAAAGCCAGAGCCTGATCGTTTGCCTGCAGGGCCTCAGAATATTTACCTTCATTTGCCAGATCAACTGCTTTATTATACCAGTACCACGGGTCGCTGGTCTGGTTATTTGCATCTGCAGCCATAACAGGCAAAAAAAAAGCTGATACAACGAGAATAACAATTAATACCCTGTTAACATTCATGCGAATTCTCCAATGCTACACTATTTGCGTTTTCGTTTAAAAAAAAGTTGATGAAGGAACAACCCTACTGTTTTTTAGACATAACAAAAATAGCCACTACAACAATACCGAGCAGCGCTATCCATTCGGGCAACGGGGAATAGGTTGTCTTTACCGGAACTGGTGAGGAAGGTAAAACTGCAGTTGTTGCAGTAGCTGATGAGTCAGTTATGGAAGTAACGGGCAGTGTGGTCATTATTGGTTGAGTAATGACCGGTTGTGTCATGAGCGGAGTGGTAATGGTAGTGTTTTCCTGGACAAAGGTAACGGTTGCTTTCTGTGTAATTTTTCCTGCATCCACCGGGTTGTTCAAACTAGTATAGGTATCTTTCATGTTGTTGAGGTTCTGGTTTACCGTAAACGTATATGTTCCCAGGATATAGAGCGGTTCGCCATATTTATTCCGCGCGGTATGGTCCCAGTCCTTGCCGCCTTTTCCATAGTAGGGAGATGTCGTGATAAAAGGATTGTTATCAAAGGGAACAATCACGGTATTTTTATTACCAGCACTACCGGTATAGAAATTGCCAATTGCCATCCCCAGGGGGTTTGTTAATGATACTGTATAAAATGAGTCTGTGGGATTGATATTAGGACGATATAATGCTTTAAGCGCAGGTCCCATATTTGTATCAATCCGGTAGGTAATGTTTGTAGAGTAGGGTATTATTTTTCCGCTCACATCCAGGTTATGATCAAGATCCCAGACGCTGATATCAATGGACGGTTCAACTACTTCAAAGACAACAAAAAGGGGTTTTTTATCCTCGCAATACCACTTGCCTGTATACCTGGCAAAAATCTCCGGGCTGATGTTATAATGATAGAGTTTTTGAGACGCGGTATCCGATATAGAAATTTTATCCACAAGGGTTATATTTTTGTCCGGAGGCGCGCTGGTATCAGTGCCGTTTTTCCACCACGCAATGGTATGGCAGTCTCCCATTGCCCGGGAAATATCCAGATTGCTCTCCCCGATATAAACAGGGGCACCCGGCGCAATAATGGATAAACTGGCCGCTACCGGCGCAGTAAACAAAAAAATAACGACAAGAGCGAGTACACAATATTTTCTTTGCATGGAAAGTAATTTCAAAACCCTTATGATAAACATTATGACATTCTTAAAAAAGGGCACTTGATTTTCCTTGTGGTTTTGTTTATAAAAACCAGCCATATATCCACTTTGAAAACCAAGAGCACTCTAAAGAAACGAGACTCGATAAAAAAAGAGGGGTACCATGGAAGAGGATCATACCATCTGGATTGAAAAATACCGGCCACAAAAACTCGATGATATCGTCGGGCAGGATGAAATTGTGGAACGTTTGTCATCCTATGTTAAGAGCGGGAACCTCCCCCATCTCCTCTTCACCGGAAGTGCCGGGGTCGGTAAAACAACTGCAGCCGTAACACTTGCACGGGAATTTTTTAAAGATTCGTGGCAGATGAATTTCCGTGAACTGAACGCTTCAGATGAACGCGGGATTGATGTAGTGCGCAACCAGATCAAGCAATTTGCCCGCACGACGCCCCTTGGGGAAGCGAAATTCAAAATCCTCTTTTTAGACGAAGCCGATGCACTGACAACCGATGCACAGGCAGCGTTGCGCCGAACCATGGAGAGCTATGCCCAGACCTGCCGTTTTATTCTTTCCTGTAACTATTCATCCAAGATTATTGACCCGATCCAGAGCAGGTGCGCAATTTACCGGTTTAAACCACTGGGAGAAGCTGCGGTAAAAGAAGAGGTGCACAGGATTGCCAAAAAGGAAGGACTCAATATAACCAAGGAGGCAATGGATGCCATTGTCTATATCGCCCAGGGGGATATGCGCAAAGCGATCAATGCACTGCAGGGTGCAGCGATCATCAGTAACAAAATTGACGATAAGATGGTGTATGCAATAACCTCAACTGCCCGCCCGGATGAAATTGATGACCTCCTGAAACGTTCCCTCAGTGGAGACTTTGATGGCGCTGAATCAGTCCTTGCATATCTTCTCCATGATCGGGGAATCGCCCCCAACGAACTTATCAACCAGTGTTACCGTGCGATCGTCAAAATGAACCTTGACCGTGGCCTGAAAGTTGAGCTGATCGACCATCTCGGTGAAACCGACTTCCGGCTCTCTGAGGGGGCTAACAGTGATATCCAGATGGAGGCCATGATCGCCCGGTTCATACGCTCCTCGGAAAAAGGTAAGGTACGGTAACAATATGGATAAAAAAGACGAACTGCACACTACCAGCAAGACTGAAGACTGGAGCCGGTTGCTCAAAAGCAAATATAAAAAAGAGATGGGGGAGATTTCGAGAGAATATCCCCACAAGAGGTCCCTTAAAATTGATTACCGGGATGTCGAACGGTTTGGCAAGGTTGGTATTGCACTTGCAGACGAACTGTTGGTAAATCCCGGAAAAGTTCTCGAAGATGTATGGGATGCAATAAAAAATGGCCAGTTGATCCGGACCAAGGATGGTAAAGAGCCGAAGGGAATCAATATCAGGTTTATCAACCTCCCAAAAAAAGTAGGTATCCGCAACATCAGGTCAGACCATATCAATACGTTTGTTTCCGTAGAAGGCATCCTGCGCAAGATCACCGAAGTAAGACCAAGAATAGTTGAAGCNACGTTCCGGTGTCCGGCCGGTCATTTCACCAGAAAAATTCAGAAATACGGGAAATTCATCGAGCCGGATAGCTGTGCAACCGATGGGTGTTCATTTAAGAAACTGGAGCTTGTCCCCAAGCTCTCAGCGTTTGTAGATTCGCAGAAGTTGCGGATACAGGAGTCTCCTGAGGGACTCAGGGGTGGCGAACAGCCCCAGACTCTTGATGTGGATGTTATTGATGACCTCTCGGGGATAGGGACACCAGGGGACAGGATCATAATAAACGGGATTTTACGTTCCCAGCAGCGGATGATAAAAGGGGAAAAGAGCACCGTTTTCGACATTTTTCTGGAATGCAATTCCCTTGAATTTGCTGAAAAAGAATTCGAGGAAGTGGAAATCAACGAACATGACGAGGATACGATAAAAGCATTGTCTGAAGATGCAAGGATCTACGAGAAGATTACCCATTCCATCGCCCCGACCATTTATGGGAGCGAGGAAGTCAAAGAAGCAATCGCGCTCCAGATTTTTGGCGGCATCGCAAAGGAGATGCCTGACGGCAGCCATCTTCGCGGGGATATCCACGTATTGCTTATCGGGGATCCTGGTATAGCAAAGAGCCAGCTGCTCAGGTATGTCGTGAAACTCTCCCCAAGGGCAATTTACACAAGCGGACAGTCATCGACTTCTGCCGGGTTAACCGCGACGGCAGTAAAAGATGAATTCGGGGATGGCCGCTGGACACTGGAAGCAGGAGCACTTGTCCTTGCCGATATGGGTATCGCAGCGGTGGATGAGATGGATAAAATGCAAAAAGAGGACCGCTCAGCCCTGCACGAAGCCATGGAACAGCAATCCATCAGCGTGGCAAAGGCCGGTATCACCGCCACCCTCAAATCACGCTGTGCTCTTCTCGGTGCGGCAAACCCGAAATACGGGCGGTTCGATATGTGGGGCGATATTGCCGACCAGATCAACATGCCCCCCACCCTGCTCTCACGCTTTGACCTGATATTCATCATGACTGACCAGCCCGAACAGAAGCGTGACCTTGCGATTGCCGAACATATCCTCAAATCNCATGGTATCGGGGAACTGATCGCCCAGAACAAAAAGACCCCGATCCCGGGAATTACCGATGAATACATCAAAGAACAGCTCAAGCCGATCATGCCGGAGATCGAGCCGGCACTCTTCCGGAAG
>JGI11641J44799_10000248_pt1 | contig 15519 bp, 16 predicted proteins | sample WetSurSiteA1Bulk_FD_44799 | JGI IMG/M metagenome (IMG submission 44799) | reverse complement strand
GATATCCTGTATTGTGGGTTACAACAACCATCGTCCTTCCCGTTAGAATTTTTCCAATCGACTCAAAAGTTTTCCTCCCCATTATTAAATGATGTCCCATGGTTAATGATTTAAACCTTTTCAAATCAGAACTCAGATGCCACGGTAAACGATTGCCTTTACCTATCCCTCCTTTTTCATCCATTGCAACGATTATTGAGATGATCAAATAGATATCTCTGCTTTTATGTGAGGATAGCTTTGATAATTAATTAGTTCAAAATCATCATAATTAAACTCATACAATGAATTGACATCAGTGTTGAGCACCATTATTGGAGATGGATAAGGTTCACGCGTCAATTGGATTTTTGCTTGGTCTAAATGGTTTAAATACAGATGTGTATCTCCCATATTTTGTATTAAATCCCCAACATTTAACTTACAGACTTGCGCCACCATCATTGTTAGAAGCGCATATGATGCAATATTGAATGGGACTCCTAAAAAAACATCTGCTGAGCGCTGATAGAACTGGCAAGAGAGTTTTCCGCCGGCAACATAAAATTGAAATAGTAAATGGCAGGGAGGTAAAGCCATTTTTCCTATCTCCCCTACGTTCCATGCGTTCACGATCAAACGCCTTGAGTTTGGATCTCGCTTAATCTGTTCGATCACCTGACTGATTTGGTCAATCACGGTCCCGTCGGCAGTTTTCCATTTCCTCCATTGCACTCCATATATCGGTCCCAATTCTCCATTTTCATCAGCCCATTCATCCCAGATGCTGACACCATGATCACGAAGGTAACTTATATTGCTTTCCCCTCTTAAGAACCAGAGTAATTCATATATAACAGATTTCAGATGTAGTCTCTTGGTGGTCAATAATGGGAATCCCTTGCTTAGATCAAACCGCATTTGGTATCCGAATACTGATATTGTCCCGGTGCCGGTTCTGTCTTGTTTCTGAATTCCTTGATCAAGAATATGTTGAAGTAGATCCAGGTACTGTCTCATAATCAACCCATTTCATTACTCGTAAACGAGTAGCTACGCTGTTTATCTAATAATTCCCTGGTATTGGTTATATCCTTTTGAATCTGGTTGATTAACGCATCTATGCTATTAAACCGCTGTTCTCCTCTTAAGCGCGAAATAAACAAGATGGATATTTGTTGATTATATAGATCACCAATGTAATCAAGTATGTGAGCCTCTACGTTAACGCGTGAATCGAGACTTTCAAATGTTGGGCGTGTACCAATATTAACAGCTGCAAGCCATAATTTTTCTTTAATTTGAGCTCGACAAGCATAAACACCCGCGCCAGGTATTAATTTTTCATTCCCGGTTTCTAAATTCGCGGTTGGTACGCCAATAGCTTTTCCCCTACCATCGCCATGGATAACTTCACCAGATACCATGTATGCTCTACCCAATAACTTATTTGCTTCTTCAAGGCTACCTTCCATGAGCAAATCTCGTATGCGACTTGAGGATATCACGTACCCATATGAAATGTATGGTTTCACTTCATTAACTATAAAACCTAATTCGCTTCCAAGCTCCTTTAGATATTTAACATTCCCTTCTCTACCCTTCCCGAGCGCAAAATCCTTTCCAGTCCATAGTTGCCTGAAATCTAGGTGTTCTTTTAAATAATCAATAAATTCACGAGCAGTCGATTTAGATAACTTCAAGGAAAATGGATGTGTGACAACAATATCTGTGCCAAGATCATCTATAAGTTTTAATTTTTCAAATGGGGTGGTTAGATAAAAAGCATCTTTCCTACCTCTAAGGATAGCTGCTGGGTGAGGATGGAAGGTTAAAACTACAGACTGCGCACCCGCCTCGTGCGCTTTATTATTTAGCTCAGTAATTAGCTGTTGATGCCCAAGATGGACACCATCAAATGAACCGATTGTCAACCAGGTATTTTTAAGATTGACGCCATCAAGCGAAGTGTAGTGCTGCAACATTGGGAGTCAATCTTTTTTCTTACGAAAAGAAAACCTTACGAGGTTGCCATTCATTTGTCGTTTCGTCCAGTTCCATTAATGCAACCAGATCACCTTGCTGGCTCACTCCTCTTACCCATCCTTTTTGATCTCCGACTGCATCAATCCGATGGCCGTGGCGTATAAGCTCAACCTGATCGCCGTCCAATTCGATCATCGCCCAATCACCCAATGCTTCAGCCGCAGGGATCAAAAATTTATACCAATCTCCAACATGAAAGGATTCTTGCAATCTTCTCAGTGGGACAGCATCTCGTAGTGTAAAGCGACCACTTTTTGTTCGTCGTAAACCAACTAAATGTGCCCCGCACCCTAATGCTGCACCTAAATCATTGGCTAGTGACCGAACATATGTGCCTGATGAACAAAATACATCAATAACAGCTTCAGGTGGATTCCATTCAAGTAATTCTAAACTATAAACTTGGATTGTCCTTGGTTGGAGTTCCACTTCTTCTCCTTCTCGTGCCATTTCATAAGCTTTACGTCCTTGAACTTTGATAGCTGAATATGGCGGAGGGACTTGTTGAATTTCACCGATAAATTGCTTCAATGCTTCTTCAAATTGCTCCTCGGTAATGTTGTCTACAGATCGAGATGATGTTATTTTCCCCTCCGAATCAAATGTATCAGTTGTGCTTCCGAGATGAATTGTTGCCTGATAACGCTTATCAGATGCAGACACAAACTCACTCAACCTGACCGCTGGACCAATTAATACCACGAGCACTCCCGATGCTCTTGGGTCTAACGTTCCAGTGTGCCCAGCTCGGTGGATATTGGTTCCACGTCGAATAGTCTGGACGACATCATGGGATGTTAATCCAACGGGTTTATCGACTACTAAAACTCCTGAGACTGCATTTTTTAATTGATTTTCGTAAGATTTATTCATATACTTTCCTTAATAGTTAATAATTTATTTGATCTCCGTACCGGGTAACATTCATTTGTTCACAAATATTCGGGTAATAGCTAATACTTCTGTCAATACCTCGTCTAGTTTTCCTTTTACATCTGCCCCTGCAGCAGCCTTGTGCCCCCCACCCTTAAATTTTTGGGCAATCTCTGAAACATCCAAATCCGTCGGGAGACTCCCACACAATCGCCAACTTATTTTAACATATCCTCCAGTTTGCTCAGTTAATATTATCGCAATTTTCGTACCTTTAATTGCAGACAGCACTTTTATCAAATCCGCATCGTCACGATATTTGTATCCCGCTGCATATCGTTCCATTAAGGAAAGTGTGGTCCAAACTATCCCATTTTCCATCTCAAGTTTTGAAAGTCCTGCTCCCCAATACCGGGCAGCTTCATAGGATTGTTCAACAATTGTCCTCTGATAAATACCCGCTAGATCTCCACCCAATTCCATTAACTCTGCAGTGATCTTAAGCGCCTCCGGATCGACGTTTGTAGTACGAAGACCGATAGTATCAGTAATAATTCCTGTTAATAACGCGTTTGCAACTGATTCAGTAATTTTCATGCCGAAATCTGGTAAGTATTTTGCTAATATTTCTGCAGTTGCTACAGCATCAGGTTCAATAAGATTGGTTTTTGCAAAATACGTATTTGTTTTATGATGATCGATATTAAGATCAGGCATTCCATAACCAGTTAATACATCGTCAGTTCGTTCCAACTCCGAGGAATCTACGACAATAATATATTCTGCATTGTTTGCTGGTTCATCATTAACAAGCTCACTTCCATTTAAAAACCGAAAAGTATCCGGCACCCCATCACCAATCACCATCTGCACCTCTTTACCAGCCTCTACTAAAGAAAGTCCTATCCCTAATAATGAGCCAATTGCATCTCCATCTGGACGATGATGCGATACGACTAAGATTTTGTTAGCATTTTTCAGCTGGTCATGAATGGCTGTAATCAATTCATCATGTCGATCCATTGTTTTCTTATTTCCTAGTTTTTTCTACGGTTTGCATTTCCCCTGCATCGGTTTGGTGAATTGATTTAATCAATCGCTCAATTTTATCAGCCTGCTCTAAGGTTGGATCCCAATGAAATCTTAAGCGCGGAAAAACGCGTAGATCAATCCGATGTGCCAACTCTCTCCTTAAAAACCCCTGTGCATGATCAAGCGTAGTTAATACCTCATTGGAACGTGGAGATCCTTCAATGGTACTTACATATACTTCAGCAAAAGCCAATTCTCGATCAACGGTAACATCCGTGATCGTAACACCTTTTAATCGTGGATCACTACTCTCCATCAACAAAATCGCAGATAGCTCTTCTCGAATACGCTCTGAAATTCTAGTCAATCTTTTTGTGGATACCAATATAGCCTCACAAATTTTAAGCTGCAGCTACTTTTTCAACCAGCACACATTCAATCTTATCGCCTTCCATGTAATCAGAAAAACTGCGAATTGCAATACCACATTCAAATCCTTGTCGTAATTCTTTAACATCTTCTTGAAGGTGCTTAAGGGAAGTAATATCACCCACAGCTATGATCTCACCATTACGCAAAACCTTTCCGCGGAAATTGCGTTTAATCTCACCATCGGTTATGTAGCACCCAGCGATATTTCCAATTTTGGATATACGAAATACCTTTCTAACGTCAGCGTGTCCTAATACTGTCTCTCTATCGACCGGTTCTAGCATTCCATTCAACGCTTTTTCGATATCTTCTATCATGCGATAAATGATTTCATACAACCTTATTGATACGCCTTCCTTTTCAGCTAATCGCCGGGCAGATACGTCAGCCTGAACATTAAATCCAACAATAACAGCTTTCGAAGCTGAGGCCAACATGACATCATTTTCTGTAATATTTCCGGTTTCAGCGTAAAGAATATTCGCACTGAGTTCTTCTGTGCACAAATCCTTTAGTGATGAAATAATCGGTTCCAATGATCCTTGCACATCAGCTTTTACGATTAATCGTAGTTCGGGTATCTCACCAGCTTTGAATTGATCAAATANTTGTTCAAGAGTGATTTGTGTTTTCTTTGCGATTGGGCNTTTATCACCCAATTCCGATTTCTCAGCAATAATTGTACGTGCTTCTCGCTCAGATGGAACGATTTGAAATAGGTCACCCGCTTGTGGAACGTCATTCAATCCCATCACCGAAACTGGAGTGGATGGACCAGCTTTTCGAATTCTCTTGCCTTTAAAATCAAATAGGGCTTTTAACTTTCCAAATGCTTTTCCAACGACAGCAACATCACCTACTTCGAGGGTACCATTTTGGACTAAAAGCGTAGCCATCGAGCCTTTTGTTCGATCCAATTCAGCTTCAATAACTGTGCCTATAACTTCTCCATTTGGATTTGCACGGATATCCATATTATCTGCCACAAGAACAATTGCCTCGAGCAGGTCTTCTAATCCTTCTCTGCGCTTGGCAGACATTGGGACAACAATGGTGTCTCCATCCCAATCATCTGGCACCAATCCGACTTCNGCTAGTTGTTGGCGGACACGATCCTGATCAGCATTTGCTTTATCAATTTTATTCATAGCGACGATAATCGGAACTTTTGCAGCTTTTGCATGAGCAATTGCTTCTTTGGTTTGTGGCATCACACCGTCATCCGCTGCCACAACAAGAATTACAATGTCCGCTCCTTGTGCACCTCGAGCCCGCATCGCTGTGAAAGCCGCATGACCTGGGGTGTCCAAAAATGTGATCAAATGTCCATTGTGCTCAACCTGGTAGGCACCAATATGCTGTGTGATCCCACCCACCTCAGCTTCAGCAACATTCGTTTCACGGATTGCATCCAACAAGGTAGTCTTTCCATGGTCAACATGACCTAAAATCGTTACTACAGGAGGCCGAGCCTCTAAATTCTCAACGGATTCCTTAGCGATGACCTTCCTCCATTGAGGTATTTCTCCTAGTTCATGTTCATCAATCTTGGGGCTTTCTGGTATGGCTTCAAAACCCAACTCGGATGCCACAATTGCAGCAGTATCAAAATCGATCGGTTGGTTAATACTTGCCATAACCCCATTTGACATCAATGCTTTTATTACATCGATGGGGCTTGTTTGCATATTTTGTGCAAGGTCACGGACTGTTATACTTGGGGGTAATTCAATTTTCTTTAAACTATTCTCATGCTCGCTCATACGGTACCTCAATAAAATCGAAATTTTTAATCCCTATGAGCGGGTGAAACAAAATCACTCGTTCATGAAGGTTCGTCTTCCGGAAAAGACAAAGCATATCTCATAAGTTGCTCGCGTTCTTCTGCCGTTAACTCAACTTTTAGTGCGCTAGCCAAAGCTCCCTTCACCCCGCGTTCCCAACATGAACGTTTGAGATGAAGATAAGCACCCCTTCCAGCCATTTTTCCCGTCGGATCAATTACGACTCCTTGGGAATTTTTAACAATCCTAATCATTGAACGCTTAGGCAAGACTTCCCTACATGCGATACAAGTTCGTTGGGGAATATGCCTTCTTTTTCCGGTTTTTCGGGACACATGCCCTTCTTTGGTTATTTTAGAAGTTCCAGTCATCTTCCCAATCACCACCTCGTTTTCGCTTCCTCTTTACCAAGGTGATATCCCGATCGGGATCATATTCAACTTCAACAAATTTCTTCTTCTTTTTCTTCTTCTTTTTACCATCCTGGTCGAGATCTTCTTCTTTCTCTTCCTCATCTGATTCTTCAATGATTAAAGCTTCGGGTCGCAAAGTAAAGATCTCGTTAAAATCTACTGGCTTTTCAATCTCTTCTGCGCCTTCAACAGCAGATGAAGGAGCCTGCTCCACACCAACCAGTTCAGCCTCAGCACCAATTAATTCAATTGGTGAAGTCACCTCTTCAATTGATGCCAGCGGTGATGGTACAGTCTCCACAAGCTCTTCCGCGGGCTGTTGACCTTCCAATTCAGGTGTTGCTGCAAGGCTGACCTCAACGGGTACCTCCAGCTCAGGTGCAACCAGCTCTCCCTCTCCCAGTACAACTTCTTCGGGCACTGGGGCTGGGAAGGAAATACTGGCTAGTTTTTCTTTTATCTCCTCCATTGCTTTTGGACCAATACCACTGATACCAAGGACCGCATCTTCGTCCAAGGTCAATTGGAACATTAAATCCCCAACTGTTTCATAACCTGATGAACTGAGCAGATCGTATATTCGATCTGTTAGAGCCAGCTCTTCGAGCGTCATTATAAATGCGGCATCCGGAATACTCGATCGGATTTCCTTTCGACGCTGTTCATCTGCCAATTTTTCAGCCGTCCGACGATGAATCAAACCACGCTCGACTCTGTCTACAAATTGGCTTATGAACTGATATTCCTCAGGTGTGATTGGTCGTCCTTCAGCTTTCTTACTTAAAATAAGTTCTACTCTGGGAATATTTTCTGTTTCTGTTTCGGCTATGGGTGCAAATTCGACGTCGCTTTGCAGTCTATGGATCGCATCGCCTGCCGCTTCAAGTAAAGATTTGATATCGATACGCCATCCAGTCAACTTAGCGCCAAGGCGTGCATTCTGGCCATCTCGGCCAATCGCTAAACTGAGCTGATCTTCCATGACAACAACTGTGGCTGTTTTTGTTCCTTTTGCATGCTCATTCAAGTACACACCAGTCACACGGGCCGGGCTTAGGGCTTTGGCAATGTATGCTGATGGGTCAGAATCATACTCAATTACGTCGATCTTTTCGTCGTTCAACTCACGAACGATGGCTTGTATTCGTACGCCCCTAATACCTACACACGCACCAACAGGGTCAACAGCTGGTTGAAGAGCAGCAACGGCAACTTTTGATCGTTGACCAGGCTCACGTGCAATGGAACGGATTTCTACCAATCCATGGTAAATCTCAGGAACTTCATTTTCTAATAAACAACGCAAGAAATTACGATGTGAGCGCGATAAGACAATTTGTGGTCCACGCGGGGTTTGTTTTACTTCAAGTAATAAGGATTGCACCCTATCGTGGACTCTAAAATGCTCCCCGTTGATCTGTTGGTTTCGGGGTAATACACCTTCTGCTTTCATATCTAAGCCGAGAGTGACTTGTTGGGGAGTCACTGCTTGCACAACACCACTAACAATTTCGCCTACTTGCTTCGCATAATACTGCATTTGCGAATCACGTTCAGCTTCACGGATGCGTTGCTGGATGACTTGCCGGGCGGTTTGTGCAGCCACTCTACCAAAATTATTTGGTGTTGATTCCACGACAACCATCCCACCAAGCTCTGCAGTTGGATCAATCTCGCGTGCTTTTGTAAGTGTGACCTCCGTCCTATCATCTTGAACGGAATCCACCACTTCTTTTTCAGCGAAAACAGTAACTTCTCCAGTCTCCGGATTGATCTTTGCTTCAACTAATTGTGCATTGGAAGCATTTACAGCCCGTCGATAGGCAGATACCATGGCAGCTTCGAGAGCTTCAAGGACAACATTCCTCGGCAGTCCTTTCTCTTCGAGTACCTCATTAAATGCCAACATGAACTCGTTTTTCATTCCTGAATAATCTCCGTACAATTAATCCAAAGGGATTGGCTTTATACGCAAGAAAAGTGGGGGATGCCCACTTTTCCACGTCGCCATACACTAAATACCGTTACTTGGCTATTTTAACATGGAAATGATTGTAGTGCAAGGATGCAATTTAATGAAACGTAAATATTTTTTATATACTTTATACTTTCCAAATTGAATGTGCTTGTTGCAACATGAGCTGCCAGGAAGTATTTTCCTGATATGGACAAGGATACGGGTCAGCGTAATCAAAACCAAGCATGGTAGATACGACTGCTATTGTGCAGGCTTTTCCAGCCTCCAGATCATATCCTCCTTCAAGGAATAAAGCTATACGCCCTTCACAATGATTATCTGCCCAAGTTGTTAATTTTCCAATCAATTTACCATAACCATCCGCTGTCATTAGCAACTGACCTAACGGATCCAACCAATGCGGGTCGAATCCATAGCTCACTAAAATAATCTGAGGGTTCCTTTTATCCAATAAAGGAAGGATCAGCTCATCCATGATTGTAAGATAAGCTATATCACCTGAGCCAGGAAGAAGAGGAAAATTCGCTGTCCAACCTTCGCCAAGCCCTGAACCAACATCATCTACCCTTCCTGTACCGGGATAAAATGGTGCCTGGTGCGTCGAAATATAAAGAACATCATCGCGAGTCCAAAATATATCCTGAGTTCCATTACCATGATGAAGATCCAAATCTAGGATCGCTATTCGATCTACCTGACATCTCCGTAGTAAGTTTTCAGCTGCAATGGCAATATTATTCAATAAACAAAATCCCATTCCCTGACCTCGCATTGCATGGTGACCAGGTGGTCTCGTGAGCGCAAATCCTCGGCGTGCCTTTCCTTCCCAAACTGCCAATGCTATCGAAGCCGCCCCTCCAGCTGCTTGATGAGCAATCTCCCATGTCGCTTGAGTGGTGAACGTGTCAGGGTCAATATGTCCTGCGCGCCTACATGTCATCTCCAGAAGGTTCAGGTAGGCTGGTGAATGGACGGATTGAATTACATCATCACTAATCATCAAAGCTGGAATTTTTGGGTAAACTTCCCATAATCCGGCATTCCCTAAAGCCGATCGAGTTACCTCGACGCGTTCAGGACATTCCGGATGACCTCGCTCATAATGGTTTTGATGACCATCCGGATAATAATATATCATTTCTTCGCTCATATTGAAATCTCGCGTATTATGAACCTAATAACTGTATAAATAAAGTAAATTATTAATTTAGAAATTATTGTTATATATAATTAGCCGTGATTTTGTCAGTGGAACAAATATTAAATTTGGTAATTACATGACTATACGAAAGTTAGATAATTTGTACTCAATTTTGTGAGATCCGCGTAGTATCCTCGATATTCCTGTGGTAATAATGCTGCCATCTGATACATGATTTCATCAGTCATCATAATCCGCAGATCTCGGTCAGGTTTATCTTTGGGAAACAATACCTTGAACATATTTCCAACTCGGATATTGAAATCAGTTCGCTTTACCCGTCTTAAGTTTTTACCTATTTTCTCCCCACCATAAAACACCAGAGGGATGATTGGAGCCTCGCTTCGATGGGCTATCATTACAATCCCCGGGTGGCCGCGCTGAAGTTTTCCATCTCCACTGCGGGTGCCCTCAGGAGTAATAGCCAGGATTTTATTTTGTTTAAGAGCCATCAATCCGCTACGAATTGCATTTGAGTCTGCTTCACCACGCTGGATCGGGATTCCACCCCATAGATCAAATAGAAATCCCATGAATGGGTTTTCCCAGGTCTCTGACTTAACAAATGCGGTAATAGAACGAGGTTGCAAGTGCGTATACACCACAGGTACTTCTATGAAATTGATATGATTGCTAACTATGATTAGCGGACCCTGTTCGGGAACCCTGCTGAGCTGGTTATCATCAATATTACAAAGAACGCGGGTGATACTTTTTATTGACGTAGTGACTACAGCATATACAAGGCTCATGCGTTAACTTATCCGCATAAGATCTTTATTGGCTGTTTGACGATTTCGATTTTCAGTTCTTTGCCAGCCACACAAATCGTTTCTCCATCTGCGTGGGTTGGTAAAACACCATTAATGGCAAAAATATTTACCGTTGTAGCATTGCCAGTTTTAACCTGCGGATGGCTAGCCTGAGTACCTTTCATAAATTTTGGAATTAGCATGAGTATACCCATTCTGCTTAATTGCCCAGCAATACACAAATCTAATAAGCCGTCATCTGTTTCAGCACTTGGAGCCATCATAAAACCCCCGCCCATCCTCCTCCCATTCATAATTGAAACCATCAATGCAGGTTGGGTTATCTCTTCTGTCCTGGTTTCAATACGCAACGTTGGTGCATGAAAATAAAGGAATATTGTTCGTAATGCGGCAACAATGTAGTTTAAAAAACCATGTAAATGAGTGAGTTTAGCAGCTTCAAATCCAACAACTGCGTCAAATCCGATCCCAACACCATTTCCAAAATATCGCCCTTCAGGAAAATCACCGCCCACTATTAAACCAACATCTACATTGCGTGGTTGGTTCTTATGAATTACCTTAAAACCCTCCTCCAAACCCGCCGGTATGCCAAAACCATACGCAAAATCATTTCCCCTTCCCACACCGATAATCCCCATTATGGCGCTTTTATACCCTTTATTCCACGCCTGCATAAAACCATTTAATACCTCGTTGGATGTACCATCTCCTCCAACCGATATTACATAATCATAGCCATCTATTACAGCATGCTCAGCCAGATCGATCGCATGCCTTGGATATTCAGTCGAGATGATTTCGTAATCCATTGAAAACGCTTTTGCCAGTCGATCGATATCAGGTAAAGCCAGCTTTCCAGCCCCCTGCCCCGAGGTTGGATTAACGATAAATATATATTTTTTTTCCATTATGGACATGGCTCCGGTTTATTATTATAGCCAAAAACCATCATCGGACTGATACCAATTTGATCGATTTTTCCTNTGGTCTGATAACAGCTATTCAGCACCGCCTTAGACCACACAAAGTCATATGTGACCCAATAGAATGATCCTCTGGCTGTATCGAAGATTACTAAAAAATTTCCTGGATTGCTTACAGTTTCGATGATTGTCCCCTTTACACACATTGTTTGACCTACATCTGCCAAAGTAATGGTCAGGGCATCGCGGCATGCAGATTCTTGAGTTGGCGTAACCGTTGGAGGGCTCTGGGTTGGTGAACTTACAATGACTACAATCGTATTCGTCGGATGAACAGTGGACGTATTCATTGGTGTGCTGGTTGATGCGATTGGAGTAGTGGTGTCAGATTCAATAGTTGATGGAATCTGTTGTGTATAGGTTGGTGCCTTGTTTTTTAAACTGGCAAGCCTTTTTCCTATTAGGGAGTGACCTGGTCCGATCAAAGAAAATAAAACCAGACAGAGAATCGCAATTACTATGAAAAGCCCTGCCAGTATCTTGGGATCCACGCTTTTAAGGATTGTTTCCTCTTCGGGTACCACTTCGCTCGCAGCGAGTAAATCCGTGCGCAGGTTGTTGACGACATCTTCAGATGCAGGTTGCTCCACTTCTTTGGGAGCATTCTCATCCTTGAAATAATCATATGGCTCACGCTCATCCTGGTTCATCGGAAAAATTGTCACCGTATCATCAAGTATCTATTCATTTAATTTCCGCTTAAGTATAGCATTAATATTCTTTTAGAGGTAAAAAAGGGGCTTTCCAAGTCGGTAGCACATTTGGTATTTAAGTAAGATGTAATTCATTAGGCGGTATGAAGAAGAAAGGCATCCCACTTGTTTATAAAGAATACACTCAAGGGTAGGTAATCCTGCTACCCATGGATCTGGGAGCACAAATTCCACTCAAACACTCGCTACGAGTTGTGATCACAGCTATTGATATGATGGATCTATCAGAATTGCTAACTCAATATAAAAGAAGCGGCACTACGAGTTACCACCCGAAGATGTTGCTGAAAGTGCTTGTGTATGCTAACACAGCAAGTGTACTTATCCCGCAATATCGCCAGAATGTTGCGAGAAAACATTTACTTCATGTGGTAGTCGGGCAACCAGCAAACCGATTTTCAGACCATCAACCGCTTTCGATCATGAGTGGTGAAGGCCGTGATTGAGGACATCATCACTTCGGGATTGGAATTGCTCACTGAAGAAGAGTATGTTAAGCTGGAGAATTACCTCTTGGATGGAACTATAAGGGAAGTCAATCCCAACAAGTACAGCTGAGTGCACTTCATAAGAACCCGACATTATAAACAGATCCTACTAGAGAAGGTCAAAGATCTGATTGTGCAAATCGATCGGTAGAATGAAGCGGAGAATGCTGCGTTTGGAGAGCTAGATTTTGAAGAAATGGGACCAGATGAGCCTCTGGACAGTAACAGGCTAGAACAATAGATCAATGGACTCAACCAGCGCCTGAAAGCTTAACCGAGCAAGCCGCAAGAACCATCAGCAGTAACAGCNATAGCGGAAGCGTTNCTAGAATCGGAACAGAAAGTCTCCTAATCCAAGAAGAAGAGATGTCGTCCGGGTAAGATCATTCTACAAAATGCACAGGATGCCCTGAAAAAGCTGGAAGAAGATTGTTTGCCTCGCCAGAAGAAGCACGAAGATCAGGAGCGTAAACTGGTTGGACGAAATAGCTACTCGGAGACGGATGTAGATTCGACATTCATGTGTATGAAGCATGATTTCATGAAGGACGGGTAACTCAAGCCTGGCTAAATCCTGCAACTGGAAACAGAAGGCCAGATTCGGTTGGGCGTTAGTGTGCGCAGCGACCAGGTGACCCGGACTGATTGGTGCCACATATGAGAGCGATTAAAAAGAAATTAGGATACTTGCTTAAGAACGTGATCGCGGATATCGCTTATGGAAGTGGAGAGAATTTTGCTTATATCGATCAAGAGCAAGTGGAGAATTTCCTTAAGTACAAAACTTTTGGTAAGCAGCATCGCGCTCGCAACAAATCCAGCCTATATACAGGCGACCAAAACGCACATGACCCTGAGAAAGATGAACTGACCTGTCCGGCAGGTAAATACTTGACCGAACCGTTCAGTACCCATCGTAAATCTGACAATGGCTACCACGGGAAGAAGCATTGTTATACAGTCGAAGACTGCACTAGCTACTCTTTAAATAAATAGTGTACCAAAGCCAAGGGTAATTGTAAGGCCTATTTGAGCTTGCAGCTAAAAGCTTGGAGGCAACAATCCAGTCAAAACTTGACCAACGAACTAGGTAAAAAGCTGCGTTCCCAACAGGGTGTGTAAGTAGAGAGTATGTATGGTCATCTGAAGGAAAATTCAGTCTTTTACAGGTTCCTGCTAAAGGGAATTGGAATGATGAGAACGAAATTCGGTTTGCTCTGTATCGCTCATAATCTTGCCAAACTGACGGGTTCATGTACCATCCGGTCAATATCGACTAGGTTCGAGAGATTCGGGGTACTTGTTACATACTTTGGTTTCATCCTCTTGAGGGATTAGGTATTTCTTCTAAAAATGGATGAAAAGCGCCAATCCTGGCACATTAATCAGACTCCCGATCACGGATGGATAAATTGACTGGTAGATCTGTTCCACCAGCTTATTTTTCCTGAATGATATAATTAAAAATTAATATAATGGTATTGAACATTTCTGCGTTAGCTAAAACGATTATTTACCATTAGTAAATTCAATAACATTTTCTCAGCTAAAGTCTCAGAAGATTTTAATTTGATGAGATTGTATAGATCCAGGTAATAATTTGCACCCGTATTGCGCGAAAATATGTATTGTTGAATCTACTGGTTTATAATTATGTGATTCGCCCTACTTCGATAGAAAATAACAGTATTATCTTCAACATATAATAAATGCCGAAAAAACGCACAAATTTATTTTGCAACATCATATCGGAGATTTAATCGATGCTTGAGGCAGTCAGTTTCGTAGAGTGGTTGAAATTATTCGCAGGTATCATTGTTTTTTTAGGTCCTGGTTTTGGTCTCACATCCATACTTTACAAGAACTCATTGAAGAATATTTCACATTGGTTTATATTATCTTTGATTGTGTCAGTATGTGTATGTGGGATAATTCTTGCATGGTTGAAGTTATTCGCCCTTCAAATAAACCTTATTGGATTATGGGTTTTCTTCCTATCAGGCTGGTTAATAGGCCTAATATATCTAACAATAAATAGGGGTAACATTGATCGCAATCGTTTCTATATCCGTTTGCCTGAATTATTGGTTTGGCTCATATCAATCGCAGCTGGTTTGATTGTTTTGTGGAGCTTACGTCATCAGGTTGCTGGCTTAGGAAGTGATAGTTACCATCACACATTAATAACTCAATTGATTTTTGATAATGGTGGATTGCCTAATAATTATCAACCAGCCACGGATCAATTAATTAGCTTTAGCTATCATTATGGTTATCATGCAGCTATGGCAACTTTAATGTGGCTCAGTGGATGGGGATCAAGACTACTTGTTCTTGCTAGTACTGCACTATTGGTTATGTCAACCTTTACGAGTGCTTTATTGGTTGATGAGGTAACCGAACGACCATATGCAGGAGTTGCTGCTAGTGCATTCACCGGATTTATTTTCGTTTTTCCGATGTACATGCTAAATTGGGGACGATATTCTCAATTTGCTGCATTAATATTACTCTCAGTATTTTTACAACTAATCATTGCATATATAAAAAAATACACTGGATCTATCGAATTTCAAAGAATAATATTATTAGCTATCATAGCTTCTGGTATTGCATTTACTCATTATAGAGTAACTATCATGGCTGTACTTTCGATAATTTTCCTCATAATATTTTTTAAACAAAATGCCAAATATTCAATACACGATAATCTACGTTTTTTAAAACCTTTGTTAGCAATTTCTGCTCGCTTTTTTGTTTTTCAGTCCTTGGTTATGGCAAGTGGTTAAATCTCATCAAATAGGTTACTCAATACAGCCGG
>JGI11641J44799_10000247_pt1 | contig 15520 bp, 13 predicted proteins | sample WetSurSiteA1Bulk_FD_44799 | JGI IMG/M metagenome (IMG submission 44799) | reverse complement strand
ACATGCATGGATTGTTTCGGTAGTTTCACCCGACCTGCTGAGTGCTACTAATAAATTTTCCTTAGAATTACGCAGTGAATTCAACGAGGACAACCACAATTCTGATGCTGGAATTCCTCTTGCTTGATGTCCTGTCATCTCTTCAAATAATGCAGAAGAAGCAAGTGATAAATAATACGTAGATCCACAACCCGTGAACAGCACTTGTTTAAAATTACTGGGCTGAAAAAACTCCTGAATATTATTGGTAACCTCTTTTAAACGGGAAATAACGTCTAGCCAAGCATCAGGTTGAGAATAAATTTCCTCACGGGTATACCTTCCTCGTGTATCCATTCAATGTATCTCCATTGTTATGGATTCAACCTCAAAAAAATAATCCATTTTCCCGATCTCCCTATATTATTAAATTATTAAGGCCTATACGATAATCCTCATTATGATTTTGTAAAACTCTTTTTGCATTTAAATTGTATACTTTTTGTAATACATCATCAGGCAAGCTTATTCCATATATATGCCATCTACCTTGTTGTGGTACCTCCGATACATTATAGTTAAAATATTCATCATCTGTTTCCAGAAATCGGTAGGATAACCTGTATGCATCTANGTCAGGACCAAAATCCGAGCCATACAATATTCTATCCGCATAGTTGATGAAAAACCTTTTTGATGTATAGGGTTGCCGACCTAACTCTCCAATCCGCGCGCTGATATCAACATAGAAATTTCGGCAATTATCCAGTAGTTCACCAACCCACCCTAAATTTTCAGCATAACAACCCACATGCGCTCCGATAAAGGTTGTGTGGGGGTGTTGCCTTACAAGATTACCAAGCTGCTCAATAATTGATGAGAAATGCGGATAAGGAGGGCTCGTGAACTGCCAATCCTTATTTGCATTTAACTCTTCCCAGCGTTCGTTAGTTTCATTAACAGTATCAAAAAAAGCTACTGGATCAGCCACATGGATCATCACTGGAAGCTTAAGCTCTCCACAAGTTTCCCAAATTGGCTCCAAACGTTTATCATCTACTCCTACCAAAATCCCGTTATGATCATGAATCCGTAAGCCGAGATTTTTCCAAATTTTAAGCCCTTCTGCACCCCAGCCTGCCTGGATCCTTATTCGTGATGCAGCCCAATCAGGGAATTCATCGCCCAGGGTTTTCCACATTTCCCAGTTAACACCCCCATATACTTGAAATCGACTTGGAAAGATATTTTTCAATCTATCCAAATGGGCAGTCAATACGTCCTCCCCCCAACCGCCATCCAAATCAACAAACATGATTACTCCTGCCTGATCAAGCGTATCGATAAGTTCATTGATCGGCTTTTGGTGGATCCACCCGCCCCCAAATTCATCATTTAAATGATTATGCGCATCAATTACAGGGAAGCGTGGTTTAACGATAAGGGTTGCCTTGGTTATGAGTTTAGATTTTGGTTGGAAAGATTCGAGCAGCATTTTCGGATTCCTCGAATTGCAGAATCTTATTACTTAATGCCTGTTCATGCTTTGATCACATTGATCCTGTTTTTTGATATTTCCTTAGTCATTTCGTCTGGTGCTTCAATTCCTGTAATTAGTGTATGAATTTGATTGATCGGCACTAACAATACAGTTGAAGTTCTCCCAAATTTTGTATGGTCTGCCACCACGATATTTTCTTGTCCAATAGTTAATATCGCACGATCAGTTAAAGTTTCTGGCAAATAATCATTAGTGAGGCCTTCCTTAAAGTTTATCGCCCGAACTCCAATAAAAACTTTATCGGCCCGTATTTCACGCAGCACTTGTTCTGCAAAATGACCGATAAAAGAAAATTCGCTTGGACGAAGCAATCCCCCAATGCATACAGTGGTTAATTTTAAATTATCAGAGAGTAAATTAATCACCGGCAAGGAGTTGGTAATAACCGTTATATTCTGACGTTCCCTGAGGTTTCGAGCTACTTCCAATACTGTCGTGCCACTCCCAAGGAACACTGTCTCTCCTTCATTAACCAATTTTGCCCCGACTGCACCAATCCTTTGCTTTTCGGCAATCTGCTCAACCTGGCGTTGATGTATGGGAAGTTCGGGAGGTGCTTTCTCAATTGCAATTGCCCCACCATGAACCCGTTGTACTTTCCCCTGGACTGCTAGCGATTCTAAATCACGCCTTGCAGTAGCTTCACTAACAGAGTATTGTTCACATACCTCACCAATCGTGATACGATTTGCTCGATTGATCCAATGAAGGATCTTATTTTGCCGTTCTATTCCAGAAATTAAATTCGGGGTCATTATATTCGTCAGTGAGGCTTCTTGGTGTTAATACAACCACAAACAACAACACCCACTCATAAACAAGCATAATCGCTCATAATCACTCATAGTATAGGGCGAATAAAATAAATAATCAAGTGTCGTTTGTCATAAAAACTGATGTTCGCGCAAAATATTGAACTAGGGAAATTTCATTTCTGTAACAAATTGCCTAATAGCGAAAGATTTCGAAATGAATATAAGAATCACTTTTCACCCAACAAATAGGAAAATGTAGGATTATCATGGTACTTTAGCTCCCTTTGTGGTTAAATTATCAAATGCCCGCAAAAATAATTATTCGAAACATAGAATACGAAATGAAACATGGCATGACCATTCGGAAAGCATTACAGAAACTAAGTATCGAGCCTGATAGTGTATTGATTACCCGAAATGGTCAATTAATCACTGATGATGAAATCATCCTTGCAGAGGATGTGATTAAACTAATACCAGTGATATCCGGTGGATAAATTCCGATTTTTCATCATATATTACGAAGCGATTAGAATGGGATTCCTATAAATTTGGAGTGAATTAAATTTTTAACACCAGATCAAACCTTATTTACTTATTCAATCATAAGATTTCATGATCACACTCGATCGAATCCTTGAATACCGTTCATATACATTTGGGTATATTCCAAAATATAGGGTGAGAACCAAAGAAGAAGCGATTCAATTTGTAAACCAGCGTGGATTTATTTATTTTTGGCCAATATCCGGGGTTACATTACCAAGTTTATGGGGAGCTGTATCTGGTGACCGTCCCGTTCCTAATGAGCATGATGATCCTGGTCATGTCACATGGGATTGGAAAGATTCCCTTCTTGGAAAACATGTTTGGTATTATGGAAAAATCTTACGTAAGAAAGCCACAATTATTTCTATGTCTGTTGCCCCATTTTTCTACGCACTAACGGAAAACTATGGCTCCCCTGAGGAGGATTATCTTACCATCTATGAACAGGGTCGTATGACCCAGGAAGCCAAAGCAGTGTACGAAGCATTACTTGAAAACAGCCCGCTTGATTCGATCACCTTACGAAAATCTGCCCATTTGACCAGTCAGGCGAGTGAATCCCGCTTCGCCCGGGCACTAACAGATTTGCAATCTGATTTCAAGATCATGCCTGTTGCAGTTGTCGATGCAGGGTCCTGGCATTATTCTTTTGCTTATGACATCGTTGCCAGATATGAGCCTGATCTTATCGAGGGTGCTCGATACCTCGACGAGAAAAAAGCACGTAATAGAATCCTTGAGCTTTACTTTCAATCAGTAGGTGCTGTCCAAACTCGTGATTTGCTAAAATTATTCAGATGGATCCCCCTCGATATTGACCATGCAGTGGACCATTTGGTTGATTGTGGGGTTATCAAAAATCACATANCATTGGGCGNACAACCTGGAGAATGGCTTGCACTAACCGAGTTATGCTAAGATTCAACGNATTACATATCTTTGGTCGATAATNTCGCTTGCTAAATGGGGTAGTAATTTATAATCACTGGTATGATAAAACAGCTGATGGGAATTTCCTGTTGATTGAATCTGATCCACCCTTAATCTTCAGGATGACAAAATTGATTATCGGGTGAAATATTCAATGGAGACAATACGATTTGTTGGAATCAACGAATAGAGTAGCACTTATTACTGGGGCATCNGCTGGAATTGGTGTTGAATTTGNATCGCAACTGGCTGAAAAAGGGTACGATTTAATTCTGGTTGCGAGGCGTGAAGATCGTTTAAAACAACTCAGTGAAATCATTAATACAAAATTTGGAGTGACTGCCATCCCATTTTCAGCAGATTTATCGTCCATGGAAGGAATCGAACGGGTTATTTCTCTAATTAAAACGACTTCCCACCTTGATCTGTTAATAAATAATGCAGGTTTTGGAACAGTTGGGAGATTCTCACGCGTAGATCCCAATAAAGAATTAGCCATGCTCCATGTTCATATGCTAGCGCCGGTTATGCTTTGCAGGGCTGTCTTGCCTGGGATGATATCACAGAACAAAGGTGCGATTATAAATGTATCTTCATTAGCAGGGATCATGCCTATACGTAATGTCTTGTATGGCTCGAGTAAATCTTTCTTGGTCAATTTCTCTTTGGCATTGCAGGGTGAATTGCGTGATACCCCATTGCGAGTGCAAGCATTATGTCCGGGCTTTGTATTAACGGAGTTTCACGACACCCAGGAGTATACAAAGTTTTCACGTTCCAGTATCCCCAATTTTTTATGGATGACTCCTCAAGAGGTTGTTAGACAGTCCCTAAAATCCCTTAATCAGCGTAAAGTGATTTGTATTCCCGGAACTTTATATAGTATTGTCGGCGCTTTAGCCCAAAATAGCATCACACTGGGGTTGATTAAATCCATAGCTCGAATGATCCTTCACAGAAGGAAATACAAACTTATTTAATTGGCGGAGACGAAATGGCAGATTCAAGGCTTGATCAATCGAAGATCATCACTATTGAGCGTCATATTCTCGATGAACAGCAAGTTCACCCCGAAGCGACAGGTATCTTGACCAATATTCTTTATGATCTTGCATTGGCAGGTAAATATATAGCTAGCCAAACTACCAGGGCTGGTTTATCCGATATTCTAGGCGCTACAGAAGATACAAATATTCAGGGTGAGACAGTAATGAAGCTCGATCAGCTGGCTGACCAAACGATATTCAGATTGAACGACCATACCGGCCGAATTGCAGTCATGGCTTCTGAAGAACATGAGCATCTCCTCCATATTCCCGAATCTTTCCCGATTGGTAAGTATGTCCTCCTCTATGATCCACTAGATGGTTCCTCAAATATCGATTACAACGCTTCCATTGGTACAATTTTTGCGATATACAAACGCCTTTCCATCAATGGTCCTGGTACGTTGGCAGACTGCCTCCAACCAGGAAATGCGCTCGTGGCTGCTGGTTATATGATTTATGGATCCAGTACAATGNTGGTATATTCTAGCGGTTCAGGGGTCCACGGCTTTACATTAGATCCAATGATTGGAGAATTCCTTCTTACCCACCCNAATATTCAGATTCCTGAAAAGCCTAAATATTATTCGGTTAATCACGGTAATGAAATTTATTGGAGTAAGGGTGCCGAAAAATTCACTCACTGGCTTCAAGGGATTGATAGTGAACAAAAACCTTTGTCATTGCGTTATATCGGCTCATTGGTCGGTGATTTTCATCGTACCCTTCTATCTGGAGGCGTATTTTATTATCCTGCAGATACACGTGATCCATCCATACCCAGTGGTAAATTACGGTTAACTTATGAGGCAGCACCCCTGTCATTCATAGCTCACCATGCAGGTGGGTATGCGTCTGATGGAAAACAAAATATTCTCGAAATCCGTCCTTCATCGTTACATCAACGCACGTCGATTTTCATCGGTGAACGTAACCTGGTCAAAAAAGCAGAGGAATTTATAGCAAAATACGATTCGTAGAATCAACATTAACAGTAATTTATCACTACCGCTATATAAAACTGCCTGGGTGACTGTATTTCGCTCTTTCACCCTCCTTCACTTCTAACGCCATCCGTTTTCTGGTAATTACTGGCTCATTTATCCATCAATTCAAATTAATAAACCGAGTTAGATACTCGATAATCTGTGCAATCCGTGGAAAAAATCCGTTGTCAGCTCTATTTCCAATGGAAAATATCAATCCGGTGAGTCATTACCCTTGACAAATAGCGCATTTGTTCTATAATATAGACGTATAGAACATATGTTCTTTTTATACAGAATTAGAATATCTCAAGGAGGTTTCTATGAACCGCTCTGCTAAACAATCTTTCACGATAAGCCGTTTTTTTCAGAAATTCAGTTATTCACGTGGTAAGTTTTTCGGCATTCTGATCATTGGTGCCCTGCTTGCCTTTGAATTATTTAACTACAGTACCACCGAGTATGCTCTGAACGATCTACTTGGTGAATTACGCTTTCTTGGCATACGTTGGGCGACAATTCTTGCGATTGCCTTTTGCGGAATCGATTTTGCAGGTGTTGCCCGATTATTCACGCCTCAACAAGATGCTGGTGAGTCAAAAGAAGTTTGGTATCTCTTTGGTGCCTGGCTTCTGGCTGCCACGATGAATGCCATGCTCACCTGGTGGGGTGTCGCGCTTGCGTTAGTCAACCATCAATCCTCAGGAAGCGCTGTAATTAGCAGTGAAACCTTAATCAAAATAGTTCCTGTATTTGTTGCTATCATGGTGTGGTTGATCAGAGTTTTGATTATTGGGACATTTTCAGCCTCAGGTGACCGTTTATTCAGCCAATCAGATAATACCCGCCTGCCCCGTTCTGCCAAACCATTGCATCCTGTTGAGACTGTTGTTAGATCATCTCAGCCTCAACAAGTTGCTTTTCATACCGCTCCCAGGTCGCAGTCCGAATCCAGCCAACTCTCAGTTGGGCGTCCGGAACCGACATATCATCCAGCTGGAATGTCTGGATACAATACATCGAATAACAGTACCAGACAATAATTTAATAAATAAGAGCGACTNCCATTTTGATTCGAAGTCGCTCTATTCGTTTTTATTCGTTTTTTAGCATGTTTAATAATACTGTATTTAACACCCCACCATTGCGATAATATTCAATTTCTATTGTTGTATTTAGTTTTGCGATTGTTTTAAATGTTTGTGGTGAACCATTATCTCTGGTCATTTCCACTGCTATTTCTAAATTAGGAGTGATATTCTCATGCAAATCTTTTATGGAAAATACTTCAGTGCCAGTGATCCCAAGGCTGGAAGCATTTTCACCCGGTAAAAACTGGAGCGGTAAGACGCCCATTCCAACCAGGTTCGAACGATGGATGCGTTCGAATGACTCTGCAATCACCGCTCTCACCCCTAATAGTCTGGGCCCTTTTGCTGCCCAATCACGGCTGGAACCAGATCCATAATCTTTTCCTGCTATGACAATTAAGGGGATACCATCTTGTTGATACCTGGTAGCAGCATCGTAAATACTCATCTTCTCACCTTCAGGTAAATGCANAGTAAATCCACCCTCAACTCCTGGCACCATCCGGTTCTTTAATCTAATGTTGGCGAACGTTCCACGCGTCATGACACGATCATTCCCTCGCCTTGAGCCATAAGAATTGTAATCACGTGGTTGTATATCATATGAAATAAGATATTTACCAGCCGGACTATCGGTAGGGATTGATCCAGCAGGAGAGATATGATCTGTAGTTATCGAATCACCTAGCAGTGCCAACACCCTGGCACCGATTATTGGTCTAATATTTGATGTTTCTTGAACATCTTGGANAAAGAATGGAGGTTCTTGAATATAAGTAGACCATTCATCCCAAGGGTATAACTCGCTATCGGTAAATTTGATTGCGTTCCAGGTTTCATTACTAGTGAATACGTTTTGATAATTGGTTTTAAACATTTCAGAAAAAACACACTCATCAACGGCTTGATTAATCTCTTGGTTTGTTGGCCAAATATCTTTCATGTAGACGGAATTTCCTAGAGAATCAATCCCTAATGGCTCATTTTCTAAATCAATATCAACAGTTCCAGCTAATGCAAATATCACGACTAAAGGAGGTGATGCAAGATAATTAGCTCTAACGTATGGGTGAATCCTTCCTTCAAAATTTCTATTACCAGAGAGGACGCTTACTGCCACCAGGTTCTCGCTGGTTATGGCTTTTACCACTTCACCTGGAAGTGGACCGGAATTTCCAATGCAAGTTGTGCATCCATATCCCACCACATTGAATCCTAATTTTGCTAATGGTTCAATTAAATTTGCTTTTTCCAGGTATTCAGTGACCACCCGCGACCCTGGTGCAAGACTTGTNTTGACATAAGGCTTAACACNTAAACCTTTTTCAACCGCTTTTTTAGCGACCATNCCAGCTGCGAGCATAACTGACGGATTAGANGTATTTGTACATGAAGTGATGGCTGCAATCACGACAGCTCCATGAGACATTTTTAAAGAATGCCCATTAGCCCCAAATTTCACCGTTTTATCTATTTCACCTTCTTTGAGTTCAAAACCGCCTTCCTTTGTTGGGGTAGAAAGACTATTTTTAAACGACTTTTTTATGTTAAATAGTGCTACCCGATCTTGCGGACGTTTGGGACCCGCCAAGCTAGTTTCAACCTTATTAAGGTTAACCTCAAGTTTCTCTGTAAATTCTGGGTCTGATGAATCATCAGTCCTAAACATTGCTTGCTCTTTACAGTACCGTTCCACGAGGTCGACAACCTCACTTGAGCGACCTGTCAAATTTAAATATCGTAGAGTTTCATTATCCACAGGAAAATAACCAATGGTTGCCCCATACTCGGGTGCCATATTAGCAATTGTCGCTCGATCCGGAAGAGATAGAGAAGACAATCCTTCACCATAGAATTCAACAAATTTATCTACTACACCTTTATTTCGGAGCATCTGAGTAATGAATAACGTAAGATCAGTGGCAGTAATACCTTCACCAAGTTCACCAAATAACCTGACTCCAATGACATCCGGGGCAAGCAAGTCTATCGGTTGACCGAGCATGGCAGCTTCTGCCTCAATTCCACCTACGCCCCAGCCCACTACACCTAATCCATTAATCATGGTCGTATGTGAATCAGTGCCGACCAGGGTGTCAGGAAAGGCAATGTATTTTTCACTAGATTTTTCGGTAGTGACCACATGAGAAAGATATTCTAAATTAACCTGATGAACAATGCCTGTCGCAGGAGGAACAACCCGAAAATTATTAAATGCGTTTTGACCCCAGTGTAAGAATTCATATCTTTCACGGTTCCGTTGGAATTCAAGCTCCGCATTGCGTACAAAGGCATCAGGACTAGCAAAAAAATCGACCTGAACAGAGTGATCGATCACCAGATCAACTGGGATCAAAGGATTGATCTTCCGTGGATCTCCACTCGATCGGGCAACAGCTTCACGCATAGCAGCAAGGTCAACAATGGCAGGCACGCCGGTAAAATCTTGCATGATTACCCTTGCGGGTCTAAAAGGTAAGCTATGCCGATATTTTGGATTTGGGGTCCAGCCAGCAAGATTAGTTACATCTTCGGGTAGAATTTCCTTCCCGTTGCATAGGCGTAAAACTGATTCAAGCATGATGCGAATGGAATATGGAAGACGGTTAATTTTAGTATATCCTTGTTGTTCTAACCGTTCTAAACGAAAGATTGTGTATCTACCTTGTTTAGTTTCCAGCTCATCAGCGGCTTGAAATTGATTCAATTCCATAATTACTCCTTATTGCATCTTTCATTAAGTGGAAACGAATTATAGTCCAAATATCTGAAAAAATGGTTAAAACAACGTCATCATTTAATAAAATGATGCTAATAAAAATGTTAGGTTATCGAAAAGAGGAAAATATCTATTGACTTTCATCGCCTGACAATAGCATCGGTCATACGTATTACCCGTGTCATATATGGGAAATCATGCACCCGAATAATATCTGCACCGCGCGAAATTCCGATTGATACTGCTGCAGCTGTTCCTTCCAAACGTTGGTCGGGAGGCAAATCAAGTGTGTATCCGATGAATGACTTTCGGGATGGTCCCAATAAAACCGGATAACCTAACTGCTTTATCTCATCTAGGCGGTCTACCAATTCCAAATTTTGTTCAACCGATTTTCCGAATCCAATTCCCGGGTCAAGAATTATTTGTCGATCTGAAATACCTGCCGAGTGCGCAATAGCAATACTTTCTAAAAGTTCTCGTTTCACGTCTTCAATCAGATTTTCATACGGGATCCCAACATAGCGTCCACCTAAATGCTCCTTAATCTGCGCATGTGCCCAGGAACTACGGTTGTGCATAAGGATCACTGGGGTTTGATGTTTTGCCACCACGCCTGCAAGATCAGGATCGGCGTGCAAACCCCAAACATCATTGACGATGTGTGCTCCCTGCCGGAGTGCTTCTTCAGCAACACTGGCTTTATAAGTGTCGATAGATATGATTGCATCATAAGTTGAGGCCAGAACTTTAATAGCGGGGATCACGCGTTCCATCTCCGCTTCAGCACTCACCTGTNGAGCACCTGGTCTCGTACTTTCTCCCCCTATGTCAATGATATCGACGCCATTTTCAACTAATAGATTTGCTTTGTTAAGAATTACATCAAGGTTGAGGTGGAATTCATCAGGCTTTGTTTCAGCCTCTAATAAACCATCACCCGAAAAACTATCGGGAGTTAAATTTAATATACCCATGATGTAAGTTCTCAATCCCCAATCGAAAGTATGACCATTAATTATTAAAGATTCGTTCATTGGATTTTAATAAAGCTCTTCACGCTGATAAATATTTTGGGATGAGAATATCAAGGATCAATTTCAATTATTCTACCAGCCGACCAGATTTTTTTAGCACGAACATCGCATCGAGGGTAACAAACATATTGGCATGCATTTTGGATGTTCCCCCCCAATCCACCCTCGAATGGCCTGCTAATTTTTTATTGTCAACGCGATAATATCTCTCTTCGGCTGGGAATCCACCGTCAGGTAGCCTCTTGCTCTTCAGTAGTTCCAATGCTTCTTGACACCGCGAATCCATGATGAATCCAGCTTCAGCCATTACTTTCAGAGCAAACAAAATATCGTAATGCCAGTAATTGGGATAATGTAGCCTTGTAAAATTCTGATCGATTACCTGATTATCCCGTATCCTTTTATAGAGATGGCGTTTCAGAAAAAACTCGGCAGCTTGATTCATGCATTGTTTTGCTGTTTCATCGTCCGTTTTTTTTGTGTACCAGGCAAGTCCTCTTAAAGGGATTAGGCTTTCGTTAAAGGAGGAGTTAATAGCTTCAGGTCGCTTATCACAATTCCATCCGCCATCTTCCCATTGCCATTTAATTAACCTCGCCACTAACTCGTCTGTTCTGTCATCTGCTAATCCAAGTGCCATAGAATAATAAATGCAATTTCCTTCCTGGGATGCGCATCGCCTGGTTCGACCATTGATAGTTTTGATTTTATTTTGGTGTTGCGTAGATAATAACCACTCATAACATTGGTCTAATAATGGTTTGAGACATTCATTACCAGGTGGGAATTCAAGGTCTGCTAGAATCGATAACACCCAATGGGCTCCAAACCATTTGTCATATGGATGATATGGGATTCGCCCATCCTCCTTTTGATCTATCAATAATTTTTTTATGATAGGCGAGGNTGATAATATCTCCTTTGGGTCTTTGTCAATTTCAGATGTAAGAAGCTTTCCAAGCAAATTGTGTGATGATTTCCAACGAATGATAGGATCTGGGTGTTGTGAGATTAAACCAAGAATATCTTCAGTTCTCATTATCATATAGAGCATCCCCCTCCCTTACACCTAAAAAGATAGCTAACACTTCCTCTGGTAGATCAAAATCTGGTAAATCTTGGCTGCCATATTTTTGAATAGCTCTCTCCCGTAATGCCTGCCATAATAGCTGTCTTTCATCAGATTGCACTACCAAATCATTCACTGTGTTGGCTGCCATCAGATATTCACCAGTAGTGTATAGAAAGGTTATCCTCCGCCATGTTTCTGCCATAATCGGCTTTGGTAAACATTCCAATCCACCGATCTGAATTTTATAATATTCTTCATTGGCACGTGGATGGTCAGGCTCGGTTTTTAACAATTCTGCCCGAGTGGTTAATTCATGCCCAAGCACTGGAGCGAAATATTGAATCCTCCACTTTTCATCCCCAAATGTACCGGTTTGATAAAAAGCCAAATAATCAACGGCTATAACCTTTGGAGCTGTACGTAGCGGAATGCGATACCATCCCAACAACCTGACGATTTCTAGATCCCTTGGGTTGTTGACCANNGCAACTAAAACGAGTGAAGTAGGTTGAAGCAAGATTATCCTTTATCCTAAGCCTGCTTCGGTATTAAATTCTTCGATCATCGCATCAATTTCCGGAACTTGCCTTTGAACATCAATCCAATAATCCGGCTCGTACCACTGGGATAGAATCTCGTTGTATGTTTTTCCCTGTTGCTCTACCCAGGTGAAATACTTTAGATTATGCACTCGTTTACGATCCGTGTAGGTTAGTTCAAGCATATTGTCCGTTGATTCCCCCAAAAGGTAACGTGCAAAATCAGCCGCAGCATTATATTCTGAATATTCACCATACTCTTGATGCATTTCCTGAAGCCGGCTCCCATATAGCTCCATAGAGTCAGTTAATATGGTTAAGATGATATCGTGCTCGGTATATTCGAAATACTTAGCCATTTTGATTGCCGATAGTACATTCGATATACCTGAAAATCCCAGTAAATCTAGATTGCCTACAATTTTCTCCGGTACACCTTGATTTGTCAAATAGGATCTACCAGCTCGTTCATTGAACAATCTGGCTAGATTCACAATCGCATTATCATCAATTGCAACAATTAAATCGGTATTTTTAACATTGTGGATCCATGGTACATGTTTATCACCAATTCCCTCGATTCGATGGGATCCGAAACCATTTTGAAGCAAAGTTGGGCATTGCAATGCTTCACTGGCTACAATTTTACTGTTTGGAAAACGTTGTTTTAAATAATCACCACTCCCAATCGTTCCTGCTGAGCCTGTAGCTGACGTCATTCCCCGGTATTCATCTTTAGATCCCATAACCTGATGCAAAACATCTTCCATGGCATGACCCGTGATTTCATAATGCCAGAGATAGTTTCCAAATTCTTCGAATTGATTGAAAATCATCAAATTCTGACCCGTCTTGCGCAGTTCCCAGCATTTATCAAATATTTCCTTAACATTAGATTCACTTCCCGGAGTTTTTATCGTCTCACCGGCGATTTTGGATAGCCATTCAAACCGCTCTTTACTCATCCCTTCAGGTAGAATGGCGATCGACTCGCATCCAAGTAGAGCAGAGTCATANGCTCCTCCCCGACAGTAATTTCCAGTCGAAGGCCAGACTGCTTTTTGGGTGGATGGATCAAATTGTCCGGTAATTAACCGGGGAACTAGGCAACTGAATGCTGCCCCAACCTTATGCGCCCCGGTCGGGAACCACTTTCCCACCAATACGATAATTCGGGCAGGAGTGCCAGTTAAGCTCGAGGGCAGCTCCAGGTAATTTACTCCGCCAAAACCCCCTCCTTGTGCTCTCGGATCGTTATGCCAGGTGATTCGGAACAAATTACGCGGATTTACATCCCACAGACCAATTGTTTCTAATTCATGCTTGATTTTCTCTGGGACCTGGTCAGGGTTTTTCATTTGTGAATATGTGGGAATGATGATATTTCGTTCCCTCACACGCTTAATAGCACGCTTCCTGCCTTCGGTATTTATTTGTAAATCGATTTTCATAATTGCTCCTTATAATTCTTTAGACGGCGCTTCTCGTATGATATACAGAGGGCGGCCTTTTGCTTCATCATATAATCTACCAATATATTCACCTAATATCCCGAGTGAAATAAGCTGCACACCGCCCAGGAATAAAACAGCAATCAGGGTAGTGGCTTGTCCCAAAAATGCATGTGAACCAACTATTCGTGCGATGATCACTACTGGGATCGCAATAATACTGATGCCGGCAGTTAAGAAACCCAGGTACATGGCAAGTTGAAGTGGAAAATAGGAAAAACTGGTGATCGCATCACTGGCAAATTTGACCATCTTTTTAAATGGGTACTTTGTTTCTCCTGAATATCGGGCAGATCGTTTATATGAAACACCAATTTGCTTGAATCCAACCCAGGTCGACATTCCTCGCAAGAAGCGATGCCGTTCTCGCATCCCTTTCATTACATTCACAACTTTCCGATCCAACAAACGAAAATCACCAGTATCCATAGGGATATTTACGTCAGTGATACGATAAATCATTCGGTAGAACAGGGAAGCTGTAAACAATTTAAACCATGATTCGCCTTCACGCTCAGTCCGCTGTGCGTACACTACTTCGTATCCTTCCTTCCACTTGGAAATCAGATCCAGGATCACTTCGGGTGGATCTTGAAGGTCTGAGTCAATAATTACCACCGCTTGACCTTTTGCATAATCCAATCCTGCGGTCACCGCAAGCTGATGACCAAAATTTCGGGCAAAAATCACCGGTTTTATGTGTACATCCGTATTAGCCAGCTTTTTTATTTCATCGGTTGAGCCGTCAGTGGAACCATCATCTACCATGAGTAGTTCCCAATTATCTCCTGCTTGATCCATGGTAACTTTAACTCTGCGATATAACTCAGAAATATTACCGACTTCATTATATATAGGTGCAATTATAGAATACACGGTAAGATTATCCATAAATACCTATCCTGAATTGCTTTTTACAAATATAACGTCTTTTCAAGGTTTTTCTGACCCCAATTCAGATAATTGCTTCCTTCAGTGCTTTAAGGCTTGGCTCAATAATCAGTGGTTCTTTAACCGCTTTCATGGCTGCACGAATATCTTTAAGTCCGCTTCCTGTATTGATCACAAGTATAGGATCCTCAGGTTGTAACATCCCCATTTGGCGGGCTTTCACTAAACCTGCATATGAGGTTGCACCAGCGGGTTCTGCAAAGATACCAACCCTACCTAGGTCTGCGATNGCTGATACGATCTCATCATCACTGACAATNACATATCCTCCCCCNGTTTGGCGAGCCGCTCGAANNGCTCTCACTCCATCGCGGGGNAGATCGACCGAGATGCTATCTGCTAAAGTATTGGCAACNACTGGGGTGATTTTTTCGGTGCCCTCAAAATATGCATTTGCAATGGCTGAAGATCCGAAAGCTTGAATCCCGAATATGCGGGGCATTTGATCCAACCAGCCTAATTTTTCCAGATCAATAAATCCTTTATGTAATCCTGAGATGATATTTCCATCCCCAACAGAGACAAAAATTGATAAAGGTTTGCTTTGCTTCGGTTGTATATGCGTCAGCCATTCCCATATTTCAAGCGCCGCGGTTTTCTTTCCTTCGACAGTGAATGGATTGTATCCAGTATTTCGGCAATACCAACCAAATTCGTTAGATGCTTGAATAGTTAAGTCAAATGCATCATCATAAGAGCCATCAACTAAATATACGGATGCCCCATAAATAAGCAATTGGGCAATCTTAGCCGGAGGGGCCGTGCGCGGTGCAAAGATTACCGCCTTCTGGCCA
>JGI11641J44799_10000244_pt1 | contig 15616 bp, 25 predicted proteins | sample WetSurSiteA1Bulk_FD_44799 | JGI IMG/M metagenome (IMG submission 44799) | reverse complement strand
GGTGAGTTGGAATTGGAACCGGATAGGGTCAGGGAGATTTTCAAGATTGCTCAGGAAGTGACCTCCCTTGAAGCCCCGGTTGGCGAGGATCAGGAAAGTTTCCTCGGCGATTTTATACCTGATGAAAGTCAATTATCCCCGGTTGATGCAGCTTCAAAGCAGCTTTTGAAAAACCACCTGGATGAAGTTTTGGCAACACTTTCGGATAGGGAAGCCAGAGTTTTGAAATTAAGATTTGGTTTGGAAGGCAATAAACAAATGACCCTGGAGGAAGTAGGAAGAGTTTTCGGAGTCACAAGAGAGCGTATCCGACAAATTGAAGCCAAAGCCTTAAGGAAATTAAAACACCCCTCACGCCGAAAGAAACTGCAGGATTATTTGGACTAATTTATTCGCGGCAGCAATCGAGAGCCTTTTTAAGAAGAACTTCTAATTTGTCAAAAACGGAAGCCTGGCCTTTTTTATTTCCTTTTTCGTCAAGAATGGTTATTTCTTCACCCATTTCCTGAATATCTTTTTCCTTAACTGTTTTTAAAACCAAGCCCCAAAAGAGGGAATAGAGTTTGTATGATTTATCAAAAAGATCAGCGGCTTTATCCTTATCGCCTTTTTTTAATTCTTTGGTGCCCACTTCCATGAGCCTCATTGATGCGGCTAAAAAGTGTTTGCCGATGCACCAGGTTTCACCTTCATAATCCTTGATGATGTCCCGCATCAACTCCGTCCGCATCAACCGGACTTCGTTTAAAAGATCAAGATAATTTTTGTTTTTGGTTTTTTCGAAGGTGTAAAAAAGGTGCTCTTCGGCTCCGATCAGGTTCATTATTCCAACAGAAAGATCTTCACCGGAGGAGAGATCAATCTTTTTTTCTTTGGATACGGCTTCGACCTTGTCTAAAAGGTCTTTAAACTTGTTCATCTGAGTACAAAGTAGAGTATAACACCGGCAAGCGTAAGAACAAAAACCGGAATGGCAATTTTTTGATAAGGGAAAAGAATTTTACCTCTCTTTTTCTTGATAAAATCACTCAACATCGAGGCTAAAAAGAAAAGAACGGAACCGACGGCCGTACCAAAAATCAGTTTATCGATGCCCAAAATTGTATTTAGAGGGTGTCCAACAATCCCGGTAAAATAAAGAGGAATAAAAACAAGAGCGTAGGAAAGAAATAAAACTAACTCGTTCTGATAAAAGAAGTTAACCTTGTATTTTTTCTTTAGCCATTCCGAAAACCAGTACGAGGTTGAAACAATAATTCCGCCAATCCATAAGCCGGAGATCGTATCGTCGATTCCCAAATATCGGGATAGTCCCAAGCCTGCGGCAACGGCTACCGTACACAAAGGGCACATTGCTAAGGCAACGGGAGCCAGAAAGAGTTTGGAGATGCTGATAAAAAGGGAAATTGGGATTAGCTTCTTCATAAGCTTTTGTAAAAATCAATAATCGGCGTGTCGCCCGCAATGCACTTTCCGTCTGGGGTAAAAAGGAGAGGAACGGCTCCAAGTTCCCCTTGGGGCAACTTGCAACTATTTCCTCTTTGGATTAGTTTTCTGGCATTAGCTGTATTTCCCGAAACTTCCAATTTATCAATCTTAATAGAATCTTTTTTGGTCCAGGCATCATAGAAAGCTGCAACATTGGCACAATGAGGACAAGTTGTGCTCCAGAAATATTCATAATTGGCGGGGTTGGGGTTCTCGGTATTTTTCGAGAAGACAAAAACACCCAAGATAACCGCCAAGACGGTGACCAGACCAATTATTAGGGGAAATTTTTTCATTGTTTTTTAATCTTATCCCAAAACTTATTTTCTTGGCAATTACCTCTTTCCCTATCTTGACAGAACCAATATAATGAATATATATTCATAAATCAAGATGGAAAAGGGAGGTGAAAGCTTATCATGACCGGTTGCTGTAACGATAAAGATAAAAAATGTTGTTGCTGTGATTGCGAAAAGTGTAAAGAATTTTGTAAAAATTGTGACCACTGTCAGAAAAAGGAAGACGAAGAGGAGGAAAAAGAGGAATGACCAGACCAAAAATTCACAGGTGTTTGAAATGTAAACCCTTCTGCCGTTGCTTTGAGCCTAAAGAAAAGGCAACGGGAGAAGAGGTTTTGATGGCTGACGAGTTCGAAGCTTTAAAACTGTATGAAGTTGACGGCTTGGAACAAAAAGAAGCGGCTGTCAAAATGGAAATCTCGCAGCCGACTTTTGGTCGGATTTTAGCCAGTGCTCATAAAAAGATTGCCAGGGCGATTGTCGGGGGAAAAACAATTAATCTCAAATAAGAAGATTCTTCATTTTTTCTTCGGTTTCCAAAGCTCTTTTCTTGTTTCGACCAAAGATAATGTAGGCCAGTTTATTTTGCGTGAGGAGATTTTCCGAGACAACAACCAAACCCTCTTTGCTTTTTCTGGAAAATAAAATTGGTTTAAAAAGCTTAAGGAGCTCTCCAAAAGAGTACTTTTTCTTTAAAGGCAGGACGTTGTCGGATAAGACAAAGACATCGTACATAAAGTCTTTGCCAAAAAGTTCTTTGGCCGTTTCAAAAACGTGCGTACCGCCGGTTCTTCGCACGTTTGATTCGTTAACATAGACTTTTCCGTTACGGGCGACAATGAAATCAAGATCAAAATAACCCCGGTAGCCTGTTTGGCTGTATTTTTCGCCGATGTAAAAACCGGTATCGATCATTTGCGCCTCAATCCTGTCGGAAATAACATCGTCGTTTAACTCAATACCCTCAAAAACACCCTCCTTGGTAATCCGCATACCGCAAAAATAAAGAAATTCCACCCGGCCGTTTTTCAGAATTTTAAACTCAACGTTGGGGAAGCCGCCGCCAATGACCAGACTGGGAACAATCAACTCTTCCACGACAATCGGGAACTTCTCCCAATAAGAATCGGCCTTGAGTTTTAAAAGAATCGCATTTTCAGCCTCCTTATAAGTGGACGGCAAATCTCCGGGTCTAAAAATTAAAACACCCATTCCGGAATGGCCTTTGTTGGTTTTAATAACGACACCGTCTTCTTTCAGGTATTTTTTGGCCGCAATCTTAGCCGCGTCATCAATTCCGGAACAGATAAAGCCTTTGGGCATGATTAAATCGGGTTCCTCGGCCCGCCCTTCTTGGGCCAATTGCCTGATTCCGGATTTGCTCCCAAAAAAGTTGACCGTCCAGGCATCTTCTTCTTCCGGAGATTCCGGGGTATAAACATTAAGCCCTTTTTCTTTTAAGGCCCTAATCAGCTTTAGGAAAGGTGGGGAGGTGGAATAGGAAACGAGGGTTAATTTCTTGTGTGAATTGGCAATCGTGACCAGGGCGTTCATTATTTTTTGGTCTTTAATGATATCGTCGCAAATACGTCCGGTATGGACATCCGGAACCAAAACTTCAATTCTTTTTTTGCCGAAAACGGATAAGAAATATTCAATAAATTCTTTGGAAACGGGTTTGGGGGTAATCAAAACAATGCGGTCCTCACCGGCCAGGGAGAATAGGTCCCGGTCGGCCAGGTTGGCATTTTCCTCAATCTCAATCTGTTTGGCTTTTTCGTCGGTAATATTGGAGATAAAGGGCCACACATCCTCTGACAGGTTTGAAATAAAAACCGTTACACCGTACAGCTTTGTACCCGGGGGCTCATCAGAAGTCATTTTAACTTAATATTTAGAATAAGGCTTTAAATAAAAAAAGAAAGTATTAATTTATCTTTACGCTCCCAAAAGTTTTTTCCAGGAAGGGGGAACAGGCTAAGGCAAAGTCTTTTTGGGGAGAGATAAAGGCAATCGAATAAACGCCATTGGCCTTGGTCAGATAGCCTTTGGAATACGAATAAAGAGTCACTCCCGATACGGTTAACTTGCCGACAAGGGTCGACTCAGTATCGGAAATATTTTTGGTAATGATTTTAACGCTTTCGTATTTGGATCCCTGTTCTTTTAAGGTGTTTTCAACATAATCCTTGAAAGTTTGGTTTTTGGCCAGGGTGTTTTTGGTAATAACCAAGCTACAGTTGTTGTTATTAACGGCTTTTTTGACCGTTTTTGGTTCCAACAGATATTTTTGATCCAAATCCGGCCAGTAGGGGTAATCAACCCTGAAGTAGCCGTCCCTGAAGGTGGTAAATTTTTGATCGTTCAAAAGTTTTGTCTTTTGGGCCGTTAAAGCTTTCTTTGCGTTATCCGATTGAATCAAGAAGGAAACAAAACCAACCAGAATAATGACGGTTAAAGAAAGAAGAATGATAAACGGCTGTTTTCCTTTAGGCATTAATTCATTCTTCTATAACCAAAACATAAATGCAAGGATGTTTTTCTGGTAAAATAAATAAAAAGGGGGTGAAACAAATAAATGATTGGATACGTAGGTAAAATTGAAGAAGAAACACTGGCAAATTCATACTTTCGGAAAGTAATTTTTACCGGCAAGCACGCCCAATTGGTTTTGATGTGTTTAAAACCGGGGGAGGAGATTGGAATGGAAGTTCATGAAACGGTTGACCAATTCTTCCGCCTGGAGAAAGGCGAAGCCAAGTTTATCTTAAACGATGAGGAACATATCGTCGGCAATGCTGGAGCGGTGATTGTTCCGGCTGGAACAAACCATAACGTGATTAATAATTCTCAAACCGAAGAGTTAAAACTGTACACCGTTTACAGTCCGCCAAATCACAAAGACGGAACGATTCATAAAACGAAAGCCGAGGCAATGGCTAGCGAGGAGCACTATTAATTTATTTAGAAATAAAAAAAACACCTGACTTGGGAATAATATAGTTTTTAAAAACTAATCCCTTATCAGGTGTTTGGTCTTGCATGTTTAAACTTCTTTAATTTGATTTGGTTCGGACACCTTGTAGGTGATAGTAACGGACCGAACCTCGCCCCCGTTGTCAATGTTTGGAAGAATTACTATATCGCAAATTGGATCCAAGTTTATTTGAATCCATTTGTTAACTTCCTCATCAGGATGTGGACCATTAAAAATCTTCATTTGTAACATTTTTAAATCCTCCTTATCTGATTCTTTTAACCTGTAAGATGGGAACACCGTCGTGACTTTCAAAACTGTATTCCCGGTCGGGAAATCTCCTTTTAAGATTGTCACGCAACTCGATCCTGGTTTCAAAATCCTGAGGGCCGGGTTTAAGTTCAAACTTCTCAGGGTCTGCTCTTTCGACAGGCAATAACGTGCATTTCTCGAGGAAATCCTCATTGCTGATGTTTGCAAACATGCATTAACTCCTTTTTTGAATGTACAAGACTGATAAGAACAAGGTAAATAATACCTATTTTGCCGCTTTTGGCAGGCTAGATATTAACACAAGATGGTTAAAACTTCAAGCTTATAGGATAGTCTTCCAAAATTACCCTTTTTTGAAAGATGCTTTTTCGATATACTCTTTTAAGAATGAAAAAAGTCATTGCCGTTAAAAGAATTCCGGGTAAGGGGCGGGGCGTTTTTGCCTTAAAGGATTTCAAGGTAGGGGAGATAATTGAAAATTGTCCGGTGATTAACGTTACCCCCAAAGAGAGGAAGAGCTGCGAAAAAACCATTCTGGCTTATTACATTTATCCCTGGAGAAGCACCCGCAGCGGTTCGGTTGTTCTTGGGTATGGCTCAATTTATAACCACGCATATGACCCCAACGCCGATTGGAAACAAAACTTCAAAACCGAGAATATGGTTTATCGTGCTTTAAGACCGATTAAAAAGGGTGAAGAGATAACGGTCAACTACAATGGCGAACCGGATGATGAAACCCCGATCGACTGGTTTGAGGTGATTTAACCCCATAATCTTGCTTTTTGGCTTCATTTGTATTAGGATAAGCCTCGCCCTTTAACATATCGGAGGGGCAAATTCAGACACTTTCTTCAGAAAGGAGTAAAAAACCATGCGCGCCTTAAAAGGGGTCTTGTTGGTGGTTTTTGTATTGTCGGCCTTTGGGGTAAATGCTTCCCCAGCCCAGGCCCAAACGGAAGAGTATAAAGTTTATCTTCCGATGATCATGAATAATTATATTTCGGCTGGGATTAACATTACCTATGTTCCTCCCTGTCGGTCAGGCGAAAAACTGAAAGGAAACGTCGCCAATGTTGTTCCGGCCCAGTATAAGGTTGCGATTTACATCTTTGTATCGGGCGGTTGGTGGACAAAACCAACTTTTGCCAGTCCGTTAACGACGATTGCCGGTAACGGTACCTGGGAATCGTACGTAAATACGGGTGGCAATGACGGATTGGCAACCAGGTTTGCAGCCTTTCTGGTTCCCAACGGTTACACTCCGCCTCAATCTGGTGGATATGCCGAGATTCCCGGAGAGATATTCAGCCACGCGGTCGCTTATACCTATGCCGATAGGACCTGTTCTTTCAGGTTGATATCCTTTTCGGGTTATACCTGGCAGGTCAAAGATTCGGTTGCACCGGCTGGTCCTGGTCCTAACTACTTTTCCAGTGACGTTAACGATGTTTTTGTCGACAGTGCGGGATTGCATCTTAAAATCGTTAACCACGGAGGAGTATGGTACTGCACTGAGGTAGTGAACACCTCGTTTTTGGGCTACGGAACCTATGTTTTTCAACTGGGAACCGATGTCGGCCTTTTGGACAAGAACGCGGTCTTGGGCATGTTCACCTGGGATGATACCAGTTCGGATTATTACTACCGGGAGATAGATATTGAGTATTCCCGCTGGGATGATCCGGGTTACGCTAATTCCCAGTTTGTGGTACAGCCCTATTGGGAGTCTGCGAATATATATCGTTGGGAGACCACACTGCCGGGGTCGAACTCGACCAGCGGATTTAAGTGGACACCCACAGCAGTCCTGTTTAAGACCTTTGAAGGCCTGAGGAGCTTTCTTGATCCAAACGGGATAATTCAGTCTTGGAACTACACCGGGGACAATATTCCTCCTGAAGGAAAGGAACAGGCCAGAATAAATTTGTGGCTTTTCCATCCAAGTGTCCCACCTGCAGGTACGGTAGAAGTGATAATTAAAAGCTTCACATTCACACCTTACCCGTAAGGGCCCTTTCGATATTTAGTTTTGAGCCGGATGCTCTTATTTTTAAAATAAGACAACATCCGGCTCGTTTTTTTGTTTTGACCTTCGATTTGAAGCCCGACCGTGGAGTTAACTTTTTTTATCCGTTTTTTTTAATTTGCTTTTGATAATTTCAAAAGCCATCGGAAGGACAGAGAGGATGATTATGGCAAAGATAATCAAGGAAAAATTTTCCTTAACGACGGGAATGTTGCCGAAGAAATAACCGGCCGAGGTAGCAATGACCACCCAAGCTACACCGCCGATGACGTTAAAAGAAAGAAACTTACCGTAATGCATTTTACCAATACCGGCGACAAAGGGAGCAAAGGTTCTGACAATCGGGACAAAACGGGCCAAGATAATTGTTTTCCCACCGTATTTATTGAAAAACTGATGGGTTTTTTCGATATGCTCCTTTTTAATCGGTATTTTCGGGTTAGCAATGAGTCTCTCACCAAAAAAGTGCCCGATCCAATAGTTAGCCGTATCACCCAAAACGGCTGCCACAGCCAAAACAATCAGGAGCAAAAAGAAATTTAAGGAACCCAAAGCCGCAAAAGCTCCGGCCGCAAATAAAAGGGAATCGCCCGGCAAGAAAGGTGTTACCACTAAACCCGTTTCAATAAAAATAATGACAAACAAAATAGCGTAGGTGGCAAAACCATAAGTGGAAATAATCTGACCCAGATAGACATCCAGGTGCAAAAGAAAGTCGATTAGAAAAAGTACGATTTTCATTGAAAAACGGTTATGCCAGTTATTTTAATGGGAAATGTGAGTTAAATACAATCGGGAATAAAACATTTGTCTAAGGGGTTGAAAGTAGGGTAGGATTAAGGAAGAATGCCACAATTCTTAATTCCCTTAATTGGATTAGCCTTGGTTTTTCTAATTTCCGAGATTTGCGGTCGGGTTTTTAACATTAAAAAAGACGCCTATTATGCCCACTTTCATTTTGTCGGGGGTCTGTTGACCTGCCTTCTCTTTTTTGCCTTAACCAAAGATAAAATAATGGCCGTTGTCCTGACGCTTGTAACCGGTGTTTTGTGGGAAATCTACGAATATTTTCGCTACACCTATTTACCCAAGAGAATAACAATTAAATTAACCAGGAAAGATACCAGAAACGATTTATTGCTTGATTTATTAGGAGCTCTACTGGGGATGGCGGTCTTATATCTTCTTCGGCTTTAACTCGCCTTTGACTTTTAAATATTTGTCACCGACTTTGGCTTTGGCATATTCAGCGGAGGAGACACCGATTTTTCTCTGCATTCCCTTGGTTGTTTCAATAACCAGGGTGTAAAAATGTTCGGTTTTACCATCATCCTCTTTCTCGTTGTAGGTTTTATCAGTGACTTTGCCTTCCCAGCTGTCGGCCTTGGCATTCTTCAGAAGTTTACCGACCAAAAGAAAGAAGCCGATGATGCACAAAGTAATGGGGAGAAAAACAATTAGAATAAGGACTGTTTTCATTTTTAATTATTCTTTCTTTTTATCCAGCTTATCCAATTTTAGCAGTTTAACGCCAAAGTAAACAACCAGGGCAATAACCACAAAATCAATTAAGGTCGCAATAAAATTACCCCACAGAAGCTTAATTGGACCAATAAGAAGATAAGTGTCCTTAAGGCCGGCCGTTGTGCCCAAGATAACACTTAAAAGAGGATTAATAATATCGGAAACCAGGGAGGCCACCACTTTGGAAACGGCGCCACCGAGAATAAAACCAACCGCCAAACCAACCACTCCCTGCTCGCGGATAAAATTAAGAAAACCCTTCATTACTTCTTTTTAATACTTGAGGTTTAAAAAGACAATCCCCATTTCGTGGTTTAAAAAAAGGTTTGACACTCATGGAATTGGGCTTTAGTATACGAAACATGCGGGAAAGAATGGGGGCAAACTCTTATACCAGCTTCATCTCAAAAAGGTTCTTTCGGATATTGACTGATTAAGGCTCGTTATTATGCCGGGAGTGTGGTAAAATACTTAACATATGGGAGATTATGGTCGAGACGACAGAGGTGGAGGCAGAAGCTTTGGTGGCCGAAGAGATTTTGGCAGACGCAGTTTTGGTGGTGATCGTGGACCAAGAAGAGAAATGCACAGTGCCGTCTGCAGCAATTGCGGAAAGGACTGCGAAGTTCCTTTCAGACCCACCGGCTCGAAACCCGTTTATTGCAGTGAATGTTTTGAAAAACAACAGGGTGGAGGAGATTCAAGAGGTTTCCAGGATAGAGGTTCAAGAAGACCGGATTTTGCCGGTAGAAACGAGGCCAGACCGCAAAACAACGATCAATTGGATGCTATTAACCGTAAACTGGATAAAATCTTAGGGATTCTTGCTCCGGCACCGGTTATGGAACAAAAGAGAGTGGAAGTAAAACCTGAAAAAGTTGAAGAAATAGTTATTGCTTCTAAAAAGAAAGCCAAAACCGCCAAAAAGAAAGCTTTAGCCAAAAAAGAATAATTTAAGACTGTTTTTCTCCCAGATCTTCAGAAAATCGAAGCAGGTATCCGTCCGGATCCAGAACCAATATTTCCCGACAACCAAGAAGATTTCCGTTTTCCCTACATCAACTGTCCTTGATACCTCTTTTTAATCTCCTCGAGGATTTTTCCGTGAAGCGGTCTACAGTTGCAATTTTTGGCATGTTCAACGTGCCATTTGACTCTTTGGTCCAAGGTTGGGTTTTTGGGCATTTTGTTAGTCAAATGCCAGGTTTTGTTAATGCTCATTATTTGATTTTAGCAAAATTTGTAGAGAATGTTTGCTAAGTGATTTTATTTTTGAGTTTGGTAACTCTTAATTCTGTTTTTGTATTGCTCTGCAGCCCAAAGTACATGCTTAAGTTGTTCTTGAATAAACTGTGGATTTTCTGCCAGTTTATCGACGGGATACCAGAGATGGTGTGGCCGATCAAACCCGTCTGCCAGTTCCGTAAAATATATTTCGGATACCGAGGGTCCGCGACGTGACAAGCCATAAAGCCGGCCGATAAAAATTGGAGCACTTCGGAATTTACCCTCAATCTCACCGTTTTGGATTCGTTCAAAGGAGCCGTTAAGCGGATTTTGGTCTTCTCGGGAGTAGTCTGAAGCGCGAAGAGCCGTACCGGGAGTGTGATACATTCCTGGCCAGACAATATCATCTACAGGCCTGGGAATAAGGAGTGTTTCTAAAACTCCTTCACTTTCTCTGAAAAGGACGACTTCAACGATTGGTTGCGGTATCATTCGGGCAATTTCGGTGAAAACGGGAGTAGAAATGCGCCCGCCTTTCCATTTGGAAAGAAGTTCAACTAGCTTTCGATCTTCCTCCAAAGAGAGTCCGTCTGTTGAAAATTGTTCTAAATGGCCCGATAATTTTTCTTGTCCCATCTTGGGAGGAGATTATACGGCTCTTAAGCCCAATAATCAAAATAGTTGAAGTCAACTAAGCATCCTGTTCTTGAGGCCACCTTACTTAATAATCGGAGGAAAATCCCGATTTGGAGATAAATGGTAAAAAGAATTGATTTAATTCGGGCTCCATTGCAATCTTTGCAGAAAACATATCCCTACCCTGTAAAAACAGTTGAATATCAGCATCGAAAATAGAAATATACTTTGCAGAAGATTCATAGCCGTCTTTGTAGACTTTAACTAGTCTCAGGAAATTATAGTTGCCGTGAGCACTTCCGGGTGATTCCCAATCAAATAAGAATTTTCCCGTTTCGTCAGATACAGAATCCTGAAGGAGAATTGCCGGATTACCCGATGTTCCCCTTATATTCCACAATTTTATGTTTACATCAGGAATTGGCATATTGGTTCTTTTGTTAACGATTTCAATTTGTAAATTCGAATAATCCAAAATTGGGAAGTTTTTGAAGTAATTTCCATTGATAATTGCTGCGGTAAGATCACCAAACTTTGTCTTATCTAATAAATCGGGTCTGCTTTTTGGGTTTCCAATAAGGGGATTGTCATAAGCAAGCCTAAGCATAAGGTCCGGAAAAAAATCTTTTTTATCACTCCAGAAGGCATCGTTTGGATCATAAAGATCAATATTTAACAAGGGTTCTATTCCTGTGGAATCATTCACTGTTGCCAGATTGTAATATTCACCCATCCCGGCCCCACAATCATGCGCAAATTCATGGAGCATATGGTCGACCTGAATCCAATAATCGTGAAGTTGCTGACTGCCAGCCGTAAGTTCATCCGGATTATAAATTCTAGTCCAATGTAACCCTGCCAAAACTCCTGTGCAGCTCATGGTACACCCCTGACGCCCTCCATATGAATACAGATAGCCTGGAGCAGTTGGCTGAACATCCGCCCAAACTTCATATCCTACACCGGAGCAATCCGGACACATATTCGATGAGGGCGGTTCTTCGGTTAAAACAATATCCGTTTCCGGATTGAAGTTAAAATGTCTATTGGTGTTTTTTCCCAAAATGTAATTCATATCAGCGATGTATTTTGGCAAATTTTCCTTTGCAAACTGCATATCAGGAACCAAAATAGGGTCGATATACAATTTAAACGGGTGCTCGTTTGGAGCCACTTCACGCTCAAGTCCTTTAAAAGTCTCAAGCCCAAAGGGTTTAAATGCTGCAGCTACTCCTAGTCCTGCTATCCCTAATCCCGCCACTTTTAAAAAATCTCTTCTTGATATGTTTTGACTGGATTCAGGTAAACTCATATGTGCTGATTTATAATAATTACGCCCGCAATATAACACAAATGAGTTTTAAAAGCTACTGTTCGCGTATAAGGACAATTTTTGAATAAAAACAGGGACCGTTTCTTTGAAAATTGCTTTTCAAGGCGTGTCCCTTTTGCATCTTTTTTGCATCAAATATTTACTGTACTGGTATAAGCCATTGTCTCGTTGAATCGCCCCCGGCGGTCCAACCTATTTGTCCCGCAGAAGGACCACTTAAGATCTTAACTTTCCAGAAAGGGTATTGAGAACATTCTGGTCCGCCAATTATTTCCATTTTTGTGTTCGGTTCTGCACAGGACAATATGCTACGATCCGTTCCCGGGCCACTTCTTATGCGGTTGCAGAGGTCGGTTTCATCTTCAACACGTACTATCATTCCAACTTGCAGCTGTGATACGAGGTTTGAACCACACACAAATCCTTGTTGTTGCGGTTGTTGTTGCTGACTGGCGGTCGGGGCTTCCGTTACAGGGTTGGTTATAGCTGAGGGTTCAACACTCTTGTATTGAGGTTGTGAACCACTCACGCTTACCGGTACTCCATGGTTTGAAATACTGCCAATCCATAAAAATAATATGACTACTGCCAATATAGACGGTATCAAAAGATAAGCTATACCGGCGCCGTAATTCTTCTCTTTTATGGATTTAATACCATTCTTTACCAGGTAGGAAAGACCCTTAAAAAGATATTTCAGGATAATGTAGGCAACCCAGAAAAAAAAGACAACCGCAAGAAGAGCAATACCGATTAAACAACCTTCTCCGCCTCCTCCTACAGGTGTAAATTTTCCCTTAAAGTTACCCCACTCGTCGAAAACATCAAAATCGCCCATGATATCCTCCTTTTGGAATCAAAATGTTGGGTTTAAATATTTGATACTGCCAAGGTGCTGACAGCATTATAGGCCTTAATCAGTCAATCTTCAAGCAAGGGACAGATTTTGGGGCCAACTTTGGGGCGTGTATATGGATAATATTAGAACAATACAAGAGGTACGGCCCTTGAATTAAGTTTAAATTATTCGTAAGAAGGAACCTTGTGCTCGGCTATTTCATGTATGGGTACCCAGCCCAAGACCTCTTTTAAAGGATTGCTCTCGAAGTAAGCCAAAATGTTACGAGCCTTGGAGGCTTCAGTTGCTTGAACATTTGCCATACGTCCATCTTCGGTTTTAGCAAATCCAGGATAGACTGGAGTAGAGTAAAAATCTACCAATTCCGTACCCTCAGGACCCTTAACGGCCAATCTTATCATTGTTTGCATTGTGTTCTCGGAGCTGTCTATCAACCATAAAGTACTTTCAGAAATATGTCCTGTTACATCTAATTCTGCCCCCTCCATCGGCTTCCCAATAGGCGAAGGTTTCAGTTGTTGGGTATCAACAGAAATCGGAGCTTCCCATTCAGCTTTGATAAGGGGTATTAATTTCATATTTTCAGCCCCTGCTTTAGCTATCATGAAATCTTTCACTGCCTTTCCCCAATTCTGTGGTAATGATCCCTGAGGATTTCTAACTTTATCTAAACCCTCCCTTTCCAACCTATCGATCTGCTCTAAATATTCCTCAACCGCAGACAAACCCAACTCAACTGTTGAAATATCTTTCGTTTCCATGAACTTTAGAGTAACACCATATAGGTTTCTTTCTCAAAAATTTATAGTTTAAATTAAAACTAAACCGGGGCGTCAGAATCGATCTAGGCTCCTCGGGTAGGATTCGAACCTACGACCTTTCCCTTACAGATGCCCCTTTGTTACCAAAAGGTCTGGACTATCTTATTTCCCAACTTTGGGAATCGGGTATATAGTCTCTACACATTTACACACATTTTTGTGTGATTTAGCTCGGGATTATCCAATTATTGGACTTCCCCGAATTAGCCCGATTTTTCAATCTGAATTTCTTCAGAAAGCTGCGTTTCTCCACAGGGGACCGCGCTACCACTGCGCCACCGAGGAATATCAAAGAACGCCCAAATTATAGCAAAAATCTTAGCCTTTAGGTAATTTAACCAATCCGGCGTGGATTTCTCTATGGCAATTGGCGCACAAAAGCAGACATTTGTGTACCTCTTTGATAATTTCAGTCCAACTCTTAGTTAGATCTCTAACCGAAAGTTCAAACCTTTTTTCTGAATTATTTAAGTGATGAAACTCTAGGGCACCCGTGTATCGTTTATATCCACAAATTTGGCATTTCCCTCCTGCCTCTTGGACAACTAAATATTTAAGGTGTTTTCTTCTTTTTGATACTGCAGCGGCAATATATTTGGCCCTGTCGGAGTACTTTCGGGTTTCCTTCGCCATAATCCATTATGGCATCAAGAACAAATCCCTGTCAACAAACCGGAGTAAAACTAAACACAGCTTTTATAATCTTTTTTGCCCTGTGACAAAAACAAGTGTATTATATCAGGCTCACTTAATTGTATCCAGAATTAGCATTGATAATCGGCTGATTTGCCACAACTGGGGCAGTGTATTTTCCCATTGGAGATGGTTGCTTTAACCCTGTTTTTGCAGAAAGGACAAGTGCACTCCAGGATTTTTTCGCCTTTTTCGGTTTTGGTTTCTTTTGAAAAAACGCTGAAAGGAGATTTAATTGATCCACCGCAGCTGCCCTGGTGTTGTCCGGCCACCCCTTTATCTTTTGCTTCCTCAAGGGCGGTTTCATAGACAACGAAACCGAATCGGGTGGTTACTCTCTTTATGATTCTTTCGGAATCTTTTAAGGTTTGGTCTTTGATTAGGATATCTTCACCGCTTCTTATTTGTTTTATCTGGTCGGTGTAGTTTTCCAAAATGCCTTGCCAGTATTCAGAGGAGTAGTCGGCCAGGATAATGGGGTTTTTCCTTAATTCCTCTTTGTTGTCAAAACGCTTTTCTTGGGCTAGCTGATTAGCCAATTCCAAAACAGCACTGTCTTCAATATCCAAAACGACATTTCGGTTGAAAAGAAGCCGTTTACCCTTAATGGTCATAATTTCACTAATAACCGCTTTGGCAACCGGGTATTTGGGGTATGAGGAGGGAGAGACCCAAACAATTGTTCCTTTTTCGTTGGCGTTAGCCCAGATTTTTATCTTTTCAAAAGCTTCGTATTCATGCCAATCAAGCTCGGTTTTCTTTTGCATGGCCTCGTCAATATCTTTTCCTTTTGGGGTTAATAGTTTTCCGTTTTTTATTTCAAAAAGATACGGGTCGGAAATCCGCCTTGTTTCATGTCCCTCGGAGGCTAAATTTTCAATATCCTGCGGGTAAGGGGACAAGACCCAACTTTCAATAACTTTTTCCTGGAGTAATGTTTCTTTATTTGACATGTCTTCTGCTCGGAATTTTGGTGATTGTTAGTTTTCCGGCTTTAACGGTTGCGGCACAGCTGGGGATTTTCACCCCATTCCTTAAACACAATCTGGAGAAATAATATGGCTTTTAGTTTCAATCGTCAACGGCTAAATTGTGCTAAAATGAATTTGAAATGGAGAGAAAGATTGTTCCGGTTAAAGCGACCTTCTTAAGAGATGTGATTTTTGCGGCCGACGACGGTCTTGTCACGACCTTTGCCGTTGTGGCCGGTTCAACCGGAGCCAGTCTTCACCCATCCGTTCCCATTATTTTAGGTTTGGCTAATATTTTGGCTGATGGCTTTTCTTTGGGAACGGGAATTTATTTAGGGATTAAAAGTGAGTTGGAGATGGACAGCAAGGATAAAGCCCTGATAAGGATTGAGGGTTCTCCTTTTTTACATGGCCTGGTTACTTTTTTCTCTTTTGCTTTTTTTGGTTTTTTCCCGCTTTTACCGTTTCTTTTGAATCTGCCCCACA
>JGI11641J44799_10000242_pt1 | contig 15665 bp, 11 predicted proteins | sample WetSurSiteA1Bulk_FD_44799 | JGI IMG/M metagenome (IMG submission 44799) | reverse complement strand
CGTGTTGGGGCATTCTGGGTATTACCCGCGTTTCGGATTTGTCTCCGCTGTGCAATATGGAATCAGCTGTGAATTTGATGTGCCAGAGGAGGTTTTCATGGTTTTAGAACTTCAGCAAGGATACCTGGAAGGTGTACACGGGATTATCCGATATCATTCTGCGTTTAAAAATGTATAAATTACTATTACTTTTCAGAGGAGAGAGTATGACTGCAATAGGCACAACACCATTGATCATCATCAGTCTGGCATTGGTTTTTTATTCGATTGGAGTATGGAGTGAGCGCATCCAGGGGAAGCTAAAACCCTGGCACCTGGTTTTCTTTTATCTCGGCCTGGTATGTGATACCTGGGGGACGGGATTAATGATTGAAGCAGCAGGAGGATTAACATTTGATATTCATGGTGTGACCGGCGTGATTGCAATTGTACTCATGATGATCCACGCAATTTGGGCAAGCATCGTCCTGATCCGAAAGGATGAAAGAATGATCAGGAATTTCCATAAGTTCAGCTTATTGGTATGGTTCATCTGGCTGATCCCTTACCTGAGTCCAATGATCATCAACATGCCTGGAGTGGAATAGATTCTTGATGAAATATGATCCACAGATCCATCACCGGTGTTCAATCAGGCTAAAGGATTTTGATTATTCCCTGGCTGGGGCGTAAGTTGTAACCTTCGTCACCCAAAACCGCAGAACCATGTTTGGGGAGATTGTCGAAGGAGTGATGCAAATGAACCGACTGGGTCAGATCACCCAGAACACATGGAACAATTACAAGATCTCTTCTCCATTCAACACGATGGATGAGTAATAATACCGAATCACCTCCATGCAATCCTATGGATCCTCGAATCTCGTATGGGCGTAGCATTCACAACAATTGAGTTTCAGACACCCAGTCTGTTTCCGGTGAATGCTTCGCCCCAACACACCTGACAACGCAATTACATGAGCATATTGTTCGAAACCAGGTGGAATTGAGCCGTTTTCGACTTTATATGATTGATAACTCACATATATGGGCGGAAGATAGGGAAAACAGGAGCATGTAGGCTGATTAAAAGGCAAGAGGATATTGAACCTGTAATGTATTCACCATACCAGGTTGAAATTACCAATATCCTTATAACCGGAATGCTATGTACTTACACGTCGGATTCGACTTTTTCAATCTGAGGGAAAAATTGTTTGACCGTACCCTCCACCCATCCATGTAATGTATTGGGTGAGAGTGGGCAACCCAGGCAAGCGCCACCCAGACGTACTTTGAGGACTTTCCCGTCAAAGGAAATGTATTCAACCGATCCCCCATGAAATTGCTCAATATAAGCACTCAGGCGCTGGATAAGCACGCGCACCTGCTCTTCGATGGGGGCATTGCTATTGATGGGAGTAGCCATCGATCAGCCTCCGTCCTTTTCAACCGTAGCAGTTAACCCAAGCTGGAGGAGTGACAGGATCATGTCGTGGGTGGAATGTAACCGTTCCGCGATGACTGTTGCAAGCCGATCAAGGAAGATCGTTCCAGTATCAGGGTGCTGAATGCATAAGCGCCGTAAATCATCTCCGCGCACACGCAGCATCTGTGTGTAGGAAGTGCACACTGCACTGGAAGTGTAACGTCGCGAGCCAAGTGCAGCACTCCAGCCGACGATACTTCCGGGCTGAACACGCGCAACTACGATGACCGGTCCATCCTCTGGCTTAAAGTTTACCACCACTTCTCCATTGACGACAGCAAACAAATTCTCCGCAGGGTCTCCCTGTTCGAATAGAACTGTATTCGTCGTGAATTCGCAAGGAATAAAAAGGGGTTGTAAAACCTTAAGCTGTTCNGGAGAGAGATCCTGAAATAGGAACAAGTTAGGGAATTCTGCAGCGTCCATNGGCGATTGTTCCATCCAGAAAATTTTATACCATAGGGGTAAAATACCAAGTGGTTAATATCCTCATATGAGAGACAAAAATCACCAGGTTCGTGTTACAGAGACGTGTAATATGTTATTGGAGAATTACGCAAGTTTTATCCGTGGATAAAAGAAAAGGTCGGGACAATCATCCCGACCTTTATCTGATTTCGAGTGATTTATCCAGCAGTTTCCTGCGGCACCTGAACCTTCACAGCTTGCTCTGCACGGCTGAACACCAGACCGTCTTTCGCTTCGTTTACATCAGCGATGATATGAGCATCCCGAGGGAACTCTCCACTAAGCAAGCTGAGCGAGAGCGGTGATTCAAGATATTTTTGCAAGGCTCGGCGCAATGGGCGGGCACCAAAGGCAGAATCATAACCAGTTTCTGCCAGCCACTGACGGGCGGTATCTGTCAGTTCGATCGTAAGCCCATTTTCGCCCATCCGCTCCTGGATTTCCTTCATCTGTAAATCGACGATCTTGACCATATCTTCCAGTGAGAGGGGTGAAAAAGTGATTATCTCATCGATGCGGTTGAGAAACTCGGGTCGGAAAGTGCTCTTGAGTGCTTTAGAGATTTTTTCCTGAGCTTCACGGTCTTCGGTCGTGGATGTGGGAGGTACAAACCCAAGACTACCCGACTTACGGACGTACTCGGTGCCAAGGTTACTGGTCATAATGAGCACAGTATTGCGGAAATCCACCATGCGACCCTGACCATCGGTCAGACGACCGTCATCAAGGATCTGTAACAGGGCATTCCATACTTCAGGGTGTGCTTTTTCAATTTCATCGAACAGGATCACTCGGTAAGGGCGTCTACGGACAGCTTCGGTCAGTTGTCCACCTTCCTCATAACCCACGTACCCGGGAGGGGCTCCAAACAGTCGCGAAACAGTGTGTTGCTCACGATATTCGCTCATATCGATACGAACAAGAGCATCCACATCATCAAACATAAATTCAGCCAGCGCTTTAGCGAGCTCAGTTTTTCCAACCCCAGATGGACCGATAAATATGAATGATCCAATCGGGCGGCGGGGGTCCTTGAGGCCTGAACGGGCACGGCGGATCGCATCAGAAATGGCATGGATGGCTTCATCTTGCCCNATTATATGCTCATGCAGACGATCTTCCATGCTGAGGAGTTTCTCAGACTCAGTTTCCATCATTTGGGAAACTGGAATACCCGTCCATTGGGCAACTACAGAAGCAATGTCATTGACATCCACGACCTCATCCAGCTTATGCTCACTCTCCCATCGATCTCGTAGTGTGGCAAATTCAGATTCCAATCTCAAACGCTCAGCTTTTTTCTCAGCAGCATGCTCGTAATCACGTGATAAACCAGACTGCTCCTCTTCCGCCTGGAGGCGGTCGACCTCGCTTTTCATTTCCTTCAGATCGGGTGGCAGGGAATACAAGGCTACACGCAACTTGGCAGCTGCTTCATCCATCAGGTCGATGGCTTTATCCGGCAGATGACGGTCGGTTACATACCTGGAGGATAGGCGTGCTGCAGCGACCAGGGCATCATCCGAGAATCGCACTTTGTGGTGGGCTTCATAGCGATCNCGCANCCCCCGTAACATCTGGATGGTATCATCCACATTNGGTTCTTCAACATAGACGGGAGCAAAGCGGCGTTCAAGGGCNGCATCTTTTTCAATATGCTTGTGATATTCATCCAGNGTGGATGCTCCNACNCACTGTAACTCACCACGCGCCAGGGCAGGCTTGAGCATATTGGAAGCGTCCATGGCTCCTTGAGCAGCTCCAGCACCCACAACAGTATGAAGCTCATCGATGAATAAAATGACCTCACCCTGAGCACGTTGAATCTCTTCGATGGCAGCTTTTAGGCGCTCTTCAAACTCCCCACGGAAACGTGAGCCGGCAATCATGGCACCTAGATCAAGAGCAATCACTTTCTTGCCAGTAAGAATCTCCGGGACGTCATTGGTGGCGATTTTCTGTGCCAAACCTTCGACAATGGCTGTTTTCCCTACGCCTGCTTCACCTATCAACACTGGATTATTCTTGGTGCGGCGCGAGAGAATCTGGATAACTCGCAATATCTCAGTATCGCGTCCGATTACTGGATCAAGCTTGCCTTCACGTGCCATCTGAGTGAGGTCGCGCGAATATTTTTCGAGGGTGCGGTAACGTGTCTCTGCTTGCGGGTCAGTTACGCGCTGCCCACCACGGATTTGCTGTACGGCTTCATAAACTCGCTCACGCGTTACACCGGCACCTTCCAGTAGGCGTGCAGCGGGAGTGCTGCGCTCGTTGAGGATTGCCAGGAAGATGTGCTCGGTAGAAATATACTCATCTTTTAAGCGGTTCGCCTCTTCATTTGCAAGGTCGATGATTCGCTTAACACGTGGGGTGATGAATATCTGACCCGCACCACCACCAAAGATATTCGCTTTGGGGCTGGTCCGCAAAACATAATCCAGGCGCTCGGTTAGGGCATTGGAGTCAACTTTAAGGTACTCCAATATCTGCGGGATTACGCCTTGAGGTTGCTCGATTAACGCCAGCAGGATATGCTCAGTATCAATCTGATTGTGCCCGTATCGTTGAATAATCTCAGCTGCACGCTGGGCTGCTTCCTGGGCGCGTTCAGTAAATCGATCAAATCGCATCATATGAAAACTGTCCTTCCTTGTCAGGAGGATTATAACATCGACTAGTTAAGTGCAAGAGCTGTGCCGCGTAAGAGTTGTATATGAGTTGTGTATACAGTGTATTAACCAGGTAAAACCAGTAAAATTGACCNATAAACGGAAACCAGACCAATAGCAGGCATATAATCAATNCNAGCTTACGGGCTGNTGGTACTCACGGGATTGGTGGTTAAGGAATCNCCCAAAGCAATCAGCAGTCCTTCAGGAGTGATGACGTATAATCTCCCTTGGGCCATTGCCCCCCCGATAACTCCATGTACATCTTCGGGGAGAGTGTATGACCAAAAAGTTCTTGCGCTATTCTGAGGGAAAGCTTCGCACACACTCGCCGGACCTTGATTCGAGTAGTAAGCAAATCCGCAAATATATGCAGTACCTGTTCCATCGGTGGCGATGAGCCGAGTATTCTCGTTATACGGACCGATGTAATCACCAAGGATTTTGCCTGATGGATCCAGCCAATACAACGCAGTCCCACCGTAGAAGCCTGAGTAGAAAATCCAGATATTCCCATTGGGTATCACACCAGCATCCGCTGGAAAACCACTGGTTTGAGATATTCCAGCTCCGCGGTAATTCCAATCTGCACTTTGTACAATAGAAAAACCTTGGGTTGTGAGTTCCCATTGTACGACCACATGACCAGCAAGCAAGTAGGTTTTTCCATCCGCGCCCACGAAGAGATTTGCTTGATTGGCGAGAACCGGGTCATTCTGAGTTGGTAATGTGATATCCACGATTGATCCATCAGATGCTTTAACCACTTTAGTTTTAACAAAGATTTGTTCTTCGTCAGGAGAAAGGCGTAAGCCCATATCTGCNGCGCGTGTACCCGGCTGCACGGACCAAAGTAGCTGCCCATTCGGCAGTAAAGCGACAAGNGTATCACCCCGTGCGTCCTCCAAAAGATAATATATGATTCCCTTGGGAGAGACGATGGGACCATGGTTTGGTTTCCCATCCTGACCTGGATTATAAGACCATAAAATATTACCCTCCGAGGTAAACGCAGTTACCCCGCCAGCCGAATCGCAAACATAGATGATTCCTTGTGGCCCAATAGCTAATGAACCCACTGGCGGTTGAGGCAGGCTGGTTTTCCACCGCAGTGTTCCATCAGGATTCAATGCAATAAGGACCGAATCTAATCCGGCGATATAGATTGTGCCATCTGCAGATATCACAGGATTACCTGAAAAACCCACTGGATGGTTGATTATCCACAATTCCTGCGGATGCTCAGGACCGGTAGAATTTAAATAATATGTCCCGTAAGGATCTATNCGGTCGGAAGCCCAGATTTGACCGCCCGGAACNGTCAGTGCAGTAGCTGAGGGATTAAAGCGATTGGCAATCCTGGTTTGATAAAGATAAATGACAGCGGTAAGNGCAATCACACCGGAAATTACTAAAAATGGGCGCAAACGATTTGCCTTAAACCAATTCGAAACTGGGTAGCTGATGGATCCCTCGAACCATTGGGATATTCGCTGACTGAGGATAGCAACGGGACTGTTGCGATTTATGTATTCTGGACTCAAACGAGAGCGTAAGCCATCTCCAAGCAAATTAAAACCCAAGACACTGATAAAAATAACCGATCCTGTGAGCACCAAAGGCCAGGGCTCGAGCAGGTTAACCCAGGAAGTTGCCAGCATCTGTCCAAGCTCAGGACTCCCACTTGTTCGGCGGGAAACAAAATCTGAAACTTCAACCCAGACATCTCCACCGATAAAATAACCCAAAAAACCAAGACCGGCAGTTACCATCAGAGTGCCACTGATCTCAAAAGCAAAGAGCATCCAAACCATGGGCATGATCTGGCGTAGGATGTGCTTGAAAAGCATTTGAAAACTCGTTGCGCCCAATGCGCGGGCCGATTCGATATACAGCTGTCCTTTGGTTAGCCTGGTTTGTTCACTCACAAATCGGGCAGTCTCCCCCCATCCATTGATCGATAATCCAATAATAAATGCCAGTAAGCCTATCTCAGCACCCAGCATGGCGATTGCGAACAGAGCCACCAGCAAGATTGGTACAGAGAGTGCGGCAGAGATCATGCCATCCAGAAAACGACCAATCCTTCCGTTGGACCAACCCGCTCCCAAACCAATAATTGTGCCAAGGAACAAGCGCACAACTGCAACAATGGANACCATAATTAAAGTCGGGCGGATCGCATAAAGTGTACGGCTAAGCAGATCACGTCCAAACTCATCAGAGCCTAAAATATAGCCTTTGACTTCGAAAGCAGAAAAAGGTGGAATGATCCATTCTCCCCCCTGTTGTAATATGGAGTGTTCTTCCATAGGATCTTGCGGGGCTAATCTTGGCCCTAAGATAGCTAATATAGCAACGGACAGTACGATGATTGACCCTGCCACGAGCGACCAATTAACCTTGTGATGCGGGCTAAGCGCTCCTTTACTGCTTTTTTGAGAAAGGGAGACCTGTTTCTGCTCCGTCTCCACCCGATGAAGTTGAACAGGTGTAATCATCATTTCAGACTCAGCTGGGAAAAGTGTTCCGGATTGTGCTGAGGATGTTTTCGGTTGAAGCCTGGTTCCTGACTTACGGCGTAAAACTGTCAATGCTGATTGTGTAGAAGCGTTCTGCGGATTGATTTTTAAAGCCCGTTCCAGGCATTCAATAACTTGCTGTTCTTTATCCACCAAACGCGCCATCATCAGCCATGCTTGTTCATTTTGCTGGTCTGAGAAGAGCACCTGGCTTACAAGTTTTCGGGCGGAAGTTCTCTCACCGCGTTGCAGGGCTTGTTGAGCTTCAGAGAGCCTATCGACGCTCATCCCATGCCTCCTGGAGAGCCTGTCTCGTCATGCTCTCTCAAGCGTGGGTCGATCATACGCACGATGGATGAAGCGAATAAATCTGATAGCAGGAATATCGCCGCGATGATAGCAATATCAATCGCAACCGTGGGTGGATCAAGGAATAAACCNGAGGCACCCAGGTTGGTGCTCAATCTTCCTGGAACCAGGGTGGATGCTAACAACCTACCCAATCCCGACCAGCCGAATAACCATTCAACCACAATCAATTCGCCGACCAGNATCCGAAACGTTTTAGCAATCGTTAAAATGACCGAAGCGATTATATTGCGCATAGCTTGCCGCCAGCGAATGTCATGCCATGTATGTCCGAAACTACGCGCCGCAATAATATACTGCTTTCCCAACTCACCCACCATTAAATTCGCAGTCACCTGTGCGATTTGCACGGTGGGAAACAACACAAGCGCAATCACAGGCAGGATCAGGTGATTATCCCANCCAAATCCGCGGATGGGTATCAACTGTTTATTACCCGGAGCATTCCCAATCGCCAAGAATACGACAGCTAAAATACTTAAACTACCTATATAAAAGCTTGGCATCGCTAATCCGAGCGTAGATAAGGGAGTAAACCAGGGGCGGATTCCTGGAGGCTGATTACGTACTGCCAAAAACCCGAATAGCATACCCAAGATGGTACTGAGCACGAGAGTGATCGCCAACAAGCCCACACTGGCAATAAAAGCTTTCCAAAGATCCTCCGCGAAAGAACCTGTTTGCGGACCCTTCGCAGTTGGTTTTAGTAATGAGCCATCAAAGATAGCCTGGATATGTTGCTGGTAAGTCTCTAAAAGCGGGAGTGGATTTTCAACCTGTTCGCGTAAATATGGCGTACGGGCAGCACGGATCGGCCGGGCAACNTAAGCATAGGAAAANCCAAGAAAATGGATAAGAATTATGGCTATGGGGAGAATGGCGAGGCGTCGAATGATATAGNTAAACATTGCGNGTATAGATTTATATTAACAAAACTATCAATATTCAGTGATTTACAATGTATCAGGTTTAATCAGCAAGCCGGATTTGGTTCTTATTATTGGACCAAGCAGCTCACATTAATCTAAACAGATTTATATATCAGGGTGAACAATATATAGATATACTCACATATTTTACTTTAGTTCAGTTCAATCATATNCACGAGGGGAGCAAATGGAGTAAAATGGTCACACCTATGGTCGCGGAGATNGCCATTCCAGCATTTGCCCAAGGACACCTACGCCGGCTTGACATGCGGCGCGACCTGGAAAAGGTCGCTGATCTGGTCGAGCTTTGCTTCTTTGATAGTCTTGATCCCGAAGGCAAACAATACCTGAAAGAGATACGCAAAGCTGCTCAAAATGCCGCNTTNTTCGGCTGGGCNAGCAGCGTGATCGATCAAGCACCCATGCCACCTTCAGGTTATGTATGGGAAGAGGATGGGCGGTTGGTGGGTAACTTGAGCCTGATCCCGATCAACCTTCAGGGTAATCGAGGCTATATGATTGCCAACGTAGCCACCCATCCGGATTATCGTGGATGCGGTATTGCCCGTGCACTTACGCTGACTGCCCTGGATCATGCACGCTATCACAACGCGGTCAGCTGTTGGTTGCAAGTGAGGGATGATAATCCAAGCGCATTGCATATTTATAGTACGAGTGGATTTAAGGAATGCTTACGGCGCACAAGCTGGTACAGTGGTCCGAATGTGAATGAATTTCCTGAAAATGTCGAGGTAAGAATTGCCAGGCGCCATCCTGACCAATGGACCCAACAACGCGCTTGGCTCAAACGTCTTTACCCCCCCACGCTTGAGTGGAACATTCCATTTAATTGGAATTTATTCCGTGCAGACATTCTGGGTGGAATTTATCGTTTCATTATGCTTGAATCTCTGGAGCATTGGAGTGTTGAACGTAATTCTGAACTTAAAGGTGTTCTAACCTGGCGACATACGGGTGGATATACCGACCCAATGTGGCTGGCAATTCCTGAGCAAATGGACGAGGAAGCTGTACAGGCACTGTTGAACAAAGCACGCAAGCTTATTGGCCTGTTACAGCCTCTGAGCCTGAATTTTCCTGCAGGAATGGCGGTGGAAACACTTCGTCGGTCAGGTTTTTACCCTCACCAAACATTAATCTGGATGGAATACAAATTTAATTCTTGAGGCATAACAATAATGTAGGTGAATCGTAGGGTATAAGTCTGCTAAGACGATTGACTTTACATTCAATTTGACTTATACTGATTTTAATTGGAGAAGATACCGCTATGCGAGTTTTTCTCTTAAAAGTGAATATTGATTTTTGCTAACTAAGGCACGCGTTTGTTAACGCGTGCATTTTATTAAAAAAATACAAGTGAAAGGAGACAAGTGTAAAGATATGGATTCTGGCTTGATCCGCAAGCGGGAAAAAGCAAAGCGTTATGCCGAACAACGTGAACGCATCCATGTAAAAACGCTCTCGGTAACATTCGATGGAGATAACAATCCCCACACAGTGAAGTATAACGAAAATGCCTGGCAGTGTGATTGTGACTTCTTTCTAACACGCCAGACATGCAGTCATACAATGGCTCTTGAAATGATCATGGAAGGTTGTTCCTGGACGGGATAGAGCCATTTACCGAATTCAATTAAATAGCTTAGTTACTTAGCGAGCCCTTCGAGGGCTCGCTCGTTTTACTGGCTTACTCACTCTCCCCTGATGAAAAACGCCTAATATTCATAGCAATAGCTCGTGGAATGAAAACGACTTTAGTATGCTATACTAAAAAAATTAAGTAGGTTTGGTCTAAAAGGTATATGGCCAGAAAACCCACTCCAACCAAGGTCATCCTTCCGTTGCACCGGAAAGATCTATTCACCCGGCAGCGTCTGATCAACTTGCTTTATGACCTGCTTGATGAAAAGCTCATCCTGGTCATCGCTCCCGCAGGCTACGGAAAGACCTCATTGCTGATTGATTATGCTTATCAGGTGGATTTGCCGGTATGCTGGTATGCTTTAGATGAGATCGATCAGACTCCGGAAAGATTTTTTTCTTTTTTTGTTGCCGCAATACACCGCCGGTTCCCAGAATTTGGCGAAGCCTCAAAAGCGGCCATTAAAGCCATCAATCAATTTAATCCTGATATAAACCAGCTCGTGTCGGTGATCGTCAATGATGCTTACGAGCATATTCAAGAGCATTTTCTGATCGTTCTGGACGATTATCACCTGGTGAGTAATGTAAAGGAAATCCAGGTTTTCATAAGCCGTTTCATTAATGAGTCAGCAGAAAATTGTCATCTCATCCTCAGCTCGCGTACTCTGCTAAGCCTTCCAGACCTGCCCCTGCTGGTTGCTCGTTCACAAGTCGGTGGCATCGGATTTGAAGAGCTGGCATTTCGATCTGATGAGATCCGATCTTTTGTGCTGCAGTATTACCACGTCACGCTATCAGAATCAGCAGCCCAAGACCTGGCACGCGACACGGAGGGATGGATCACAGGATTAATGTTATCCGCCCAGGTAATGGGGCAAGGAATGACCAATCAAATGCGAGCCGCCCGGGTGACAGGAGTTGAACTATACACCTATCTGGCTCAAGAAATCCTGGATCAGCAATCAGCAGAGGTCCGTGATTTTCTGTTACGAACAGCATTTTTGGAAGAATTCGATGCTTCGCTTTGTGCTTCTATTTGGGGAATGGACGTAGACTGGCGTAAATTGATCAACCAGATCGTTCAAAATAACCTGTTCGTTCTTCCCGTAGGTGAAGATGGAAAGTGGCTGCGATATCACCATTTGTTTGGAGAGTTCTTAAAAGCGCAATTTGAGAAGGAAAGATCCGATCAACTGGATGGCTTATTACGCAAGATTGCTGCAGTATATACGCTGCGGGAGGAATGGGGACGGGCTTATGCACTCTGTAAGCGGACTGATGATGATCACGCCGTTGCAGATCTGATCGAAAAAGCTGGCACATCGCTCATCCGGAATGCACAATTCGCCATACTGGCAAAATGGCTCGATGAGCTGCCAGCCGAGATATTAGCTGCACGACCAAACTTGTTATCGCACGAAGGCACTATTTTACTCTTCCAAGGCCAGGTGGAAAAAAGCCTGGATTATCTGAATCGGGCAGAGGCAGCTCAACGTGAAGTTCATGATTTTCCAGGTCTGGCACACACGTTAGCCAGACGGGCTACAGCCCATCGCTACCGTGGGGAGTATCAAGCATCCATCCAAGATGGATTGGAGGCAATCAAGTTTTCGGCAGATGATGTTGAATTGCGTTATATCATGGCAGATGCCAGCTGTGCAGTGGGAATCAGTCTCCACCACCAGGGGCAACTCAACGAAGCCACAGAAATGCTTGATCGTTCACTTTTATTATATCAATCCCTCAAGGATGAACAAAACACAGCCATGGTGCATATGGAATTGGGAATTTGCTGCCAGTATCAGGGGAAGACAAACCAGGCAGTCAGTCATTATCAACAAGCNCTTACATTCTGGCAGGAGGTCAGGAATTCCACCCGNCAATCCTTCGTCATGAATAACCTGGGGAGCCTGCACCATTTATCNGGGAACTACATTGAAGCNGCAAAATTATTTGAGCAAGCACTGNTCCTGGCNAGAAGCAATGGCACTTTACGTAGCGAGGCTTATTTATTGTTCAACTTGGGGAATTTATATGCAGACCTGGAAGCAAATGACAGCGCCCGAGATGCATTTGAAAAAACGCGCAAAGCCTGTCAAACATTAGATGACCATTTCTTGCTGTTGAATGTTGACCTGGCAGAATCAGGCTTAGCCCGAAGGGAAGGTAATTATTCGCATGCCAGTGCATATCTTCGGTCAGCAGAGGTGTTCGTTCAAAGAAGCCAATCTAATTTTGAGAAGAGCATCTGGTCAATGGAAGCTGGAAGCTTGTCTTTGGCTGAAAACAAATACCAAAAGGCAATCACTCAGCTTTCAGAAGCTTTAGCTCTATTCGAGGATGGTGGACAAAAGCTTGAAGCTGCCAGTGCAGCTCTGCTTCTTAGCCNGGCGTACTCACATAAAACTGAAGTTCAAAAAGCCCAAGCGTCATTGGAACAAGNCTTTAACTTGACAAATGATTTAGACAGCCTCCAGCCATTGATTGTTGTGGGGAGAAATGTTAAAGACCAGATTAANAGCCAGGTGGGGNATGTAAACATCGGCCTTAAAGCTGTGAGGTTACTGGATCAGATTGAAAATTTCGAAAGACATATTCCTTCCTTACGGCGCCGGTTACGCCCTCATGCTGCTACAGTTCTGCTCATCCCGCCACGATTAAGCATTTATGCACTTGGTAATGCTCTGGTAAAAGTAGATGGAAAAACGGTAACCAATCCTACATGGATCAATCAGAAACGTGCAAGAGAACTATTTTTCTTCCTGCTAACCCATCCCAACAAAGGNATGACCAGGGAAGAGATTGGGGTAATATTATGGCCNGANAGCTCTACCGAACAATTGAGATTGCAGTTCAGAAATACCTTGTATTACTTGCGATATGCGTTAGGACAGGATGTGATCATTAATACTGATCGCCGGTATTTATTCAATTCAGATATGGACTACAGCTATGATGTCCAGGAGTTCGAGCATAAGATTGTTCTTATGGAGAGTGCTGAGACGCCTGCAAAGAAGGTTGAGTTATTACAGGAATCCATTCAGCTCTATCGGGGAGAATTTTACCCGGAGGGTGACGGTGAATGGGTGATGACTGAGCGAAGTCGATTAACCCAAATGTATGAACATTCCCTGCTGACCTTGGCGCGACTTCACCTGGAACAGGATGAACCGCAGTCAGCATTACTTCATTGCCAGGTGATATTGGCAGAAAATCATTGTATGGAATCAGCGCATCGCCTGGCTATGCAAGCTTACGCAGCTCTAGGNAACCGGGCTGGTGTCGCCAACCAATTTGAACTNTGCAAACAATCGTTATGGGATGAGCTTGGTTTAGAGCCTTCACCAGAAACGATCAAATTATATAAACTGATCCGTTAATCACAGCCATTAAATGGCAGAAAATCCCCGAATATGGGGATTTTTTTAATGTTTAACAGACTATTTCGATGACATGATTGTGTAATAATATATAGACCAAGCACGACCATACTTTTCTTAAAGGAGATATTCAAATGAACACCTGCCTTAAAAATTTATATTTAAACCTCAACAAGATCGATTCCCGCTATATCCGATTGGTATTCATGATCCTGGCATTAACTTCGGGTATTGTGGTCAAGGGTTTGCCCATTCATGGCGATGTGGGTTCATAATCATCGATGCCTAATGACAACAATCTACAGACAAAATTCTTATATAGAATATTACCCGTCTGATGAATTGAGGATAATCCGATGTTAATGATTGATACCCCCATAACGCCCGTCATTGAGCAGGTTGATTATCAACCATCCAATGACGAATTAAACCGCTTGCTCAGTGCAGCAGTGGTCAGTAAAAGTTTTCGGAATTTACTGCTGACCAATCCCGAAATTGCTGTAGCATCCGGTTATCAAGGCGAAACATTTAATTTAAGCTCTGATGACCAGAGCTGGTTATATTCAATTCGCCCAACCAGCCTGATTGATCTGGCCGCAAATATGGTTACACACCAGCAGGAAAGAAAGGTAAAAATACCAGTCGAACCTATGCCGCACCTGGTTCGGATAAATTGATAACATAATCGATAAATCATCTTATTTCTTAGGAAGTGCCAACCTGGACACCGATGTTTTCGTGCGGGAGATTTCCCCTTGCTTTAATACACTCCTTGACCATATTCCTGGCATGGTTTTTCAGTGCCGGAANGATTGGAATCATACCCTTGAGTATGCCAGTAAAGGTTGTTACGCGTTAACTGGATACGCTGCGGATGANTTGATCATGAACCATNTAACNGCCTATGGTGATTTGGTCTACCCTGAAGACAGGGAAATGGTCTGGATCAATATTCAAAACGCTGCTGTTTTACAAAAATCTTTCGAACTGGTCTATCGCATCCATACGCGCAGCCGACAGATAAAATGGGTCCGTGAGCTTGGGGTGAACGCTCCGGGTAATAATGGGAGCCGTCATCTTTTAGAAGGATTCATTACTGATATCACCGACTGGAAGATAGCCGAAGAAAAGATCCAGCGCCAGGTACGCAGGTTTCAAGCCCTGCGGGCAATTGATACCGCAATCTCTTCAGGCCCCGATCTACAATTCACCTTAGGTGTTGTTCTCGAGCAAATTATGTCATTACTAAGCGTGGATGCTGCCTCGATACTTCTCTACCATCGAGATACCCAAGAGTTGGAGTATGAGGCAACCTTTGGTTTCCGTACGGACTCTATTCTGCATTCCAGATTGCTTATCGGTAAAGGATTTGCAGGGCGAGCCGCTCAAACACGCAAGACAATCCGTATCAACGACCTTTCAATCATGAATGAGGATGCAAATCAACCACTTCCCATTGAAGCTGAAAGATTCAAGGTTTATTATGGGGTGCCACTGATCGCTAAGGATCAGGTGAAGGGTGTGCTTGAAGTTTTCTTGCGGGCCGATCGGCAACTTGATCAAGACCGATTGGAATTTCTTGAAGCATTAGCCGGGCAGGCAGGTATTGCCATCGACAATTCTAGCCTGTTTGAGCAACTTCAGGATTCGAACACCGAGCTATCTATTGCCTACGATGCAACCCTGGAAGGCTGGGCAAAAGCGCTGGAATTACGCGATCGAGAAACCGTAGGCCACGCCCACCGGGTGATTGAGATGACATTAAACGTGGCTGACAGGATCGGGATACGTGGTGAAGCTTTGCAGCATATCCACCGAGGTGCATTATTGCATGACATCGGTAAAATGGGTATTCCCGATTCAATTCTATTAAAACCCGGACCATTGACTCCGTCTGAATGGGAAATCATGCGACAGCACCCAACACATGCATATGAGATGTTAAAGACCATCGATTATCTGGGCCCAGCTTTGGAAATCCCCTATTGCCATCATGAAAGATGGGATGGTAATGGATACCCGCGCGGTTTGAAAGAGAAGGATATCCCTCTATCGGCACGTATATTCGCAGTAGTGGATGTGTGGGATGCACTTACGTCCGACCGCCCCTACCGGTCTGCCTGGCCTGAACGTCAGGCCTTTGACTATATTCGATTGGAATCCGGCAGGCATTTTGATCCTCAGGTGGT
>JGI11641J44799_10000240_pt1 | contig 15720 bp, 12 predicted proteins | sample WetSurSiteA1Bulk_FD_44799 | JGI IMG/M metagenome (IMG submission 44799) | reverse complement strand
GGAGAAGTAGTTTTCGGCTTTAAAGGTCCGTGGGTTAAAACCCACGGTTGTTGAAATGCAGCTGCCTTGCGGCCATCGTATTGATCAGATATTCCTCATAAACAATTAACAGACATAGATTTTAAACTTTTTTATAGTAAGTTTGTTAAATCTTTACTGTAATACAACAACATTAAATCTGATTCAAATTGAATAAAAGAACTTTTATAAAATCACTTTTTCTCGGATCAGCAGGATTCCTGGCAATGGGTTCAGCTTCTAAGCTCAAGGCTGGAAGAGCCCGGAAAAAGTGGAACGGTGAATTTGTGCTCCCCGAATTGCCTTATGCATACAATGCCCTGGAGCCTTATATGGATGCCAGGACAATGGAGCTGCACTATTCCAAACATCATGCAGCTTATACTGAAAAATTCAATGCTGCTGTTAAAGAGGCAGGGCTCAACGGCAAAACTGCAGTCGAGATACTGTCTGAGGTATCGAAGTATTCTCCGGCCATCCGGAACAACGGGGGAGGCTTTTTGAATCACAAATGGTTCTGGAATATGCTGGCACCTGCAACCGGTAAGCAACCGTCTCAGGAATTACTTGATGCCCTGAATAAAGATTTTGGATCCCTCGACGCTTTTAAAGAAAAATTCAGTGCTGCTGCCAAATCGGTTTTTGGTTCGGGATGGGCATGGCTGATTGCTGATGGCGACAAACTGAAGGTGACCACAACAGGCAATCAGGACAGCCCGATCATGGACATAGCCGCTGAGAAAGGTTTTCCGCTTCTTTGCATCGATGTCTGGGAACATGCATACTACCTGAAATACCAAAACAGGCGGGCTGAATTTATTGATGCATTCTGGAATGTGGCAAACTGGGATTTTGTGTCGCAGCGTTATACACAGTTTAAAACCCCGAAACCTGTATAAACCGGAATTATTCTGAAGACCTGAACAGGAAATGGTCAATCATTTTATCTATTCGGGTCACCGCTTTGCGCATACCCGAAATGATGACCGGATTCTCACTGGTTTCAAGGATTACACTGTCTTCATACCATTGCGAGAAACGCGCAAATTGTGATTTTCTTCGGTAGACGATCTTTCCTTCCTTTTCTTCTGTCTTGATATATTGCAGGGCTTCAAATACTTTCTCTATTACCTCACGGTTATCGGTGAAAGTGCCGTTCAGATGCCGTTTTAATTTCACAAAAGCAATCAGCGGATAAACCAGGGCATAGGCAAAAAGAAAGGTAAAAAACAGAATAAACCTCTGGTTGTGAATCAGCTCATCAAGTGTCACCGTTGGTGTCTTCCCATCGGTGATGAGTGGCAATACAACAAGTACAATGATGAAAATTGCCGCCATATAAAGGATAAATTTTCCTGCCCGTCTGATGTAGTCTTTCATGGTCCTGTTGATAATAAAGAGAATCCGAAAGTAAGTATTACAATTGATTTATGCAAATTATAGAAAGAACAGCGCTACGCCTCCCAGGCTTATCATGGTGCCGATAATTTCCCGGATGGTGATTTTATGTTTGAACAGCAACATGCTGGGCGGAATGATGAAAATAGGAACCAGCGCCATGATGGTGGAGGCTACACCGGTTGTGGTATGTTGAATGGCCAGGAGGGAGAAGGAAACGCCGAGGAAGGGTCCAAAAAACGATCCGATGGTTACGGGGACCATTGCTTTCCGGTCAGACAATGCAGCACGAACGGGTTGCCAGTTATGCGACAGGCTGATAAGAAGGACAAACCCAAGAATACCGACAATTATTCTGATCTGCGTAGCAGCAAACGGACTGTAATCCTGCATGCCATATTTGCTGAATACAATGCCCAGAGCTTGTCCCAAAGCTCCGCCGAATGCATACAGCAACCCGATCAAAGGTTTCCCGACTTTTACTTTGCGGTTCTCCTTATCACGCCTGAACATGGCGATCACTATGCCAAGCAGGGTAACGATGATACCGGTGATCGAGAGGAATCCCAATTGCTCATCCAGCAGTATCCACCCGAAGACTGCCGCCATGGGTGGAGCCAGGGTCATGATGAGCATGGCAAACCATGAACCGATGATGGTGTATGATTTGAACAGGAAGTAATCACCGAGCACAAATCCGATCAGACCAGATACCGATAACCAGATCCAGTTGTGCATTGAAGCATCGGACGGGAAGACCAATCCACGGAGAAAAAGATTTAGAGCCGTCAGAAAGATCAGACCGATGACCAGCCTGATTATATTCACAGCTAATGAACCCACTTTTCTGCTGGCAGCTTCAAAGGACAATGCAGTAATGGACCAGAAGAATGCTACAAGCAGGGCCGCAAATTCACCGTAATGTTGTGATATCATGGAAATAAAAAGACAAAAGTAATAAAAGGATCTCTTGCATTTATCAGAGGTTTATGCACAGGAAGAATTTCTCGCAAAGACCCAACTAAGCAAAAGGACTCAAAGGTGACAGGTTATTTACCCTTCCTGCGATTCTGAGCCTTTGCGAGGCCTTTGCGAGAGTTCTTAATTCCCTAGCTCCTGCCGGCCCTCCTGAGCTTTCTCCTGTGGTTGCTTCTGGTGATATTGAGCTTTGCTGTGTGCAATATACTGTACATAACAGGAATGAATACCAGTGTAAGCACAGTTGCAAAGGACAGACCGAAGATGATCGACCAGGCAAGCGGACCGAAAAAGGCCTTGGTATCACCGCCCAAATGAATGTGCGGATTCAGATCAGTCAGCAGGGTGCTGAAATTGATATTAAATCCGGTTGCCAGCGGGATCAACCCGAGTATGGTGGCTGTTGCTGTAAGCACGATCGGGGTGATCCGGATCTTTCCGGCCTGGATGATGGCTTCTCTGGTTCGCACACCTTCCTCCCTGAGTTTATCGGTAAACTCAACAAGCAATATCCCGTTTCTGACAACAATACCTGCCAGTGCAACAATTCCCATACCGGTCATGATCACCGAGAAGTCCATTTTGAACAGGCTGAAGCCCAGCAATACCCCGATGATGCTGAATACGATCTCTGAAATTATAATAAAGGGCTTGCTCAGTGAATTAAACTGCGTAATCAGGATGAACAGCACAAGGAAGATAGCAACCAGCATTGCCTTGGAAAGAAATGCCATATTCTCGGCCTGGTCCTCCTGTTCACCGGTAATTGAAATCACCGTCCCGGCAGGTTTGTTAAATTTTGGAAGAACCTGTCGAAGTTTCGTATTCACCTCATTGGAGTTATAACCCGATAACAGATTTGAAGAGAGGGTGATCACCCTTTTCAGATCGTTCCGTTTTATTCCTCCGTAAGTGTTCTGATAGGTGACTGTGGCCACGGATGACAGCGGAATACTTTTTAAACGGCCGGATGACATATCCATGAAGGTAATTTTCAGGTTCATCAGCCTGTCGATATTTTCACGCAGATATTCATTGTAGCGTAGCTGTATGGGATACTGTTCCTCATCTTCCCGGTATTTGGATACTTCCGTTCCGGTGATCGCAGTGCGCAATTCATTCCCAATCTGAGCCGTTGTGATACCTTCCTGATTGGCCCTCTGACGGTCAATGTTTACAATTAATTCAGGTTTATAGGTTTCGAAATCCGACTTGAGCTCTTCAATGCCAGCGATTTTGACAGAATCAATAAAGTGCTTTAAACTTTCAGTGGTATTGATGAGTTCAACCAGGTCTTCACTGGAAATTTCAATATTAACGGGTTTTCCTACCGGAGGTCCCATACTTCTCTTGTCAACAGTAATTTCAGCACCTGCTATGTCTTTAACTTCCTTTCTGATTTTATCCATGTAGGGACTTGTATTTTCACCATGCCGCTTGGCAAACTCAACAAAATTGATGGTTATTCTTCCCAGGTTGGAAGTGATGGCTCCGGAACTGAACATCTCGGAGGAGGCTCCGAGAGCTACATTGGAGATAACCGATTCGACGATCGGATTATTTTCACCAAGAACTTTAAAAACGTGCTCCTCGGTTAGCTTGGTTATAGAATCGGTAACTTCTACTTCAGTTCCTACCGGCATTTTAATGTTGACATAGATGGAAGCCGGATCGCTGTCAGGAAAAAACAGGACATTCGGTTTGCTGATCATAAAGATGACAATACTGATCACAAACAGTGCAACGAGTTCCCAAAGCAACCTTACAGGCCTGCGGCCTTTCAATGCCCATCTCAGCACACGCTCGTATAATTGCAGCATTTTTGGGATGATGTTCTGCTGGAATCTGAGCAGGAACTTCCACATGTATAAATTATGCAGAACATAGCTGATAGCAATGAATACGCCGAGATTGGCAAGTCCCAGGAAGAATTTTCCGCCCAGGAATCCGGGAATGTAAAACAAGGCCGAGATCAGGAAAATTATTACCCCGGTCTTTAATATAGCCTTCCGGTCGCGTTCCTCACCTTCTTTTTCATCAGGCTTCATAAATGTCACCGCAAATACCGGATTGAAGGCATAGGCTACGATAAGCGAAGCGAAGAGCGTTATGATCAGTGTAACCGGAATATAATACATGAATTTACCTACTACACCCGGCCAGAATGCAAGCGGAAAGAAAGGTGCCAGGGTGGTGAGCGTACCCGAAAGAATGGGTATGAACACCTCGCCGGCTGCAGCTTTAGCTGAATTTTTGATATCAAGTCCTGTTTTGCTGAAGATACGGTGCGTATTCTCTATTACCACAATGGCATCGTCCACGACGATACCCAGCGCAAAAATGAAGGAGAACATCACCAGCATGTTAAGGGTAAAGTCAAAGAACGGAAGCCTGATCACGATATAAGCAAGCGCCATGGAAAGTGGGACTGAAAATCCGACAAAAATGGCATTTGTCAATCCCATAAAGAACATCAGTACCATGGTAACGAGGAGAAAACCAATAACGATGGTATTGTTGAGCTCCTTCAGAATGTTCCGGGTATAATAGGACTGGTCGCCCGAAACTGTGACCGAAAGATCCCTGGGCAAATCGTTAGCTTTCATATCATCGGTGATGATCTTGATCTGATCTGCCGCATTGATCAGGTTTTGTCCGCTTTTTTTAATGACATTCAGTGTAACAACATTCTTACCGCCCAGTCTGGAAAAGCTTTCCTGCTTCTTATGCGTATCCTTGATCTCTGCAATATCAGAAAGCTTTACAATAGCTCCGCTCGAAGATATCAGGCTGATATTCTTAATTACATCCACGTTGCTGAATTCACCGACTACACGCACCGACCTGCTCATGCCGGCCATGTCAATACTGCCGCCTGAAATGGTCATATTCTCATAGGCAATGGCATTGTTGATATCACGGAATGTGACCATGGCTGCCTGCATTTTGTACATGTCAACATCCACCTGTATTTCACGGTCAAGGGCGCCAACCAATTCCACACGGGTTATTTCGGGAACTTCCTCAATCCGTTCAGCCATTTTGTCTGCATAAAATTTCAGGTTGTCCAGACTATAGTCTCCCGAGAGATTGATATTCATGATGGGTATTTCGGAGAAATCCAGCTCCATGACTGAGGGATCGCTCTTGAGATCAGTGGGCAGATCTTTTTTGGTCTTGTCAACAGCATCTTTTACCCGCTGCTTGGCTTCCGAGAGGTCCATACCCGTATTGAATTCCACCACGATCGATGAATAGTCCTGTACCGAATTGCTGGTAATTTCCTTTACATCCTCAATTGATTTCAAGTTCTTTTCCAGCGGACGGGTGATGAAATTCTCGATATCCGTGGGGGATGTACCCGGATAGGGGGTATTTACCATAATATAGGTCAGCTTAATTTCCGGTATCTGTTCCTTGGGAATGCTGGTATAGCTGATAAAACCAAAAACTGCGAGGATCAGTGCCAGCATATACATACTGGTCTTGTTATCAATGGCCCAGCTGGTGGGCTTGAATTCTTTGTATTTTTGGATCATTTTCTGCGCATATTATAAATTAGAACCTCACCGGCTCACCTTCTTCCAGGTTCAGGTAACCACTTGTGATGATCTTTTGACCAGGTTCAAGCCCGCTGATGACTTCGGTATACCCGTTATAGATCTGTCCGGTTTGAATAACCGTCTTTCTGGCAATAAACTGGTTATTCTCCTGGGCAGCCAGTAATATATACTGCCCCTTGTTATCGTTCCGCACCAGGTTAACAGGTAGTACAAATGCCTCGGGAACACGGTAATCATTGATCTTCAAAACAGCGATCATGTTGGCCTTCAGGTTATCAGATTTTGAATTCAACTTCGCCTCAACCGCAAAGGTCCTGTTTACCGGATTAATGTACTTGCTGCAGAAAGTTACCTTGGCAACGATTTCCTGTTTGACGTCGGGCAGGTAAACAATCACTTCATCGCCATTGCTGATCTTTGAAGTATAGGCTTCAGCAACATCGGCAGTAACCTTGAGATTGCTGAAATTAACCACCCTGAATGCGGGCATGGAAGGAGAGACCGATTGCCCAACTTTAACCATGGATTCTTCAATTGTCCCGTCAATGGGAGATTTAATACGGGTCATATCAATCAGTTTGTTAATACCGGCAATTTGAGATTCAAGCGCTTCTTTGTTTGTCTTTGCCTGGAGATATTGAATTTCCGAACCTATCTGCTGTTTCCAAAGGTTTTCCTGCTTCGCGTATGTATCCAGGGCTAACTGGTAGGTGCTTTGCAAGGACTTGAGCTGTTCCTGGTACTGTGCATCATTGATCCGGGCCAGCACCTGACCGGTATACACATGCTGGCCGGCTTTGGCATAGACCTCCATCAGTACACCCATGGCTTCGGGAAATACCGAAAGATTCTGATCTCCGTCAAGTTTACCCTGTACTTCGATATAATGGTTAAATGCCTGAGTCTTAATTTCTTCAACCGAAACGAAGGTTGCGTCATCATTTTTTGAAGTCGAATCTGCAGAGGCTGCAATTTCTGCTTCAAGCTTTTCAATGGACTGGTTGATTTTATCACGTTTGCTTTTTAATGCTTCAAGCCGGGATTCTTTGTTGCCGCCACAGGCAGCAGCGATCATCAGTGCAAGAACAATTAATACTTTGGTTTTCATTTTATTATGATTTTATATGTTGCTAATTAGTTAATAGAGTTCGCTAAAAGACTTTCCAGTTTTGACTTGGCTGAAACCAGTGACATCAATGCCCTGTAGTAAACACCTTCAGCATCGAAATACTGGGACTGGGTCTGGTTCAGATCGAGGCTAGATCCGATTCCTTCCCTGAATTTTGTAATCGACTTGGTATAAATGCGCAGGGACAATTCACGGTTCTCCTTTTGCAGAATATAGATGTCATGGGCTGATATGTATTCTGAAAGAGCAGTCTGATATTGTATCCTGAGGCTCTCAGCGGCAATCTCTTTATTGGTCTTGGCTTTCAGATAAGAAAGCTTGCTCTGGCTTACCCTGGCTGCTCTCTGACCACTGCTGAAGATCGGTACATAAAAGGAAAGGCCAAAGGTGCTTGGAGACTGGTCGTTAAAAAAGTTGTCGTCGAAGCTTTTGTAATAGGAGTAATAGCCCGAGACTGAAGGCAGGTATTCGGACTTTTTCACCTGCTGATTGAGCTGCATCAGGTATTCCTGGTTGCTTGCTATTTTGTAATCGATGTTCCGGTCAAGCACAAAGCTGTCAATCGCTGAAACTTCCACATCCATGGTCAGCACCAGCGCATCAATATTGTCGGTAAGAACTATCGGCTGATCGATCGACAACCCCATCTGGAACTTCAGCAACCTTTCCATCAGATCAATTTGTCTTTCGGCCACCGATAAGCTGCTTTTTATGTTTGACGACAGTATTTTCAGCTGATCCACATCGGTTTCCTCAACAAAACCGTTCTTGTACATCTGTTCGGTCTCAAAGCGTGTTTTTTCCACTGCCGCCAGTGTAGAGTCGAGAATACTTTTTGATTGCCTGGCAACAAGCGCACTGAAGTAATTATTGGTAATGTTCTCCACTACACCGATTTTCGACTTGGTATTGGCCAGAACACTCATGTTGGCGTATACTTTGGCAGCTTTGACGCCGATGAGGTATTGTCCGCTGAAAAGCAGCTGGTCAACCTGGAAACTCCCGAAGATGCTCGTTTTCAGAGCGTTGGGATCGAAATCGGGAATAAATTCGCCCAGTTGCTCTGATAATCCTGCCAACTGGGGGGTATAGGAATATGATCCATTTATATTGGCCTGGGGGAGTCCTATTGATGTGCTTTCCCAGACCTGTTTCTTGGCTATCTCAACGTCGCGTGCTGAATTCAGCAGGATCGGACTGTTGGTCAACGCATAATCTTTTGCTTCTCCAAGGGAGAACTGCAATGTCTTTTCAACGGGCATTATCTGGGCATCCAGAGGGATTGCCAGATAGGATAATAGCATCGCAAATAAAAAAGGTGTTATTCTCATTGTATGTTGTTTTTCTTGTGGTTATCCTATACTATTTATAATGTTATTCGTGCTGATCATCGGTTTCGATCCTTCTTTCCTTCAGTATTCTCCTCCTTTTATATCACAATCTCATAGGTTCGAAGTGTGCTGTCGAGTATGGCCAACCCCTTCTCACTTACAATTCCACGCAGGTGATAAACAAAATACTCGAGAAAAAACTGCTGGTCAAGGAATTCACTGATGGTGATGATATCGCTTTCGAACATGCCGTCGATGTTGGACAGACTGAACTTGGCCAATATATCTGTGTTCAGGTTCTCACGGTATAATCCTTCTTTCTTCCCCTTGATCAGGTTGTCCAGGATGAACTTGTGGATCCGTTCACGCCTGATTTCACGTGCCCGGAAATAGAGATCTGGATAATACTTTCTGAGGTCATACTCTGTAACCGGACTGTATTCCTTCAGCATAAAACTGATGCACCTGGCAATTTCAGCCAGTTCCTCAATGGCATTCAGCTTTTCCCGTAAGCTCTCATGATAATGTCCCTGGTGTTGGGAGAGCTCAAATTCAATCACCTTTCTGACCAACTCGTCTTTATCATGGACATACTGGTAAAGCGTTTTCTTTGAAATGCCTAATTCACGCGATACGTCGTCCATCGTAACGCTCTTTATGCCGTACTTCCGGTAAAGTGTGTGTACCCGCTGGAGGATATTGTTTAATTCTTCATGCATGATGCAAAGATAAACTAAAAATACTTAGGAAACTAATTATATATAAAAAGTTTCCATGGTTTACGGATTTTTAACCTTTGAATGGGCATGAGATTTTGCCGGTGAATTCGGTTACCAGTCGGAACCGGCATGCCTGTCAGGCCTTGAGCGTGGCATGTGCCTGGTCAAGATGATATCGGGCAGCTTTGGGGTAAAGGTACAGGTCTTGAGGAGATGTAAGGATCGGATGTTCTTATCATTGAACAATCTCAGCATGGAATCAATTAAACAGGATAGTTCCGAATCGCACATAATCGTGGAAATTGCTTTGAACAGGCATCCATGACCACCGGGCGGGACGGTTGTCGTAATCAATTCTGTAGAAATTGGCGCGCCAACGCGTACCTTTTTCTGGCGCTGCCTGCACCATGGGTCTCATCAGTTCATATGGAAGGAAGAATTCACCTGTCCAGGATGTTGTTCTGTTCTTTTCTTGTCCCGGTTCCAGGTGAACAGCATGTTGTGTAACCCTTTCCCCGCTGTAATGCCAAGGAATCCATCCGAGGAATCTGCCGTCATAGTTCGGCACCATGAGCACCAATTCATAATTCAACGGGGACAGTTCATATTCGAAATAGACCGGAATACGTTCATCTGCCCAAAAGAAAGCCTCAACAACATCCTCACGATAAAGATCCTGGTTCTCACCCTGCAGGGTTGCTGAGATTTTTTGGTCTTCACAGAAAAAAAGACAATAAATACCCTTTCCGGAATACAGGATCTTAAACATTGTTTTGTAAGATGCATTTGAACCGCGTTGGCCGAACGTTATCCATTGTGCCTTAGTCCATTCAGGATTACTGCCGTCTCCTGATACACTAAAATCGGCACACCTGGCAATAGTCAGTACGCTATCCGCCGGGTTTGGAATTGCAGCGCCCTGTCCCAGAAGGACCCATGGAAAAACCACTGGTATCAGGGCGAAAAACTTACCAATACTGTGCATATGTTCTGGAAGTATTTAATGATCAATTCCTAATTCCTAATTCAATACCCAAAACCCTCTCGTCTCTCGTCGCTGGTCCCTATTTCAACCACTGATCCAGCCAGCCGAAAAACTCTCTTTGCCAGAGAATGCTGTTCTGAGGTTTCATTACCCAGTGACCTTCGTCGGGATAAAACAGCAGTCTGCTGGGTATGCCACGGAGCTGGGCCACATTAAAAGCCTGCAGGCTTTCTGTGTAGGGAATGCGAAAGTCATTGGCCCCGGTGATCAGCATGATGGGTGTATCCCATTTATCCACGTACAAATGGGGCGAGAACTGTGTGAAGCTTTTAGGCTTGGGTTTGTCCCAGTAATAGCCGCCAAGGTCATGGTGGACAAAGAACATTTCCTCCGTTGCAGCGGACTGGCTTTCGAGGTTGAACATCCCGCAATGTGCAATGAACACCTTGAACCGTTTTTCATGCATACCTGCCAGGTAAAGTACCGAGTAACCGCCATAGCTGGCCCCAACAGCGCCCAGCCTGTCCGCATCCACATAGGGTTCTTTTTTAACGGCATCAATGGCACTCAGGTAATCCCTGATATTCTGACCCCCGTAATCACCCGATATTTGTTCATTCCATTTCTGCCCGAAGGTAGGTAGACCTCTCCGGTTGGGAGCCACAACAATATATCCGTTGGCTGCCATCAACTGAAGATTCCAGCGGTAGGAGAAACGCTGGGAAACAGCGCTTTGAGGTCCCCCCTGACAATACAGCAGGGCCGGGTATTTTTCTGAAGGATTGAAATCAGGCGGAAATACAACCCATACCAGCATATCTTTGCCGTCGGTAGTTTTTACCCGCTTTTCTTCGACCTTTCCGGTCCTGATCACATCGTAAATGTTTTTGTTGACAAAAGTAAGCTGAGTCTCCTGACCCGTTCCCGGATCTATCCGGTAGATCTCCGGGGCCATGGATAAGGTACTCTTGGTACCTGTCATTACATTGCTGCTAAGGGCAATACTCGTAAAATCGTGTTCGCCTTTCGTAACCTGGCGGATCCCGCCGTTTTCCGGAACAGCTTCATACACCTGGTAAGTAGCCTGTGTGCCGCTGATAAAGTAAAGCTTCCGGCTGTCGGAACTCCAAACATAATGTTCTGCATTCTGATCGAACCGGGAAGTAACATATTCCCTGGTCCTGTTTTCTATATCGTAAATGAAAAGCCTTTCTTTGTCGGCCTCGTATCCGGGAGTTTCCATGCTCATAAAGGCAATCTTTCTGCTGTCAGGAGAAAACACCGGGTAGCGGTCATATCCTGCCATTCCATCGGTGATATTCTCAGTTGTATTTCCTTCAACATCATAAAGATATATATCACTATTGGTGCTTATGGCAAAATCCTTTCCTTTTAGTTTCTTGCAGGAATAGGCCAGTTTCACCCCATCAGGACTCCAGGCTATGTCGGCGATATCAAAATAGGGTGGGAGCGGGGAATCATAGTGCTCTCCTATCAGGATATCCGCGCCTTTGCTGATCCTGCCATCTGTAAACCGGGTCACGAAGATGTGGCTGTATGCATAATCTGTCCATGCATCCCAATGTCTGTACATCAAATCATCAAAAACAAGTCCTTTGGCCAACGGAAGATCCGGGTACCTGTCCTGGACAGCAGAGTCCATCTTTACATCCTGGAGATAGAAAAGGTGACTGCCGTCCGGTGCAAATTCAAATCCGTTCACATCGCCTTCAATTTCTGAAATAACGGTCTTATCCGATCCGTCAGCATTCATTCTCCAAATCTGCATGGTTTCCTTTTCTTTGGATAGAAAGGCTATGGCGGAGTTGTTTATCCAACGGGGATTAACACATGAAGGCAACCCATCAGTCATGTTAAATGACTGTCCGCCCTCCGACGGAACTGAAAAAATCCAGGTGTGTTTTTTATCGGTTTTTGCATCATAACGGGTAACCGTATACAAGACAGTCTTTCCGTCGGGAGAAAGCTGCATATCGCCTACCCGGCCGAATTTCCACAACAACTCAGCCGTAAGCTTTCCTCCGCTGATTTCCTGTTCTGTCAACTGGTTGAGGAAATCACCTTCCTCCCGCGGACGGTTTTCCTGATTGTTTTCATTGCAGCCCAATAATGTCATCATAAGCGAGAATGCTGTAATAACAAGATAGTGTTTCATACGCTGATGTGTTCAAATAAAGCGTTAAAGATAAAGTATATTTTGTACTGTTCAACCTTTTCATTGATCCACCATTCCACAGTTCCACCAAATAATTATCTTTGAACACGCTATCATAATTGTTGTAACCATGGAAATTGAACTTAAGAAAAACTGTGTATTTTCCTTACTTGTCCCTACCAGTATGGGTATTCGCATCACACCTTTAAACGGGCAGCCGGTGCAAAGCAGTGAATTATATACTATGCAGGCTACAAGTGCCGAAACCAATGTGGCCAGCATTTCGTCGTATCTTGGCCTTCCGGTTAAGGTTCTTACTACTTTTGTCAAGGACAGTCCAGTTGCGCAGTTCATTAAGAACAGCCTCGCGAGTCGGCACCTGGCTTTTGAAGGAAAAGAAGTTGAACAAGGTGACCCGTGGGGTTACCGTCACCAGTTTAATATAGCAGACAGCGGCTATGGATCCCGCGGTCCGAGGGTTTTAAACGATCGTGCCGGTGAGGTGGGGCGCACGCTTAGTGTGCATGATTTTGACCTGGAAAGGATTTTTAAAAATGAAGGCGTGCAGATTGTCCATTTATCGGGTTTAATCGGCGCACTGTCGGCAGAAACAAGCACATTCTGTCTCGAATTGGCCAGGGCTGCCAAAAAATACGGTACCCGGATTTCCTTTGATCTCAATTACAGGGCCTCCTTCTGGAAGGGACGTGAGCAGGAGCTTCGTGCTATTTTCACTGAAATCGCCGGTATATCGGATATTTTGGTCGGTAATGAGGAGGATTTTCAGTTGTGTCTGGGCATTGAGGGGCCTGAAGCAGGAGGGAAGGATATTGCAGACAAGATACAAGGCTTCAAGGGAATGATCGACCGTGCGGGAAAGAAATTCCCCAATGCCAGGGTTTTTGCTACAACGCTGAGACAGGTAATTGATGCGAACCGGCACAAGTGGGGAGCCATCATGCTGGTGGGTGATCAGTGGCATGTTGTTGAACCTCGCGAGATTGCAGTGCTTGACCGCATCGGGGGTGGAGATGGCTTTGTGGGTGGTATGCTTTACGCCATATTAAAAGGCTGGAAAGCGCAGAAATGGATTGAATTCGGCTGGGCGAGCGGTGCCATGGCCACAACCTTCCTCACGGATTATGCACAACCTGCCGATGAAGAACAGGTATGGAGTATTTGGGAAGGCAATGCAAGGGTTAAAAGATAACTATCCGGCGCTGGCATGAGCCTGTATCACACCGGTGACGGCAGATTGCTTACATGTCGGAAATACCTGGTTTACAGAGTGTTAGAAGACATCACTGGATTACCACTGATGGATCAGAGCTCTTTCAGGGTTGTGTTCTTCCCTGAATTCTTCAGATCATCATAGAATGATTCGACCACCAGGTTGATCCTTCCCAGTTCCGCAGTATCATTGTTTAGCGTAACCAGTTGACCCTGCCTGTCAAGGGCGTCAATCACGAAGCTCACCGTTATCTTTGCCGGATCAAGAGCCGGCTGGTAGGCAACTTCCCGCACCTCATGCGTTACTGTTTCAATGATTATCCTTGCATTCAGGAGCTCGTAAAGCAAATCACGCACTATCCGTACCGGAATTCCCAATTGTTCAGCAATGGCAGCAGCATTCATGGGCGCAAGGCCATCGGTGAAGTTTCTGACGATCTTTTGAGCCACCAACAGTACAAGTACCCTTCGTTGCTTCAGGCTGACCTGTATTTCTTCCGCTTCCTGTTCATAGTTGGCAGCATTCTGATAGGCAAAGGAAATCTCGGCACCCAGCAAAACAATGAGCCAGCTCAGCTCCATCCACATCATGAACAGGGGTAAGGCGGCAAATGTGCCGTAGATGGCCCCGTAACCTGATAATAACGACTGAAAGTTGACATAGCCCCATTGCAGCAACTGGAACATTGTTCCTGCAATGATTCCTGCGATCAGGGCCGGCACAAACCTGACCTTGGTATTCGGAATAACTATGTATATCAGCGTAAATACAAACCATACCAGGGTATAGGACAACATGGTGACCAGCACCTTCAGCACCGAGTCGAGGTAATGCAGAAATGGAATGCTGCTGGAGATGCTTTGCAGCTGTGAGACATTAAAACTGCTCGCCAGCACCAGGAAAACAGGTGCAACAACCAGCAGGGATATGTAATCGGTAAACTGCCGTGTGATCATCCGCGTTTTCTTTACCTGCCATATGTTGTTGAAGGAGCTTTCGATATTCCCGAGCACTTTCAGCACCGACCAGAACAAAATAAGCATACCCATGCCGGTAATAAAGCCACCGTTGATCCGGCTCAGGTACCTGTCGACGAATTCCAGCAGCACCTTAAGCATATCCTCGTGTTCCTGGAAACGCTCTGTCAGAACTTTCTTAACATAATCCTCGAGGCCAAATCCCTGTGAAATACCGAAGACCATTGCCAGTACCGGGACAATGGAAAGCAGGGTATAAAAGGATAGTGCGGATGCCCTGAGTTGGATCTTGTCCTTGTTGAATCCCCTGACGGCAATGAAAAAAATACGGCCCTGCCTGACCAGGAAACTGAAAACAGGATGTTTATCTTTGGTGGATATTTTCCAGATATCCTTTTCGAAAAACTGAACTAACCGGGAAAGAATGTCTTTTTTCATGGTGTTGCCAAAAGTACGATTTTTTATACATTTACGCTGAAATGCCCAATAGGTTTTATATGACCCTGCTTAATCTTGAGAATAAAAGACTTCTTGTTGTAGAGGACGATGACCTCAGCTTTCTTTATCTGAACCAGTTGCTGAAACTGTCAAAATGTTCCTTTATCCGTGTAAAAAGTGGTATGGATGCCCTGGAACAGTATCACAACGATGCGAACTTTGATCTGATACTCATGGATATTCAGTTACCTGATATGAACGGGAAAGAGGTCACCCGAAAGATCCGGATGCAGGACCAGCGTATCCCTGTAATTGCCCAGACTGCCGCTTTATCGCCTGAAGAAGAGGAACAGGCGTTACAGGCTGGATGTAATGACGTGATCGTTAAGCCGTTTTCGATGGAATCCTTTTTTAAGGTTATGGAAAAACATTTGACCCGGAATTCGTGAAGCAGGGATCACAAACGGATTTACCATCGAAAACAAGATAATCCGCACTACTGGTAATAGCTCGAACCATCCCAGCAGTGCGTGCAGAGCTTTTCCTTGGGAATTCCAATAGCCTCAACCAGATCGTCGAGCTTTTGATACACCAGTGTGGTAAGGTTCAGGTTTTTTCTGATCTGTTCCACCATGGCGGTATACTTCCCGTTCCTGATATCAGAATAGTCCCCCATATCGAACTCATCTTTCCCCTCGATTTGCCTGACAGCCTTGTGGGTGGCCAGATCGAGATTTGACCGTGACCGGCTGAAGTTCAGAAACTCGCAGGGGTAAG
>JGI11641J44799_10000239_pt1 | contig 15765 bp, 8 predicted proteins | sample WetSurSiteA1Bulk_FD_44799 | JGI IMG/M metagenome (IMG submission 44799) | reverse complement strand
CGCCTGGAGAATGAAGACAGTGTAGCCGATTACCAGGGCTTGCTCGAAGGACTATATCCACAAAATAAAGCGGAAATCACCAGGATTATCGAACAGGTCCGCTTGATCATGAAGTACATGAAAGTACAGTATGGCATCAACAATCCAATTTTCCTGGACATGAAGCAGGATCGTGACTACTTGTTGAAGGAGATCCTTCCATGGATGGTGAAGTACGCCCTGACCGTGCCAAAGATTACTGCCTTAAACCGACCTGTGGTGGATTTCTTGCACCAATACACCCGCGATCAGAGCCTGCTTGACATCATCTCACAACATTTCTTCCAACTCACACCCGCCTTCTTCGCCCTGAGTTATATCGCGCTGTACCTGGATTACAATTATCCACTGGGAGGGACTGGGAAGCTCGTAGAGAAAATGACCGGCTTTATCGAAAGCCACGGGGGCAAGATCAGGACGAAGACCGAGATCCGCGTGGTTGACCCGGGGAATCGGACAATCATGGATGCTGAGGGTAACCAGTACAAGTTCCGCAAGCTGGTTTGGGCAGCTGACTTGAAGTCCTTCTATAGGCTGGTTTACTTGGATAATATTCACGATCAGCATGTTAAGGAAGCGATCTTGCGTCGTCAGGTTGAGGTCGCTGATAAGGTGGGCAATGATTCGATCTACACAGTGTACCTGGCGGTCAACCTGGATAAAAACTACTTTGGGCGCATTGCCAGCGAGCACTTCTTCTACACTCCCAGCCGTCGGGGCCAGTCTCAGGCCGGGCCGATACCGATTAATGCTGAGCGAGATGAACTCGAGCACTGGCTGGAGAAGTTCTTTGCCCTGACCACCTACGAGATTTCCATCCCGGTCCTGCGTGATTCCTCCCTGGCACCAGAGGGCCAGAGCGGGTTGATCGTGAGTGTGTTGTTCGATTATGAACTGACCAAACGCATCCAGGAAATGGGCTGGTATGAGCCGTTCAAAACTCTCTGTGAGCGGTGTTTGATTGCTACGCTGGATGGCTCCATCTACCCAGGTCTCCTGCAAGCTGTGCTTCATCAGTTCAGCTCAACTCCGCTGACCATGGCGCGACTGGCGGGGAATTCTGAGGGTGCTATTACTGGATGGTCATTCACCAACCACCCCATACCAGCTGAGAGCCGGTTACCGAAGATCATGAGCGCCATTACCATGCCTGTACCGGGTGTGTTCCAGGCAGGCCAGTGGACCTATAGTCCTGCTGGTCTACCAATCTCGATCATAACCGGCAAGCTGGCCGCAGACCGGGTTATTAAGGAACTAGGAAAAAGGAAATAATTGACTCATGGCAGCAATTGCAATGGTATTCATTGCATTTTAATCAGGCTCGTTTCCGTTTTCTGACAGTTTTGGAAAAATCCTTCTAGGAGTGGACGTTCGTTAATATGGTGATGATAATCCTTGTGTAGCTAAGGTATTTCGCACCAGGAATATGATTGTTGGTGTCCTTTCTTTAATACTTGATGTTAGTCTCGCATAATTCACATCTAATAGATTGGATCATACGGCAGGACACCGGATTGATATAGGTTATATAGATAATGTTCTTTTACTTCAAAGGTCCTCGCGTTCAAGACGCTCCACGTATACTAATCGTATAAAAAGGTAAAAATTTTAATTTCCATTCAGGGCAGAGCGCCGGATCGTCTCCATGTTGCACACTACCGTGTGCAATGCAGGCGTAAATATCCTGCCCCTGAATGGTTATCGTGAACTAAAGGGTCTAAACTATTGACAATTTAGTCGCATTTTTGGATGTACTAGCACAAAAATATGTGCTGTACGTGCTGGAAAGCCCCTGATACTCTCTTCCGGGGAGGAAATTATTATTAGCTAAATAGTTCCGTGGGTAAAACAGGGGAAATTTTATTCAATATCATAATATATCAGTATGATATCTTGTTATCTTACCTATACCAACCTATGGTATAAATTAAGCTAACCATGGCTAAGGAAAAACCTACACCGATTGAGTTGAGTAGCACTGAAAAGGCTGCTGCGCTCATNCTTTCGGGTAAAAGNAAGAAGCGTGGGCTGGCACGCTTGCTGCCATTCATGGGTCCGGCTTTCATTGCCAGTGTAGCGTACATGGACCCTGGCAACTTTGCCACCAATATTCAGGCTGGCGCTAAATTTGGATATTTGCTGTTATGGGTAGTGGTTGCCACCAACCTGATGGCGATGTTGATCCAGACCCTGTCTGCCAAGTTGGGGATCGCAACCGGAAAGAACCTGGCAGAGTTGTGCCGGGAAAGCTTCCCACGCCCGGTGGTGTTATTGATGTGGGGATTGATGGAAATTGTCGCCATGGCAACCGACCTGGCGGAATTCCTCGGAGCTGCATTGGGATTTTACCTGCTGCTGGGCATTCCATTGTGGGTGGCTGGTATCCTGACCGCCATCATCACCTTTATCATTTTAGGCCTGGAACGCTACGGGTTCAGACCGCTAGAAGCAGTGATCACTGCCATGATTGGCGTGATCTCGATTTGCTATCTGATCGAAATCATCCTGGTAAAACCGGTCTGGGGTGAGGTATTGTATCATGCTGTGGTTCCCCAGTTTGCTGGACCGGAAAGCGTCCTGCTGGCGGCGGGCATCCTGGGTGCGACCGTCATGCCGCACGTTATCTTCCTTCATTCCTCCCTGACTCAAAAACGCATTGTGGTGCGCACGCCTGCCAAGCTTCGTAAACTGTTCAAGTTTGAGGTCGTGGATGTGGTTGTCGCCTTGGGACTGGCTGGGTTGATCAACGCTGCCATGCTTATGACGGCCGCTTCTACATTTTATCGTGAGGGTATGACCAGCGTAGCAACAATACAAGATGCCCACCTTACCCTTGCGCCATTATTGGGAAAAGCGTCAAGTTTCTTCTTCGCCCTCTCATTGCTGGCATCAGGGTTGTCTTCTTCATCGGTGGGTACGATGGCTGGGCAGGTGATTATGCAGGGATTCTTAAAACGAACGATTCCGGTGTGGATTCGCAGGGTGGCAACCATGGTGCCTTCGTTACTGGTCATCTTCATCGGATTAGATCCGACTCGGACATTGGTCATCAGCCAGGTGGTGTTGAGCTTTGGGTTGCCATTTGCCGTCATCCCGCTGGTAATGTTCACTTCTCGGCGTAAGATGATGAAAACTTTGGTCAACAAGAGAATCACCACGCTTGCTGCTGGTGCGGTGACAGGATTGATCGTCAGTTTGAATGCATACTTACTCATACAGGTTTTTACAGGACATTGATATGACCCTGAAAAATTTCCTCATCCCATTGGATGGCTCCCAGCTGGCAGAGTCAGTTATTCCTTTAGTTTCGTTGTTAGCCAGGTGCAGTCAAGCGCGGCTGATATTGTTCCATGTTATTGAACAAAACGCTCCTGAACAGGTACATGGAGAGCATCATCTGACTAACCAGCATGAAGCCTATGAATATCTTAAAAAAGTCGCGCAATCCCTACCCCCTGAGCTCGAAATCGAAGAACATGTCCATTCGACAGCTGAGAAAGATGTAGCTTCAAGCATCGTGGACCATTGTAAGGAATTGGGTGTGGATTTGATCGTTATGTGCGCGCATGGCCAAACCGGCCTCCAAACCAGGATTTTTGGCAACATTGCCCAGAAGGTGCTATCCGCTGGTGGAGTACCTGTGCTGCTACTCTCACCGGAAAAGACTCACATCCCAGAGTTGTACCAATGCAATTGCATCCTGGTGCCACTGGATGGTGACCCTGACCATGAAGCCGGCCTGGAAATGGCGATGGAGCTGGCTCAAATCTGCCAGGCTAAACTACACCTGGTGATGGTTATCCATGAGCTATCTACCCTGCCAGGCGAGCAAGCAGCATCCGCGGTGATGCTACCGAATGTCACCACCGCTCTTTTAGAGCTGGATTGTGAGGAGGCCGAGTTATACCTGGTTGATTTAATGGGTAAAATCCTTGCTAAGAACATCCAGGTAACGAGTGAAGTGCAACACGGAGACCCAGCCAGGCAGATAGCCCGTATCGCCAGGGATGTTCAGGCAGATATGATCGTGCTCGGCACTCATAGCAAGACCGCCATGGATGCTTTCTGGTCAGGGAGTGTCACACCAAAACTCGCCACCCAAACGCATTTGCCGTTATTATTGGTGCCTGTGCATGATCATTAAAGGATCATATATGACTTCCTGTCAGGTGACAGCTTGGATATAATGGGGTAGTATTATAAGTCTAGCTGCTTCATGATATTTTCTTCAATGCGTTGTGAGGTGAATGATGAGTGAAAATTCTTCAGGATCACCTGCATATTGGAGTAAGCCCACTGTAGATTTGATGGATTCAATGGGATCCTCATCCCAGGGTCTGTCGGATGCTGAAGCCGTAGATCGACTAGGTAAGTACGGTCCAAATATAATTCGAGCTCGCCAGGAGCTCACCCCACTCAAGCTCTTTCTAAACCAATTTAAAAGCCCGATCGTACTCATTCTCATCTTTGCGACTATACTGTCTGCCTTCCTTAAGGATTGGACGGATGCGATAATCATCATTCTGATCGTAATGGGGAGTGCAACGTTGAGCTTTGTTCAGGAAAAAAACGCCCACAATGCCGCAGACAAGCTGCGCCTCCAAATGACCCTCAAAGCGGATGTTGTAAGGGGTGGGCAGAAGAAATCTATCCTGGCCGAACAGGTTGTACCTGGGGATGTGGTTATTCTCTCCGCCGGAAGTCTGATCCCCGCGGATGGAGTAGTGCTGGAAGCCAAAGACTTTTTCGTCAGCCAGTCAGTTCTGACCGGTGAAACATACCCGGTCGAAAAATTGCCCGGCGTCTTACCCGAAAAAGCCACTCTGGTAGAACAAACCAATATGGTGTTTATGGGCACGAATGTACGCAGCGGTAGTGCCAGTGTCTTGATCGTCCAGACAGGCATTGCAACAGCTTTTGGAAAGATCGCAGCCAGGCTGAATCTANGACCTCCTGAAACTGAATTTGAGAGGGGTGTACGCCGCCTGGGCTACCTGTTGACTGAGATNATGCTGGTGCTGGTGATCACCATTTTTGCCTTGAACGTCTTTTTCAAGAAACCTGTGCTGGATAGCCTGCTCTTTTCTGTGGCGTTGGCCGTTGGATTGACCCCCCAGCTGCTGCCTGCCATCATCAACATCAATCTATCCAAAGGCGCGCAGATCATGGCTAAATTGGGCGTCATAGTCCGCCGACTCGAATCGCTTGAGAATTTTGGCAGTATGAATGTGCTCTGCACAGATAAAACCGGCACGTTGACCCTGGGTGTCATCAAGCTGGATAATGCTACGGATGCACAAGGTCAACCTTCCAAGGATTTATTTCGCTATGCATATCTAAATGCCTACTTCCAGACGGGTCTATCAAACCCGATGGATGATGCCATCACTGCCAGGGAAACGCTGGATATATCTGGTGTCAAAAAAGTGGATGAAATCCCCTACGATTTTATCCGCAAGCGTTTGACTGTTGTGGTCAACGAAAATGACCAGGAAACCATGCTCACCAAAGGTGCCTTCGAGAATATCCTGACCATCTGCACCCAAGCCAAGGTAGGCGATCAAACTGTCACGATCAATAATGAGCTAAAAACCGGAATCCACCAGCGTTATCAAGATTGGAGCGACCAGGGTTTTCGAGTGTTGGGAGTGGCTATAAAACCAGTGGAGAATTGCTTGGAAAGGTACACCCGCAATGACGAAATCGAGATGATCTTCGCGGGTTTCCTTCTATTCTTTGATCCACCCAAGCCGGATGTCTTGAAAACTATCCAGGATTTGAAGGAGCTGGGGGTGGAGCTCAAGATCATCACCGGTGATAATCAGCTGGTCGCCAGACACACCGCCGATGCAATCGGGTTAGAAATCTCGGGATTGGTGACCGGTGCACAGATGGAAGAGATGCATGATCCAGCTTTGATCTATGCGGTTGAACATAATAATATTTTCGCCGAGGTAGANCCTGCAGAAAAGGAACGCATCATCCTGGCGCTCAAAAAGGCCGGTCAGGTAGTGGGCTATATGGGTGATGGGATCAATGATGCCCCATCTCTGCACAGCGCAGATGTGGGCATCTCCGTAGAAAATGCTGTCGATGTTGCGAAGGAAGCCGCTGACTTAGTATTGCTCAAAAATGACCTCGTCGTCTTGCACCAAGGTATCATCCAGGGCAGGAAGACATTTGCCAATAGCCTCAAGTACGTCTTCATGGCTACCAGTGCCAATTTCGGTAATATGTTCAGCGTAGCAGGTGCTTCTCTGTTTCTCTCCTTTTTACCGATGCTACCGAAGCAGATCCTGCTGATTAACTTTCTAACTGACCTGCCGGAAATGACCATCGCCAATGATAACGTAGATGAGGTGTTCATCCAGCGGCCACATCGCTGGGATGTGGGCTTCATCCGTCGGTTCATGTTGGTGTTTGGTCCATTAAGTTCGGTGTTTGACTTCCTTACTTTTGGCTTGCTTTTGTGGGTCATCCACGCTGATGAGGCAACCTTTCATACCGGATGGTTCATCGAATCGGTGTTATCTGCCAGCGTGGTGGTGTTTTCAATCCGTTCCCGCCTGCCTTTCTATCGCAGCTATCCAAGCCGGCTTATGATTCTGGTCACCCTGATTGTAGCTTGTGTCGCACTCGTGTTACCGTATTCACCGTTGGCTGATATATTGGGGTTCAAGCCCATCGGAGTACAGACGCTGGGAATGATCGCTGGAATTATTATTTTATATTTCATCTCTGCGGAAATCGTCAAGCACTGGTTCTACCGCCACTTCAGCGTATAAATGCTTCTTTTACATTCTCGATAAGGAGGAATTACTCATGATAACTGAATTAACTGCAGATAAAGCCTATAAGGAATGTGAATCGTCTAATGTGGGCTGCGATTCCAGCGAAGAGCTGGTTGCCCTGGAATCGATTGTCGGACAGGATCGCGCTATCCGTGCCATGCAGTTTGGATTGGGTATCAAAGAAAAGGGCTTCAACATATATGTCTCCGGCATGCCGGGTACAGGGCGTACTACTGCAGTCCGAAAATACCTGGAGGAAATGGCTGCAACAAAACCAGTTCCCAACGACTGGTGCTATGTGAACAATTTCCAGGATCCCTATCGACCAAACGCGCTCCGCCTGCCGGCTGGTAGGGCAGTAGAACTGCAAAAAGGCATGGAAAATCTCACCAAGGCGATCTTCCAGGACGTGCGTAACGTCTTCGAAAGTGAGGAATATGCCAAACAAAAGGAAGAAACACTGAATAGTATCCAGCAACGTAAGCAAGAAATCCTGGAATCAGTCAACCAGATGGCTGTAGAAGAGGGTTTTTCTTTGCAACCAACACCCATGGGGGTTGTCACCGTACCAACGCGCAATGGAAAGCCAATGAGTGAGGAAGATTTTCTGAAGCTTTCTAAAAAAGATAAGGAGTCGCTGGTACAAAAGCAGCAAAAAGTCCAGAACGCATTGGAAACCTCCATTCGGCAAGCAAAAAGCCTGGATAAGGATGCCCGGGATGCAGTCGATAAGCTTGATCGAGAAATTACTCTCTACACAATGAGGAATTGGGATGAGGAAATGAAAACGAAGTTCCAGGATCTTCCTGAAGTCTTGGCCTTTATTCAGGATGTTCAGGCTGATTTGATGGAGCAAGTGGAGTTTTTTAAAACAGATGGACAAGAAGATATACCAGCTGGACCATTTGCACCGCCACCGAAGAGTATCCCCTTGAAAAAATATGCAGTAAATATTCTGGTTGATAACTCGAAGAGTAAGGGTGCACCTGTGATATTAGAGACGAATCCAACTCACGATAACCTGTTCGGTCGCATTGAGCAGGAAGCCCGTTTTGGTGCCCTTGTGACCGACTTCACACTGGTGAGGGGTGGTGCCATGCACCGGGCAAATGGTGGCTACCTGGTGCTGCCCGTTGAAGATGTAATCCGCAATGCCTTTTCCTGGGAGGACTTAACCCATGCACTGGAAAATGCAAGGATTACGATAGAAGATGCCAGCGAGAAGTTCGGTTTTTCCACAAAAAGCCTCAAACCAGAGCCGATTCCATTGGATATCAAGGTTATTTTAATTGGGAAACCAGATATTTTCCAGCTATTACTGAGTTATGAAACCCATTTTGCCGAACTGTTTAAAGTGAAAGCTGAGTTTGATACCTCCATGACCCGCAGCATCGAGCATACCCATGAATATGCCGCCTTCGCTACGATGCTATGTGCGACGGAGGGACTAAAACACCTGGATCGATCAGCTATTGCCCGCCTGGTGGAGCATGGCTCACGGTTGGCGGATGACCAGGAGAAGCTGACTGCCCATTTTGGAGCAATCTCAGATGTGGTTCGTGAAGCGAGCTTTTATGCTAGTTTGGAAGGATCGGAGCTGATCACCGCCACGCATATCCGCAAGACCATAGAAGAACGTTATTACCGCTCGAACCTGATCCAGGAGCGCTTACGTGAGATGATCGCTCGGGGTGTGATCAAGATTGATATCAAAGGTAAAAAGGTTGGGCAGATCAACGGTCTTTCGGTGCTTGGATTGGGCGATATAAGCTTTGGGCAACCCAATCGCATCACAGTCAGTCTCAGCCTGGGACGTGAAGGTGTGGTCAACATTGAGCGTGAGGCTAAGCTGAGCGGTCCCATCCACACCAAGGGCGTACTGATTCTGGCTGGTTTTCTCGCCAGCCGCTATGCCCAAGACAAACCCCTCAGTCTATCAGCACGTGTGGTGTTTGAGCAGAGCTATGGAGGTATCGAGGGGGATAGTGCCTCAAGTACCGAACTCTACGCCATCCTCTCTGCTCTCTCAGGTCTGCCTGTGAACCAGGCATTCGCGGTGACAGGTTCCGTTAACCAAAATGGGGAAGTACAGGCGATTGGTGGTGTAAATGAAAAGATCGAGGGATACTTTGAGGTGTGCACCTCGCTGGGTCTGACCGGTGAACAGGGTGTGATTATTCCAGAGAGTAACGTAACCAATTTGATGCTCAAGGAAAGTGTCGTGGAAGCCATCCGCCAGCGAAGGTTCCACCTGTGGCCGGTGAAGACGATCGATGAAGGCATCGAGGTTCTCACCGGGGTCAATGCCGGTGAGCGACTTTCAGACGGTAGCTTTGAACCAGGGAGTGTCAATGCCCTCGTAGATAAACGCCTGCGTGAGATGGCGGAGGCCCTTCAGCGTTTTGGTAAGGAAGATAGCCAAAAAGCTGAAAAGACCGAGCAAAACAACGAGGCTGGTTAACTAACCAGGATGGGTATAGTTCCCACCGAAATCTTGGATGAGATCTTCACCATTGTGTTTAATTTATGATTGAAATCATCCTGCAACATTTGCACTGGTACCCCCTGATGGGACCACGTGACATTTACAAACTCATCTACCAGGGTGTGTTGGGTTCAGAACATCTGATCTCCTCACCGGAAGGCTTTTCCAGTTACCTGGCAGAGGAGTTTGCTCCGCTTCTTCCAGATCCTAACGGGCGCCTGCTAGAGCCCCTCCGACCTGACCAGACGATCTTGCGTATTAACTTGCGTCCGTACAAAGCCTTGGAGAAGCCTGTGGAAACGCTCATTCCAGCCTTGCTGGAGACAGCCCGGTTGTTTAAGGGTGACTCTATTGANTTACGGGGTACCTGGAGTGGTTTCGNCCACGCTTGCGAGCAGGGAACGGTATCAGGTTTCGAACATGGCGAACTTCACCAATTCACTTCCTGGCTGGAAGGATTGAATTTCCCGGCAGTGCACCATTCAGATATCTATATGCGAGCATACCAGCCAGCCTATCGACTGATCTCCGCTCAGCTAGCTGCTCAGTTGGGGTTAGGAGAGGCGCATTGAGCTTAATCCCAATAGCATGCCAAAAGGGTTATTGAGATTTGTGTCATCCCCACAAGGCAAGGCAAAGGGTGAGGATGTCGATGGAGGAAACCAATTATTCACCGTAAAGTAAGCAATAGTCACTTTGCATAAGTTGCCAGGTGGCAATGGGAGCTAAGGCGTTCGAATCGCGAATTAAGTGGAATATTATTAGCCTAGAGGGGTGGAAACCTTGTGACCGAGCTTTAAATCCTTTATACTCAAATCGGAGTGGGTTTTGTTGATCATTTATCGATTAGTTGTTGATTATGATTACTCAGCCATACATCGACGATCATCCATGCAAACCTGGGATGACGGTTCACCATTGTCTCAGCCAAATCCCTTAATTCATGCGAGTCTTGATGCCAAATTTCCGCATCAATAATTGTATCAGCCGGGTCGGGTAACACTTCTCGTAAGGATTTTGTTGAGTCCAATGTGTGCCTCCGCTTGGGATGTATTTGATGATAGATTAACTGAGTTTGATGAGTGTTGTTACAGTTTGAATTAGCAATAATCTGATAAATTCACCATGGGATTTTGAGATANCATATCCAGCAGAAAAACTGCCTTAAATTGTGAAAGAAGGGAGCGGTAATCGATTGGTGACATTGCGAATGTACTGGAGAAACAAGTGGTCGGGATGACTGGGTTATAAACGAATTATTATTATGAAATGGAATCCATCCACGAATGAGGCACGAATGCACAAATAGGTATTAGTCAGTTTGAAATTTATTATTAACTGCGTGCCTTGGGGTACAATTGACCGAGAGGTGATACTATGAATCAACTCGATGATCAGCTAAATCTCCGCCTTGAACTATCCAGATCGTTGTTGCCCTACGAGCTACAACATCCCGCGGTGCTCTCGCTGCTTGTGCTTGCTTTGTCGGAGGACCTCTCGGAGACAGCTAACCTCGCTAAGTACAGAGGTCACCTGGCGGATGGGGATATCACCAGCATCGCGACTATCCCGACAGGCAACCCTCTCAGTAGCTACATCCGCACCAAGGCGAATGGTGTGATTTCTGGGATGCCGTTGGTTGAAGTGGTATTCAACCTGGTCGATCCGACCATTTCCTTCCGAAGTGCGATCAAGGATGGCGGGGTGGCGCAGAAAGGACAGGTCTTGGCACAGGTGCAGGGGGATGGCAAGGCACTGCTGGCTGGTGAACGCACAGCACTCAATTTCTTGGGCAGGCTTTCTGGTATCGCCACGCTAACCTATATGTTCGTCCAGGCGGTGAAGGGGACGAAGGCGGTCATTCTAGATACCCGCAAGACCGCTCCTGGACTACGCTATTTGGATAAATACGCTGTCCACTGTGGGGGTGGACAGAACCACCGTGTCGGGTTATTCGACATGGTGTTGATCAAAGACAATCACATCGCCGCAGCTGGTGGAATCACATCCGCTGTGCAGCGAGTGAGAGAAATGCATGGGCAACAATATGCCATCGAAGTAGAGGTGAAGAACCTGAGCGAACTGGAAGAAGCCATCAAGCTAAAGGTCGACCGCATCATGCTGGACAACATGGACCTGGAAAACATGCGCCGGGCGGTGCAGGTGGCGAACGGGCGCGTCCCGCTCGAGGCTTCCGGCAATGTCAGCCTGAACAATGTACGCCAAATTGCCGAAACTGGCGTGGATTTCATCTCATCGGGTACCCTCACACACTCCGCACCTACACTTGACATCAGTATGAAAATAGGATAGATTAAGTCCAGAATCTGTGGTTATCATGCAGGTATGGAAATTGGAGTAAGTAAAATGTCAGTTGAAAGTATGTATGAAGATATGAAAAACAAGCTCAGCCGGGTGGTACCGGATGTTGAGCTACGTTATAAAGCCGAGCTGGCTGAAGAGATCAACAAGCTTAAAAAGGAGAAGAACGCCATCATCCTGGGTCACAATTATATGGAACCAGCTCTATTCTATTCCATCCCCGATTTTCGAGGTGATTCGCTGGACCTGAGCCGCAAGGCTGCCCAGACGGACAAGGACATAATCGTCTTTTGCGGGGTACGCTTTATGGCAGAGACGGCCAAGCTGCTCAATCCCACCAAGATGGTATTGCTGCCATCCGAAAAAGCCGGATGCAGCTTGGCGGCTAGCATCACTGCCGAGGATGTGCGCCAGCTGAGAGCTCAGTTCCCGGGCGTACCAGCGGTGGCATACGTGAATACCTACGCAGATGTGAAAGCCGAGGTGGATGTCTGCTGCACCTCCAGCAACGCCAATGCAGTGGTTGAATCCCTGAAATCTGACACGGTCATCTTCTTGCCAGATGAGTACCTTGCTCGAAATGTGGCAATTGAGACCGGCAGGCATATCATCTTTCCCACACTGGGAGAAGTAGATGGAAAGTCATCCACAACCTTGGATTACCAGTCGGTGGGCAAGGGAGAAACGTTGATCGGTTGGCACGGGCGATGTGAGGTGCATGAGAAGTTCACCGTTCAGGATATCCAGGTGGTGCGTCAACAATTCCCCGAGGTGGTGGTGCTCACCCACCCGGAGAGCAGGCCGGATGTTGTAGCTGCGTCTGATTTCTCGGGCGGCACGAACGCCATGATCCGCTACGTGAAAGAGAGTAATGCCCCAAAATACCTTGTTCTTACCGAGTGCGCCATGGGGGATAATATCGCCGCAGCCAACCCGGATAAGGAAATGCTACGCCTGTGCATGGTACGCTGCCCGCATATGAACCAAATCACCCTGGAAGACACGCTCAAGGGCTTGCAGCTCAACCAGTATGTCATCGACATTCCTGAAGAGATCCGCGTGCGCGCCGCCCGATCCGTGGAACGTATGATCGCCATCGGATAATGGGGAAGTGATAGATGCAAACTGACGTACTCATCATCGGTTGTGGAATCGCTGGAGCCAGCGCGGCACTGACACTTGCCAGAGATACCCAGCGGCAGATCACCTTGATCACCCGAGCAGAAGAAGCCTCAGATAGCAATTCCAATTATGCCCAGGGGGGTATCGTGGGGCGCGGTTTGGATGACAGCGCCTTACTGCTTGAAGAGGATATCCTGGCGGCCGGTGCGGGTCTCTCGTACCCGCCCGCAGTCAAGCTGCTGGCAGAGCGCGGCCCGCAATTGCTCAACGACGTCATCATTAAACAAGCAGAATTGCATTTTGACCATGACGAGCAAGGTCACCTGATAATGGGTTTGGAGGCAGCTCATTCCACCCGGCGTATCCTACACGTCGGCGATGGCACGGGGGCTGCGATCATGAAAGCACTGCTACGGAAATTGCAGGATATACCGAACATCACACTGCTTGAGCAGCACACCGTTGTTGATCTGATCACATTCCCACATCATGCCCTTGACCCACTGGCAGTGTACCAATCCCTCGCCTGCCATGGCGCATACGTATTTAACCAGGAATCACACCAGGTACTGCCAATACTGGCACGACAGACCATTCTGGCGACCGGTGGAGTAGGACAAATCTATCTGAACACCACCAACCCTGTCGGTGCACGGGGAGATGGGGTCGCAATGGCGTATCGCGCCGGAGCGAATATCATCAACGCTGAGTATGTGCAGTTCCATCCAACGGCTTTAAACTCCACGGACACAACCAAGTTCCTGATAAGCGAAGCGGTGCGTGGGGAGGGGGGCATCTTGCTCACTCCCCAAGGTAAACCATTCATGCAACGCTATTCGCCCGAGTGGAAGGACCTGGCGCCGCGTGATATTGTCGCCCGGGCAATTTATTCTGAGATTGTCGACAAAGGCTACCCCTATATTTTGCTGGATATTGCCTCCCACAAACCAGCTGAATATATCCGCGAACGCTTTCCGCATATATATGCGCATTGCCTGGAGCAGAACATCGATATAACCCACCAACCCATCCCGGTAGTGCCAGCGGCACATTACTTTTGTGGAGGCGTGCAGGTGGACTTGTATGGGAGGACCAGCATCCCGAACCTATATGCGGTTGGTGAGGTGAGCTGTACCGGGGTGCACGGCGCTAATCGCCTGGCAAGTACCTCCCTTCTGGAAGGGTTAACCTGGGGAGTGCGAGCTGGTGAGGATATTCTTGCGCAGTCACCTGGGCTATTATTGAGCGAATCTGATGTCCCTCAATGGAACGATAGCGGATTGATCTATGAAGGCGACCCGAATTTGATCCAGGGAGACATGCACAGTGTACGCAACCTGATGTGGCATTACGTCGGACTGGTGCGCAGCGAGTACCGCCTGAACCGGGCAATCCGCGACCTGCGCCAGTTATGGCTGGACATCGAGGAGTTTTACCGCAAAACACGCTTGAGTGATAGCCTGATCGGCTTACGCAACAGCGTCCAGACAGCCCTGATCGTAGCATATGCTGCTCACCGCAACCGGGTGAGCCGGGGATGCCATTTCCGAGAAGATGAAGCATCTCAGGCGAAAAATGGCACATCACCAGAGGTCGCCAATGTGAAACTCAGCGGGGGATTACAGTAGTATCCTTGGCANTACGCAGACCGTTATGAAGGGNGAAACAGTCTTTACTATTGTGATAAGTAAATTAGAATTAAGCGGGCATCATTACAAATATGGATTTACCTCATGGCTGGAGATTGCTTCAAACCCGGGAAATAACCGGGTTTTCGCAATGACATCCAGGCTGAGTATCCAGCTTATTCCTAAATTATGGTTTTAACGTTATGGTGTGAATTTTTCTATCGCCACCCGGCCAATACAACAATAGCTGTTGTGAGCGTTTGATCTCATACCGTCCATCACTCACCTTAATGGCGTAGCCGTGCGGGTACTGGTAATTAGGCACGAATATCTCGGTGGGAGCTGAGATTGATGGATCGGACCGGAATTTCATCTTAAAAGTTCGCCTAAACGGGTTGAAGTTAGCCCGGAGCAGCTCACCGGAGGTCAGCATGGGATACGGACGGATGACAGCCTGCAAGGCACGCCCGCCAGAGTTTATATCGCGCGGGTCGGAACGCTGGTCAGCACTGTAGATAGACAGGTCCTCATCATTCCACTGGTCACCGTGCAGATTGGTGTTATCGGGGGTGTAATTCCATAGGGTGTAGTTTAACAGATTGTCCTCAACAGCGCGCATACTACGCTGAAGGGCTTTCACCTGAGTTCGGAAGTCGCCATTCTGATATGCCATTTTCTCATGCATGTCAAAGGGGATGCCGAACTCACCTAACACAAATGGTACCCCGCCTAGNTTATGGTCAGCATAACCTTTGAGCGTGGCAAGCTGCTTATCGTATGAGTGGCGGATACCAGGACTGAAAACAACCTTTCGAGTGTGGGTATTCACCCCAATAAATGGGATATATTCCTTCTTCACCAACACGAAGGCATCATACCAATGNGCCGCATAGACGATGTTCTTAATATCGTGTTCTCCCTGTTCATAAGCAGGGACATCCGNTTCAGATTCTATGAAAATCAACGCTCCGGGGTGGACACTGTTGATCGCCTCACCGAAGCGGTGATTGAATAACCGATAGTAATCCCTGGTGAAGTCAATTGGTTTGCCGTTCACCTGGGTGAAATAATCTGGTTTGAGCAGCTTGGGAGTGTCAAAGGCATCGAGATCCCAAACACCGTGTTGCCTCCAGATGCAGTCAAACCCGGGCAGCCATGCCCTTTGACGGGNTTCGTTCAGGCGGCGTTTGCCACTCACCTTTATGCTGGTCTGACCAAGGGAATAAAAATCGACATCCTGAGGGAAGCCTACCCCGAGTAGCATGGACTGGTATGGTGTGGGACTCAGGTCCAAGTTTACGTGATCGGCTGTCGAATCGAGACTTTTCCAGCCGATATAACCGCTGGAAGGCTCGTTCAGCGTATCATAGCCGACTAC
>JGI11641J44799_10000238_pt1 | contig 15818 bp, 10 predicted proteins | sample WetSurSiteA1Bulk_FD_44799 | JGI IMG/M metagenome (IMG submission 44799) | reverse complement strand
GATCGGCGGTCGCGTGGGAATGGTTGTTGGGCGAAAATTATGGGAATTAGCACGCCAACATCAGGTTCTATGCGTTACCCATCTTCCACAACTGGCTGCCTTCGGTGAACAACACTGGAGAGTATCAAAGGAAGTAAGGGAAGGGCGGACCGAAACTCGAGTGGAATCATTGGGCGGAGACGAGCGGTTGATTGAACTGGCTCAGATGATGGGAACGCTGAGCGATGGAACGAGGCAGTCTGCGCAGGAATTACTTGAATCTGTGAATCAAACTATTAAGGATACAGAAGAATAATTCCTGGATTAATTCCTGTTGATATTTAATAGATATTACGCTAAACCCAAAAACATCCCATGCGTACTGTTTCACAAACTATAAAATTTCGTAATCAAAGACGCGTCAAGGAACAACACAACCCATTGATGAGGATAGGCTTGTTTATTAGCATCCTTATCTGTTTGGTGGGGGTGATAGGAAGCCTGGCAGGTGTATGGTTTTATTCAAATCTCACACGAGATTTACCGTCCATCGAAACCCTGCCTTCATTACTAGAGCCACCTGATGGTATGTTACTGCATCCCACCCGTTTATATGATCGGACGCATGAGCATGTCATCTCCACATTGGAAAATCCAGGCGTTGCTGGTAAACGTTATCTATCGGTGGACGAAGAGGGTCAGGTCAGTCAGGAGCAGTTTTCGAAGTATCTAATTGATGCGACGATTATTGCATCAGATCCTGGTTTTTGGGATCACCCTGGATTTACATTTGCTGGATGGTCAGAAGGCACGCATCCCNCACTGGCGCAACAGTTAATATNGGATATGGTATTAATTGATGAGCCAGCCTCCCCNAAACGAAATATTCGGGAGCGATTGCTGGCTGCTCAGGTCACTTATAAGTACGGTCGTGAGAAAATATTAGAGTGGTACCTGAACAGTGCTCTATATGGTGATTTAATCTATGGTGCAGATGCAGGAGCATTGGCATATTTTGGAAAATCAGCCTCGATGCTCGATCTGGCTGAAGCTACCATGCTCACAGCAATTTCTAAATCCCCAGCGATAAATCCATATTCTGGCTCGCAAGTGCTTAAGCTTCAACAGGAACAATTTATTCAAGCTATGCAGAATCAAGGTTTGATCACTGCGCGCGAGGCTCAAGAAGCTATTCGGGAAGATTTACAGTTTCAAATTCAACCAGAGAGTAATACAATCGCTCCAGCTTTTACCAATCAAGTGCTAGAACAGCTTGGCTCTCAAATAAATCTGGACCGCGTCCGGCGGGGTGGATTCGATATTGTGACCAGCCTCGATTATGACTTGCAGATGCAAGTCAAATGTGCCACGGATACCCAGATTGCCCGGATTCGAGGCGTCGAGGAATCCGAAGTAAATATGGAGGTTGAGGATTGTAAGGCTGCGAAGTTGCTTCCCAATTTACAACTGAGCAGTGAAAACCAACTTGAAGATATAAATGCTAATGTGGTGGTTCTCGATCCAAGCACTGGACAGATCCTGGCATTTGTTGAAGACGATAGTACTGATGGAAGTCTCGTCCATTCTTCAAAGCATTCAGCGGGGACGATATTAGCTCCTTTTTTATATTTATCCGCTTTTGCGCGAGGTATGAACCCGGCAACCTTATTATGGGATATTCCAAACTCGACTCGACTTATTGATGAGGAATCTGATCAAATTAATGTGATGCAGGGATCATCCACAATCTATCATGGTCCGGTGCGGGCACGAATAGCCTTGGTGAATGATTATCTGGCAGCAACCGTTGAGGTGTTACAGAAGGTAGGAATAGAAAACATATTATTAACAGAAAAGCAATTTGGGATCAAAACTTCTGAAATACAACCTGCCCCGGGTATTACTGTTGAAGATTTATATACCAGGAATATCTCATTGCTGGATAGCACTGCAGCATATGGTGTGCTAGCAAACCAGGGGATAATGGCAGGTCAACCGAATTTCAGTGAGGTAACTGATAGCGATCTGGATGGCTTAAATCCAACCAGCATCCTGCAAGTGATTGGCTCGGATGGAAAGATTTGGTTGGATTGGTCAAATGCAGAGACCAGGTCGATCGTCAGTCGCCAGTTAACTTATCTCGCCACTCATGTGTTAAGTGATGAAAATGCACGTCGGCCAAGCCTTGGACATCCTAATCCTCTCGAGATAGGACGACCTGCAGCAGCTAAAGTTGGAATCACTGATGATGGTGATGATGCCTGGACGATAGGTTATATTCCTCAACTGACAGTTGGAGTCTGGCTAGGCCATTCAGGGGAAAGTACTGGAAGTATTTCCTGGGAATTGCCGGCAGGGTTATGGCATGCAATCATTAAATATGCTTCAAGGCAAATACCTGTAGAGGAATTCAGTGTACCAAAAGGAATACGCCTAGTTCAGGTGTGTGATCCCTCAGGATTGCTTGTATCGGAGTTATGTCCCACAATTGCCCAGGAGGCATTTTTAGAAGGTAACGAACCAACCCAGGTAGACAACCTATATCAAAAGTATTCAGTAAATCGTGACACTGGATCTTTGGCAACGATTTTTACGCCTGCTGATATGGTGGAAGAAAAAGTATTTCTGGAGGTTCCCCCGCAGGCTGTTGAATGGGCNAACAATTCGGGTTTTCCTCTACCACCGGATAATTATGANGTGATCTATGCATCTGAGCCAAAACTGGCAGATGTCCAGATTACTAACCCGCAGACATTTGATCAAGTAAGGGGGCAGGTGCGTTTCATCGGAAGTGCCACTGGAGCTAACTTTTCTTACTATCGGATTCAGGTCGGAAAAGGATTGAATCCCCAAGAATGGATCCAACTTGGCGATGACATAAATAAACCGGTTCGTAATGGATACCTTGGTACCTGGGATACTTCTGGACTAAAAGGCTTGTATGTTGTCCAATTACAGGTCGTGAGGCAGGATCGGTCCATTGACAAGGATAACCTGCAATTAACAATCGATGACACACAACCAAAAGTAGAAATCATTACTCCCGTTGAGGGAGAGGAAATTTCTTTTCAACCGGGAGAATCAATCCTTATACAGGTATCGGCAAGTGATGATCTGATGTTGGAACGGGTTGAATTTCTTGTGGATGGTGAGCTGCGAATGACGCTTTTGCAGTCTCCGTTCATCATCCTTTGGCCGGAAAGAATTGGCGAGCATGAATTGACTGTGAAGGCATATGACCTGGCAGGTAATTCCTGTGAGTCATCGATTTCTTTTTCGGTGAATCATTAAACAAAAAGTCGGGCTTTTCAGCCCGACTTTTTATTTGAACTCATTAGAAGTCAACGTAAAAAGTAGCAAATATTTGATCCTTTATTGCTGTATCACCAGGATACGTTTGGATTTCAATTAAGATGATTTTTGAAAATTGATCAACTTTATCAACTGCGGATAAAACATAGGCATCGTAACCACCAGTGCCTCCGCAATTGCTGTACTGGTCATATTTTCCCCGGTATAAACTATCCTCGTAGTCAATTCGTCCTTCATAATCACAGTCTCCTCTGTAAGCATCGGTGTAGTAGTCCAGGAATTGGATATATCCACCGATTTGGGCGAAAGTATCTGAAGCACCGAAGAACACACCTTCTGCATTGTAATAATCAGAAAAATCAGACAGACTGGGTGCTGCTGATATGGCTACGCCGATATCAGTGCCCTCATAGGACCATGATCCACCATTGAAATCTGTCCAGTAATCTGGGACGTCCACCTGGATCGTGGCCGTATCATCCACGCAGGTGATATACCCAGGTGCCGTGCTTGCTTCACAGTTTTCTGGGATTGTAGAACCGGTGTCTGTTCCTGAAGGTTCGGTAGTACCAGTCTCGGGGGGAACTTCACCGAAATTGTATACCATTTCAAGGGCAGGACCATTGAGCTGCCCTTCAAGAACTTCCTGTGTATCCCAACGCAAGACCTGGATCGCAAGAGGATCTCCTTGCACATGGGAACGAAGAATATCGCAATAATCCTTCATAGTACCATCGGTTGCTAGGTCTAGTTTTTCCAGCTGAGTAATCACATCGCCTGATTTTACCCCGGCTTTATCAGCAGCTGAGCCAGATTCCACAGAACTTACCCAAATCCCCGAAATTGTGCCGTCCTCCGAGGCTACAGCTTCACCATTAATACCAATTGATTCGACATCGGTTCCCGCTTGAAGTAGATCGATCACTTTGAGGGCAGTTTTACGGTCGATGGCAAAATACTGGTTGGTAGAGCTTGAGCCGGCGTAATTGACTCCAACAACCTTACCATCAGCATCCACGAGTGGACCCCCTGAGTTGCCAGGATTGATCGTCGCGGTGTGCTCAATTACAGAATCTACAGAAGCCCATGAGGTCTCACCATCAGCCTTTTCTTTAGAAACAATGCCCTTGGTCATGGTGTATTCAGGATCACCAAGTGGAAATCCAGCGGCGTAAACTTCAAGGCCAACCTTGGCAGGCTCTTCATACCAGGAGAGATATGGGAATCCATCGCCTTCAATATCGATGACTGCTAAATCCGAACATTCCGAGACACCCAAAACACGCGCATTATAGACATTATTGGTATCACCACCGATCCAAACCTTGAGTAGAGCAGCGCCGGTGACAACATGGTTATTGGTTACCGCAATTCCGGATGGATCGATGATAAAGCCTGATCCAAAACCAGCTTGATTGGCCATATATCCAAATTGTGGGTCTATAAAAGTCCCCTGACCTTCGATCTGGATGGTTGCTTTCTTTAAATCGGTAAGATCCGCGACGAGACCTTCTGGTACCTGTGTATCAGCAGGTACAGTGGGTTTTGATTGCACTTCTGGTTGAGATGGGGTTTCCTGGGTGGCAACTTCTTTTGCACCCCCACAAGCTTGAATAATGAACATTACAAATAATAAAAGAACAGTCAATGATATTAGCGTTTTCTTATTCATCATCCTTCTCCTCTGTTCATGTGCAAATTAAAAAAAATCGCCTATAAGGTTATTCATTGTAGACTAAGTTTACCATAAATATTAATGATGTTAAAAGAATGAAGTCAAGATCTGTTCGGTAGATTCAAATGCTAATGGTGGCAGGTTATTTATCTTGAAATAAACAGCCTGATTAGCATCATCCCCTGCTTTTAATTGCCCGGATTCGACTTCCCCTTGATAAATGATCAAAATACTGGCACCACGCGGGTGATCACGATTAAAAATCACATCAAGCAGCCGGATATTCTTGACCACCAATCCAGTTTCTTCCATACACTCTCGCTCTGCGGTCAGTTTTGGATCTTCACCAGCATCCACAAATCCGCTTGGTAAAGACCAGTATCCCTTTTTGGGATCATACATGCGTTGGATGAGTAATACCTGGTCGTCCTTCTTGATTAAAACAGCGACAGCGACCTTTGGATCGGGAAAGAACACCCAACCGCAATATGGGCATGATGGACGCAGGCGTCCTGAGTGCATTTTCTCAACTAGGTTTCTTCCACAACGGGGGCAATATCGAGGTAAGCTATCTATCATCGTCCTGCCCGGATACGCAAGATGATGGCGATCAGTCCTGCAATGATGGCGATTGCTGCCAGGCTAAGCTCGATTGCCAGAACAGGGTATTGGATAAAGTCGAGATTAGGGGCTGTTTCAGATATTTCAGAAGTACTCGTCTGTGAAAGGGTTGTATCTGCTTCTTCCGCGACTTGTTCAGAAGGTGCAGGTAACAATGGTGCCTGGACCCTTGATTCTGGGGCTGCTTCCTCGACAAATACAGGGGTATCGGTAAACACAGGCGTGGGTGAAGCTGTCGGTGAGGCTGTTACCGAAGGTGTGGGTGAGGGAGTATAAGTTGAAGCTGGCGTATTGGTGGCTAATGGTGTTTGTGTCGTGGATAAATCAAGAGTAGCGTTACCATATATACCTTGCAGAGATCCGGAATGACTTTCTGTGGGGGTCTGGCAGTAAGGAGGAAGTATTGTTAAACCTCCTACCCCCCCATCTCCTTCACATGATTGTGTGGCTGTCTCTATCTGGTTGGTGAGAATAGATAACGAACCTTCAGGAGTAGATGTTGGAGGCAGAGCATTAAGATATATTGTAGTTGGAGTCGCTGGCATAGATTCACCCATTAGGAGTTCAGATGAGGGCGGGGGTTGAGTATCAAGAATGGGTGCTTCCATCATTACCTTAGGAGCAGCTTCAGCAGGGGAGGAAGTTGCAGGGACGCTTATCTCAACCTCCTGTACTATTTCCGCTAAAACGGTGGGAGCAGCAGAAGCAGGAGCTAGTGCGACACGGTATGTTGAAGAAAAAAGTTTATCCCCGAAAATCACAAGTACTAACAAGATGGTTGCAACCGCTGAAACAATGCCATAAGCTGGAGCCAAGCGGAGGGGTTGACGCACTCCCACNGGTCTTGAAATTGTTTCCACGCTAATAAAATAATTACGGGGTGCGCGTAACCTTGGCATGCTATGCATAAGTAATCGAGTCTCATCGAGCTCATGCAACTCGCGCCGTAATTCTGGTTCATGTTTGAGGCGTGACTCAAGGCGGGTACGTTCCGAGGTATCTAACTGGTTATCCAGGTAGGCTGAGAGTAATTCATAATCCCGCGAAGTAATCTGGTTTTTCATTTTACATCCTTATTCCAGACGGAATCCAGATGGTAAAAGTTCCGAAAATCCATTCAGACAATCTCTCAAGCGCAAACGAGCACGTGCAAGCCGACTTTTTATTGTACCAATGGGTTTGCCACTTGCCTGGGAAGCTTCAAAATAATCCAATCCCTGAATATCTACCAAAATTACTGTGGAACGGAATTCATCCGGTAAATGGTCTATACAATGTTGAATGGCACGTTGTAGCTCCACTCTTTGAATCTGATCTTCTGGCTGTTCAGATGGATCAACCATCCAATGGGCAGATTCGACTTCTTCACCGGTATCATCCAATGGTTCCAATGGTACGGTGGGGCGCCTTTTTCGTCGGCGAAGCTCATCATAACAAGCATTGGTCACTATTCTAAGCAGCCAAGCTCTAAATGACCCACCGCGAAATGAACTCAGATGTTTATATGCAGAAATGAAAGTAGTTTGAGTAGCATCATCAGCGGATTCTTCTTCACCGATCATCCGATACGCATGGCTATAAACCATATCCTGGTAAGCGAGTACCAAACGATTAAACGAATCCAAGTTTCCACCCTTGGCTTCCTGAATCAATGCAATCTCGTCCACGTAATGTATTTTAACGCAAAACACAATTGACAGCCATTGCTACAGATGAATAAGGGGATTACAATCGCCCAAGAGGAAGATATGAGTGAAATTTATCGTCGATTGTTAAATTCTTGCCTAGTGATCTTGACTGTAATTGGTTTGTTTATAAGCATGTTGTTCATCATGGGGGCAGGGATGCTGATCATCGGCATGTAGGGGGAGGCTTTTTTCGATGCCTGTTGACATTGCTAAGGTGAAAGCGATTTGCTTTGATGTGGATGGTACGTTAAGCAATACCGACGACCAGTTTGTTCATAGGATTGATAGGTTCTTATCCCCTTTTAGATTCTTCGTGGGTCAACAGAAAGTCCTTTCAATTGCCCGCCGAGTGGTCATGCTCACTGAAGGACCTGGTAATTGGATATATGGAATAGCAGATCGGATAGGAATGGATGGGACGATTGTTGCGGTTGGAGAGCGTTTATATGAAATGGGGATTGGGGAAGCGAACGAGCCATTTATGTTAATCGATGGCGTTCGAGGGATGTTGGTGATGTTACAACAGCACTTTCCATTGAGCATAATTAGCGCGCGAGGTAGAAAATCCACTTTCAAGTTTTTATTCCAATTCGAGCTATTATCTTTTTTTACAGCTGTAGCCACCGGGCAGACTTGTAAGCATACAAAGCCATATCCGGATCCGATTGAATGGGCGGCAGACAGGATGGGTGTGCCTGCATCTGCATGCCTGATGATTGGAGATACAGTAACAGACATACAGGCAGGCAAGCGAGCAGGTGCGCAAACTGTGGGAGTTTTATGTGGTTTTGGGGAGGAAAAAGAGCTAAAACATGCAGGGGCTGATCTTATAATCGACAACACACCAGATTTAATAGGTTTGTTCTCTGATTTCTAAAAACAAATAATCTTTTCCTCAGCGAAAAGCTTTACAAAAGCTGATGAATTATTTCTGTGTTTGTAATTCAACAAGCATTTGTTGGTATGCAGTGGCATTGACAGGGTTTAGCGCCAGGATTGCCATAATTGTTTCTATAGCAGCCGAGCGATTACCAATTTGAATATACAGCTCTTCTGCGATTTCCAACTGGTTGATCGATTCTTCTTTTCGTCCAGACAGGCGATAAAGCTCAGCCAAGCGCTGATATAGCTCTGGCTGATTTTGATTTTCAAGGATTTTTGCATTTACATATTCAAGCGCTTCAGACGTTCGTTGTGAACTGATCAAATGATTCAAGTAATTATCCAATTCAGACATTGCCTGGTTAGGCTGCCCCAAGCGGAGATTTAGATCAAATAACATATCGCGGGCTTTGGTATCGTTTGGATCCAAGACTCGGATTTGTTCAAATACACGAATAGCGTTACGCCAATCAAGACTCTGCACATCGATATCTGCCATACGATGCATTATCTTAACTTTAGTATCCTGGTCAACATTAGATTGTTGGGCAAAACGAAAAGCGCGCGAATATGATTTGCGCGCTGATACAAGGTCCGCCAGATTGTAATAAGTTTCGGCAAGTTTTAGATATTCCTGAACAGCTTCTGAATTCTTCCCGCGGGCGGTTAAAAATTCAATCAAATTATTGCGGGCTTCCAAATCCATGGGAGCCAGCTCACTGACACGTTTTAGTAGACTGATTGCCCGGTTTGTTTCACCACGAATACTGTAGCTCTTAGCAACAATTGAATATTTTTGGACTGCTTCAGGAATACGATTTTCCTGAACNAAAAGATCACCAATGCACATATGAAGGGGTAGATAGGTAGGCGCAAATTTCAACGCAAAAAATGCTTCTTCCATTGCACCGAGCAGTTTGTTCGCACGAGCAAGTTGATTGACTTTCGCCAGCGATTCTACGATCTGGCTACTGGTAGCTTCAGTTAACATTTCTGCCAATGGAATGGGGGCTGTCTCAGATGGTTGAACGGGAAGCTGCTGTCTGGCAAGTTGGGTTTGATCTCTCCAATCTGGCCTGATCAGCATTTTGCTGATATTTTCACAAATCCGTTTTTGGAGTTTTTCATCGGATTGAAGTGCATATGTTTCGATGAGCGGTTCATACAGCTGGAACAATTCCTCTGCATGATCGGCGGGAACACTCTGAGTATCAGCGATCCGCAAGGCTTGCAAATATTCAATGGATGCTTCTTTGAATGAATCCATTTTATAGAGAGTCAATGCAAGTAATAGATGCGCTCCAAAGCTGAACACTTCATGGTGGATTGATTTTTGTAAATTAAGAACAGCTTTATCTAATTGCTCGTTTTTGGATTGTAAGAACCCTAAATCAAAATAAGCAGCTGAGTTTTCCAGTCCAGAGTTTAGCGCCCCTTCAAGCTCAATCATCGCTATTAAATCATCACCATGCGATTGGAGATCAATTGCCTGACTGAGATGATGGATCATATTCGTTGGATCGAACTGACCCTGTGGCTCATCCTCTTTTCCTTTGATGATGGACGAAAGACCTTTGCGCGATTGTAAACCCTGGGCTTCCTCCTGATCGAAAAGTAATTCAGCAAGCATTGTCAGTGCTTTTTGCTTCGCGTCCTGGATCGGATCGAGTCTGAGATGCGGTTCATCACCGACCATGGAGGATTCTGCCTGACGAACCTGTGACATTATTAACGGAGCAGTCACTCCACGGGATCGTTCTGGCAATGGTAATGGTTGTCCATTTAATAACATTGCTAAAGCCTGAGTGGCTTCTTTACTATTTGGCACAACCTGTAAGGCATGTTGTATTGTTTGGATCGCTTTTGGAAGATTACCCTGGTTTTGTAGCAAGCTCGCTATTGCTAAATATTCAACCATTGCTTCGCTGGTGCGTCCGAGCCGCTCATAAACAATTGCCAAGCGTGTGTGAGCAAGCATATTTTCTGGATTCAAGGAAACTACCCTTGTCCAATTTTGGATAGCTTTTTCTACTTCCTTATTACGAGCATATATCTCCGCCACACTCATATAAGCCTTAGCGGCATTATCCAGATCACCCAAGCGTTCATAAATCTCTGCCGACTTTTGCATTGGAACTGAATCATCCGGTGCCAGCTTCGTTACACGTTGATAATATTCCAAAGCCTCAGGATATTTTTGAATTTCGTATAGGGCAAGAGCTAAACTACTTAGAGCGGTAATATTCTCTGGGAATTCATCAATGGCAATATGGTAATAAGAAACTGCTTTTTCCCAATCGAGATCCCATGCAGCAGAATGTCCCTGGCTCAAAGCATTTTGAAAAATTTGCTGATCACCACTCATATAAGCTCCCTATTCATCCAATACTGATAAATTTCCCCAATCATGACCATAACGGGCTTCAGTTTTCAGGGGAATTTGTAAATTATAAGCATTTTCCATCATTGTGCGGGCAATCTTGGTGGTTTCTATAAGCTCGTTTTGTGGGCATTCAATCACCAGCTCATCATGGACCTGAAGGAGAATGTGACCCTTTAAACCTGCATCTTTTAATGCAGCAGCAACCCTGAGCATAGCAATTTTCATAATATCTGCAGCTGAACCTTGAATGGGAGCATTGATTGCTTCGCGTTCTTCCCGAGCTCGGGTGGCTGCATTCCCGCCTGATTTCAACCCGGGGAAGTAGCGTCGTCTTCCGAGCAGGGTTTCCACATATCCTTGAGTGGCAGCCAAGCGACGCATATTATCCAAGTATTCCTTAACCCCGGGGAATTGTTTATAGTATGCTTCGACGAAATCTTCTGCTTCGGCCAGGGTAAGGTCGCTTGACCGGGTAAGACCAAAGGCACTCATTCCATAGAGCAAGCCGAAGTTGACGGCCTTGGCATTTCGGCGTTGTTCCTTGGTAACTTTATCGAGAGTAATTCCTAATATGGCTGCTGCCGTGGCAGTATGAATATCTTGATCAGCACGGAATGCAGCCAGCATAGCCTCGTCGTTCGACATGTGAGCTGCGATGCGTAACTCGACTTGCGAGTAATCTACAGATAACAATGTGGAGCCATTTTCTGCAATGAATGCCTTACGCACCTGTCGACCAAGCTCAGTTCGAATGGGAATATTCTGTAAGTTTGGATTCGATGATGCAATCCGGCCGGTCACGGTTCCAGCCTGATTGTAAGAAGTATGAAGTCGTTTTGTGTCTTTATTTACCTGCAGTGGCAATGCGTCTACATAAGTGGATTTTAGTTTTGTTAGCTCGCGGTATTCAAGAAGCAGATCGACAACAGGATGCTGACCGCGTAAGGATTCCAACACTTCAGCAGAGGTGGAGTAGTGACCAGAATCTGTTTTCCGGGTTTTATCAGGGGGTTCAAGTTTTAATATATTAAAAAGAGTGTTGGAAAGTTGTTGGGTCGAATTGATATTAAAACTCTCACCGACCTGTGTAAAAACACTCGTTTCTATCTCATTGATTCGCGCTGACAGCTCTCCAGACATTTTATGTAAAAAACCAATGTCCAAAGCAATCCCAGTCATTTCCATATCTGCGAGCACCGGGATGAGAGGCATTTCGATTTCATCGAACAACCTGAAGGCTGAGTTTGCATTCAACTCAGCCTGAAGCTGTGGAAGAAGCCTGATTACTGCGATGGCATCCATTACAGCGTAGGGGGCGGCCTGGTCTATGGGGACTTGTGCCATCGTGGTTTGATTTTTTCCAGTACCAATTAATGAGGTGATCTCAATCATCCGAAAATCGAGTCGAACCCAAGCCAGGTGTTTCAGCCCAAGGTTGTGCGAGTCGGGGTTGGTTAGCCATTCAGCTACCATGGTGTCGAAGGTGAGTGGAGTGGGATGTAAACCATTCCTGGTAAGCATCACAAAATCATATTTAAGGTTATGACCTATTTTAGGAATACTTGCATCGGTCAAAGGTCCGCGAAGTGCCTCAATCACCTGCTCTTTTAGAAGCTGACGTTCTTTTTCCAACACATGACCAACTGGGATATACCAGCCTTCATTTCCATCCACAGCCAAAGAAATACCAACCAGGTCTGCTACCATCTGATCCGGAGAAGTGGTCTCCGTATCAAAGGAGATTACTTTTGCGGATTGAAGGCGCTTGACAAGCTGGTCAAGACTTTGCATATCCTCAATAATATGAAATGAAATCTCTCCAGAATATTTAGGTGCACTGGCAGATGTGGGTGTAGACTGAGAAAATAGCGAAAGTTGTTCCTCACGCCTGGTGGTGGATTTCCCAAAGGCAGGGTAAAGCGTAGTCAGGCGTCCCATCAAGGCTCGAAACTCCAGATCACGGAAGAGTGCCTCTACACGGGCTGGATCGAAATGTTCAGTACGGGCCATGTCCATGTCAAGTCTGACATCGAGATCAGTGACGATGGTGGCTAGCTTCTGGCTGAGAAAAGCGTTCTCCCTGTTTGCCTCCAGTTTTTTTCGGGTATTGTCCGAGATTTCATCCAAGTGAGAATAAATACCATCCAGGGTGCCAAAGGTGGTTAATAAGGAAGAGGCGGTTTTTTCACCGACCCCGGTAACCCCCGGGATATTATCCGATTTGTCTCCTACCAGTGCCTTGTAATCCACTACCTGATCGGGCCTTATTCCAAATAACTCAAATACGTCCTTGGTGTAATAATCTTTAGCATCCGCAAGAGTTTTACCCGGAAGATTAACCAGAATGCGTTCGTTTACAAGTTGTAAAAGATCACGATCACCAGTGATAATCCTTACTCCAAACCCTTCCTGTGCCAAACGACGGGATAAGCTGCCGAGGACATCATCCGCTTCATAACCCTCCACTTCCAAACGAGGGATGTTAAAAGCATCCACGATCTGGCGGATTCTTTCCATCTGAGGTCGCAGATCTTCAGGCATTTTGGCACGCGTACCTTTGTAATCTGGAAACAACGCGTCACGAAATGTCTTCCCGGTATCAAAAGTAACAGCCAGATAATCTGGATGATCCTGTTCTAAAATCCGTAACAAGATGGAAGTAAAACCAAACACACCAGCAGTGGGCTCTCCGGAGTGGGTGGTAAATGCAGATGAAGAACCCCTGGTCAGGGCAAAATATGCCCTGTATGCTAAAGCATGTCCATCGAGTAGGTAAACAATAGGGGGCATAAATGTCTATCAGAGTACCAGCGAATTATTCGTACCTTGATTTTCGCGGATTTCGCTGATGTATCGGTCGATCAGGTGTGGTTGAATGGTTTGCTTGCCACCAGAGATAAAAAAGCCAGGTGCCCAAAAGTCATCGGAGGGATTTTCGGATGTCAGAGGAGGAAATTGGGTGAAAATATATTGGGAAGTTTTTTGGCGCATGGTTCGAACCAAGAAAGCTGGCGAGGTTGCGAGAGGAGCTCCAGCTATCATCTGAATATGATTCGGATGGATGGATAGGTGTTCAAGGCGCCACCCATACGCAAGGCATAATTGTCCTGTCCATTTAAATAAAGAGGCAGCCAAGTTGCTATGCAGCAGGTGTTGTGGCATCCGTGGTATTAGTAAACACGAGTAAGTAATATAATTTCCATATGAGCTGGATGTAGAATTTGAAATGTATGCGGATCCGGATTCCAGATGATCAGTCTCTTCCTTCTCTGCTGAGCTTAAACCCAGTGGCACACCTTCAAACTGTTCATCAAGCTCAAAACTATCATGGTAATCACTATTTTTACTCGAGATACTTTGGGATGAACTAATTCCCAACTCTTCTATGTCTGTTTCTGATGAGGTTGAAAAAGTAGATAAGACTTTCCTTATTTCTTTCTTATCAGAATCAGCGATTTGATCAACTGGTACCGGTGGCTCACTCGCCATGTTCATTATCGGTTCTAGTTGGCTTTCAGATGATATAGATGTCGATTGCCTCTGTGGAAGCTCAATATTTGGTTCAGGTTGATGGGGTTGGGTAGATTGTTTTTGGATGGGCGCATCACGCTTAGGATATGATGAACGATACTCTAGTGGATGGCTTTGCTGAGGTTCTAATAATTCACGTTCAATTTGCTTGATTTGACGTCGCACATCGGAAAAATGGGTATTTGGCTCGAAAACCACAACAAGTAACATCTCTCTTGTCAGTGATATTGTATATAGTAGTAGCTTACCGGGTATCAATTTTAATTGAATGAACCGAATCATGTCCCCACTTCCGGTAATATAACCGCGTTTTATTACTTTTTGCATGTTTTTAGAAGATGTGGTGCTAAAACTGTTGATCAGATCCACAATTTCCTGGACTACTGGGTAGGGAAGCATGCTTCTGTAAGAAATGAGATGTTTTTCGCGAATGATGATAATAACCTGGGCGTTCGTGTCAATCGACAAGTCAGACAGTTGCTGGTGTAAATTGGTGAAATCTGCAAATTTTGAATAATGTGAAATATCCTGAAGATGAAGGGTATGTGAAGGTTGCTTATATGATACTCCGATGCTCTGGTCTGATTTTTGTTCGGAAGGCTCAACAATACCGAATTCTGATGAAAAAACTCCGAGAGCAGACTTAAATTGCTCAAAATTGAAGGAGCGAGTAAGCAGGCCATCTGGAGTGATCTCCGGGATTGTTTCATTAGTGAACTTGGGATCAGATAGTACCAGAATCAATTTCATTGTTGGTTGTTTGATTTTTAATTCTTTCACCACTGTAAGAACTGGAAATTCACGATGGAATACATCCAAGATACATATATTTATGGTGGATTTCTGGGCTAATTCCAATGCGACTGCTGGGCTGCTGCTGGTAATGACATGGTATCCCCCAATATCTTCCAATGCTTTTTGGATTTTGTTCGTCATATAAGGTGATGGTGTTATCACCAAGACAATCGATCCATCCATCATCATATCAGTTTATCACGCCCTTACAGTTGCTGCAAGTAATATTGACAACGGTGGTTATACATGATATTGTATTATCAGATGGAAAGGCTGAAACGACTTTTCCGCATTTGTTTAGCTTGCCTATTCACTATAAATACTTTTATTAGTGCAGGCAAGGTTCATGCCGCTGATAATTCAACTGAGGAAGTCGTCCGTCAAGCAACCATTGTAGTAGCTTATACACGTTATGAGTGGTGGTTGCTAAGCTGGAGTGATAATCAAATCATTTGTCAGGTTTTCATTGACCACGAGGGGTGGCCAACCACCGAAGAGATCCGAGACGATTGTGGGGGAAAGATATACACCCAATGGCTGGCTACTCAACCATGTAGTGAATTGACNCAAGGGCAAATATTTCCATCCAACTGTTATGGTCTGTATCTCTTCTATGTTGGTAATGCTCCTGCTGAAAAGGATGTTGTTGTAAATTTACCTCCNGCACAGGTCTATCTTTCTTTAAGTGGATGTGATCCTATTGCTCCACAAAATCTATGTCCCACAATTCCAAAATTGCATTTCACTGGTGATGAGCCTTTGCCGAATGAAACGATCACAGCGATCCATATAAAAATGGATGGAATTGAGACAACCTGTCAGGGTAGTGCATGCGATATTCAACTTAGACCGACTGGCTTGTCTGGAACAACGGTCGAATTTTGGGCTGATTCCAGTTTCGGTGATTCAAGTGAAAAATTCACTGCTCAGGTTCGTGTAATTGATAGTGGGG
>JGI11641J44799_10000237_pt1 | contig 15835 bp, 13 predicted proteins | sample WetSurSiteA1Bulk_FD_44799 | JGI IMG/M metagenome (IMG submission 44799) | reverse complement strand
CTTAACTATGGCAAAATACAAATTCCCTTTTCGCTGCCTGTTTCTGCCATAATTCCGGAATTCAAAGAACCGGAGTACAGCATTGTGCGGGAGGACTTTGTAAAGGATCTGCAAAAATACCTGCCGGAGGATCCTGAAAGGTACACCCGTGTCGCTATAGTGGTATCAGATAAAACACGTTTATGCGGGTACCCCGAATACCTGCCCTGGCTGACAGAGGCACTGCTGCAACGGGGGGCCCTGAAAGAAAGTATAACATTTTATATTGCCTACGGAACCCATCCCCGACAGACCGAGGAGGAAAGCATGAACAGCTATGGCAGGCTTTATAAGGAATATCGTTTCATTCATCACGACTGCAGGGATGATGCAGTATTTGAAATTCCGGTTACAACCATTCGCGGAACACCGGTTACGGTAAGGAAGGATATCATGAGCAGCACGTTGCTGATCACCTTTGGCAGCATATCACATCATTATTTTGCAGCATACGGTGGCGGAAGAAAGCTGCTATTCCCGGGACTGGCATCAAGGAAAGCCATATATCATAACCATGGATTGTTCCTTGACAGGGAAGCACGGTCGCTTGCCACGGGTTGCCAGCCGGGCAACCTCGAAGGCAATCCCCTTGCAGAAGATCTGAAGGAAATTGACACTTATCTTCCTGCTAAAATCTCCATACACGGCATTATGAATGCATCCGGCCAAGTATGCCGGCTGATTGTGGGGAACAGTTATGATGATTTTGTAGCGGCCTGCAGGATACATGACAGCTATTACCGTGACTCCTCGGGTAACTTGTATGATCTGGTAGTAGCCTCCAGCGGGGGTTATCCGAAGGACATAAATTTTATCCAGGCACACAAGAGTGTGCACCATGCCGCGGCCTTTGTAAAAGATGGGGGTAAACTGGTGGTCTTGTCAGAATGCATTGATAAGATAGCGTCGGACTATTTTTTGAAATACCTCGAGGCCGGCAGTTTTGATGCTGCCTTTTCCATGCTTGAAAAGAACTATGAAGGCAATGGTGGTACAGCGCTTTCGATGATGCTCAAGACAAAACGTATCAGCATTCACATGATGACCTCCCTGGATGAATCTGCCTGTAAAACACTGGGAGTAATGAAGGTTGACAGGGAACAGGTACAGGAAATCATCAGCGCGGAAAAGGGGAGCATGGCAGTAATAAGGAATGCCAGCATTCTGGTCAGGTAGGGGCAGGGTCAAATGCAGTAAGCTTTGAACAGTGAACGGTAAACAGTAAATGGCATTTGGTGTAAAAAGTGTACTTTTAAGCGTGATTATTCCTGGTACTAAAATAACAAATACAACATCATGAAAAGGACCCGGTATTTTTCCCTGAGCGCATTTTTGATGCTGCTCTTTGTTTTCACTGCCTGTAAAAATGCTCCCGAAATTCAGGATGTAACGGCTTTGCCGCGCAGTGTCCCTGAAGCCGAAGGTGTATCATCTGCTGGAATACTTACCTTCCTGGATTCTCTGGCGGTAAGCAGGCACGAATTGCACAGCTTCATGCTCCTTCGTCATGGCAAGGTGATTGCCGAAGGCTGGTGGGATCCCTACAAACCTGAATTGAAGCATACGCTCTATTCCACCAGTAAGAGTTTTACCTCCACGGCTGTTGGCCTGGCGGTAAGCGACAGCCTCCTTACCGTAAATGACAAGGTGATCTCATTCTTTCCTGATGACTTGCCGGCCATGGTGAGCCCCTTCCTGGCAGACATGACGGTAAAAGATCTCCTGATGATGTCAGCCGGACAGGATCCCGATCCGACGCATAGCGTTGTGGCCGCTGACAGCAACTGGGTGAAGGCATTTCTGGCCCTGCCCGTAGTGAATGATCCGGGTACTAAGTTCCTTTATAATTCATTGGCCACTTATATGTTATCAGCCATTGTGCAAAAGGTGACCGGTGAGAAGATCGTTGATTACCTGACCCCCAGGCTGTTTGATCCACTGGGCATACAGGGAGCTGACTGGGAGGTAGACCCCCGGGGTATTAACACCGGAGGCTGGGGCCTTAGATTGAAGACCGAAGACATGGCCAAATTCGGACAACTTTACCTGCAGAAAGGAGCCTGGAATGGCAGACAGATCATTCCGGCTGCCTGGGTGGAGGAAGCTACTACTTTCAAGATTGATCAGGCACCTGATGCTCCGCAGTCGCGTAAAGATTCAAGCGACTGGATGCAGGGTTACTGCTACCAGTTTTGGCGGTGCCGGCACAATGCTTTCAGGGGTGACGGAGCATATGGACAGTACATCATTGTAATGCCCGATCAGGATGCCGTATTAGCCATACAGGCTGAAACACCCGACATGCAGGACGAGATAAACCTGGTTTGGAAATATCTCCTGCCGGCCATAAAAGATGAACCTTTGCCCGCCAACAAAGAGATTTCGGATAAGCTGACGGAAAGGCTGTCTTCACTGGCCTTACCCCTGCCTGCGAAAGGAGTAGAATCACCGGTGGCTTCGGAAATTTCGGGAAAGACCTTCGCGATGGGGCCCAATGACCGGCAACTGGAAAGCCTTTACGTGCACTTTATGGAGGATATGTGTCATCTGTCCTTAACGATCAACGGGGTCAGTCATACGCTGACTCTGGGAGCAGGAAAATGGATCATCGGGGAAACAGATAAGCCCGGACCAAATTTGCTGATGACGGCCAGGGCGCATTTTGCAGGCCTGCCTCCGGCCAAAGTCGCCGGTTGTTATACCTGGATAGACGAGCATACCTTGAGAATGGTGCTACGGTATATTGAAAGTCCCCATACGGAAACAATTACCTGCAGGTTTGACGGGAAAAAGGTCTCCGTGGATATCCAGTACAGTCTCTCTTTTGGTGTAAAGCAACCTGAAATAGCAGGCGAAATAAAGGAGGAACAGCAACTGTGAAAACTATACTACTACTCGGTGCTTCCGGAAGAACCGGTTCACAGGTATTGAATTATGCCCTGTCAGAAGGATACCATGTGAGGGCATTGGTGCGTGATCCCGGAAAGATCAGTATTAAATCTGACCAGCTTGAACTTATAACCGGATCACCGGTAATTCTTGAGGATGTGAGAAAAGCCGCTACCGGTTGCGAGGCTGTTCTCAGCACACTGAACAATCCGCGAAAATCGGAGAGTATTTGGGCAAGACCTGTCAACTCGCCTACCCTGATGACAGACTGCATCAAAAATGCTGTATCAGTGATGAAGGAAGCAGGCATCAGCCGAATCATTGTTCAAACAGGTGCCGGTGCCGGGGATTCATTTGCCGGCATGCCCTGGTTCATGAAAGCAATGATCAGGTTTACCGGCCTGAGGTATGTATATGCGGATCATGACGGTCAGGAACAGGTGCTTAAGGAATCGGGACTCGACTGGACAATCGTTCGTCCGGTTGGACTGACCAGCAATGAGGAGATAAAAGAATTGGCAATTGGGAGTAGCGGTAAGCATTCGCCCTTCATAAGCCGGAAAGCTGTCGCTAAATTCATGGTCGACTGCATTGAAAGCAGGGAATACCTGCAAAAAGCGCCGATAATTTCTGAAAGCAGATAGATGAGGTTGTATCAAAAAAAAAGTAGTTCAATGCAAAAACTTAATTTTATGGGTGCCGGGCCGAAAATAGGTGGTATTGGCCTGCCCTGGCTGGCAGGAGCGATTGTTATCAGCGTGTTGTATAAAAAAACCTTCCTGTTTTCCGGCCATTGGTCGAAACTTCTTCTGGTTGCCGGGATCATTATTGCAGCGGCCGGTTTTATCTTCTACCTGTTAACTGCCAGGCTTCTGCTCAATGGACTCCGGAACACAAAACTGATTACATCAGGAACTTATTATTGCTGTCGTAATCCGCTCTATGCTGCATTCATCCTGATGATCGTACCGGGACTTTCCTTAATGCTGAATTCTTGGTTAATTCTTACCGCCAGTGTCATCACCTATGTTGTATTTAAAATCTCCATCCGGTCGGAATACGAGGAAATGGAATCCTTTTTCGGAGAGCAATACAGACTATACGCCAAAGACACCCCTGAACTGATCCCCCTGCCCATGAAGAAAGTAATACAGTCGTTAAAATAGGCTGGCCGGTTATTAATAATATTGCTAATTGTAAGGTACCGTGATAACAGCCATTCCCGAAACCATGTCTGCAGTTTGTCTCAATGATGACGGCAGGCTGATATTGTGTACCAAACCTGTTCCCCATCCCGGGAAAGGTGAAGTGCTGGTAAGAATGACGGCGGCCCCCGTCAATCCGTCTGATCTGGCCCGCATCCGCCAGGTAAAGGAAGCGGGAGGACAGGCTTCGTTTATTCCCGGGATTGAAGGATGCGGAACGGTCGTTGAGCGAGGTCCGGGATTGTTACCACGCCTCTGGCTGGGAAGAAGGGTTGCATGCTCCGCTGTACTGGCTTCCAGTGGCACATGGGCAGAATACCTGGTCACATCGGCTGCAAACTGCATCCCATTGCAGGCCGGCATCAGTGACGACCAGGGAGCCATGATGCTTGTGAATCCTATGACGGCAGTTGCTTTTTTGGATATCGCACGGTCAGGTAGGCACAAGGCTATCATCAATACTGCCTCAGCAAGTGCACTGGGAAGAATGATTGAACGTCTGGCAGCAATTGCAAAGCTTCCATTGATCAATGTGGTACGGAATGAAAAACAGAAAGCCATTCTGATTAATACGGGTTCCGGAAATGTACTCGACAGCTCTGTCGAAAGTTTTACACATGAGTTGCAGGAACTTGCCCGAAGATTGGATGCAACGCTCATACTTGATGCTGTTGGCGGCAATCTGACAAGGCAGCTTCTGCAGGCTGTTCCTTATGGCAGTTCCGTGTTGGTATACGGAAATCTTTCCGGAGAGCAGCCAGAAGTTGATCACCGGTCGCTTGTTGCAGAGAATAAGAAAATAAATGGATTTTATCTGGCAAATTGGTTGAATGAAGGTGGCCTTTTGCGAAAGCTCAGGTGTATCTACAGGGTGAGAAAACTGGTGAAGAACGAACTGCCCATTAAGGTTCAGAGGAGGTTTCCTCTGGATCAGGCCCAGCAGGCAGTGGATACCTACCTGGGAAACATGACAACCGGAAAGGTACTGTTGGTCCCCCCGTCCTCCTAAAAAACATATTTGGAGACTCCGATATTCAGGCGCACCTGGTACATGTCGTAGTCGATGTTGTCAAATTCACTGACAAAGATGCTTTTAAAACCTACCTCTAGGTTGCCCCAAAGGTTGAAACCATGACTGAAACTGTACCGGTATCCCAACAACATGCCCGCATCCCAGACATCCACATAATCATTAAAGTTGAAGATGGCATCGGCAATTCCCGGCAGCTGAGCAGCATCAGTAATGGATTTGTCGTCGGAAAGCACCCCGTCGGTGCCTATGGTTGCAAAGGTCCCACTGAGGATACGTGAATAATAGGCACCAATTAAAAGTGAACTCGTGGGGCTGAGTTTATAGACGGCAGTTACGGGGAATTCAAGGAGGCTTAACCTGACATCGGTAACGGTATGGCCGGTGAAATACAGAATATCCTGATGGTTGTTGTAATAGAAAGATTGGCTGCGTACCTCGGCAGTTGCGGAAAAAGCAAGCACATGGTAACTGACACCGAGGTCCAGGTTCCATCTTCCCGGTGTAAAACGTTCAATGCCCAGTCCAAAACTTGGATTGATCTTGGGTGTGCCTTTGGTATCCTCGGGAATATCCGATAATGGGTAGGGTATGGTTCCTCCAATATCCAATCCCAGCGATGGATAGAACAACCACTTGCTTTCCTGCGCTCTCAGCAGCAACGGGGAGAATAATAATATCAGGAAAAAGGCTTTCTTCATCCTAAGGGTTATTCATATATCAGTTCAATGTCGTCGACGGTAAGCTTACTGCCCACGGCACCGGTGTACCACTCGCCATCCTTGCTGGAAGAAAACAGCACGGTAAGGTGTGTCGGTTTCTGTGATCCTGCGTAAGTAAAGGGTATCGTGATCTCTGTAAGCGTCTCTTTCACTTCGCTCGAAGACAATTCAGCACGTGCTATTTCCACAACATTTTCTCCATTGCGCACCTCAAGAATAGCATAGGCTGTGAACTTGTCCACACCCTCTAAATCCTCGACTGTAAAGCCTCCGAAGATGTTACCGGGATCATTCAGCGTAGCTTTTATGTACCTGCTCCCCGGTTCATAGGTGTACTTGAACTTAAAAGCAACAGGACGCAACGTGAACGGAATGCCCATGATTGTCGCTTCCCGTGGATTTGTTGGATTATTGATCGCGCCGTTCAGGTCGAATTTTCCGGTATATAAGGTACCGGCGGTAAGCGGGATCAGTGAAGTCAATCCGGTGGTGATTTCTGCAACCGTATTTTCTCCTGAAACCGAAGGTATTGTTCCGTAAACATTGTAGGCACTGGTGCCGCTGTTAGCAGTAGCCCAGATGGTTGTATGCGCATCTTTACCTGGTTCCTTGTAGGATCTTCCGTTCAGACCGCTTGTTGTATACCAGTCTTCCAAATCTGAATTGGAGAGTTGGTCACCGCGTACCAAAAGATAATAAGTGTTGGAGCTTCCGTCTTCAGCAGTTACTTTATATTCAACAGGATCCTCCATGCTGTTAACAACAACCGTCTCACCCGAGGCGGGCATTGAGGTGGCGCCGGGAGAAAGACTCAAAACGGGGACAAAACTGATGGGGAATGAATCAGCGGGAATCATTTCAGTGAAAAGAAGGGAAATGATCCTGTTGGATTCATCGATGAAGACCTGATCCAACGTAAGGCTGGGCATGGTTAATCCGGTCACTTCATAGTCGAGCACTGCAGCTTCATCGGATAAAGATTCTTTCTTGCAGGCTAATACCAGCATGACAAAAACAAAGATGCCACCAATTTTTCTCATGAGAAGATATATTTATGTAATTATCAATATGCTATGTTATATAAGCCAGCATAAAATCGTACCAAATCTAGTTGTTTTTATGCAAAACACTGCAATTGTGTCTAAAATATATATCCGTGGATATATTTTTGACTAATGTATAAAACAAGCTTTCATTAACTTTGTTCCTTATTTACCTGCTGTTTGTGATGTCCGATCAGGGAAATCCATTCATAGCGCAGGAAAGTATAATATTTTAATACCTTTTCATGATGAATCTCATCCGGTTTTTAATTGTCCTCTCCGTATTTATTTTCCTCAATGTTTATCTGTATATGCGTGGAAGGCAGGCATTGCCTGACCGACTGACCATCCAGTCCATTTACACATTCGTTTTCCTGGTCTTTTCCCTGGCCGTTTTTCTGGCCATTTTTTTGGGAGACCGATTGCCTTCATGGCTTACGCTGGTGTTTGAGTATGCAGGAGGATATTACATGATCTTGTTTGTATACCTTTTCACCGCTGCATTGTTCGGCGATATACTGCGGCTGTCTGATCATTTTTTTCATATTTTTCCCGCATGGATCAGCAACAATTACGATCAGGCAAAGCTTTGGTACTTTGGCATATCCATGTTTTCCATAGTTATTGTTTCGCTGATTGGATTTATAAGGTTTGCAAATCCCGGGATTGTTTCCCTGGAAGTCCGGCCAGAAAGTGGAAGTAAACATGCCGGAGATCTTACGGTTGTAGCTGCCAGTGATCTCCATCTGGGAAACGTGATTCGCAGGGACCGGCTGGCCAACTGGGTGGAACTCATCAACAGTCAGGATCCGGACATCATTCTCCTGGCCGGTGATATATTTGACCGCAGTTACCGGGCTGTCATAGAACAAAAGATGGACCAGGAGCTTTTAAAGCTGAAAGCGACCTATGGTGTATATGCCATTCCGGGCAATCATGATTATTATGCAGGACTGGATCAGGTACTGGACTTCCTGGAAAAATCAGGGATCAAAGTGTTGCGTGACACAGCCGTCATCATCGATGACCGTTTTGTGATCATCGGTCGTGATGACATGACAAATAAAAACCGGAAATCCCTCGGCATGCTGGTTGATTCATTAAATCATGGATTGCCAAAGATAGTTCTGGATCATCAACCGGGCAGCCTCGATGAATCTGTCAGGTACGGGGTGGACCTGCACATCTCGGGACATACGCATAATGGTCAGATATTTCCGTTTAACCGGATTGTTTCCCGTATTTATGACCTCGGTTATGGCTACAGGAAAACAGGGAATACACATTTCTATGTTTCATCGGGACTTGGTTTGTGGGGGGCTCCTGTCAGGTTAGGTACAAAATCAGAGATAGTTAAGATACAATTAGATTCCTCAGCCAACTGAATGCAAGGTTGATTGTCCTCACCGGAAAGGGCAACTTCTCTTACAGCATTCCCAGAGATCTCCACAGTTGTAGTTCTTCACGATATCGATCATGAATGACTTCGCACACAGTATCGATCCGCATGGTAGGCCGATCAGCCAGGTTATACGCCGGCCATTCCGGTTGTCCTTTGGCGGCCGGTTTCCCGGTGCCGGCAAAAGTGGTCCAGAATTCAGCCATATTCTGTGATGCGGTGAAACGTTCCGGCCTGTTACCCCCAAGTCCTTTGGAGGGCCTTGAGGTGTCTTTGGGCGGGACTTCGTTGTTAAATTTGAAAGTGATATCCATGGCATGAGGTGTGCCCAGTGCATAATCAGTACCCGGAACCGTAACTTCCGATTTGTACCCGAAATTATAGAGAAAAACCGGAGCTGCATGCTGTAATGACTTCTTTTCTGCTATCTCCACCGATCCCAATCCCATCATGGTGACCGATGCAATGGCAATGTAAATATCTGTGGCCGATGCTCCGGGTCTGCTTTTTCGGTATGTTTCAATAATGCGGTCGGTTTCATTGCCATACTGGGGCTTGAGTTTGTCCTGCAAACCGGAAAAATCGAGTTTGAAGGCACTGGTGTCGCCATTGTACATGGCAAAGAAAGTATACTCATCTTCATTCCAGCCAACCATCAGCGGTTTATTCCGCGATATTTCGGGTGCGGAAGGATCAAAAGGATGAATGGGCAGGGCAAGGCCGTCAACCACGGGACCAAATCCGCCGGGCCGGGTACCTCCGATCCCTCTGGTTTTCCCTGAAGCTGTCTGCAATGCCAGTAAGGAGAGCCTTACCTGCACATCGAGCAGGTTGCCTGCCGGAACCGCAAGTAGTTTTCGCCAGTCCTTCGGGGCAATATTCAGTTCCTTCAGAAGCAAGGCAGTGGTTTCTGCGGCAACCTCACGGGAGGTCATGCGTACCCCCGGTCCGCTTTCAATGGAGGCTTTGTTGAAATATGGAGCTGCGGCCGGCATGGCATACAGGCATGATGTTTTTGCCCCTCCGCCGGATTCTCCGAATATCATAACGTTGTTCGGGTCACCACCGAAAACCTGGATATTCATACTTACCCATTCCAGCGCTGAAACAATGTCCAGCATACCCATGTTCGCTGAACCGGCAAAGGTTGAGCCTGCCAGTTCATCAAGATAGAGAAATCCCAGTAAACCCAGGCGGTGATTAGTCTGTACAACAACAACATTGAAATTCCTGGCCAGATTGGCGCCGTCCTGTGCTACACTGCCACCCGAGCCTGTGGAGAAGCCACCACCATGGTTATAGAACATCACAGGGCGTTTCCCATTGTCATTGGCGGGAGTCCAAATATTTAGAAACAGGCAATCTTCAGCTGGCTTTGGCTCATCAATCCCGTACGTTTGATGGGGAACCTGGATGGAAGGACAACCCAACCGTAATGTGTCACGAACACCTGACCACGATTCCAAAGGCGCAGGCCGTTGAAAGCGTCTTTCTCCCGAAACCTTTCCAGCATAAGGTATTCCCAGGAAAATGTTTACACCCTCAGACCGGATCCCCCGGATCCTGCCATGGGTAATCTCAACATCTACAAAACTATCCCGCCTGGTGCAACCGGAATATAACCGGAGCATTGGGAAAGCCGAAAACACCATCGCAGAAACCGACAGTTTGGAAACAAATTTTCTACGGCCAATATTATTCATGGATTCAGTGTTTGCATCAAATTTAATGGTTTTGGAATGAATACTTCATGCAACATGAAAGAATATTGTTTTGGTGGATCATCCGGGCATATTTATGAGTAAGTTTGTTGCACAGAACTGTTAAATTGCAAGAGTTTTTACCTGTTGTTGCAATAAATAATCCTTTTTGCAAATGAATAAGAAAGTTAATAAAGAGATCCTTGATGCCATGCGCAGAAACCCGCATAACTGGAGGGGAGTATTTTATGTCAACCGCAAGGATCCCCGGTTGATCGTTCCTAAAATGAATCCATCCATGGGATGGACACTGAATTTTGGCAGTCCCCTGGCCTATGTGTTTATCATCCTTGTAGTTCTGATCGCCATCGGAACGACATTCCTGTCAAATTAGACTCCGATATGATAACTATCTTATGTTTTATGGCCCTTAATCTGGTTATTGCAGATTTGCCAACGCAAACCCGTAATAATACTGGGTTTTCTTCTACTGAACTGATTCTGAAAACCGCAACCGGGGATATCTCAGGTACCCTAACTTTACCCGATAAGCCAAAGAGGACTCCTCTGGTTATCATTGTAGCGGGCTCCGGTCCTACTGACCGTGATTGTAATTCCACGCTGGGTTATAGAACAAATGCTTACAGGATGTTGGCAGAGGATCTTGCCCTGTGCGCTATCTCAACACTCAGGTTTGACAAGCGTGGAATTGGAAAGAGTATGCATGCCATGAATAAGGAAGTAGATCTGCGTTTTGAAAACTATGTGTATGATGTTGTGGCTTGGGTAAACATGCTGAAGCAGGATAAGCGTTTCTCAAAAATAATATTACTGGGCCACAGCGAAGGTTCCCTGATTGCCATGCTTGCTGCTGAGCAAGTCGGAATTGCCTCATTTATTTCATTGGCAGGAGTGGGACGTCCTGCTGATCAGATCTTGCAGGAACAGTTGAAAAGTCTGCCTGCGCCCTTGCTCGATGAATCAAACGCCATTATGGACAGCCTGAGATCCGGGAAAACTGTTTCAAAGATCAATCCTTCCCTGTTTTCCATTTACCGTCCGAGTGTCCAGCCTTACATGATCTCCTGGATGAAATATGATCCCTCGCTCGAGATACGCAAGCTCAGGATACCCGTGCTGATTATTCAGGGTACAAATGATATCCAGGTACCGGTGGAGGATGCCAGGCTGCTTGCTGCAGCAAAGCCTGATGCAAGGCTTCTCCTTATCGACAACATGAACCATGTTTTGAAAGAGGCAGATGGAGACCGGCAGAAAAACTTAGCCACATACAACATGCCGGATCTGCCTCTTAAAGCAGGGCTGGTTGACCAGATAGCAGAATTCGTAAGAAAGAAAAAGTAAGGACATTTTTTATGGAAATCACCTGATTTTTTCATCATGTAAGAAAAAGGCGTTACACCAAAAACTTACAGGTATGAAAACGTTAAATCATTTGATTAACAAGGCAACAGTATTGATAATTATTGCGCTATTTATGCAGGGAGATTTATACCAGTCGGATGCCCAGGAATCACTTCGGTCGACAATTGTTCCGATCATGAAAATAACCAACCTGGAAAGGAGTGAAATTCCAGTGCATCTTGATGTCCTGAAAATTGATATCAGGGTTGTCGGCCAGGTTGCAAGCACAACGCTCGACATGACCTTTTCAAACAAGAACAACCGGGTTCTGGAAGGCGAGTTTAATTTTCCGCTTGGAGAAGGACAGACCGTGTCGCGATTTGCGCTGGACATCAACGGTGTATTGCGTGAGGGAGTCATAGTTGAAAAAGAACATGGACGGCAAACATTTGAAGCTGTTGTTCGCCGGGGTATTGATCCGGGCCTGCTTGAAATGACCCAGGGCAATAATTTCAGAGCTCGTATATTCCCGCTTCCTGCCAACGGATCAAGAAGAGTGGTCCTTGCATTTGAGCAGGAGCTTACCGACAAAGGAAGCAATGACCTCTACGTGCTTCCCCTTGGGATTACCGATCCTGTGAGCCGATTCTCAGTTCATGCGGAAATCATTCAGAAAGAAGTGCGTATTGACCAGGAAAATAATGAGCTCAGCAACTTGGCTTTGAAAAGGTGGCGTGATTCCTTTGTGGCAGATCTGGAACTTGATAACTACACGCCTGATAAGCAAATTGCGCTGGGTTTTCCGCACCAGGGCGACAGGGCATTGGTCTTGACAGCTCCTATGGCAGGTCATCCAGGCTCCACTTACTTTTATGTGACCGTAAGGCCCGAAGTACACAGAAGATCAAAAGTCCTTCCATCTAAAATTACGTTGCTTTGGGACAACTCCAATTCTGCACGGAGCCGGGATACCAAAAAGGAAATCGACTTGCTTGAGGCATATTTTCAGAAGATAGGGAACCTGCAAATTGATTTGGTCCCTTTTAATATCCGTTTTGGAGAAACGCGGACATTTACAATTGAGAATGGGAACTGGAACGAACTCAGATCAGTTTTGGAAAGCATGGTCTATGACGGAGGCACATCCCTTGGACACCTTGATCTTTCCTCATTCAGAAGCGATGAAATTCTCCTTTTCTCCGATGGGATGTCAAATTTCGGACCTTCAGAACCTGTGTTATCTGCCACACCTGTTTATGCGATCAACACAAGTTTGATCACAGATCACGGGGCACTCACCTACATCGCCCAACGTACCGGAGGTATTTATATTAACCTCAGCAAGCAGACCATCGAGGAATCTTTATCCATGCTTACCTACAGCAATTATCATCTCATTTCAGCCTTTGCTGAAAACGGAGATATGACAGAAATATACCCTTCCATGCCTTGTCAATTCGTCAATTCTTTAAGCCTGGCCGGCATAATGAAGGGAAATGCAGCCACCCTGGTACTGAATTTCGGTTTTGGCTCGACCATTGTATACGCAAAGCGAATTAACCTTACAGCAGACAGTTCAGCGGAGGAATTGCTGCTACGCCGCCTCTGGGCTACGAAAAAACTTGCTGAACTGAGCCTGAACGAAGAAAAAAACCTGGATGCCATTACCAGTCTCGGCAAAGAATACGGCATTGTAACACGGAATACCTCTTGGATTGTGCTGGAGAATATAAGTGACTATCTGCAGCATCACATATTACCACCCGTGGAAATGCGGGATGAGTATTACAAACAATTGTCCGCATCAGAGAAAAAAACTGCAGAGAACGTGAGCAACCATATCGATTATGTAGTTGGCCTGTCCGGTGAACAGAGTAAATGGTGGAATACTAAATTCCCGGTGTTGCCACTGACCGATGATAGTTCTCAAAGCCGTGGGCATAACCAGCCTCAGGAGGGCTTAATACTGGCTGGTGTGGCCGATTCCATGGATTTTGCCAGGACAATGCCCATGATGATGCTTTCGGAAGAGGCGGATATGCAGGAGGCGGTCTCCCTGGATTACCATGCAGGTGATCAGTCATTTGAAAAGACCAAAAGCCTGACAAAGGCAGATATCCAACTCAGCGCCTGGGATCCGCAAACTCCTTACCTGAAAGTCTTGCAGTACAGTGCTACGGGACAGGAATACCCCACCTATCTCAAGCTGAAAGATGAATACGGATCAATGCCGGCGTTCTATATGGATGCATCCGACTTTTTCAGGGAAAAGGGAAAATATGATATTGCTGTTCTGATCCTTTCAAACCTGGCCGAGCTGAAACTTGAAGCCCCACAGTTACTGAGGGTTCTGGGCAAAAAATTGCTCAAACTGGATCAAAAGAACGAAGCTGTTCGCGTTTTTGAAAAGGTCATGAAACTTAAAGGTGAGGAACCTCAGTCATACCGAGATCTGGGACTCGCTTACATGGCAAACGGTAACTTCCAGCAGGCCATCACCACTTTGTACGAGGTAGTGAAAAGGGAATGGGATGTGCGTTTCCCGGGTATTGAACTGATTGTTATGAACGAGATCAACCAGATCCTCGCTGCACATGCGGGTCTTGATCATGAATTCATGGATCCGCGATTGCTGAAAGAGGAACCTGTTGATATCCGGGTTGTCCTTACCTGGGATACGGACAATTGCGATATGGACCTTTGGGTTACAGAACCATCGGGAGAGAAGTGCTTTTATCAACACCAGCTAACAATACGGGGAGGAAAGATATCAAACGATTTTACAGGCGGATATGGTCCGGAAGAATACATGATCAAAACCGCTGCGGCCGGAGAGTATCTTATCCAGGCCAACTATTTTGGAAACAGGTCGCAGACCTTTTTGGCTCCTGTAACCCTGCACCTGGCTTTCTATACCAATTATGGTAAGCCTGGTCAGCAACAACAGGAAGTGACAATCCGGCTCGAAAACCAGAAGGATGTGATAGATGTGGGAAAATTTACATTTGGAGCACCGAATTAAGCAGTAATTGGTGATCCTATCTTTGCAGCAGGAGGAATAGGCTAATGGCAGAATGGAACCCATGGCACGGATGCCGTAAAATAAGTGCCGGCTGTCAGCACTGCTATGTGTATCGAATGGATGCCAAATTTGAAAGGGATGCATCCGTTATTTCAAGGAATGCCAGTTTTAACCTGCCCTTGATGAAAACACGCTACGGCAGGTATAAACTCCAGCCGGGAGAAATAATCTATACCTGTTTTACATCGGATTTTTTTTTGGATGAAGCAGATGACTGGCGTGTTGATGCCTGGCGAATGATCAGGATTCGCAGCGATTTGCATTTCTTCATCATTACCAAGCGAATACACCGGTTTGAGGTAAATCTTCCGATTGACTGGGGAGAGGGCTACGAGCATGTAACCATTTGTTCAACCTGTGAAAACCAGGACAGGGCCAATTTTCGCCTGCCAATTCTGTTAAGCCTTCCCATCAGGCACAAAGCCATTATCTGCGAACCTCTGTTGGAACGGATAAATCTATCACAATGGCTGCGACCCTCGATAGAAAGTGTTGTTGTTGGCGGGGAGTCGGGTAAGAACGCCCGGATCTGTGATTATAACTGGGTGCTGGATATCCGGGAGCAGTGTATTAAAGCCCGGATACCTTTTCATTTTAAACAGACCGGAGCCAGGTTCGTCAAAGACGGGCGCTTATACCGGATTAAGAGACCAGATCAGCATCTGCAGGCAGCGAAAGCAGGGATCAACTGGCTTTATTAAAGCCAGGCAAAATATCTGTTTACTGTTGGTTATGAAATCATTATTTTTGTTTTATGAATCTGGCATATTGTGGTCTGGATTGCGAGAGTTGCCTGATCCATACTGCATCCCTCGAAGAGGATGCAGCAATCCGGCATTCGATGCGGGTAGACATTGCCAATCAGTGCAATAAGCTATATGGAACCAACCTGCAGCCTGTCGATGTCAATAACTGCGATGGATGCAGGGCAGATACCGGAAGGTTATTTTCGGGTTGTATGACCTGTGCAATCAGAAAATGCGCCATGGATAAGAAAATTGCATACTGTGGCTATTGCAGTAATTATGTTTGTGAACTTCTGGAAAAACATTTTATGCTTGATCCGGAAGCCAGATCACGACTAGATGAGATCAGGCAAATGACCAGGAAAAATGAATACTGACCCCAATCCTCAGGCTTTACCAGATGCCTCCATGACTGCTCCCTGTGGCATCAACTGTTGGACCTGCCTTGCATACCTGCGTCCCAGGAACCGTTGTTCCGGTTGCAGGTATGGCGGGAGGAGCAAACCTGATCATCGAAATAATTGCCGCATCCTGAACTGTGAGCACCTCGCAAAAACAGGATCCGGGTTCTGCTATGACTGTGAACAATTTCCCTGCAGGAGGTTGAAGGATCTG
>JGI11641J44799_10000233_pt1 | contig 15954 bp, 14 predicted proteins | sample WetSurSiteA1Bulk_FD_44799 | JGI IMG/M metagenome (IMG submission 44799) | reverse complement strand
GCGGAATCGGAAAGGCCATTGCCGAGGGTTTGGCGAGGCAGGGTGTTCATCTGGCTGTTTCAAGCCGGAGTGAACAGGACGCGCATGAGGTGGCTGCTTCACTTTCTGCTATTGGAATACGAGCCATTGGAACGAGGCTTGATGTTTCCAGGGCAGAAGAGGTCGGGAAAGTATTTGAGGAAGTCCGGAAGGAGTTCAACAGGATAGACATACTAGTGAATAATGCCGGTATCACAAAAGACGGTCTCCTGATGCGCATGAGCGAAGAAGCATGGGATGCTGTAATGGACATTAACCTGAAGGGAGCTTTCCTCTGCACGAAGGAGGCCATCAAGGACATGGCCAGGCAACGGTATGGAAGGATTATCAACATCGCCTCGGTTGCCGGTGTTATGGGGAATCCTGGGCAGGCGAATTACAGTGCATCCAAAGCTGGTATTATCGGTCTTACCAAGACAGTTGCGAGAGAATACGCTGGCAGGGGGGTTACTGTCAATGCTGTTGCCCCCGGATTTATAGAGACCGCCATGACTGATATCCTTCCTGAAAAGATCAAAGAGGAGATGAAAAAACTCATACCCCTGGGCAGATTTGGGTCGGTCGAGGATATCGCACATGCTGTTCTCTTCCTCGCGTCACCTGCATCAGGATACGTAACAGGTCAGGTAATCCACGTGAATGGCGGCATGTATATGTGATAAAGCTATCAACTGCCAGTTTTCAGGTTCCTTCATTTCGTATCAAGTAACTGGCAACTATGAACTTATGAACTATTATGGAGGTGTATGAATGATTGAAGAAAAGGTAAAGGAAATAATATCAAAACAGCTTGGAGTAAGTGCTGCAGAGGTTGTTCCCGATGCGTCATTTGTTGAGGACCTGGGCGCTGATTCACTGGATACGGTTGAACTTGTCATGGCATTTGAAGAGTCCTTCGGAATTGAAATACCCGACGAAGATGCGGAGAAGATAGCGAAGGTTCAGGACGCTATCGACTATATCAACAAAAAGAAAGCTGCATAACAGAACAAGAGTAGCCTGATGGAAAAAAAGAGGGTTGTCGTTACCGGGCTGGGATTAGTTACCCCGCTCGGTATCGGCGTACAAGCAAGCTGGGATGGTCTTGTCGAAGGAAGGTCAGGTATTGTCAAAATCACCCAGTTTGATGCTTCAGGGTTCCCTACCCAGATCGCCGGGGAGGTCAGCGGCTTCAATGCCGAGGACTATATCGAGTTGAAAGAGATAAAAAAGATGGACCGGTTCATTCATTTTGCCGTTGCTGCAGCGGATATGGCAATGAACGACGCCGGATTGAAGATAACGGATAAAAACGCGGAGCGGGCCGGGGTCATTGTGGGTTCTGGAATGGGCGGACTCCGTACAATTGAGCATTATCACACCGTTTTGCTTGAAAAGGGACCCAAAAGGATAACGCCGTTCTTTATCCCGATGCTCATAATAAACCTTGCCTCCGGACAGATATCGATAAGATTCGGGGCAAAAGGTCCAAACTCGGCGCTTACCACAGCCTGTGCCACCGGCAGTCATGCAATTGGCGATGCATACAGGATCATTCAGCGGGGCGATGCCGATATTATGATCGCAGGGGGAACAGAGGCGGTAATCACTCCTCTGGGTATCGGGGGGTTTAATGCTATGAAGGCGCTCTCAACCCGGAATGACACACCTGAAAAGGCAAGCAGACCCTTTGATATGGACAGGGATGGATTTATTATGGGAGAGGGTTCAGGGATAATGATACTTGAAAGCCTGGAGAATGCTTCGGAAAGAGGAGCAAGAATTTTCGCTGAAATCATAGGATATGGTATGACAGCCGATGCCTATCATATAACATCTCCGGCACCGAACGGGGAAGGCGCTGCGCGGTGTATTGCTATTGCTCTAAAGGATGGAGCTGTTCAGCCATCTGAAATGAACTATATTAATGCCCACGGTACGTCAACAAAATTTGGGGACGAACTCGAAACACAGGCCATAAAAACTGTATTCAAAGAAGACGCATATAAAATTCCGGTCAGTTCAACAAAGTCCATGACAGGACATCTCCTTGGCGCTGCAGGTGGAGTCGAAGCTGTGTTCACCGTGCTGAGCATATGCAATAACCTGATCCCACCCACGATCAACCTCGATACCCCTGATCCCGAATGCGATCTTGATTATGTCCCCCATCTGGCAAGAAAAGCCGAAATTCGTTTAGCCTTGACCAATTCGTTTGGATTCGGCGGGACAAACGCCTGTCTCCTTTTTAAGAAGTTTGAAAGTTAACCCCTGGTTTTTCAGTAATGCAAAACGATGACTATAGCGCTTTAGAAAATTCTATCGGATATTTTTTCCGGAACAGGCAGTTGCTCATGGAGGCCCTGACACACAGGTCCTTTTTCCATGAACATCCTGATCAGGCGTATGCGTATAACGAACGGCTCGAATTTCTCGGTGATTCAGTTCTCGGATTTGTAATCGTTGAATACCTCTATCTTCTGGACAGCAAGCTGCCGGAATCGGTAATGGCAAAGACAAAATCCTATATTGTAAAAGAGGCCGTACTCTCCGACCTGGCTTCATCCCTGTCGCTCGGCAAGTATCTCAAGCTCGGCAAAGGAGAGGAGACAACAGGGGGAAGAACAAAAAAGTCCCTGCTCGCTGACGCTACCGAGGCGCTATTTGGGGCAATCTATCTGGATGGAGGATATGAGGAAGCCAAAGGACTGATCCTGGGATTGTTAAGCAAAAACATTGATGCGATGCTCAGTTCCGGTCAATTTCATGATTTTAAAACAGAATTGCAGGAAAAGACCCAGATGCTCTTTGGTACGATTCCGACCTATAAAATCATTAAGCAGGAAGGAGCAGAACACAAAAAGGTCTTCACTATCGAAGTACATATAGCTGGAGAGCTGTACGGAACGGGGAGTGGAAAAAGTAAAAAAGAAGCAGAAACCTCTGCTGCAAAAGAAGCCCTCAGAAAACTTTCTTCCTGATCGTTGTCAGCCCACATATTTGACGATTCAACATTCTTTTGGTAACGTGTAAATAGTCTGTTAATAAATCATAACGTGTAAAATCAGTCACTCCCTACATCGAATGGACAGGGCAGGGGCTGTGTTACCGGGACAAAACAAAGGAGGTGAACCTCATGGCGAAAGACCCTGTGTGTAATATGGATATCGATGAAAAAAAGGCTGCTGCAACGAGTGCTTATAAAGGGAACACCTACTATTTTTGTGCAAAAATCTGTAAAGAGAAATTTGAGAAAGATCCTGAGAAGTACATAAAAAAGGAAGGAAAATAATACCTCATTTGCTGAACCAGGGGGACCCCGGGGTTACTCTGCAGAATGCTTATGGTTGTCTTATACCAAAGCATTTCCAGAAATGGTATAAGTAAAGGAAATACTATGCAAAAAGGAGCTTTTATGGACAACATTTCAATCCAGTGGGGTAGCTATGGGCAGGGTATGGGACCGGACATGATGAACTGGGGATATGGTATGGGCTGGTTCATGGGCATAGTGTATATCATTTTCTTGGTAACGGTTATTCTTGGGGTTATTTATTTTATCAAGTGGTTTGCCGTTTCGTCCAGGCAGGGAAGCCACCAGGCGAAAACAGAAGATTCAGCAATGGAAATTCTCAGGAAACGCTATGCCATGGGTGAAATAAGCAAGGAGGAATTCGAAGCAAAGAAAAGGGATCTTGAAAAATAACGGCAGCCTGCATAAAAACAGGCTGCCTGTGAAATCTCGACTCTTCTTACAAAGATCTTTAGAAAGCAGCTGCAATTTGAATGGTAAGTCTGTTATCCCGCATAACATCATCCGGCTTGTCTGTTTGTGTCCAGTATTCTACAAAACCTTTTATATTCTCGGTAAAATAGTAGCCCACATTCAGAGTCAACTCTTTATATCCGTCATTTCCATCGTTTTTCTCATAGCTGTCAAACCGTACAACGGGAACCAGGAGAGGCCTTGCATCTTTTTTCCACACATAGAATAGCTGTGCATACCATGCGTCATTTTCATCTTCACCTGTTATTTCCCTGTCGTCCTTTGCATGAAGATACGCACCGGTAAGCCGGAAATTTGCATATTCCACTTGCATATCAATTCCATAGCGGCTGAAATCCCGCTCGATTTCATCCTCATCCCACTTGCCGGAGATGCCGAATGCACCGATAGTTGCTTCGGGTATAATATCGAATGCAAGTCTGCCATGAAAATTGCTTGCATTTTCTCCTTCAGCATCATCTGCTGTACCGCTGAAACCAACACTATAAAACAATTGCTCCAACGGCCTTCCATATATTGCAATTGTCTGCCGGGAATCTCCAAGGGTACCCTCATTGTCAGCTCCGCCGAATTCTGTGTTAATAACCGAATACGATCCTCGTGTGAGTCTGCGGTGAGGTGCATAGGTATCATATGGGTCGGCCCAGAGTAATGATGAGTATGAGAGCTGAATATTCAGTGCCTTCAGGGGATGATATCCAAGAACACCCGTATGAATTTCAGGCTCAAAATCTTCCTCATCTTCGGCTTCTATCTCCAGAAATCCCGATACATTCTTGTATAGCAATCCAGCTACCATTAATTCAGCTTCATGCAATGCCGTCACCTTTCTGACATCACTCTTTTGCTCGTCATATGGCTGTGATACGATCATAGCGCTGATTGGTATATGTTTGTCCCATTGCAGAAAATCTGAAATAACCTCTGTCTTTTCGTTTCCCGGGAACTGATACCCATTCTCCTTGAAAGTCCTTCCCATCCGATTTAACTGTGGCCAGGCCAAATGACAGTTGGTGCAGTTGAACTGATACTTTCTCGCGAACGCCGGGATTGCACCTGCATCATCAGGAAGAAAAGCAACAAATAAAAATACCACACCAATGATACATAAGCCGGCTCGTGTATAATTATTTCCCATGATATATACCCTCCTTGTATTGAATCTGTCCATCGAAGATGGGTTTGCTGAACTGTTTATAAGGGAATACCATTGCATTTCAGTTAAAATCTTGGGCAGAGATTATGTAGTGATAGAGCGCCATTGCTTCTTCGTCAGAGATTTGCCCGGAAGAAAATGACGGCATCATACCTTTGGTATTCCGGATATAAGAAAGGAAGGTGTTGAAATCCGTCAATTTCTCAGAACCCTTAAGAGTTTTCGCAGGGTTTATCAAGTTCCCTCCCCTTGGATGACATTGAACACAATTCTCTCTGAATATCTTTGTCCCGTAAGCTGTTTCTTCGGATTTTGCCGGCTTCTGAGATATCCCGGTTCTTATCACTCCCTCACTCAGTAGCCCCATCATGCCATGAACCAGAGCGACGATAATGGCAATAATTGCCATGCGATGATGCCATTTCATTGAGAACCTGCCGTGTTTCCTGCGAAGAGCGACTATGGCGGTAAAGAGGAGAAAAAGAAAGGCCCCAATCCCGGTATACATCAGTACAGGGAACCCGAATATCTGATAATATGCTATGGCATCCAACATGCTTATTTGAGCGATACTCTCTATAACATATCAGGACTGATTCATGGCGGTGAGCTTTTGCCACAAACCATCAGTCGTTTTAAAAACAGTAAAACACCTCTCTTTAAAAATAGAAATAAAAATACGATGCTTTATATACAAGTATAGCTACTTGTGCCGGCATTTCAAGCAACCTTAGAGGACGGGTTGATTATGCTGTGCAAAATTTCCAGATTAAAGAATAGTATGACCTGTAAACAAGGCATTCTGCCCGTGCTCAACGCCAGAATGTCCCCCTGGGATATGTGAGGAATCACATAAAATATAATGAAATCAATATGTTTTCTGTTGGCACCTTTCTTGTTATGAAAAAGGCATTGTCGGTAGGAATTGCGTGATGAATGTGCAGAAAATAAGAAGATTATTGCTTTCAAACACCCAACGACTTAAGACGTTAAGATTATCCTTCGTAAAAAAGCATTTATTTCATCGATATTGTATCTGAAGAAAGGAGGTGAAGAAAACAGAGTCTTGTATGAAAAGAGGTTTGTATTTGGAAAGGCGTTCAAGATGCCTCGCTGCGGATGATAAGTGAACTAAAATCACAGGGGAGGAAAACCAATGAAGAAAATTATTTTCACAATATCAGTTACGTTATTTCTTGCTTCACTCGCTTTTGCCCAGATGGGCGGCGGTATGATGGGTGGACAGAAGGGCGAAGCCGGCAAGGGACAGATGATGCAACAGGGAATGCCTCATCAGAAAGGAATGATGGACCAGAACCAGATGATGGGTGGCATGATGAACATGATGGGTGATATGTCGGGAATGATGGGTGACATGTCAGGGATGATTAAGAATATGACCCCTGAAAGAATGAAAGCCATGTCAGGTGTCATGAAGGACATGTCAAAGCAGATGGCTGGGATGTCGGCGATCATGGGGAAAGGCAAAGCTACGGAGCTGGAAATGAAGAAATTGAACGAGTCCATGCAGAAGATGCATGAGACAATGTCCGGGTGGGGAAAGAAAAAATAAAACAGCGGTCTAAGGCGGCCCTGCCCCGAACCAGGGGCGGGGCCGCTGCAGAATATCCGATAAATTTATTCAGGCAGCTGTGCATCTTTGAATCGAATTTGAGTTATCATGAGAGAAGAAGAAAGCGGTAAGGAGGAAGAGCATGGAAGTTGTTGATCCCGTCTGCAAAATGACCATTGAGGATACAGATGCAGTTGCCACTTCAACATACACAGGAACGAGGTATTATTTCTGCTCCGGGATGTGCAAGGAGGATTTCGATAAAGATCCCGAGACATTTCTTAAGCCTTTTGAAGAAGAGGCGCAGAAAGCAATCACAGGAGAAATGGCAAAGGATCCCATATGCGGAATGGTTATCCCCAAGGACCGATCAATTAAGAGAGTGATTGGAGGTAGAGAATACTATTTCTGCAGTGAAACATGTGTTAAAACATTCGAGGCGCCTGAAGCAGAACTGAAAGATATGAAAAGAAGGGTGACCATCGCCCTTACAGGTGTGCTTGCCCTTGCTGTCTTCAGAGCGGCAATATTCCTCGGCCTTGCTGCGGGAGCGACGGTCCTCACCTGGGTCCCTTTTTCATTCCTTCCATGGTTCAATGCCGGTGTATGGCTTTTTATCATCACAACACCGATTATGATTTTCGGTGGTAAGGGATTTTTCATCGGTGCGTATCAGGCTGTAAAGCAGCGTATGGCCAATATGGACTTCCTCATCGCACTCGGCACTTCAACGGCCTATCTCTACAGCGCTTTTGTAGTATTTTTCCCCGGAGTTTTGCCGGTGGAGGAAAAGAATGTCTATTTTGATGTTTCGGCCATCATCATCGCGTTTGTACTCTTTGGAAAATACATGGAAGAAATAATCAAAAAGCGCAGTTCTGCCGCTATTCGAAAGCTCTTGGATCTCAGGCCGCAGACCGCAAGAGTGATAAGGGACGGCAACGAGGTGGAAATACCTGCTGAATCCGTGATGGTTGATGAGGTGGTGATAGTCAGGCCCGGAGAGAAAATTCCGACGGACGGTATTGTAATGGAAGGGCACTCGTCGGTTGATGAGAAGATGATCACCGGTGAAAGCGTACCAGTTGAGAAACAAGCAGGAGACGAGGTAATAGGCGGCACCATTAATAAAGTCGGTTCCTTTAAGTTCAGGACAAAAAGAGTAGGCGCTGACACAACCCTGAACCAGATTATAAAGATGGTTGAGGAGGCCCAGGCGTCAACAGCGAATATTCAGAGGCTTGCCGATAAGGTGGCGTCTTATTTTGTGCCTGCCGTTGTCGGAGCTGCGTTTTTATCTGCTGCCGGATGGGTACTGTTCGGCAATTATACGTCGGCACTTCTTTCATTTGTTGCAGTCCTTATAATCGCTTGCCCATGCGCACTCGGAATAGCAACGCCTGCTGCGTTAATGGTTGGCGTAGGGAAAGGTGCTGAACTCGGTATTTTGATACGCGGTGGAGAATATCTCGAAAGGGCTGAAAAGCTCAAGGTTGTTGTATTTGACAAAACAGGAACGCTTACCAGAGGAGAACCTGAAGTTGCAGAAATAATAACTTTTGACGGAAGCCCTGGTGACGTCATTCTTTTCGCTTCTATTGCGGAGAAAGGGTCGGAACATCCTCTTGCAGAAGCCATAATAAAAAGGGCGCAGATGATGAATATCACCATACCCGATGCAGAGACTTTTGAGGCAGTGCCGGGACATGGTGTCAGAGTAAGTTTTAACGGAAAAGAAATACTGATAGGTAACAGAAGGTTGATGCAGGATACCGGCATTTCTCTCGGAGATAAAGAAACCGTAATATCGGGACTTGAAGAAAAGGGCAACACCGTTATGATTGTAACAGAAGACAAAAAATTGAAGGGATTAATCGCCGTTGCCGACACGTTAAAGGAGCATGCGGAAGACGTTGTAAAGGGGCTTAAGGCGGAAGGCGTTCAGGTTGTTATGTTGACCGGCGATAACGAAAGGACTGCAAAAGCAATAGGTGAAAAAGTGGGAATAGATAGGATTATTGCGAATGTCCTTCCCGGTGATAAGGCAAAGGTGATAAAGGAACTCCAGGCAGAAGGGAAGGTTGTTGCGATGGTCGGAGACGGTATAAATGATTCTCCTGCGCTTGCACAGTCGGATATAGGCATTGCTATCGGTAGCGGCTCAGATGTTGCAAAAGAGACAGGGGGTATCATTCTTGTAAAAGATGATCTGAGGGATGTGATAAAGAGCATCAGACTTTCGAGGGCTACGATGCGCAAGATAAAACAGAACCTATTCTGGGCATTTTTCTATAACACCGCTGCAATTCCTCTTGCTGCTATCGGTCTACTGAACCCCATAATCGCGGCAGCGGCTATGTCGATCAGCTCACTATCAGTCGTAACAAATTCTGCGTTGTTAAAGAGGGTGAAGATATAGGCCCGTGAACCGTGGACAGCCATAGTGAATAGTTGAGAAAGGGAGGTCCGAATGTCTTACTGCTTCAGCAAAACCTTACAGATTTCTTTTGATGAAGCTGTTCTAAAAATAACCGAAGAACTGAAAAAGGAAGGATTTGGCATCCTTGCCGATATCNCCATAGAAGTACAGGCGAAATTGAAGAAGGTTATTGATANCCTGTAATTTTTTCCTGCCTAGCGGCTCCCCCAATATGATCTGTAATAAAANAAGTTTTTATCCCCTACCCGGGTAGGATGCATTTCCCTTTATTCATACCATAGAGTAGAGGTATAAAGGGTTAACCGGAATGAATACAAAAGCCCAGAGGAGGCGTGAACGGGAGTTTGCTTCCGGTGCTGTCTTATGATTACAATCGGTGAACAACTGAATCGTACCAACAAACGAAAACTGAGAAGATTTCATCATCGGTGCAGAATAACTTTCCCAGTGAACGGGGTTTCCTGCAGGGGGTTGTCGAGCAATTTTTCTTCAGAGGGTCTCTTCATCAGAACGAGCGCTATTGCCCCGTTGGGAACACTGCTTGATATCACCATTCATTACCCGAATGATTTCATCTCTCATATACAAGGAAAAGTGGTCAGGGTGACAGAAGAAGCCTTTCGATCAACGACTGGCAATGGAAAAGGAAATGGGGAAAAAGGAATGGGGATAAGGATACTGAGAAAGGATGCNCTCTATCTTCATTTCATTCATGCTCTGATTGAAAATGAGGAAGAAGATGTATTAGGCCAATTCTTATTCGCTGACACTGAATCGGAATGCCGGACAACGGATCCAGCGCTGCAAAAAAAGTGTCACCTTGTTGATGTCAATGCGCTGGTGATTGCCGATCATTCAGCAGAGGGCAAATTCTCAGGGAAAGCATGGTTTGAGGCCAGAATGAGAAATAATACCGATCATGTATTCAGGGAACCTGTTGTAGTCTTTATGACAACGCATGACTGTACCTGTTTGAAAAATGAAATACCGGACATCGGTGCTCTTATGATGAGTTCCCCACAGAACAACTCCTATTGGAAGCCCGGGGAAATCATTACGTTGACAAGTGAGATTGATTCTTCAGCAGAGGAGAGCATGCATTACGAGTTGGCGTTTTTCGATTATGTTACCAGAATACTGAGAATTCCGATCGAGGAACCAGTAAAGATTGACGATTTTGTTGCAACTCTTTGGTTAGGATCACCTCATCTTGTTGCTGACCCTCCGGAAGTCCGGGGGAATATGTTGTCTAAGCCGCATCAGGAACAACCAATACTCCAATAATATCTTTCCCGTCTCTCANNAATATCCTNCCCCGGATGGGGGGTTGACAATTTTAGCAGATACTATAAACTTATAATTTATATATTTAATATATTTGTATCTTTCTGGCGAATAAATGTATTATTTTTAATGAGTTACCTGATAGAAAACATCGCAGGAAGCAGGAATGTTTATTAAGCCTGTGATAAGAGAAAGAAACCCAAAAAACCTTAATACGGGAAAGGTATTCCATTACGAAAGGGGAACCCCATGATAGTGAGGAGAACCGGCTTGGATCATAAGCAAATGTGCTTTCATGACTATGTGAAAGGAATTTTATCACTCTGCTTTCTTGTAGTGCTGTTTTTTCCAACGACCTTCAGCTACGCTCAGGGCGATGCCCGTGACATAACAGAATTGAGTCTTGAAGAACTTATGAATATAAAGGTCTACGGAGCCTCCAAATATGCACAGAAAGCCACTGAGGCCCCATCTTCGATAACGATCATCACTGCCGATGAAATACGAAAGTACGGGTATCAGACCCTTGCAGAGATCCTTCGAAGTGTAAGAGGATTCTATGTTACCCATGACCGGAATTACGATTATCTCGGGATACGGGGATTTTCCCCGCCGACCGATTTCAATTCGCGTGTTCTTCTCCTTGTTGACGGTGTCCGGACGAACGACAACATTTATAATGGCGCCTTCATCGGCACAGAGTTCATCCTTGATGTCGATCTCATAGACAGGATAGAGATCATTCGCGGTCCCAGTTCTTCGTTGTACGGGAGTAACGCATTTTTCGGAGTTATCAATGTCATTACCAGAAAGGGCGGTGATATGAGGGGTGCAGAGGTTTCAGGGTCGGCAGGATCGTTCGANACCTNTAAAGCACGGCTCAGTTACGGAAATGCTTTCAAAAACGGGCTGGATATGATCATTTCGGGTTCCTACTATACGAGTGACGGCGAAGACCGTTTATATTTCAGGGCATTCGATGATCCTGCCACAAACAACGGGGTTGCGGAAGACCTTGACGGAGACCGGTATTACAGTTTATTTGCAAAGTTTTCTTATCAGGACTTTACTCTTGAGGGAGCTTTCATTGACAGGAAGAAAGAGATTCCGACCGCATCCTATGACACTCTGTTTAATATTCCGGGGACCGAGACTACCGACGGGACGGCTTTTATAGACCTGAAATATGCCCACGTGTTCGGAAACAATCTCGACCTGATGGCACGTGTGAATTATAACCATTACTACTATGATGGGGATTATAAATATGATTACGCAGACCCCGGAGACTCGCCCTTATTAATTACAAACAAGGATTATGCGAGAGGCACATGGCTTGGGACCGAAGTCCAGATAAACAAGACACTGTTCGAGAAACACAGAGTGAACGCCGGTGTCGAATTCAGGAACAATATCCGTCAGCAGCAGAAAAACTATGATGAAGAGGTCTATCTGGATGATAACAGAGATTCAACATTCTGGGCGGTATTCATTCAGGATGAATTCCGTATACTGGAAAACCTGATTTTAAATGCGGGAGTCCGTCATGACCATTATGAAAACTTCGGCGGGACTACAAACCCCCGTATCGCGTTGCTTTACAGACCGTGGGAAATGACTGTCTGCAAGCTTATCTACGGACAGGCTTTTCGCGCTCCGAATGCATATGAGCTCTACTATACGGACGGTGAAAGACAGAAACCGAACCCTGATCTTGATCCCGAGACGATTGAGACCTATGAACTTGTCATAGACCAGTTCATAGGGAAATCCCTGCGGGGGAGCATTTCAGGATTCTTTTACCGGATAGAAGACCATATTGTATTTCAGACCGATCCGGAAGACGGAATGCTTGTATTCAGAAATCTCGATGAAGTTGAAGCTCAGGGGATAGAACTCGAACTCGAAGGAACGTTGGAGAATGGGATAAGGGGTCGAATAAGCTATACATTCCAGGAAAGCGAAAATAAGCAAACAGGAAAAGATCTTCCTAATTCACCACAACATCTTGCCAAGCTGAACTTGATTCTCCCGGTTTTCAGAGAGAATATTTTTCTCGGGATCGAAGAGCAGTATACCAGCGAAAGAAAGACTGTTTCGGCCACTGATATTGACGACTTCTTCCTTACGAATGTGACGTTGCTCAGTAAGAACCTCCTGAAAAATCTGGAGGCCTCGGTGAGCGTTTATAACCTTCTGAACGAGAAGTATGAAGACCCCGGGTCACAGGAGCATCTTCAGGATACCCTGGAACAGAACGGCTGCAGCGTGAGAGCAAAGATTACGTATGTATTTTAGAATGGTAAGGACGATCTATGGAGGGAAAAAGCTCTGTGCGGGAGTTCCCGAACAATCCTGCCATGAAAATAATGGAGAAAAGCTGAAGATGCGCCTATGTAAAAGGTATGGTAAAATGAATGAGCAAAAAATAACTATGTATATCAGGCATATACTACCTCTCAAATTTATGGTTGTTTGGCTATCCGTCGCAATCCTGTTTGTCGTTGGCCAATTATTCTTTTTACCCTGTGCCCAGGCAGGTTCCTATGAGGAATATCAGGTGAAGGCAGCTTTTTTGCACAAGTTCGCAAAATTTGTCGAATGGCCTTCCGGGGCGTTCAGCAGTGATGCAGACCCTTTCATGCTCTGTGTTGCAGGCAAGGACCCTTTCGGTAAAGCCCTTGATACTTTGCATGACAAGACTGTGGGGAACAGAAAAATTGTTGTAAGAAAGTTTCAATCCACGGAGGATGCAGGGAAGTGTCATATCCTCTTCATCGGTTCTTCAGAGAAGTCCGGCCTGCAGCAAATTCTGAAAGCGGTCAGAAACAAACAGATATTGACTGTTGGAGATACTGAAGGCTTTGCTCAGTCAGGGGTTATGATAAATTTCACCCTGCAGGAGGGCAAGGTACAGTTTGAGATCAATCCTCAGGCTGTAAAGCAGGCGGGATTGACTGTCAGTTCACAGCTTCTTAAAGTCTCGAAAATAATCGGAGAGGGGAAATAATGCGGATCTTCCATACGCTGTCTATCAAACACAAAATGATTGCGGTGATCGTGACAACAACCATGGTCACTCTTGTCCTGTCTTCAGTAGGGCTTATTCTCTATGATTTTTTTGTGTACAAAGATACCATGGTAAAAAATCTTTCGAGTCTTGCGGATATCATCGGCATGAACAATACGGCTGCCCTGAGTTTCCAGGACAAAAAATCTGCAGAACTTACCCTCTCCGCCCTGAGCGCCGAACCTCATATCGCCGCTGCGCGAATTGTTACGAACGACGGCAAGCTTTTCGCAGAATACAGGAATCAACTCCATATAGACAGCACACTGCAAAAGAATCCTGCATCCCCGGATGAAAACAGGGAAGGGTATACTCTGTCTTCCTCATATGTTTCTGTATGCCGGAAGATAAATCTCGATAGAGAAACGATAGGGTATGTTACCGTGCTCTCCACCCTGCAGCCCTTATATACCCGTCTTGGATGGCATGCAGGGGTGATTCTCCTTTTCCTCATACTTTCTTCAGGTGTCTCTTATGTCCTTGCATCGCGGTTTCAGGGAGTAATTACTGAACCCATTCTGGCGCTGACGAAGAAAATGAAGACTGTTTCACAGGAGAATGATTACACGATTCGCATAGAAGAGAAGGGTCATGACGAAATTGGTGTCTTAAATGAAGGATTCAATACCATGGCTGTGAATTTGAGAGATATGCTTTTGAAGATAAAGGGATTGTCAGTCAATGTTTCAGCAGTAGCAGGCAGTGTGCTGGAATCGCCCGAAAGTGTCCTTAAGGCAGTTGATCTGCAGAAACAGGCAGTCGAGGAAAATGCACGGAATATCAAAGAAATAAATACTTCAATTTCCACGTTGGCACATAGTTCGGACATCCTCCGTGAATCAGCGGATGGAGCCTCATCCTCGGTTGAAGAGATAGTAGCTTCAGTTACTCATGTCGCTGAGAACGCCATGGTTTTTTTTGAAACTTCCCATACTACGGCGGCAACGATTGAACAAATGGTAACCTCCATTAAGGAGACAGCAAACAGTATCCGGATTCTCTCTGATTCTTCAGATGAGATTACCTCTGCGTTGAAGAGAGTAAATGAGACGGTAAGACAGGCAGGAGAGAATGCCGAAGAGTCGGTTAAACTTGCCGAAAGGGTTTCCCTGGATGCATCTGATAAGGGGTTGACCGCTGTTGGACTTGCCATCCAGGGGATGGATGAAATTAAAGAGAGTGTGCGGGACATTTCAGATACCATCAACCACCTGATGAAAAAATCTTATGAGATAGGAACCATAACTACAGTCATAGACGATGTGGCCCACCAGACCTCCCTGCTTTCCCTCAATGCCGCAATCCTGGCAGCCCAGGCAGGTGAACATGGCAGGACATTTTCTGTTGTAGCGGATGAGATGAGAATGCTGGCTGAACGCTCGGCTGAATCAACCAGAGAGATAGCCAATCTCATAGCTGTCATACAGGAAGAGATACGGTTAAGCTTTGAGAAATCGGACAAAGGAATACGGGCTGCAGACAAGGGGGTTGCCCTGATAAATGAGGTCAATGACGCTCTGCAGGGTATTTTTAAAAGCTCCCGAATTTCAACGGAAATGGCACGGTCTATCCAGAATGCTACAGACAAAGGATCAAATGCGGTTCAGTTGATTACCCATGCAATTGAGAGGATGGCAGGACAGATAACGCACATCTCGACTTCCACAAACGAGCAAAGTCGCGGTACCACCTATCTTCTCGAAGCGGTTGATAAGATCAAAACCGGATCCGAGTTCCTGAAAAAGACGACTGAAGAACAGCTCAAGGGAATGAAGCAACTTTCTGCTCTCTCAGAAGACGTTTCCCGTGAGGCTGGACTGATTGCATCTGCCATCAACAATCAGAAACTGAAGTCCAATGAGATTCTCAATTTTGCCGGAAAAATCCGGAAAACTTCCAATGACCTCAATATATCCGCACAACAGATGGAAGAACGTATTCATTCCTTAAACAGGGATGCAGAAATATTGCTTGCAGAAATTCAGAGGTTCAAGATCTGAGCGGGGTCTTCCACTTCCGAAGCAATGATGTGTATAAGTCAGGATTTGTGTATACAACCCTTGTAGAATTTTTGCTCGACTACTTCATGCACTAAACGCCCTGCGGTTCTATCAGGGATTGCAGACTGCAGCCACAAGCGAACGTTTTCATAAGCTTTGATTCCACAATAACTGCTTACAGTACCCAACATTTTCGCTGAATCTAAAGAGCATGTTTGTTTCCTCAGAAAATTATCACAGGCACGATACCAATGTAGCTATAGTATCTACTTATGCGCACCTAATGGTACATAGAAACAGTGAGCAATCCCAGTCGAAATAAGCAATAAAAAAGGGCGAGATATTAAACCTCGCCCTCCTGTTATTAATCTAAGCCATTTATGGAATAAGAACGACCATTGCTAACACCGAGAGGATTGCACAGCAAAGTAACTTTTTCATTTCATTGTATCCTTCTAAAAATATACGCAAACCGCTATCCTGGGGTCCAGAAAGAACCAGCCTTGCCCATCTTCTTTAACGATGATAACAATTCGCCTGCGTATTCATTGACTCGGGAGAGATAGTCTTGCTGTAAACGATTCTTGCATAGGGGCCCGCTGAAGACCGTCGCCCAGTTGGATAAA
>JGI11641J44799_10000230_pt1 | contig 16169 bp, 14 predicted proteins | sample WetSurSiteA1Bulk_FD_44799 | JGI IMG/M metagenome (IMG submission 44799) | reverse complement strand
CAATGCGATGCTCACGGTAATGCTCACAGGTATTTGCTCGAATGAGCTGCAACAAGTTCAAGCCATCATCCGGAAAGTCATACGAATAGGGTTGGATAAGCTGGTCATCGCTCATTGCTTCAAGCACGGTCATCACCCCACGGTACAGGCTGCGAAACTCGATGACTACCGAGGCCGGTGATCTATCCTTGCTATCAGCAAATACCTGGGCGTTGAAACGGTGGACATCATCCCAGGAAGTCATCACAGCATACTGGGGAGGCTGGCCAGTCATCACCATCCCGAGCCGGTCAAGCAGGTACTTCTCCCAGGCAGACAGATGGCAGAGGACATCCTTGATCGACCATTCACCTTCGACCTCGCGAGTGGTCATCTCCGCTTCGGACAGGGTGGCGCAAATGCGTTCAATATTTACCCATTCCTGCTCAAATTCAGCCAGCATTATTGAACGAGCTGAAGAAATTTGTTGGTTATTCATTAAGTTTCTCCAATCTATCCACCAACCCAGCGAGGACTGAAAAGGCTTTCTCGACTGGTTCAGTTGTAGTCAGGTCAACTCCCGCCATCTGGAGGGCATCCAACGGGTACATCGAGCCACCCAGGTTCAAGAAATCAAGATACTTCTGTGCAGCTTNCGGCTTGCCGGAAAGGATGCCATCCACCAGGGCGTGCGCACCTGCGATGCCGGTGGCGTATTGGTAAACGTAAAAATTCATATACATATGGCCAAATTGTGCCCAGGTGATGCCAATACGCTGGCGGTCGAAGTCCACCTCATCCCCATAGCCTTCCTTGAACAGATCAGCGGTTAGCCCGATGAGGATATCCGCGTTGATGGGCTTCCCATTTTCCGCCCGGTTGTGTAATTCCAATTCAAACCGCGCCAGAGTAGGCATGATGAAGAAATAGCGGTGATAATTCGACATGGCTTCTTCGATCAGGCTGATCTGGAATTCAGGAGAGGTTTGGGTTTTGAGCAGGTGGCGGCGCACCATAGCCTGATTGAAGTTGGAAGCCACCTCCGCCACGAAGAGCGAGTAGCGGCTATAAATGAATGGCTGGTTCAACCGGCTATGGTAGGAGTGCAGCGAGTGACCCAGCTCATGTGCCAGGGTGCTCAGGCTGAACACATCATCTGCATAGCTCATCATGATGAAAGGTCGTGTGCCCATTGAGCCGCTCGAGAAAGCCCCCTCCCGCTTACCCTTGTTACGGGCATAATCCACCCAGCGCTCCTCCATACATCCATGCTGCAGGATATCGACATACTCCTTGCCCAGGGGTGCCATGCCTTCCGTGATCCACCCCACCGCCTGATGGAAAGGGACGACTGGCTTTTTTAAGGTAAGAGGCGCCTTGATATCGTAAACATGGAATGTATCATATCCCAAGAGCTTCTTGCGCAGGCGCCAGTAACGCTGCCAAGTAGGCAGGTTCTGCTTGAACACCTCGACCAGGTTGTGAAATACCTCCACCGGGATGTTATTGGGTGCCAGGGAGGCATGCAACGAGGATTCGTAGCCGTGTGCCCGGGCGTTGAACACATCCTGCCGGATGGTGGCTGTCAGGGTGGCAGCCAGGGTGCTTTTGAACCTGAGATAACCATCGGAATAATTCTCCCAGGCAGTCCGGCGTACTTCCCTGTCGGGGTGGGTGGTCAAGGCGCTGATGCTTGCCTGCCCCACTTCGTGTGGAGTGCCATCTGAAGCAATGGCCGGTTGGAAGGTCAGTTCAGCATTGTTGAGGGCATTATAGATGCTGGTGGCGGCAAAAAATGGGTCATTGACCATCGCCAGCACCTCTTCTACCTCACCAGAGCGAACGTGTGTTTGCCGTTTTTCCAGCTTTTCCACATAATGAGCGAAGAATGCCAGTTTGGGCTCATCCTTCATCCACTGGCGTAGCTTTGGGAAGCCAATCTGCATCAGCTGTGGGTCAAAAAATGCTGTAGCAGCTCCAAATTTAGCCGTCAAGCTGCGTCCCTGTCCATTACGGGCAGCAGCCTCCTGATCAAGCGTATCTACTGCATAAGCATTGCTGGCATACACATTGATCTTACCCATCAACGTGCCAGCCTCTTGAAATAACTGGATGAATTCCAATAATTTTTGCGGGCTTTCGCCCAGTTGACCCTGGTAGGCTGAGAGCGTGGGTAGCATCTCGATCAGCTGATTGCACGCAGCCTCCCAATGTGTTGATGTCGGGAAGATGGAAGCAAGGTCCCAGGTCTGTTCGAGCGGGACTTCACTGCGCGAGGGGAGAGTGGTGGTGTTTGGCAATGTGGACTCCTGGAGTTGATATGATTTAACGCTGGTGAATGTCGGATATTTTAAATGTATCCATTTCCTTGGTTATTATAATCCTGTAAGGGACAGACGAATCCCGGCGTATACAAATATCAATCCGAGAACTTGCACATCGAACGAATATTCGTAGCATTGGGAAAATGATAGAATTGATGAAGTGACAAATGGTTGATATTCCCATCGACTGGCTGCTGGAAGGCGCCTCCTGGGTCGAATATCGGGCACGGCTTGACTTGCTGGGGCAATCCGACACTGACCCACAGGTCATACAAGCGCGCCAGTCCGTGCTGTCACAGCCCCTGGTACAAAACCTTGTCGCTGAGCTCTCTGGCTGGCCAGGTACGGTTATTTCAAGCCACAAAAGCGCTGGTCAGCCCTTCCACAAGCTGACCTTTCTGGCAGACCTGGGACTTAAGTCAGGTGATCACGGAATGGATGCCATCATCAACCGCATCCTTGAACACCAATCAGATGAAGGTCCCTTCCAGCTTTCCTCCAATATCCCGGTCCATTTCGGGGGAACGGGAATGGAAACGTGGGCATGGGCGTTGTGCGATGCCCCTCTCATCGTGTATGCCCTGGCGAAGTTCGGTTTGCAGGATGACCCAAGGGTAAAGGATGCAGCCAAGTACCTTGCAGGACTAGTCCGCGAGAACGGTTGGCCATGCGCTGTCTCAAAAGAGCTGGGGAAATTCCGCGGCCCGGGGCGCAAGGAAGATCCCTGCCCATTCGCCAATCTGGCTATGTTAAAGGCACNNTCNGCCATGGATGAATGGCGTGACAGCCCCGAATGTCATACCGGTGCGGAGACCCTGCTGACCTTGTGGAGCGAGAGCCTCACTCAGCACCCCTATATCTTCTACATGGGCACTGACTTCCGCAAGCTCAAGGTGCCCTTCGTCTGGTACGACCTGATGCATGTGTTGGACGTCCTATCGCGTTTTGAGTGGCTCAGGGAAGATCCCCGCCTGCTCGACATGCTGGGGATAATGAAGAGCAAGGCTGATGAACAGGGTCGTTTCTCCCTCGAATCAATTTGGGCCGCCTGGAAGGAATGGGAGTTTGGACAGAAGAAAGTGCCATCCCGGTGGTTAACCCTGCTGGCCTGGCGTATCCTCGGCAGGGTGAAAAGCATCTCTATTTAATCCGCCTCAAGATTTTCCATCGATCAATTTACCTATAGCATTCATCGGATTATTATATGTAATTGGATATTAATTGTGGTATTATCAGGGAAATGTTTCAATCCCGGGCATAAAATCCCGGTATCAGGTAGGAGGCACGTATGCGTATTAATATAAGCAGTGTCATGGTGGATGACCAGGAGAAGGCACTGAAATTCTATACCGATGTGTTGGGATTTGTTAAAAAGGCGGACGTGCCTGTTGGGGAGTATCGCTGGCTTACTGTTACCTCCCCCGAGGGTGCGGATGGTATCGAACTGGTACTCGAGCCGATGGGCTTCCCTCCCGCCAGGGTTTTTCAAAAAGCATTATATGAAGCAGGAATTCCTTTCACCGTTTTCTTCAGCGCCGATATTCAGAGCGAATATCAACGACTTAAAGGCAAAGGGGTGATCTTCCGCAGCGAGCCTCAAAACTTAGGCGCTATCATATCGGTCTTATTTGAAGACACCTGTGGCAACCTGATCAACCTTGTGCAGCCAATTAGATAACCCAACAAGGGCGATTTTTTATTCTCAACCCCATGAAGTATAGATTACGATATAGGAATTCCAACAATCCATAATTCACTAAAATATATCCAGTCTAAAATGATTTTGAATGCAAGATGCTGGAAATATTGCGCTACCGACGAGTAGGAATAGAGCAGGAAAAATAACATGGATGGAGAGTGTATTTGTAGGCACGTGCATATGCCAGCTTTGCGCTCCGAATTAAATATATGACATTTATTACTTGAATAGACATATTTTTTGTGCTATTGTAAATGAGTTGTGTCAGAGTTCATGCGCTGAGAGAGCATCATCATAGTCGCGTTGTACCGCCCTCAAGAAAGCAATGGAGGGCTTTTATTTTCCGTGATTTGGGGTTTTGGGTGGTTCTACAATTGGTATAAAAAATCTTAGATTGTCACAGTTTCGAAGAATGAGTCGGGGGTGTTATGGTTGAGCATAAAGGAATCCGGCAGGTTTACAAGGCCATCCGCGTCCGATTTATTTCATGTATTTTTCAGAGATCAATTCTCCCGCCCATCAGAAAAATGGAGGATTCCATGAAGCCAAATGACGAATTGGCTGAAATGAATACAATTCAGGCTCCAGATATAAAAAAAGTGCCTATGTGGAAATTTTGAATGCACGTCGGAAAGGAGGCGCAAAAACCTTTCACCTCAAAATGGAATAAATCATCCCATCAAAAACAATGTATGCGGAATAGATAAATTTAACAATAACATAAAAAGGAGAGATAGACATGAACCTCAAAACGTTAATGATCATCAAAGCTGTCATTTGCATAACATTTGGCTGCCTGTTGTTATTGGTCCCGGGTTTCACATATTCTCTCTTCGGTGCTACACTGAACGATGCCGGAGTTTTTGCTGCCCGAGAGTATGGTGCTGCCCTGATTGGTACACTCTGCTTAACCTGGTATGCCAGGAATGCCGCGGAATCACAATCGCGCCGGGCGATCATCCTGGATCTATTTATTTATGATGCCATCGGCGTGGTGATCACTTTGATTGCCCTGTTTTCAGGGTTGTTCAATCCTCTTGGCTGGGGTCTTCTCGTCATTTACCTCTTCTTTGCGGCCGGTTACGGCTATTTCTGGTTCAAAAAGCCTGCTGATCAGCCAAGCCCTGCATAACTGACTGGCAGTGAGTGAATTGAACGTCCCAATCTATGGGTGAGGAGGAAAATCGAGTACCTCAATTCAATCAATCACAAGCGAATGGTCAGCCCGAACACATTTCTTCAGTCCCCTTCATTTGGTCTGCTGAATGGGTGCTCTATTCTGTTAAATAATTGTATTTGATCACGAAAAACTACAATCCTTAGCTATTTTGATCTCCTCCAGTGTGTTAACAGGCATCGGTCCCACCCGCACCATACAGCCGCTCCCCGCCGACCCTAAACGCTAAGCCGGACAGGGCATAGACCCACCAACACAAANTAATTATCCCAATCTCCGAAACATGCAAGACAACGAGATCTGAGGGTAGAATTATCTACGAAAGGATTTATTACAACCCAAAACTAGCTGTGTTTTGAGACAAATATCAACACTGAGGAGGTGCGATGACAGTCCGACGCCATACAGAAGATTACTTTTTCACTCCGCCAGCAGGCGTAAGTAAAATTGTTCGCGAGATATTATCTCGACGCCCTTCATAAATACACACACGTGCGAGTTCGTGAAGGGGACCGTTTTCAAGACGAACTTCAAACCGGATTGGTGGTACTTGGGCATTGAGATGACTATTCTATGGGTGCCACAAAATAACGGCACTTATCTTGCTTCTGAAACGAAGTCACAATGGTTTATCCTGGGAGAGATTGGTGATATCTACAACCGGTACCTGCGCGATTTCATGCAGGATGTAAGGCTAGAATTGCAGAGGATAGCGTTTGATAAGAAAAATGCAAGCGTGTGAGGGATGGCTGGCTGACAGGTGAAAGGTGGGCGCCATGGTGCGGGCTGGTAAGTGGAGAAATTTTTGAATTAACCATATAATCAGATAAGAAATTGTGAGGGGCACAACTTGAGCACTGTCCTGCGAGTCCGCAATGGATGGAGGATAAAAATGATCAAAATCATCGCGGGAGTATTACTCGTTTTGCATAGCATCGTCCACCTGATCTATCTTGGACAAAGTGCCAGGCTGTTCGAGATGCAGGCAGGTCTGACTTGGCCTGATGGCTCGTGGGCTTTCTCAAAGCTGCTTGGAGAAAGTGGCACCCGCACTCTAGCCATCATCTTTTGTATCTTGGCCGCGGCAGGTTTTATGATTGGTGGGGCAGGGGTTTTATTCAGCCAATCCTGGTGGCGTACAGCCGTCATCGTATCAGCTGTGTTATCCGGCGTTCTATACATTCTTTTCTGGAATGGGCGATTGAAGCACCTGGACGGGCAAGGCGCGGTTGGTTTGCTTATTGATGCAGCCATTCTGGCAGCCATCATTGTTTTCCATTGGCCCAAATTCGATTTCTGAACCGGGTCCGTCGTTATCTGCCATATGGTTGCATTTCTGGCGCGGCTTGGTAAAATGCAAATTGTAAAGGAAAAGTGAGATGACTGGAATTACTACCACCCTTGGTTTGAAAAATTCCACCGAATTAGGGTTGATTCTTCCCCACGAACACATCTTCGTAGATCTTCGGCTCTGGAATACCCCAGGTTATGCCCAGGCGGAAGTTGATGACGTTATCCAGCTTATGGGTCCGGAAATAAAAAGGGCTCAACAAGCTGGTGTGACAGCCATTGTAGAATGCAGCACAGTTGGCGTGGGACGCCGGGCTGATATTGAGCGAGCTGTATCTATGGCAACCAATCAACCCCTGGTAATTCCAACGGGTATTTATCGTGAACCCTGGGTTCCTGATTGGGCTCACGCAGCCAGTGAGGCCGAATTGACCGATTGGATGCTGGGTGAATTGCAAGGTGAAATTGAAAAGAGCGGTGTGCAAGCCGGTTGGATTAAGTTGAGCGCCGGTGATGATGGAATAACTGCCTGCGAAACCAAAATCTTACGGGCGGCTGCAACCGCTGGTCGCAAAACGAATGCTGTTATTGGCAGTCATACGATCCGAGGCCGGGTTGTGCGTGACGAACTCGATATTATCGAAACGATGGGTTATGATGTAGAACGATTCATCTGGATCCATACCCAAGCTGAGCCAGATTTCGAATTACATCTAGAGATGGCTCGGCGTGGTGCCTGGCTTGAATACGACGCCATTGGAAATATCGATAACGAAAGTGATGAGTACTATTTACAGCACATTCAACGCCTACTAGACGCTGGTCTGGGAGATAAATTGCTGCTGAGTCATGACCGAGGATGGTATGACCCGGCGCTACCGGGCGGAGGTGTTCCCAAACCGTATACATACCTCTCAGCGCAGTTTCTGCCGAAGCTAAGGGCTATCGGAGTGGATGAGAAAACGATCCACAAACTAACTCACGTCAATCCCTTTCGCGCATTTGCTCGATAATCCTTGAAACAGAAACCTGACATTGGCTTCCTCCCGATGCCACATTGCGGCGCAGGTATAGCCGGACATTGAGCGGTAGGATGACAGAACACTCCGATCATCGATAAAGGAGATTGGAAGTTGAACAAATTGAGTAAAAGGCAAACAAACCGTTTGCTAGGCTATCCGGCTGATGCTCGTCTATTGATTATCAACGCCGATGATTTCGGTATGTGTAATTCGGTGAATGAAGCCATCATCAGCGCGCTGAAGGAAGGCGTGGTCCACTCAACAACTTTGATGGTTCCCNGTCCCTGGGCGTTACATGCCATGCATTTCCTCACCGATCATCTCGAAATTCCCTTTGGGNTTCATCTCACCGTCATCAGTGATCCGATTGATTACCGTTGGGGTCCATTAACCGACGAAGAAAAGGTGCCCTCTCTGGTTGACCGAGCAGGCTATTTCTACAACTTTGAAGCCATGCAGGCATTTTTAGGCCAGCTGAAGATGGATCAACTAGAAGTCGAATTCAGGGCGCAGATTGAAGCTGTTCTGGCTGCCGGGCTCAGACCTACCCACCTAGACTGGCATGCCCTACGTATCGGCGGTAGACCGGATATTTTTCACCTGATGACCCGGCTGGCAAAAGAATATGGGTTAGCGCTCCGCGTTATGGGACGGACCTGGATCAAAAACCTACAAAGCCATGGCTTTCCCACCAGCGATTATGATTTTTTAGACAGTTACCTGATCAATCCAGTCTATAAAACCACCCGGTATGTTCAACTGCTGCGCGAGTTACCCGCCGGATTAAGTGAATGGGCGGTCCATCTGGGGCTCGACAATGCCGAGTTACTGGCCATCGAACCAGCTGGTAATCATGAGCGCCAGATAGACTTTGATTTTTGGACCTCTCAACAGGCAAAGGATATCATCACAGAAGAAGGGATCATACTTTTAGATTATCGGGCATTACAGGTAGTCTGGAACAAAGTATCCTTTTGAGATACAAAACCGCCCAAGCCCGCCTGCAGGCAGGTAACACACATACGTGAGCGACTTTGTAATCACCGTCATCTTACACGTAAACATGGGCGCATGTACGGCTGTACAAACAGGAAAACAGACAAGGAGTAACTTCATGGCAACCACTGACACAGAAAATAATTTGCCCCACTGGGATCTTGATAGCATTTACCCGGGGCTGGANTCCGANCCTTTCGAGCAGGCAGTTGGCGAGTTGGCAGCTCGAATCGATGATTTCGATANATTCCTGATCGATCATGGAGTTGCTCAAGTGTCACCATCAACGGATGCTGCAGCGATGAGTATCATCGAAGGATATCTGGATCAGATGAACCTCATCATGCGCCTCAACAGCACATTACGGCTTTACGTTTGGTGTATTGTGGATACTGACTCATCAAACGAACTTGCGCTTCGCAAACTGTCAGAACTGGATAGCCTCAACACTCGCAGTAAACAACAGATCACGCAATTCCAAAGCTGGCTTGGAAGACAACAGACATTACTTCCGGAGGTTTTATCGAAAAGCGAACTTGCGAAGGCGCATTCACTCTATTTACAAGAAACCGCAGATCAAAGCCGCTACTTGATGAGTGATGCCGAAGAATCGCTCGCAGCAGAGCTGGCTTTGAGTGGCATCATTGCCTGGGCTAAATTACATGGGACGATATGGTCACAACTCGAGGTTCCGTTTGAGCGTGATGGAAAGATCGAGCAGATACCCATGCCAATGATTCAAAATCTGGCGCTCTTTGATTCCGACGCGGATGTGCGTCAACGTGCTGGGGCAGCGGAGGTCGTCGAGTGGGCTACAATGCGCGAGCCTCTGACTGCTGCCCTCAATGGTGTCATGGGTGCTAAGATCACGTTGGCCAAACGTCGCGGAAGACAGGATGTGTTGCACGCCACCCTCGATCAGGCGAGGATTGATCGTTCTATTCTAGATGTCATGCAGAATTCCATTAGAGATGCTTTGCCCTCCTTCCGGGCGTATCTCAAAACCAAGGCGCGCACATTGGGAAAGGATTCCCTTCCATGGTGGGACTTGTATGCTCCGTTAGGGAAAACCGATCATCGCTTCACGTTTCAAGAAACGCAGCAGTTCATTGTAAATCAGTTCGACAAGTTCGATCCTCCCATGGGGGCATTTTCCAGGCATGCTTTTGAAAATCATTGGATTGATGCCGAGCCGCGCTCTGGAAAACAAGGCGGTGGCTATTGCAATGGCGCATATGGAACAGGCATATCCAGAATCTTGTGCAACTTTGATGGCTCACTCCAACAGGTTTTTACCATTGCGCATGAGTTGGGTCATGCCTTTCACGCTCACTGTCAAACCGGCAAGACCTATCAACAATGTCTAGCACCGATGACCTTGGTTGAGTCAGCTTCACTCTTTTGTGAAACACTGGTCACCGATCAAGCACTTGTGAATGTCGCCAGTCCGCAGGAGGAGCTGACCATACTGAACACATTCCTCGGAACTGCCGTTTTGAATATTGTTAGCACCCTGTCCGCATATTTGTTCGAGCAGGAGGTGTTCAAGCGCCGCGAGCACGCAGAACTTTCAGTGGATGAATTGTGTAGCATCTCAAAACAATTCGAGGTTGAAATCTTTGGTGAAGCCCTGAATCCGGAGCACATTCACCCTTATGCATGGGCAGCTATCCCCCATAATTTCATGCCGAATATCTCGTTCTATAACTTCCCTTATGCCTTTGGCTTGTTGTTCAGTCTTGGCTTGTATGACCAATATCAGCAGCGCGGATCGGCGTTTGTGCCTGATTTCGAGTCTCTGCTTGCCAGTACGGGTGAAGTCATGCCATCAGAATTGGCGGCGCGATTTGGAATGAATCTTCGTGAGCCTGTTTTTTGGCAAGCCAGCCTGAGGCTGATCGAGAAACGCATTCAACGCTTTCAGCAGCTATGTAATATGCCAAAGGAACAGTAATGGAGCGAAAAGGACATCCAACACAGGCTCCAGCAGACAACAGCTACGTCACTCACGCAGGCGTGATTTTCCAGAAATGTGCCTTAATGAGTGNGGAGTTTTGGNGGTTCNTCCCCCTATCGCTGAACCACATCGTCAGGTAACGCCTGCNGCAATCCTCCGAATTACCTAAAGAGTTATCGGGATGATTACCCACAGCGACAAGTTGGGTAATTCATAGATCATGGGTAATCATCCGTAAATCAAAACGAAAGGATATAATTTGTTTGCTGGCAGAATGGCGCGATTACTGATATCCACGACCNGATCGTCTTGCTGGACTCTTTATGCGACCTGACTGAGCTTGTTGAAGGGAGGCGAATACAACGCACACCTACATCCCATATAGCGTAGCAGACGTAACCTAACCAAATTAAAGAGCCTCGTGTGCAACNTAAAAAGGATATTTATATCATTCCCGTGAATCATTGGGAGACTACTATGACAGATCAAAGTTTTCCGACTTTCCCCTCAAGTGAATCGGCGATTGCTCCTATGGAAAGAGCATCTTTTTGGCAAAGGCTTTTTGCATTTGTAATCGATACTGTCGTGTTGAGTATCATAGTTGGATGTATAAGTTTAGCTGGGCTACCAAACNGGTCACNGGGTGGTAATGAACAATTCCAAGNTTGGTGGTCTGCTGCTTGGGTAATCATTCAAGGAGTGATTCCAGCGATTTACTATATCTATTCGTACTCGACCAGCGGTCAGACCCTGGGTAAACATATCCTGAAGATTAAAGTGGTCTCTATAGATGGCTCACCGCTAAATTGGGCCAAGGGATTAATAAGAACCATCGGCTATATCACCAGTAGCATTCCATTAAATTTGGGTTTTCTTTGGTCTCTTGGAAATAAAGAACGGCAGGCTTGGCATGATAAGATGGCTGTGACTTATGTAGTACCAGCTAATATCAAGCGGGAACAATTTCAAGGTACCATCGAACCATTGGAGGTCCGTAGGAGGCAAAAGCCCTGGCTTCTCGGCTTAGGAATCCCTACCATTTTAATATTGATAGTAGGTTACTCCACCAGCATCATCTTCATAAATAGAAAGCTAGCTGAAGTCCGGGAGATGGGTCCATGGCCAGGAATTGAAATCCGTCCAGGGGAATTAATAACGGTAGATCTTTCCCATCTGGGATTGGAATTGGGTCAAGTACAAAACGCACGAGATCAAGAGACCTGGGCTAATGGCTCCTACGAAGAAGGAGTACTGGTCACATATGTAGCGGAGGCAAAGGATGTTGTCGCAATATGGGCATTGAGATACAAAGATGATCTATCTGCCAGTAATGATTATCGCAGTGTACAAGCATATGCTGCAGAAGCAGGAGTTTGTGGAAGGAACACGTATGCATATAAGGGTAATACTGGGGTGATACACTGTCAGTTCAGCGATGCATATCAGAAACTATTCTGGAAAGACAATCGGATAGTTAGTATTCTGGCATTGGAGGGGACAGGTCTCTCCCCAGAAATCCTTGTGGATCAGGTGCGTGATGCAATTGCCGCGCACTGGTTACAAATACAATCACCCTAGTTAATCAATACTATTCGGTCCATCCTGCCTTAATGAATCCTCCCCTATGCTCACCAAATCTCCTGATCTCCTCCATGGTGTTATAGTGCACAGGTCCCACCCCCGCCGTGCCGCCGGATTTCTTCAATCACATGTGGAGGTATAATCATTTCGGCTTATAAGTTGTCTACTAACTAAGGGCGATTTATTTGAATATCAGCTTTCTGGATAAATCTACATATCAGCTATAGTTATCGAATTTTTTGATATATTATTTGGTATAGGCTGATCATCATCAAGCGAGCTGGCACGCGATTTGAGTCATTAAAAGACAAAATCCTATGAAAGATACCCCATACTCCATTGAGAAGATCGATCCCTTCCGACAATTGGTTATTGATGGCCTGGAACTCGCAGCAAGAAAGCACCACATTCACGGTCTCGTGGAAGTGAATATCACTGAAGCCCGTGAGAGGATACGGCAGATAAAAGAGAGAACGGGTGAGTCTCTATCCTTCACAGGTTTCATCGTTTANTGCTGCGCCAGGGCGATTGATGAAGACAGGCATCTACACGCTTATCGCAATTGGTGGAATCGGCTGGTTTTGTTTGATGATGTCGACATCTCTCTTCCGGTGGAACGATCCGGGCAAGGTCAGCCAGTTGTTCTCCAAACGGTCATACGGGCAGCTAACCGTAAATCGGTATGGGAGATCCACCGCGAGATCCGTGAGCTCCAAACCAAGACTCTCGTTGAAACATCATGGGGGCGTTGGCTGCGTTGGTACGTTCGGATACCTGGATTCATGCGTAGGCTTTTTTATCGCATAGTCCAAAGGATGCCGACGGTTATAAAGGGGTTCAATGGCACAGTATTGGTCACTTCTGTTGGAATGTTCGGAACCGGTGCAGGTTGGGGAGTCCCTCTCCCGGGCCATACGCTTTCACTGACGGTTGGTGGAATTGAGTCCAAGCCCATGTTTATCAACGGCGAGCTGCAAAACAAGGAACACCTATGCCTGACAGTGACCTTCGATCACGACATCGTCGACGGTGCCCCAGCTGCCCGCTTCATCCAACGCCTGGCAGCGCTTGTTCAGGAAGGGGCCGGGCTTGATGATTGCCCATAGTTTTCCCTTCGCCGTCTAGCAAAACATGCAACGGATAGTTGTGATCACTCTACTTGCCGCGACATTGAAGCCAGGTCATTAACCTACGTTTCCCGCAACTCTCCCCAGCGCCTCGCCAAAGCGCTTAATCTCCTCGAGTGTGTTGTAATGCACCGGACCCACCCGCACCATGCCACCACTCCTCTCCAACCCAAGGCGAGTGGTGACCGCCAAGGGATAATTGTTCCCATCCCACGATGGATAATTGGCTAAAGTAACACATCCATCACTCTACCTCCACGATTGGGAAAGGATGCCCCAACGGTCAATGGAATTCCAAACTTTCAGGCTCGTTCATGCACGACGAATCCGGGGCATGAAGCGGGTCGGCTAGAAATGCCAGCCCCATCTGAAGCGCACATGGGGTAGAACGCATGACGCCATGCGTCTGGTTCGAGAATTCGTAATAGTAATGTTGACTTAAAGTCTCCGCGGCAAGTTGCGCCTCGTGTGGCGGGGTGACAGGATCATAGCTGCCCGATAAAACCAGCGTAGGGATATCGCTACTCACAGCCTGATTTTCAATGGCAGCCGCGGTGGGAACATTCCACAGCGAACATACATCGATCGCATATCGTGCGCTGAAGTGCTCACGTAACACAACGGGAACCGCAGCAGATTCAACAGTCTCCGGCGCGCCAATCTCGAAGGGAATTTCTTCCCCGCAAGTGGTAGACCAAAACAGGCCCGTGCTGAGAGGGGAACCGATCGCACCCCCAACAGGTTCAGAGAGCTTTGGATACGCTTCAACATACGCCGCCTGGATAAAATAGGGAATATCAGCAATGGAGATCATCGAGTAGAGCCCCACAAAGATGGTATCGATGAACAGGTCACCATCGAGATACACCATATAGGGGTTGTCGCGGTACGGACCGTAGACCTCCAGCTGAACGGGGGTAGCCTCAAGCTTCTCAATCACCGCGTAGAATTTTGCTTCGATGTCGCCGTATTCACCCGCACAGTATTCGTCTTCAGCGCAGGCTTGAAAGACCTTCTGCAGTGAACGGAATGCGCTGGCAGCAATTTCGAGATCTAGGTTGGCTTGTGGAGGAAAGACTGAGTCGATAATCACGCTGCGGATGCCTTCGGGGTAGTCTCGCATAACGTTCAAGGCCAGGCGCGTGCCATAAGAGGTGCCATACAGGTTGACTTTTTCATATCCGAGCACCGAACGCAGGTCATCCACATCTGCGGCGTTCTCCACACTGTTGTATGCCGCCAGGTTAATCCCCAGGCTTTGCCAATCTTTCAGGCAAGCATCCAATATGGGGAGTGCCCCGGCATTATATTCAGCCAGGCTCAAGTTCTGTTCATGGGCATCCCAGAGGTATTCATCGTATGGCAGGCAGTACAGGAATGGGTCGCTTAATTCTGTGCCGCGCTGATCGAACAGGATGTAATCGCGCTGTTCCATGATCTCTTTCCCGCCCTTCATCAGGATATACCGAACATTATTCAGCGCAGACGCTCCCGGTCCGCCGGCTAGGTGGATGACCGGATCTGGCATAGAATTTGGATTGGTGCTCTCGAAGATGGCGACGTGCAGGCGGATCGTCCTCCCGCCCAGCTGGCTGCGGTCTTCAGGCACGACCAGATATCCGCAGTGAGGTTTGAATCCCTCGGGGATTTCAAAGGTGCATTCCGCTTCCTCGAAAGTCGGAATAGTCATGGCGGTAGGGGTAACAAGCTTGGCAGCTGTCACAATGGGTTCGGGCGTTGACGAAAAAAAAGTAGGTATCGCAGTTGCCACAGTCCTGCATCCACATAATACCAGGAACGTTAGGCAAAAAAGCTTTTTGATTTGCTGTGTAAACATCAGGGCTTCTCCTCCTGCGAACGAATAGTGAGCACAAACTTTTGAACTTCTCTATGCCCACCCATTGAGACGAGCATGGTTCTGTCTGGTTTGAGAGCAATTCACAACACTATAATTTTTATACAAACAATTGCTGTGAGAGGTTCGATGAACCAACTGTTCCGCAGCTCGAGCATACACAGGGCGATTTTATCCGGTGTATTGCCATTCGTCGTGTGAGCCTGGATCTCATGATCGGAGGGAAAGAAATTTGTGCCCACCAAGAGCAAGAATGCCGACAAGGTAACAGGAACCAACCGCGCTATTTGATTAAATTACGGGAATGCATAAATTGGGCTAGAGACCATCCCACTGGTGATAAGCGATTTCAGCACAGCCAACGTATCATTCACCTGTTTCTTTGATCATGGTAGTACAATTTACTGGAGCCTCAAAATAATCCACTAATCTGGCAATTTAGCCAAAGACTCGATCCACGAAGGACGGATTTAGACTTACCTCAAGGCTGTTAATGCTAGTTGCCTGCAATTTCCCTCATCCTTTCCCCAAACATTCTGATCTCCTCCACGGTGTTGTAATGCACCGGCCCCACCCGCACCATGCCACCACTCCCCTCCAACCCAAGGCGCATGGTGACCTCCAAGGCATAATAATTCCCGTCCCATACGAAAATGTTAGCTTCATCTAGCTGCTCAGCCACCTGGCGGGGAGATTTTCCCTTTAGGGTGAATGCAGCGGTCGGGACGCGCTCCTCCATGCGGCGAGTATCCTTGATGCCATAAACGGTAACACCGGGGGTCTCTGCCAGGATATCCAGCAGCGCCCGGCTCAGCTCGAACTCATACCCGCGGATAGCAGACATGCCCAGCTTGAAATTCAATCGCCGCCCTGAATAATCAGCAGCATAGCGCTCGCTGTGTTCCCCGCCAAAGGTTTTACCCACCCACTCGATGTACTCCAGCGCACCTAAAATACCACACATGCCTTCAAAGTTGCCTGTGCCGGTCTCGAACTTACCTGGGGGGTCCTTGGGAGCGGGGCGGACCTTGTAGGCTGTCAGTTGGTCAAGCAGGTTGTATTTTCCAAACAACACGCCCATATGCGGTCCAAAAAACTTGTAGGATGAACATACCAAAAAGTCACAGCCCAGGCGCTGCACGTCAATCGGTCCATGCGGGGC
>JGI11641J44799_10000229_pt1 | contig 16174 bp, 14 predicted proteins | sample WetSurSiteA1Bulk_FD_44799 | JGI IMG/M metagenome (IMG submission 44799) | reverse complement strand
TCCAGGTTTGAGAGCGGTTCATCCATCAGGAACACCTTTGGGCGATAGGCGAGCATACGAGCTAATGCAATGCGCTGCTGTTGGCCTCCACTCATCTCGCGCGGATAGCGGTCTTCAAAGCCTTCCATCTGCACTTCTTTGAGTGATTCTTTTACCCGCTTTTCCATCTCAGCCTTGGGCATCTTCTGGATTTCAAGGGCAAAAGTAATATTCTTATCCACCTTCATATGCGGCCATAAGGCATAATTCTGGAAAACCAACCCTAAATCGCGCTTACTGGCGGCAAGTGAAATACCCTTGTCGTAGGAAAAAACCAACTTATTACCAATATAGATCTCGCCACCGTCCGGATCTTCTAAACCAGCCACGCAGCGCAGCAGCGTCGTCTTCCCGCACCCGGATGGACCCAAAAGTGTTACGAAGGTTCCTGGTTCGATGACCAGGCTGACATGATCCAGTGCAAGCACTTTACCAAATTTCTTGGTTAAATTATTGATTCTGATGGTTGTTTCCATGAAACCCTCGTTTTACATCCCGAGACCCTTTTTTAGACTGCCGCCTGAGAAGCGACTAATGATGGCGTTCCCTATGATTGTGATGGCTATCAAGAGCAGGACGACAATATTCCCCATTTGATCCCTTCCGGCTTCGATATACCTCATGGTCAGGCTTGCCAGCAACTGGGTGTCGCGGGTGACAAGCAGGATAATTAAGGACAGCTCACGCATGGTAGTGATAAACGTCAACAGGAAACCGGAAATGAAACCGCTCATGGTAAGTGGAAAGATGACACGCCTGAAACGCTGCCAGACACTGGCGCCTGACACTTGGGCAGCCTCCTCCAGCTCGTGCCCCACCTGCATCATGGCCGAGACCCCTGACCGCGAAGAGTAGGGGATGTGTTTAGCCACCGAGACAATGACCAACAAGGCAAACGTTCCATATAAGGAAGGTAACGGTCCTATCTTCTTGGCGAACATGGCAATATAAACCGCGCCGAAAGCGATACCCGGGATGACATACGGAATATATGCAAGCTGGTCGACCAGCTTTGCAAGCCGGGTACCACGGCCTTTAACGATGGAATATCCAAGCAAGACACCAAGCAGGGCGGTGAAAAACGATGTATACAAGGCAAGCCGGATGGAATTCCAGGCGGTATCGTAGATTCTCGGGTTAAGCAGGACTCCCGGTTCGCCGTCGTTGTACAACGGGTTAGGTTGTCCAATCCAGTTCTGCAAAGTCAGATTACTTAAGCTGTAATCACCCGTCCGCAGCAGGAATGTATCAAAGATCAACAATCCCAACGGTACTACAAGAACCATCAGCTGAAAGGTGATCACGATCACAAAGAGAGCCTTCTTCATATTCCTTAATTTACTTGGATTGGAGACAAACCCTCGCCCCCCGATTGTCTCATAACTCCTGCGCGTACCGGTCAATCTCTGGTTGAGTGAAATGGTTACCATGGAGAACATGATCAGGACGATCGCCAGCACAAAGGCATCGGCCTTGTCTCCAGCTGCCAAACTGCCTCGGATCATCGTAGCAACCACATAATACCGAACCGGTGAGCCCAGGATATTCGGACCACCAAACGTGCCCATCACCTTGGAAAAAGTCATAATGAAACCGGACAGTAAAGCCGGTAGAACCAGCGGCAGGGTGATCTTCCGCAAGATACGCCANCGGTCGGCGCCCATCAGTTCTCCTGCTTCTTCAAGGTTGGAATCGATCGACATCAGCGCGGCCGAAACAAATAGAAAGAAGAAGGTGTAATAGTGCAGCGCACAACAAATGATAATCGGTACCGGTCCATACGACAACCAGTCGGGTGGACTCACTCCAAAAATGGATTCGATCATTCCCGGGGCTCCACCGACGGTCCTGTTCTTGAACAGCACCAGCCAGGCTTGAGCCAATGTCCAGGAAGGCATAATGTAGGGCAATACCGCCAGTGAAGTGACAAGCTTTCTACCAGGCATATCGGTACGCACCACCAACCAGGCCAGTGAACCGCCGATCAATAGTGCAAAGACAACCGTGCCCATGGCGATGGTCATCGAATGTATCAGGGGGTTGTAGGTATATATTCTGCCAAATATGCCCGTCGACATCCTGATCCAGTGAAAAAGCGTGACTTCACCCTGAACGGCACCAGGGATGCGGCTGGCATCAACAGGCTGCCAGGTAAACGTGGTCTCAACCAGTTGATAGAGAGGGTTGACGACCATTACGGCCATCAGCAAGAGCATGATCAAAGCTAAGACGACATGTGGTTTGGTCAGCCAGTGAAAGAATCTACGGGAACTAGCCTGAAGCTTAAGTAAGAAGGGTTGTGAGGAGGTCGCAGGGATTTGCATGAATATGCTCCAAGTAATCCATTCTACCTAGTTAATTGTTTCATTGGTTTTCTTCAGTCGTGCGCGCATTTGATCCAGCTTATCCAGGTTTGTCATTACATACCCCTGGTCTTCCTGAGCAACTGCCAATAGAAGTGTATTAATGATTGTCATCGGTACAACTAAGGAATGAAATTCAGAAACAGGGCCACGCTTCGCAGACAACACCACGTCTCCCTTATCGCCAATAATCGAACCAAGCGTGTCGGTCAACATAATCACCGGGCATTTGATTTCATTTGCGTAATCCAGGATCAGCTGAAGAGCTCCGGATATGTCAAAGAAGCAAATTACGAATAAGAGGTCTTGATCATTCATTAATACCAACGGTTCCAACATTTCTCTACCCGCAGTTGTTAGCGGTATAACTTGCCAACCAAATCGACCTAACCGAATTTCCATCAGATTTACTAAAGAGACGGATGGTCCGACGCCAAAAACAAAAATGCGCTTGCGAGAACGGATCATCTCAACAGCTCGATTCAGTGATTGTCGATCAATTGTCTCAAGAGATTGGGTGAGGTAATCGATTTCAGATACGACCAGTCGGTCAAAGATATCCCCCGCTTCACGTAAATCATCCAATCGGCTGCGTAGACGAGCGGAATGGGTAACTCGGCGACGAAATGCATCCTGCAACACTGTACGCATGGCCGGGTAGCTGCTGAAACCCAGGGTACGAGCAAACCTCACCAGGGTTGCTTCACTTAAACCAAGCCGGTCTGCGATCTCGCCAGCAGAAAGAAAGGCAGATTCTTCTTGGTTCTTGCGCAAGTAATTTGCGATACGCTTCTCACTCTTCGTGAGGTGTTTATAGTTATCGCTGATGATCTGGCTGAAGTCGATAGTAGTCTGATTTTCAGTTTGCATAACTCATCTCACTTGACAACTGGCAGACACGATCATGCATTTTAATGTTTTATGAAAGTTATGTTACATTTGAACATGATACAGCATTTTTGTAAAAAATGCAAGTATTCTTTCATAATCAACAGGTAATCCGCACTTCTGTAGCCAGGGACTCAACCAGTTCACGCGAACCAACAGCTGTTCCATCCAGGCTTGCTGCAGCAGAACCACAGGCGATCCCCCACCGTAACACATCGCTTCCACAAAGTTCTTTATGGAGCGCCCAAACCAACCCTGCCAGCATGGCATCCCCGGCGCCAATCGGATTTCGTTCCACGATCGCAGGTGGTTCAGCCCACCATGTGCCAGATCCATCGGAATAAACCGCACCAGCTTTTCCCATAGATATGACCACTCGGTGAGCACCGATTTTATGAATTTTTACAGCGCCTTCAAGGGCGTCCTGGATGGAATTGATTTGATCACCAATTAACCCATATGCCTCGGTGGCATTCGGCTTAACCAAAAATGCATGCGCATTGCACCCTTGTCTTAAATACTCACCTTCCATGTCAAGAATTACAAATGCGCCTGCATCCTGTATGCGATGGATGATCTCCTTGACAAAAGACGGTTGGATGCCTGGAGGCGCGCTGCCGGCTAAAATCCACCAATCCCCTTCTCTTGCCAGTGTGTCAATTTTATCCAGCATAGACCTGCCATCAGCATCGGACACACTGGGACCTGACTCGTTCACTTTTATATAATGTGTATGCGCAATATTCACGACACTCAGATTAACCCGTGTCTCGCCTTATACTCTGACAAAATCTGTGTGTATACCCATTTGAGACAACCCATGAATCATTTGATCCCCTACGGTACCACCAATAAACGCAAGTGCAATATTTTCAACACCCAGGGCAAGTAGGGCACGAGAGACATTAAAACCCTTGCCGCCGTAATCAGTCCGGACATCAGCAGCCCTTAAGACACAGTCCAGGCCAATTTCTGGCACGGTCATTTCGCGATCGAGCGCAGGGTTGAGTGTGATGGTGTAAATCATTGTCTGATTTTAAATCGCAAATGGCGATTTTTCTCTTCTCTTAAAACTCACCAGGGTATTTACTTGGAGTTCCTTGAGAGTTTGAATCATTTCATTGATCCCAAAACCCAACTCTCCTACCCGATGAGCATCTGACCCAACAGTTATGATCGGATCTGCCCCNATAGAATTAACTTTNGAGAGGTATANCTCGAGGAATTCNCTGGAGGGATATGTTTCTTTCACCGCAAGTTTTAAACCTTTTGAATTCACCTCAATCCCAACGCCACAACTNATCAACGCAGCGATGAATGCATCTACTGAGGNTTTATAACTTTCAAATGGAAGCGGTGGAGTTAAGTGATAGGTATATTTTTTAATNAAATCCGGATGGGCGATGATATCAAAAAGGTGTGACTCAGCTGCTTGAGTAGCAAGTTCAAAATACTCATGGAAAATTGGGACAATATCACGGTCCTTAAAGAAATCAANTGCTTTAGTTTTATTCGAAAAAAAACCTCCTCCGATGTCATGAACAGAACCTAGAATAATATCAAAGGGTTGACCAATCAATCTTTCATAAAACTGGATTTTAGCTCCAATATCAGCTTCTTGGTTGGGGTAATAATCCATTTCAATNCCCAGACGGATTTGCAGTTGTGGGTAGCGCGCCTTACAGACCTGGATACTTTCCCAGTGTTTTAGAAAGGACTCTGGAGTTATTAAGTAGTCAGGCTGATTCAACATTACGTGATTCGTAAATGCGATTTCCTGGATGCCAATGTCCAGAGCTCGTGTGCATGCTTCGACTTCACTCATATTTCCATCGATGGTCACAGCTGTGTGGAGGTGGTAATCCATTCGTCTTGGTGATTCCATTTCTCGATCCATATATTCAACTCCCTATTCTTCCAGGACCTTTTTTATTTCGGGTGTTGTCCACAGAGCTGCACCGGTAGTATCTACTACTAAATCACAGGTCTCCATTTGTGGAATATAGGCGATTTGGGCCATAATAAACTGGTCTTTAAAGAATCGGTTCCGAAAATAGGTGGGCTCATACTTCTTCCGATAATCAATATCGCGTTTCCATTTACGTTTAAACCTGATGGGGTCATCGGTAAGATAGACAACTTTTATCCCAATCAGGGGCAGCAGTTCTTTTAGTAAAAACGGGAAATTTCCTTCAATAAAAATGATGTCTGCCGGCTCAATCTCGATCGGAATCCCATCCGGTTTTAGGTTCCCATTCAAATCATGACTGGATGTGGCATACACAAAATCATATCTTGGGATGGTGATCCTTTGACCCTGGCATATCTGGATGAGGCTTGTTTTTAATAACTCAAAATGGAGAGCCTCCTTCCCCTGGGTATGAATGCCTTTTTCCTCCCGATAATCCCGATCGGTTAAGAAATTATCCATTTCGATAGAGGTGGTTTTTTGACCAGCTTCAGAGAAGGCAAAACGTAATCGTTCCACGATTTCTGTTTTTCCCGCGGCAGTAGGACCCGCAATGGCAAGTAAGGTTGGGATTCCACGCTTTAGGATAAGTTTTTTTACGACCTCTATAAAGAGCTCATCAACCTGATGATTGGCTTTCTTGAAATCACGGTAACCAACATCCTGGAAACGTTCGAATGCCTTCTGTTTTTTATCAAATTGGCGATATGGCTGATGACCCAGATGAGCCAGTACTTTATCGGTGAAATATATTGTGCGGTGCAAAAAGAAAAATCCCCGCACATCAAAGTAGAAGTGCNTGTTTACCCATTCAAGTGGATAAACATCGCTGACTATTCCAACAAAAAGCATATTTGTCAGACGAACAATTTCTTCATCTAAAACGATACCGCCATTAATNCGTGGTTTTATCTGGATGGCATCATAAAATGAGCGGGTGTTAACGCGTTTTTCTATATCGTTGGTTGAATCCAAGTGCACTGATAACCAGCCATCTCGAGGAATCAGGTTNTTCATGGCATATCGGAATTCATAGAGCTCCATGTCTTTAACGGTGGGGGTGAGCTTTTTCATTTTTCCATATAAGACCTTCGTAAATAAGTCGTAATTATCCAGCTCAATCTTAGCATTCGGCATTTTGACAAAACCTCCGGTAATCAAAAGATTTATCAGGCCAATTCCCGCACTTGAGGGAACCGTAAGAATACAAAAATTCCATATAGAAGGGAGAGAGCTGCGCCAATACCAACGGATAAAGGTGCACCTATCCAATCCGCAACGAAGCCCGCCTGTAGTCCACCTAACTGATGCATTCCCTGTGACACCAGGGAGTACTGGCTCATCACTCGACCACGCAGTTCATCGGGAGAGGTGATTTGTACCAAGGTATTTGCCAGTGCATTTTGAAATACCTGCCACATACCCACCAATAACAGCAGGAACAACGAGACAATAAATATTTTTGAATTTACGAATGCCAGTAGCAACACAGGAAGTCCTAAATTTCCTAATGTTAACAATCGTCCCCTACGGGCACGTTCTGGTAGGGAGGCAACCAGGATCGCCCCGGTAACCGCCCCGATCCCTATGGCTGAAAACATTAACCCGAGTGGCAAAGCTTCGGGTTCAAGGCATGTGAGGATAGGGGATTCGCCGTAACACAAGAAAGATACGACGGGTTGGGCACTTCCATGTAACATATCATCGGCAAATACAGGCAACAATGTCTGGTAAGGCCTGGAGAGAAAAGAAGTAACTGCCACCAGGCTCATTAAAACTAGAAGCACTTGTTGTCCAAGCACATAACGTACACCCTCCAGCATGTGGGCGATTATGGGAGGGTTTTGCGATTTTGGTCGTGTTGTTTTGGGCAGATCGCGCATTAATAGCAAGCAAGCAATCACCGCTACAAAGCTCAAGCTATTCAAGAAGAATGCAGTAGCCTCCCCTCTCGTTGCGACCACCAACCCAGCAATGGCAGGACCGATCGTACGAGCCCCATTGTGGATGGCTGAGTTCAAACCAATCGCACTGGTCAAGTCTTCTTTGCCTTCAATCATCTCAACCACAAAAGATTGCCGCGGAGGCATGTCCACTGCTTTGAGCATCCCGAGCAGGAAGGCCATCAGATACACATGCCAAACACGTACAGCACCTGTCCAGGTTAGTGCAGCCAAGATCAGCGCCTGTACTAACATGAGTGTTTGTGTGATNAGTATTATCNTACGCTTGGAGTAACGATCGGCTAGGGAACCACCCCAGAAAGAAAATGGCAACAGAGGAAGAAAAGTCATTAAGTTAACGATACCCAGTGAGATGGCTGAACCTGTTAAACTATATACTAGCACCTGTTGCGCCATGGACTGCATCCATGTTCCGATAAGAGATACACCCTGCCCGAAAAACCACAATTTGTAATTCCTGTGCCTGAGTGCCCGGAATGTCGTTTTAAACCGGGGACCAGGTGAAAACAATGGAAGCCGTAATCTATGCACCATATTTTGCGAGACGCTGGGCGTTGGCGAGAGCTATAGGCATGATGTGCGTTGCAGGGATAATTCCAAGGCTGCCTCGTGCACAGGCGCGTTCACCGAATTCGGGTAATCCATCAGCTCTAACAAATGCCGAATACAATAATGTTGGGACGGGATGCCATGAATGCGACTTAAGCACGGATGGAGAAGAATGATCCCCACCAACAACGACCACATCCGGATTAAGAGCTAGTATGCGAGGAATAAAGGCATCAACTTCTTCTATCGCTTTCACCTTGCCGTCAAAGTTTCCCAGCTCTCCGAAGGTGTCGGTCTTCTTCACGTGCAGGTAAAAGAAATCGAAATTTTCCCAATTCTTCTCCAAGGCTGAAAACTCGTCATTCAGAGTGTTACCAGCGATATCAACAACCTGCATCCCGACAAGTTTCGCCACACCGCGGTACATTCCATTAATTGCAATGGCAGCTGCTTTTAACCCATACTTCTCTTGAAAAGTTGGCAGGATGGGTAGCTTGGCAAATCCACGCAACAAGATCATGTTGGCTGGATATTTATTTGCCAATAGCTTTTGTGCGGAGCTGATAAATTGGTTCACATATCGGGCGGCTTTTTCAGAAGTAGAATCAAGGGCAATGACGGGAAGGGGAGGCACACCAATCCTTTGGGGATCGGTTTCTGACAGCGCATCGTTCAACCCAGGGGCGCGCATGATGAAGGCAAAACGATGCTCTTTGACAGGCTTGATGAAAACCTCTACCTCTTCAACTTTGATTGTTTCCAGCAGGCAGGCTAATTCCTGATTAATTTCTGTTGCAATACGTCCAGCACGCCGATCGGTAATTCTTCCTTCTGTATCCAAACTACAAAAATTTCCTCGGGCAGCCAGGTCATCTGGACCTAATTCAAAATCCACCCCGAGAGCTTCCATGGCTCCTCGCCCGATTTCATACACCAGAGGGTCATATCCAAAAATTGACAGATGACCAGGTCCGCTACCTGGTGTGATGCCTGGTCCAACAGGAACGGTCAATCCCAATGAGGCGCGTTCTGCAAGAGCATCCAGGTTGGGGGTACGGGCAGTTTCCAACTCCGTCCTTCCACCAGGCAGGCGAGGTAGCCCACCAAGACCGTCCATGATGAGCATGACGATTTTGGTCTGGTTGGATATGAGCAGGTTCTGCATCAGGTTGGAATTCATCCTACTACCTCATCTCCTCAGGATAATATCCTGAGCACTTTTCATATGGTGCTAAAATTTCCAATCGGTATTCGTCTTCTCGGGTGAATTAACTTATGTTTGGTATCTACCAACCGACAGGGTATTTCTTCCCGATGCCAGAAACCAAAGCATCATAGGCGCGNTGGGTCTTCTGGTAATTTCCATCCCGATCAAGGGCAATGCCCCTACCAATTCCGGTGACAATTTTTCCGATACCGATTTCTTTGATTTTCTCTTCAAATTTCATAAGCATGGTTGGAGCACTTCCGGGTTCCGTGCTGCGGCCATCGAAGATTACATGAATGTAAACATCATCAATGTGATGAGTTTTTGCCATTCGTAATAATGCCAGTGGATAGTCTATCGATCCGTGTGAGCTTTTTTCACTTAAAAGACCAATCAGGTGAAGTCTGGAATGACGACTTTTTACATCCCCTATCGTATTAAGGAAAATCTCGTTGGAATAAAATGATCCATCCTGCATCGCAGAATCAAGCCTGACATCATCCTGTGAAATCAACCTGCCNGCTCCCATGTTCATATGACCAGCTTCGGAATTGCCATTTTTCCCAACCTGCAAGCCGACTGCTTCTCCGGCGGCAGCTAATTGCGTGTGCGGGTATTTCTTGACCAGGTTATCCCAAAAAGGTGTGCGGGCCAGGTAAATTGGATTTGTTTGATCCTCTCTGCCGATACCCCAGCCATCGAGTATCACCAGCAAGACCTTTCTCGCCTGGAGCTTATTTTCTCCACCAATAAGACTACTACCCGTCATCTCAGCTGGTTGAGGGATTTCAAGGATGGATAAAATCGTGGGGGCAATGTCTGAAAGGTTCCCCGAAGAAAGCTCGATGGTTTCTTCCGAATCTGCAGAAATCAACACAAATGGGACTGGGTTGGAAGTGTGAGAAACATTTGGAGTTCCATCAGGGTTGTACATCTCCTCCAAATTTCCATGGTCAGCGGTAACCAGGACTACATAATCTTCTATAACGGCTGCATTTACTAGCTGACCCAGGTATTCATCAATAAATTCAGCACATTTAATCTTGGCTTCTGGGTTTTGGGTATGGCCAATCACATCTCCGTTGGCGAAATTGGTGACGATAAAATCAAAGCCTTGCTTAATGCCATGTTCCAGTTCATTAACTACCTGCTCTAAGTGGAGCTCAGGGATCTGCTCAAACGGGATCCCTTTGGGGGAGGCGATGCGGATGTCTGTTTCACCAGCGAAGGCTTGATGATTGCCCCCATTAAAGAAAAATGTGATGTGGGCGAACTTTTCNGACTCAGAGACATGCAGCTGCCGTAAATTTACCTGGCTGATGACTTCTGCAAGCGTATGGTTTATTTTTGTGGGAGCAAATGCGACTGGTAGATCTTTGAATTTCTCGTGATACAAAGTGAGGATAATGAATGGCAGATGCTNAAAGTTGACTCTCGGGAAATTTCCCACTTCTCGGTCGACAAAGGCTTCGGTTAATTGGATTTCTCTTTCNCCCCGACGCANGCAAAATATCACTGCATCGCCATCCTCGATTCGTCCGATCGGTTTACCTCGCATATCTACCAGGATGATTGGCTCGAGTGAGTAATCTGTTTGACCCTCTGCATAACAATCGCGAACTGCATTTGCAAGCTCAACACCACCACAAGATGAATATTCAGCGCACATCATCGCCTCCTATTACCCAATCATCAAGCTAAATGGCAGTAAAAATATCCAGTAATTGTTTGAATTCATAGATGATTATGTCAGGCTTATTTTCACCACAGGGAGGCTCTTTTTCGACCTCATCCGGGTCCATTAATAGGATGGTCATCCCAAATCCCGCATTTCTAGTTCCAACCACATCTCTGGAGGGGTTATCACCTACATAGACGCATTTTTCGGGAGCTACTCCTATTCTACGTGCTGCTTCCCAATACACTTCAGGGTCGGGTTTTCGGCGTCCGATCACGGAAGATAAGACGACTGATTTAAAATATCCACTGAGACCGTCCGCCTCCAACCAATCGGGGATTTCTCGCGTGGTGATGACATTGCTGATGATTCCTAAAATGTAACCGCGCTTATCCAGCTCACTAACGACATATTTGGCGTCCTGTTGTAAAACTCGCTTCCCCATGGATTGGCGAAAATGGTAAGTCAATTCGGTCGCGATGGGGGTAAGTTTTTCAGCCGGATATTCTGGCAACAACCAACGCGTCCACAATTCGCTCTCCGGGGCTTCAATCCAGGTCTCGAAAGCCCATTTTCGATAGGTTTTATAACGTTCATCTAATCGCTGGCACAACGATTCTGGGGATTCTTGTGATTCGACCAGGTCTGCGATCTTTCGGCGGGCATTCGATTGGTGAGCCTCATCTTTTACCAGGATGCGCATTGTATTCCCCAGGTCGATAAAAATAGCATCAATTTTTGGCCTCATGAGATCTACCTTTCGTATAGAAGGATCATCGATTTATGTTGGTTAATATATATCCACGGAAATGTTTACAAGATCTAATGGTCATGATGCGCGTGGAGGGAAGATATCCAACAGGTCGCTACATGTGTGGATGATCCGGTCAGGCATGTTTTCGCCTTCAGGTGGTTCCTTTACAGGCTTATCCGGGTCCAATAATATGATCACCATGCCAAAGCCAGCCTTCCTGGTACCCACCACATCCCGAATCGGATTATCGCCCACATAGACACACTTTGCGGGATCAACACCCACCCTGCGGGCAGCNTCCCAGTAAATTTCNGGACCTGGTTTGCGAAAACGGATTTTGGAGGAAAGGACAACCGCCTTAAAAAAAGAAGTGAGTTGATCATGTTCCAACCAATCGGGGATCTCTGTTTCCGTGATGGTATTGGCAATAATCCCCAGGATATACCCGCGTTTATCCAGCTCCAAGACGACTTCTTTAACATCGGGACGGGGAATACGACGGCCATCTTTGTCTCGCCACAGGCGCGTCAGCCGGCCGGAGTGTGAACCAATGATGTCTGTCGGAAAATCTGGCAGCATGAAATGGGTCCAGAGCTCCTTTTCGGATGCTTCGGTTAAGTTCNCAAACGACCATTTCCGATAGGCTTTCCACCGCTCATCTAGTTTTGCAAAAAANACATCTTGGGGATCTGTTGTGCCCACCAAGCTCATGAGATCCTGCCTGGCTTGAGCCTGGAAAGCTTCATCTTCCACCACAATCCTTAGAGTATTGCCTACGTCCAGGAAAATTGCTTCAATATTNGCCTTCATGTTTTCTCCTAATTACTCTGCCAAGATTCATTTTCTTACAAAATGGATTATTATGAAATTATACTTTCATTTGTATATAATACAACATTATTATTAATAATGCAAATAATCTTTCAAATTGGTATTGACATTTAAGTTTGAAATGGGTAAACTAGTAGTAGTGCACACGTGTGCAAAAAAGGATTGCTCCATGCCTACGACGATCAAAGACATTGCGCGACGTGCTGGCGTATCCCACGCTACCGTTTCACGTGCACTCAACCACAGCCCCCTNATATCCTCNCAGACTACTGAACGCATTCAGGAAATCGCCNCACAATTAGGCTATCGCCCAAGCGTGGCAGCCCGCAGCCTGAAGACCAATCGTTCCCAGGTTTTAGGCGTAATTGTCAGCCATATTGCTGACCCATACTTCAGTGAAATCCTGCAGGGGATCGATGATATCGCCCAGGAAAATAGTTATAGCCTTTTCATCGCCTCAGCCCAGAATGATCCCCTACGCGAGAATTCGATCGTTCATACCATGCGTGAGCACAGGGTGGACGGGGTGATATTGTGCTCTCCCAATTTCGCAGCAGAACACAGTAACCAGCTGAATTCCTATAATATCCCCATCGTTGCCCTCAATAATCAAGCCCCTGAAGATTATCGATTCGCAATCTATCACGATGATGTGGACGGAAGTAAGCAAGCCTGCCGGCATCTCATCAGCTTGGGACATAGAAAGATTGCTTACCTGGGAAATGTAGCAGCTGGTCGCACCAACCAGGAGAGACTTGAAGGATTTACCATGGTGATGAAAGAAGCCGGATTGCATGTTTTACCNGAGCTTATCCACCAGGTGTCAGGGAACAGCGCCGAAAAAGGTGATGAAGCGGTGGATTACTTCGTCAATCTTCNACAANGTCCTACCGCGCTGATCTGCTATAACGATTTGATGGCAATTGGTGTATTGAAAGGATTATATCGGACAGATTTTCGCGTACCGGAAGATATGTCTGTCACCGGGTTCGACAATATCTCGTACTCAGATTTCACCCAACCTCCGCTCACTACAATCGACCAACCCAAACGTTTCTTGGGTGCAGAAGCAGCAAGGATGATGTTTACCCAGCTTGGCACGAATATGAATTCCTCGCTTACCGAACCGTGTATAAAGCGATTAAAAGGCATGTTGATCATTCGCCAGTCAACAGCAGCTCCAAGGAAAGAATAAAATCCTATGCAAATGTTGTTATCATCATCTAATCTTCAGCTCTATCCCAATTCTTTGGTGAAAGATCAAGATGTGGAATATGGGCTGGCTCAAACAGCTTCAGGGTTGCGGCTCCTGGTGTTGCCATCCCATAGCCCGTCGGTTTTAGAGCCATTCGAGGGAGAAGTATCTGAATTTCAAGGCCGAGCTTTGCTCGTAGGTCCCCAAAGTGTCAGGAATGCAGCTTCACTGCGCGCCTGTCTGCCATGGTTGCAACCGCAGGTATTGGGTTGTAACACCTCGGTGGGGATGGGTGACCGTCTTGGTATTGCGACCCCAGGGCATGTACGCGCAATTTCTGAATTCCATGGCCGAATCTCACCCATTTTTGCGCAACAATCCATCCGCGAGATGACACGGACTGGACGCTCTCCACAGCAGGTGATGGATGACGCCACATGGGGGGTGTTTGAGGAAGGCTGGAAGGATGGTATGGGTGCAGATGCAGATCATCTAAAAACTACGGATGATATCGATGCTTGTATAACCGCCGGCTTTACCCTGTTCACATTCGATCCAGGCGCACATGTAGATGATCCTTCACAGAATGATGATCTTGCTATCCTCAAAGAAAAAGCAGAACGTTTACCGGCTCACATGCAGATGAATAGAACCGGTCTTTGTGGGCAAGCCTTTGATATCGAAGGGTTTCACGTGCTTTTGGAAGAGCCAGTCCTGCTAAAAGCTATGGTGAAATACGGAAAAGCCATCGTCCACGTAGTGACCCTGTATGAGCATTTGATCCGGGTGGCAAAAAACCGGCTATTTGAAGTGGAAATCTCTATGGATGAGACTGAGCTGCCCACATCGCCAGCGGAGCATATATACATCGCAAGCGAGTTGCGGCGCTTGGGAGTGAAGTGGGTCAGTTTTGCTCCCAGGTTCATCGGACGGTTTGAAAAAGGTGTGGACTATATGGGAGATTTGAATGCATTCAAAACCGATCTGGCAACTCACGCTGCCATTGCAAGGCAGCTCGGACCGTATAAGCTCTCCATGCACTCTGGTTCTGATAAATTCAGCATCTATCCAATATTTATGGAAAAGACGCGTGGATTGGCACATCTAAAAACGGCTGGAACAAGCTATCTGGAAGCATTGCGAACCATCGCATCTTTGGATGAGGACTTGATCAGAGAGATATATTCATTTGCCCTGGAGCATTTTGAAACCGACAAGCACTCCTATCTCATTTCAGCTCAAATATCCAATGCACCCAAACCAGAACAGATATATGACTGGCCTGGATTGCTTGACCAATTTGATGCAAGGGAAATACTCCACGTCACGTTCGGTTCCGTACTGACCGAAAAAATGGATGGAGGCAAGTGGCGTTTCTATGATCGCCTCATCTCCCTGCTTAAATCTAATCGAGAAAGCTACTTTCGAAATTTAGAAATTCATTTTAAGCACCATCTCTCACCCTTTTCTTCAACTATCTGATTGACCCGAGGGTACGACCATGAATGNNCACCACACTCAAACAGGCAAAAAATTTGACGGAAAAATCGTCGTAATCACTGGCGGTGCAGGTGTTCTCTGTGCGCCTTTATGCTATTCCCTGGCTGCAGAAGGTGCCCGCATCGCTATTTTGGATATTAATGCCCACGCCACTGACGAACTCGCCCAGAAGATTATCCAATCTGGTGGTGCGGCAATAGCGTTGGCATGCGATGTTTCAGTGAAGGATGACATCGAGATTGCTGCGCAAGCCATCCTTCACACCTACGGAAACGTGGATATACTGATCAACGGGGCTGGGGGGAATAGTCCCCTCGCTACCACACGGGCCGATTTATCTTTTTTTGAGCTGCCCGAAAATGCCATAAATTGGGTGATTGAGTTAAATTTAAAAGGCACCATCATGGCATGCCAGGTATTTGGCGGGATCATGGCTCAACAGAAACAGGGGATCATTCTCAATATTTCCTCCATGAATGCGTTTCGTCCATTAACCCGAATTCCGGTATATTCTGCAGCCAAGGCGGCAGTGAGTAACTTCACCCAGTGGCTGGCAGTCCACATGGCGCAGGAGTATTCACCGGAGATACGGGTGAATGCCATCGCGCCTGGCTTCTTTCTAACCGACCAAAATCGATATCTCCTGGTCGATAAAGAGACCGGAAATCTCAGCCCCAGGGGTCAAACCATTATCGAGCATACCCCGATGAAACGTTTTGGAAACCCAGACGACCTGGTGGGTACGGTACATTGGCTTCTTTCGCCTGCAGCGTCATTTATCACTGGAATCGTCGTCCCGATCGATGGAGGATTCTCAGCGTTCAGTGGTATATAAAAAAACCTTTCAGTCAAATTGGATTGATTTTTGGGATGAATCAAGGAGATTATGGTCATTGGTAGAGGGATGAAGGATGGTTATCTAAGGGAGGATGAGATCCAGGCGATTGTCAGGAATAGCCTGACGTCGTTGGTATTGGATGGTAAACGAGTCCTTGTCCTGATACCTGATGGCACACGCACGATGCCCATGGCGCTCATGTTCACCTTCCTGGAGGATTTTTTGTCCCACAGGGTAAACCAGTTGGATTATTTGGTAGCACTGGGAACGCATCAACCTCTGGATGATGACCAGTTGAGCAGGCTGGTGGGCAGGCAGGTACAAAATGGGAAAGTGGGCAGTATTCGTATCTTCAATCACGAATGGCACAAACCAGATAGTTTTATTCAGATAGGGGTC
>JGI11641J44799_10000226_pt1 | contig 16257 bp, 15 predicted proteins | sample WetSurSiteA1Bulk_FD_44799 | JGI IMG/M metagenome (IMG submission 44799) | reverse complement strand
TTTTACCCTTGGGCCGAATCCGCGCCCAGCACCCAAATTGCATGCCTTCTCCCCGGGGAGACGAGCTCTCAATCGCCGACATCTCCCGGGGGACGCAAGGGTCGATCGCAACAGCTGAAGACCTTGCGGGGGTGACCATCATGATCACGGACAGCATCTATCTGAGCGAACTGCTGGAACGTCCCGTCCTGGACAAGAAGGGGGACGCCATCGGAAAGATCCGGGACCTCAACGTGGTTCCCGGCGACCCCTTCCCCTGCGTGGAGGGCCTCTATATCAGGACCTCCGCCGGGACGGCCTACGTTTCAATGAAAGAGATCAACGTCCTCAACAAGAGGGTCGTCACGATCCGGGGAGATGCCGGCTCCATCGTCTACACGGATCCCCGCGAGAAGGAGATCCTGATCGCGAAGCACATCATGGACAAGCAGATCGTCGACGTGAACGGCGTCAAGGTCGTGCGGGTCAACGATGTCCAGCTCGGCCAGGTCAACGATCACTTCGGGATGCTCGCCATCGACGTGGGGTTCGGGGGGCTCATCCGGAGGCTTGGTTTCGGGAAGGCCAGGAAGGGGACGCTCATCCCCTGGCGGTATGTGACCACGCTTGAGCCCGGCCTGGACCGGCTCACGCTGACGATGACCCGAAAGAGCCTCGCCGAGATGCACCCCGTCGATATGGCCGAGATCCTCACCCAGGTCTCGATGCAGGAAAGGACGGCCCTGCTCAGCTCGCTGGACGAGGAAACAGCAGGCGACGTCATCGGCGAGCTCGACGAGGAGACGGCGGCCAAGATCATCAACGAGATGGAGCCGGAAAAGGCGGCCGACGTCCTGGAGCAAATGGACCCCGACGAGGCGGCCGACGTCCTGGGCGACCTGCCCGAGAAAAAGGCCGTGGAACTGCTCAACCGGATGGACAAGGAAGAGGCCGAGGAGGTCCGGGAGCTGCTCGAACACGACGAGGACACGGCGGGGGGCCTCATGACGACGGACTACATTTCCTTCCCGCCTGACATGACGGCCGAGGAGGTTATGAAAGAGCTTCGGCTCGTGGCGCCCGACATCGAGATGATCTACTACCTCTACGTGCTGGATCGCGAAGAGCACCTGCTCGGCGTGCTCTCGCTCAAGGACCTGATCCTTGCCTCGCCCAAGGCACCGCTCGAAAGCCTCATGGTAGCAAACCCCAAAACTGTGCTCGCGACGGAAGACAAGAAGGAAGTGGCGGAGATGGTCTCGCGCTACAACCTCTATGCCATACCGGTCGTGGACGAGGAAAACCACATCCTCGGCATCATCACCGTTGACGACGTGGTGGACATGCTGCTGCCCACACCGCTCAGAAGGAAACGCTAGGTCATGCTCGATCGACTGCGCAACATCGACCGGAAGAGCCTGCTGTTCTTCCTCAGCATGATTGGTCCCGGGTTCATCACGGCCAACGTGGACAACGACGCCGCAGGCATCACCACCTACTCGGTGGCGGGCTCCCACTTCGGCTATGCCCTGCTGTGGTCCTTCATCCCGATGCTCGCGCTGCTCATCATCGTGCAGGAGATGGTGGCCCGCCTGGGGGTCGTGACGGGCAAGGGGCTCTCGGATCTGATCCGCGAGGAGTATGGCGTGAAGACGACGGTCTTCGTCATGTTCGCCCTGCTGCTCACGAACCTGGGCACCTGCGCGGCCGAGTTCGCGGGACTGGCGGCAAGCCTCGAGATCTTCGGGATCAGCCGTTATTTCTCGGTGCCCCTTGCCTGCGGNCTCATCTGGTTNCTCGTCGTGAAGGGGAGCTACAAGACCGTCGAGAGAGTTTTTCTCGGGGCCTGTATCATCTACCTCTCCTACATCCTTTCGGGCTTCATGGCGAAGCCCGATTGGGTTGAGGTGGCACGCCACACCGTGATCCCGACCTTCCACATGGACACGGCTTTTGTCGGGCTTCTCATCGGGATGGTCGGGACGACGATCTCGCCGTGGATGCAATTCTACCAGCAGGCGGCCATCGTGGAGAAAAATGTCCGCATCGAGGACTACAAGTATGTCCGCTGGGATGTGATCCTGGGGTGCGTCATGGCCTCGGTGGTGGCCTTTTTCATCGTCATGGCCTGCGGCGCAACACTTTTCAAGAGCGGCATCATCATCCACACTGCCGAGGATGCTGCCCTGGCCCTGAAGCCGCTGGCCGGCGAGTTTGCGAAAGTTCTCTTCGCCGTGGGCCTTGTCAACGCCTCGCTCTTTGCGGCGACGATCCTGCCGCTTTCCACCACCTACACGATCTGCGAGGGGATGGGCTGGGAATCGGGAGTCAACAAGGAATTCAGTGAGGCGCCCCAGTTCATGGGGCTCTACACGGGCCTCATCCTCTTGAGCGGCGGCCTCATCCTCATCCCCGGGGCACCCCTCATCCAGATCATGCTTGTCTCGCAGGTCATCAACGGGGTCCTGCTGCCCTTTGTGCTGATCTTCATCCTCCTGCTCATCAACAAGAAGGACCTCATGGGCGACTTCGTCAACGGCCGCATCAACAACTGGATCTCGTGGACCTCCGTTGCCGTGCTCATCGGCCTGAGCATCGCCCTGGTCTGTCTCGCCGTGCGTCAATTCTTCAGTTAACACGACAATCCACCCCACTCTGGAAAACGGGTCGATTGGAATGTGGCAGGCCCGTCGTCCGCTTTCGGTTGAATCGGTAATGCGAAAAGCACATGAAAAGCCCGCTGAAAAATATAACCAGGGCGAAGATCCTGTTCTTCCTGGGCATCGTCGGGCCGGGGATCATCACGGCCAATGTCGACAATGATGCAGGCGGGATTGCCACGTACACCGTGGCCGGGGCGCAGTACGGCTATGCGCTCCTGTGGTCATTGATCCCGATGCTCGTTCTCCTCATCCTGATCCAGGAGATGGTGGCCCGCCTCGGCGTCGTGACGGGCAAGGGTCTCTCTGATCTCATCCGAGAGCGATACGGGGTCAAGGTCACCTTTTACACCATGCTCGCCCTGCTGATCACCAATTTCGGGAACATCACGGCGGAGTTTGCGGGGCTTGCGGCGAGCCTCGAGATCTTCGGTGTGAGCCGCTACATCTCGGTGCCGCTGGGGGCGGCGGCGGTCTGGTACCTGGTTGTCCGGGGGAATTACCGGGTCGTAGAAAAGGTGTTCCTCTTTGCCTGCACGGTCTATCTTTCCTACGTCATCTCCGGCTTCATGGCGAATCCACCCTGGGGCGACGTCCTGGTGGCGATGGTAAAGCCGACCTTCCGCATGGAGAGCAGCTACGTTTTCATGCTGTTGGGACTGATCGGCACAACCATTGCCCCCTGGATGCAGTTCTACCAGCAGGCCTCGATCGTGGAGAAGGAAATCCATGTGAAAGACTATCGATATGTCTGGTGGGACGTCGTTGTCGGGTGCTTCTTTGCCGTCATCGTTGTTTTCTTCATCATGGTGTGCTGCGCAGCTACGCTCCATGCAAATGGAATCCTGGTGAAATCAGCGGAAGACGCAGCGGTGGCCCTGGTTCCGCTGGCTGGGAAGTACGCCGGCATCCTCTTTGCCATTGGCCTGGCCAATGCCTCCTTGTTTGCTGCCTCGATCCTGCCACTGAGCACGGCCTACAATGCCTCCTTGTTTGCTGCCTCGATCCTGCCACTGAGCACGGCCTACAGCATCTGTGAAGGCATGGGGTGGGAAGCAGGCGTCAGCAAGGATTTCAGGGATGCGCCGGAGTTCATGGGGCTTTACACGGGTCTCATTGTTCTCGGCGCAGCACTCATCCTGATCCCGGGGGCGCCGCTCATCGGGATCATGATCGTCTCCCAGGTGATCAATGGGATCCTGCTTCCCGTCGTCCTCATTTTCATTCTCCTGCTGGTGAATAACAGGGAGCTCATGGGAGAGCATGTGAACGGGCGTCTCTACAACGGGCTGTCCTGGTTGTCCGTGCTGATCCTCATTGCGCTGACGCTGAGCCTGCTCGCGATGACTGTTCAGCAGATGATCGCGGGCTGATATCGGTCTGTCCCGTCCATCCGGTCTTGTCTCTCCGGTCAAAGATCAAAACCAAAGGGGAATTTTCCTTTCCTATTCAGCCTGCCGGATATAAAATCAATTTTCATGGAACGGGAAAAGAAGCTTCTCCTGATTCTCGCCTTCAATCTCACCCTGATGGTTCTGGAGATTGCGGGCGGGATCATCAGCAACAGCCTTGCCCTCCTCAGCGACGCGGGACACATGCTGACGGACTCGCTCGCGATCTTTCTGAGCTATCTGGCCATCCACTGGAGTCGAAGACCTGCCGATCACCGCAAGACCTACGGCTACCACCGCGCGGAGATTCTTGTGGCTCTTGCCAACGGGGTGGCACTCCTCCTCATTGCCGGCTACATCTTTTATGAGGCGGTCCTGCGGTTCTTCCAGCCGCAGGAGATCAAAACGGGAATCCTCCTGGCCATTGCAACGATTGGCCTGGCGGGGAATCTCTTCGGGCTGTTCATCTTAAAAGGGGAGAGCCATGAGAACCTGAATATCCGGAGCGCCTTCTTTCACATCCTGGCCGACACGCTGTCCTCCGTGGGAGTCATCGTCGGCGGCGTCATCATCTGGTTCACCGGCTGGTATCTTGTCGACTCTCTCATCGGGGTGCTCATCGGCGGAATCGTGCTGCGCGGGGCCGTCGATCTCGTCATGGAATCGGGGGAAATCCTGCTGGAGGCCACCCCCCGCGATATCGACATCGCCCAGCTGCGTCAGGAGGTGGGGAAGATCCCCGGCGTGGAGGATCTGCACGATATCCATATCTGGACGATCGGCTCGGGGATGAGGGCCCTGAGCGCCCATGTCCTCACGGACAACATCACGACGCGGGAAAGCCAGGAAATCGCCTGCCTCATCCGTGCCGTTCTCGGCGAAAAATACAACATCACCCATACGACACTTGAAATGGAGTGCGAGACCTGCGGCGACGCCTGCCGGTTCATCCTGACGGAACAGGACCTGGACAATGCGGGGGCAAGGAATGTAGATCAAGGATCGAGACATGAACATGAGCACGGGTGAAGAGGGCCCGGGAACCGTTACCGGGTGCGGGTTTTCTTTGCGATAACGGGGAAGGAGAGAGGGATGAGGCGCCATTTCTTACGAGGGATCATCGCGGTGATTCTCATCGCCTTGGCTGTTTCGGCCGGTCCTTGGGGCCCGCTCGGCGGGACTGCCCGGGCGGCAGGGGACAAGGAGTATCTTGCCCTTCGGCACATGGCGCGGGGGCACACCTGCGAAACCTGCCACAAGGAAGACCCGCCGAAAGCGAAGACGAGCCATGTGGCCTGCATGGGCTGTCACGGCGACGCGAAGAAAATGGCCGAGCGGACGAAGAACAGTAACCCCAACCCCCATGCCTATGCACCCGACATGGTGTGCACCAAATGCCACTACGGCCACAAATGAGCTACTTACTCGCCACGGTCATGCAGCGCGCAGGAGCTCCCCGCATCTGCCGAGCGACTCGGCGTCTCCCGCGAAGACAAGCCGCATGTCCTTCCGGACGTTCTTGATGAGCCCGGAGAGGACCCGCTTGGGCCCGACTTCCACGATGGTCTCGACACCCATCTCGGCCATCTTTTCCACCGTTTCCTGCCAGCGGACCGGCGAGACGATCTGCCTTCTCAGGAGCTCTGCAGCGTTTTCCTGCGTGTAGAAAGCGGCGGGATCGCAATTCGGGATGACGGGGCGCTCAAAGGGCCGGAAACGAGCCTGTTCAAGGTCTTTCCGGAACAGGCCGGACGCCTCTGCAAGCAGGCGGCAATGGCACGGGGCGCTGATCGGCAGGCGAACGACCAGTTTGGCCCCGATCTCCTTGGCCCTTTCCATGAGCCGCTCCACGGCGCCGGAATGGCCGGACACGACGGCCTGGTTGGGGGCGTTTATATTTGCCAGGTCAACGGGCTCATCCACCCGGGAGGATTCCTCAACAAGGTTCTTCATCTGATCGAGGGTCAGGCCGACGACGGCGGCCATGGCGCCGAAGCCCTGCGGGACGGCTTCCTCGTGGCGCTTCGCCCTCGAGCGGACGAGCGTCAGGATCTCCTCTAGCCCGAGGGCCCCGGAGGCATAGATGGCGCCGTACTCGCCCAGGCTGTGCCCCGCGATGACCGCAGGATCCAGGGCATGCAGCTCCTTCAGTGCATCGAAGGCTGCAATCTCGAAGGTGAGAACGGCCAGCTGGGTGTTGACGGTCTGATCGAGCGCTTCCCTGGGGCCGTTCAGGCAGAGGGAGAGGACGTCCATGTCGAGGATTTCCCGGGCCCGGGCAAAGACATTTCGGAAGGTTTCATGGCGCTCGCAGAGATCCCCGCCCATGCCCACGAACTGGGAACCCTGCCCCGGAAAGACAAGACCGATTCTGCCCATACGAAACACCTATGCTTCCATCACATACGTCCCCGGCGCCTTCTCCAGGGCCGGGTATCTCTGGGAACCCAACGCAGGAGGCTCCCCGGGGGAGAGGCTTCTCGCTTGCAGCCACTGCGTCCAGTCCTCCCACCAGGAACCGCGCATTTCCTCCTGGCGGTTAAGCCATTGATCCGAATCCCTCTCGCCCCCGGCCTCGCCGGCCCAGAACTTCCGTCTCGACATCTCCGACGGGGGGTTCACGATGCCCGTGATGTGTCCTTCGCTGGAAAGGACATACCGGACGGGTCCGCGGACCTTGTCGCAGACCTTGAAGGTGCTCTTCCAGGGGCAGATGTGGTCGATCTGCGTCCCGACCGCATAGAGCGGCTGCCTGATGCGGCCCAGGTCGATGGGCCGATCCCCGAGGCTCAGGGCGTCTTTTTCCACGAGCCTGTTGTTCAGATAGAATTCGCGCAGATAGAAGGAGCACATCGCTGCCGGCAGGCGGGTGCTGTCGCTGTTCCAGAACAGCAGATCCGATTTGGGCGGCGCTTGGCCGAACAGGAAGCTGTTCGTGAAGTTCCGCCAGATCAGGCTGTCGGAACCGAGCAGGCGGAATACCAGCTCGATGAATTTCTCACTCAGGACCCCTTGAGCCTTCATCATTGCTTCGATCACTTCGACGGATTGCTGCGTCACGAAAAACCCGATATCCCCCGGTTCGGAGAAATCAACGAGGGACGAGAAAAGGGTCCAGTCGGCCACGGGAAAGGTCTGCCTCTGCGAAGGGGGCCCGCTGTTCAGCCAGGCCATGAGGGCCGAAAGGGCTGTCCCCCCGATGCAGTAGCCTGCCGCGTGGACCGGCGCATTGCGGCAGATCGAGCTTGCGACCCGGATCGCCTGCAGGGCGCCGCGGAGCATGTAATCGTCGAAGGTCACGTTGCGCATGGGGGAATCGGGGTTTTTCCAGCTGATGATGAACACGGTAAACCCCTTCTGCTGCATGTAACGGACAAAGCTCATCTGTGCCGTGAGATCGAAGATGTAATACTTGTTGATCCAGGGCTGGATGAAAACAACGGGGACGGGGTAGGTCGCTTGCGTCGCCGGCTCGTATTGGATCAGCTCCATCAAGTCATTTCGGAAGACAACGGCCCCCGGGGTCGTGGCGATATCCCGGCCCACCTTGAAGGCCCGGCTGTCCACCATGCGCATCAGGGGATGGCCCTCGAGAAGGTCTCCCGTCCAGGAATGCAGCCCCTTGGCAAGGCTCTCGCCGTCTGAGTCCATGAAGCGCTTGACGGCCGAAAAATTCGTCCAGAAGTAATTCGAGGGCGACAGGCCGTTGATGAGCTGCCGGGTCCAGAAGAGCATCCGCTCGCGTTGCTTTTCCTGCAGTCCCGGTGCCCCGCCGATGAGGTCTCGGAGCCAGTCCTGGTAGATGGAGTGCTGCCTGCGCGCCAGCTGGGCCCTGGATTTCAGCATGTCGAGGAANTCCGTTGGCCGGGGCTTTGGGTCGGGAGCCGAGTCCCCGGATATCAGCAACTCGCGCAACTCCTCCGTTGCCGCTTGCTGGAGCTTCAGCAGCAGATCCGTCTGCTTTCGCGCCAGCTCCAGCGGGCGGTCCTCCCAGGAGCGCTGCACATCCATCATGGCGGAGAAGATGCCGAAGAGATCCATGTCTTTCACCTTCGTCTTTGTCAATTCCTGTTCTTGACGTATCTGCCGATGTACGCGACCAGCTCGCCCAGGGGCATCTCCGCCGCCAGCATGTCCAGAGAGACCTTCAGGGGGAAATTTTCCTCCAGGAACGTCTGCAGGTTTACGGCGGCCATGGAGTCGTAGTTGGGAATGGCTCCCAGGCACATCTCCGAGGTGATCGGCGCCTTCCCGATCTCGGGAAAGAGATCGAGGATGCCGTATTTAATCTTCTCCATAATCTCGTTCATGGGTTCCTCCTGTTTCTTTTGCAATGGATCGCTCAGATGCGAATCAGGTTTGCACCCCACGAGAGCCCTCCGCCGAAGGTGGCAATCACGACAAGGTCGCCCTGCACCAGGCGCCCCTGGGAGATTGCCTCGTCCAGCGCAATGAGAACCGAGGCGCTTGCCGTATTCCCGTAACGGTCGAGGTTGACGAAGAACTTCTCTTTCGGGATTCCGAGCAGCCCGGCAATCCCGTGAAGGATATTGATGTTGGCCTGGTGGCAGATGAAGCACTTTACCTCCTCCATCGCCACACCGGCCTCCTCGAGCAGCCTGCGAATGATCTTCGGTCCCTTGTCCATGGTGAAGGCGAACACCTCTTCGCCTTTCATCCGGAAGCAGGCCGAACGGGGGCCGGGCATTTTCTCGAAGGGGAGCATGGTCCCTCCCCCGGGGACGCAGATGGTGTCGTTTTTACTGCCGTCGGTTTCGAGGCAGCAGTGCAGGACCCCCCCGGAGCAGCCGGCACCGGCTTGAAAGAGCACCGCGCCGGCGCCGTCCCCGAAGAAGGGGTATGTGGAGAAATCCTTGCTGTTGAGGATCTTGGAGTACATCTCGGAAGCGATGAGCAGGATCGTTTTGAATTTTCCGGACTGGATCAGGGAGTCGACAACGGTGATGCCGAAGGAACTGCCGGAGCAGACGGAATTGATGTCGAAAGCAAATGCGTTTCCGGCCCCCAGCACGTGCTGAACGCGAGTAGCCGTAGCCGGCTGCATCCGGTCCGGCGAGGAAGTGGAAAGGACAATGCCCTGCAGGTTTTCCAGCGGGAAATCAATCTTTTGCAGGCATCTCCGGGCGGCGGCAACGGCCAGATCGGATGTGCATTCCGATTCATTTGCGTGCCGCCGGGTCTGCACGCCGGTCTTGTCCGCGATCAGTTTGCGAGCTTCATGCGAAAACTGGGTGAGATCCTCGTTGGAAATGATCTTTTCGGGAAGAAAACTGCCTGTGGAAAGGATGTGGGTCCGTTGCATCTCTCGGTCCTCTGAGGATGTTTGCTACATGTTCAGCCTCCGGTTGATTCGACTTGATTTTGCGTTCCGCAGAGCCTTTCGGCCCTAAAGTCAAAAATATCATGCAAATCTCATGCCTTGCGGCGTTTCGTCAGGTGGCAGCCTTTCCTATTGCAGCAAACGGGGATTTTCGAGAAGCATGAAAAGGAAGGAAGCAAAGGTTGCTAAGGAGTCAAAGGATACGATCGTGAATGGCCGAAGTGAAGCTCCCCGCCCACAGGGCGGGGCTTCCCGGCAGGGAAAGAACCAAACATGATTGCGCACCCTAACCCCGCCTACAAGGCGGGGCCTGCGGGATGCGCCCCCGGTCAAGGTTCATGAGCTGACAGGGGGACGCAGGGGGATTCATCCTTTGTCTTGTCTGTCGGGCTGCAGGCTGTCGACTGTCGGCTGTTGGCTCCGGGCCGTTCGTATGGCGGGTCATTCGATCTGTTTCTCCGTCCAGAACTCGTACTGCTCGCCCCGGTCATTGACGAGGATCGATGTCACGTCGCCGAATTTGAGAGAAACACTTTTCCCCTCGAACTCATAGCCCCAGGGGCACCAGCCCTTCTTGGCGTCGAGGAGCCACTTTTCGCCGTTTGCGCGTTCGACGATGAGCTCCCCCGTGTGCAGGTCTTCGACCAGGAGGGCTTCCTCCAGGGTCTGTTCATTTTCCATCGGTAGAATCCTTGCATTAATTTCCGTTGACGCCGCGGCCCTCTTCCGTTAAACGAAAAAACGGAGGTGGTCAAGATGAAACCCGATGACAAGAAAATCTGCGACAGGTGCATTTTCCACAGCCCCCGGACCGAATCGGAGCCGGAGAAGTGCTGGCGCTTCGCCCGCTTCGTGGAGCATGTTGTCAATGACTGGACGAGGGACTGCGAGTATTTCACACCCGCAGCGCAGTAGCGCTGCGCAGGCTCGAGGCTCGAGGTTCTCTTTCCAGTCACTACCGCGTGACCCCCGTTCCTACGTCCGGGTCCCTAGTCCTTTTTTTTCTTCCACTGGTCACCGGTCACTGATCACTGGTCACTGCGGCGGCCGTCAGGCCGCCGGCTCGCAGGCCCTTCCCCTCAGGTTGAAGAAGAGCTTGAGGCCTTTCTTGACGGGCTCCGAGAAGATCTTCGTGGAAAGAAACGTCCCGGCCACCTTTTTGTTGATCTCGCCCAGAGTGGGGTAGGGGTGCACGGCAGAGGCCAGCGTGGAGAGAGCCGTCTTTCCGTTGAACACGGCGACCCACTCCCCGAGGAGATCCCCCGCCCTCGGGCCCAGGATCTGCACGCCGACGGGCTTCTCCTTCTCGTCGAGAAGCATCTTGATCTTCCCCGTCGCCTCCCCTTCGGCAAGGCCGCGGTCGTTGTCGTGGAAGTCCTCCACCCAGACACCATACTTGATTCCTGCGTCCTGCGCCGCCTTTTCGTTCATGCCGATGCTTGCCAGCTCCGGGTCCGTGTAGGTGCACCAGGGCAGGTACGTATAGTCCACTTTTCGGGGGAGATGGAACACGGCGTTGGTCACGACGACGCCGCCTTCGTATCCCGCCGCGTGCGTGAACTGGTAGCCGCCCGTCACATCTCCTGCCCCGTAAATGTGTTTTTGCGTGGTCCTGAGCCGCTCGTCGAGCTTGAGGCCGCGGCGGTCGAACTCGACGCCGATGCCATCCAGACCGAGTCCCTGCAGGTTGGCCTCCCTTCCCGCAGCCACGAGGATCGCCTCTGCGCACAGGGCCTCTGACGTGTCGCCTGCCTTGATCATGACCTCGTGCTCCGCCCCGACATGCACCACTCTTAGAATCGAAGCGTTGAGCCGGAAGCGGACCCCCTCGGTCTGGAGCACACCCATGACCATCTCGGCCATGTCCTTGTCCTCCTTGGGCAGGATGGTGTCCCCCATCTCGACGACCGTTACGGTTGTCCCCAGCCTGTTGAAGGCCTGCCCCATCTCAATGCCGATGGGCCCGCCGCCGATGATGATCATCGATTTCGGCAGGCGGTCGAGGGNGAAGATGTCCCGGTTTGTCATCGCGGATGTTTTGTCGAGGCCTGGAATGGGCGGAATGACCGGGGAGGAACCCGTCGCGATGACCCAGGTCTTTGCAGTATACGGGATTCCGTCCAGGCTCACGCTGTGCTCGTCGACGAAGGCGGGGGTTCCGATTTCAACCCGGGCCCCGAGGCCGCAGAAGCGCTCCGCCGAGTCGTGTTTCTGGATCGTGCCGATGACGTTGCGGATCCGCCCGACGATCTTTGCGAAGTCGATGGGCTTCACATCCGCCTCGGGCAGGCCGTAGGCCTTCGCGTTCTTCATCTGGTGGTAGACCTTGGCCGTCTTGATCAGGGTCTTGCTGGGCACGCAACCAAAGTGGAGGCAGTCCCCGCCGAGCTCTTTTTCCTTTTCGATCAGGAGGGTCTTCGCCCCGAGCTGTGATGCGCCGGCCGCAATCGTGAGCCCCGCCGAGCCGCCGCCGATGATACCGATGTCGAAATCGTAGGTTGGCATAAATGCCTCCTGGAATAATGGAGTATTGGAATAATGGAATAATGGGGTTGAAAATCCAATAATCTGATTCAATTTAGACTAAACCCAATATTCCAACATTCCATCACTCCAACATTCCAATCATTTGTACACCTCGATGAACCCCACGTAGGACACGGAGGCCTCTTTCGTGTTGTCCGAGTCGTTCATGATGCCGAGGGTGGCCATGGCGGGCGGGTCGGCCCCGAAGGCCCTGCGGTAGTCGTCGAGGATGTTGCGCTCCTCCACGATCCACCGGCCGAGGTTCCTCTTTCCTTTTTGGAGTACGATCATCTTCGTGTTCGACGCGTAGGGGTTCGTGATGATGCCGCTCTCGTCCTCGCGGCTTGTCCAGATGTAATTCAGTGCGCTGTGGGGCGGGTATTCGCCGTAGAGCGCCTTGGCGAGCCCATACTTCGCCTTGTCGTACGTGCCTGCCTTTTCCGGGTCGTATTCGAAAAGGACGTAGATCCTCAGGGGGTAATCGTCGCCCTCTTTCGTCCGGGCATTGCCCTTGCTGTATACGTTTTCGACCTTCCATTTCCAGTGAAGCCTGGGATAGTCGTAAACGTTGAAGGGGCTCCGGTAGACGATGGCCGAGGCCGAGGCCCTGCTTTCGGCACGGAGAACAGATTCGCGCCCCTGGTTCTCGATCGAGTACTGCGTGTGCTCCTTGATCTTCGGGAACGTGACGGGCCGCCATTTGGCGAGGTCATTGAATTCCTCACGCAGCAGGACTCCCCCCTGAGCGGCCGCGAGGGCCGGCAGAAGGAGGACAACAAGAAACAGGAACATCGTCTTTGCCGTGCGGGTCATGTTTTCCCTCTTCCTTCCCCTTTCAGCAGGGCTGCCGCCTCGCGGTCCAGCATCCACACAAGATCCCCTCCCGCAGGCCTGACGACTTGTGCGGGGAGTGTATTGGGCCGGAGAGGCCCCTCCTGGATCTCCTTCACAACGGCCGCCTTCCCGGCCCCTGAAACGATGAAGACCACCATGCGGGCGGCATTGATGACAGGCGGCGTGAGGGTGATACGCCAGCCCTTCTGCGCATCCACATAGTGGCCGACAACCCAACGCGCCGATTCGCGGATCGCCCGGGTCCCGGGGAAAAGAGAGGCCGTGTGGCCGTCTTCACCGAGGCCGAGCAGGATGAAGTCAAAGACGGGGGGACTATCCCCGCGGGATGCAAAAAAATCACGCAGTTGCCCTTCGTAGCGGGCCGCCGCTTCCGCGGGGTCCATCTCGCCCGGCATCCGGTGGACGTTTACCGGCGGGATAGGCACATGATCGAGGAGGCACTCCCGGGTCATCCGGTAGTTGCTGTCGGCGTGATCGGGGGGCACGCATCGCTCATCGCCCCAGAAGAGATGGACGCGCGCCCAGGGAATCTGTGATGCACAGGGATTCTTCGCCAGAAGGTCATAGAGCGCCACCGGGGTTTTCCCGCCGCTGAGCGCCGCGGTGAATCGCCCTTGCGCCGATACGGCCTCGGCAGCCCTTGCCGCGAAGAGATTTGCCGCCGCCCGGGTCATGTCGGCAGGGGAGGGGAAGATCTCAATGAAGGCCATGCCGCATCACCCCCGGCTGCAGCTGTAATGCCAGGAATAGCCTTTCCGCTCCAGGAGGGCGCAGGCTTCGTCGGGTCCCCAGCTTCCGGCCCGATAGGGCGCAGGAGGCGCTACCGCCGGGCTCTCCAGGGCTGCGATCAGCGGGTCCAGGATCATCCAGGCCCACTCGATCTCGTCGCGCCGGGCGAAGAGGGAGGCATCGCCCTGGATGGCATCCATGAGGAGCCGCTCGTAGGCGTCGGGGATGACGAAATCCCCGAATCGATCGCGGTAGTGAAAAACCATATCTGCGGGGGCCGATTTCATCGAAGTCCCCGGGATTTTCGTCTCGAAGCCCAGGTGCACACCCTCGTCGGGCGCGATGCAGATGGAGATGTGATTCGGCGTCAGATCGCAGTTCTCCGGAAACAACAGGTGGGGCACCGCCTTGAACTGCAGAAAGATTTCCGAAGCCCGCCGGGCAAGCTTTTTCCCTGTGCGCAGGTAGATGGGCACGCCCTGCCACCGCCAGTTGTCCACGTAAAGCTTCAGCGCCGCGAAGGTCGGGGTTCGCGAGTGGCGGGCAACGGCTTTTTCCTTCCTGTAGCCGCGGTATTGCCCCAGGACGCAGTCCTCACTCTTCGGGCAGCGCACGGCCTGAAGCACCTTGACCTTCTCGTCGCGAAGAGAACGTGCGCTGTAAGCCGACGGCGGCTCCATCGTCATCAGCGTGAGAAGCTGCAGGAGATGGTTCTGAAGCATATCCCGGAGCACGCCGGCGCGGTCGTAGTACTCTCCCCGGGCACCGACCCCCGAATCCTCGGCCACCATGATCTGCATGTGTTCCACGAAGTTGCGGTTCCACAGGGGCTCGAAGATGGCGTTTGCGAACCGCAGGGTCAAAATGTTCTGGACCGTTTCCTTGCCGAGGTAGTGATCGATCCGGAAGATCTGGCTCTCGGTGAAAACGGAGAGCAGCTCGTCGTTGAGCCGCCGGGCGCTTTCGAGGTTGGTGCCGAAGGGCTTCTCGACAATGACCCGCCGCCACCCGGCGCCCTTGTTGAGGCCGGCCCGTCCGAGCTGGCCGGCGATGACCGGGAAGAGTTGCGGCGTCGTGGCGAGGTAGAAAAGAACGTTGCCCCGGGTGCGGGTAGCCCTGCCGGGATGGTCTAGGAGCCTGGCAAGTACCGCATAGGTATCGCTCTCTTCGAATTGGCCGCGGATGTAGGTTACCCGCTTTGCAAAGCGCGGCCAGCGGGCGCAGATTTCCTCGCCCCCGGGCTTGAGCCGCGAGTACTCCATGACTCCCTTGTAGAGCAGATCCCGAAAGGCGCCGTCGCTCAAATCCGTCAAGGCGAGCCCGATTACGTCCGTCTGCGGATGGAGGAGCCCCTCGCAGGAGAGGCTGTGAACGGCCGGCATGAGCTTGCGGGAGGTCAGATCGCCCGAGGCGCCGAAGATGACAATGGTGCAGGGATCGGCCAGAATCTTTGGCTCTGCCATTTAGTTTCCGCCTCTCGAGTGGTCAGTGGACAGTGATCTGTGAAATCGTTGAAGGGTCCTTTTCTTTCACTGGCCACCGGTCACTGGTCACTGGTCATTTTTTTTATCTCGTGTCCCCCGAATTTGTTGCGCATGGCCGCCAGCAGCTTTGCCGCGTAGCTCTCGTTCTGGCGGCTCACGAAACGCATCATGAGCGCCAGCGTGATCACCGGGGCGGGAACGTCCTCGTTGATGGCCTCAAAGGCTGCCCAGCGGCCCTCGCCGGAGTCGGCCACCCAACCCTTGATCCCGCTCAGTTCCTGATCTTCGGCAAGGCTCTCGGCGATGAGGTCGAGGAGCTTGGAGCGAACGATGCTCCCGGAGCGCCAGATCCCGGCGACCTGGTGCAGGTCGAGGTCGAAGTCCTTCCGGGCCTTGAGGATCTCGAAGCCCTCTGCGTAGGCCTGCATGAGGCCGTACTCGATGCCGTTGTGAACCATCTTGACGAAATGGCCGGAGCCTGCCGGCCCCACGTGTCCCCAGCCTCGTTTCGGCGAGGGTGCAAGCGTTTCGAAAGCGGGTCGAAGGCGATCCACGACGGTCTTTTCTCCGCCAATCATCAGGCTGTAGCCTTCTTTCAGGCCGTGGATGCCGCCGCTGGTGCCGGCATCGACAAAATGAAGCCCCCGCCTGCCGAGCACTTTTGCCCGCGTTATGGATTCCTGGAAGTTCGAGTTGCCCCCGTCGATGATCGCGTCGCCGCGCGAGAGGACCTTCGAAAGCTCCCGGATAACAGCATCCGTTGCCTTGCCTGCGGGAACCATGACCCACAGGTGCCGCGGCTTCGAGAGGGCCTTTGCCAGTCCCGCCAGCGTGGACGCTGCGTTGATCTGCCGGTCTCCCCGGGCAAGAGCAGGGGCCTTCTCCGGGGAGCGGTCATAGACGAAGACCTGGTGCCCGCCCCGGGCAAGCCTCCGGGCGATATTCGCCCCCATCCGTCCCAGTCCGATCACTGCGATTTCCATATTCCAATCCCGTTGCTTCGAGGCGGTCTGGCGCCATGTGAACGTGAAGTTAAGAAGCTCAGAAGTTTGGAAGATCGGATCAGAAAAACAAAACAGATCGGTTGGTCCGTTATCCGCTCTTCCGATCTTCTGCTCTTCCTCGCTTCCTTCCGTTTCAGAATTCCTTCCCGAAATCGCTCGGAGAGATCCCGCCCTCGCCGCGCTTGAGGTGGCGGATGCCGCCGACGCCGGCAACGACCACGTCCGAGGCGAGGCCCAGAAAAAGCCCGTGCTCCACGATCCCGGCGCGGTTCTTGATCTTCTCGGCCA
>JGI11641J44799_10000225_pt1 | contig 16257 bp, 9 predicted proteins | sample WetSurSiteA1Bulk_FD_44799 | JGI IMG/M metagenome (IMG submission 44799) | reverse complement strand
GTTTTAGAGCTTTTGGGATGGCGACAATCGGTCCAATACCCATATACTCGGGATCCACCCCACCAGCAGCAAACGTAACAAAACGCACCAAGGGTTTTAGACCAATCCTATCTGCTTTTTCGCGAGACATAATCACTACGGCTGCAGCACCATCCGACATCTGTGAAGAATTTCCCGCAGTGACAGTGCCTCCTTCTTTAAATGCAGGTTTTAGTTTAGCAAGTGCTTCGATAGTTGTATCTGCGCGGGGTCCTTCGTCTCTATTAAAAATAAATGATTTTTTTCGAATGTCGCCTGACTGACTATACTCCATCAGATCGACATGTAAAGGCACAATTTCAGGATCGAATAACCCTGATTCTATAGCATGGTTCGCTTTTTGATGGCTTGTGTAAGCGAATGCATCCTGATCACCACGGCTTATGGCATATTTATCAGCAACATTTTCTGCGGTTAATCCCATTCCTAGATACGCTCCGGGCCATTCTGCAGCTAAGTACGGGTTTGGAGAAAATTTCAATCCAGTCATAGGTACCATGGTCATCGATTCCGTACCACCAGCAATTACGCAATCCATTTGGCCAGCCATTATCCCAAAAGCTGCATGAGCTATACTCTGCATGCCCGAAGAACAAAATCGATTTATCGTTTCAGCAGGCACGGATACTGGCAAGCCAGCCCTTAAAGCAACCAAACGGGACATATTCAATCCTTGCTCGCCTTCTGGGAAGGCACATCCAAGAATGACATCGTTTATCTCTTCGGGGTTTACCCCCTCAGCACGTTTTAATAAATCCCTTATAACTGCTACTGCCATTTCATCTGGCCTAACTGTTGCCAAACTTCCCCTTTTTGCTTTTCCAACTGGGGTTCGGGCAGCAGCAACGATCACAGGATCACGAGAAGCATCATTATTTTTCATAGTTTATCTCCTTTTATATATTAATTCCTAAGTGGCTTCCCAGTTTGTAATAGATTCATCATTCTTTGCCGTGTTTTTTCTTCACCACACAGAGAGATAAATACTTCCCGTTCTAAATCCAGGATATATTGCTCATCCACCCAGGTGGGTCGACTTAACTCACCTCCGGTCATGACATAAGCCAGTTTTTCAGCCATTAAGGATTCATATTCAGTTATATACTTTCCTTCTTTCATCATATATATGGCTACACGCAATGCCCCTAATGCATCGCGACCAGCAGCATAAATTTTTTCAGGAATAGGTGGATGGTACCCAGTTGCAGCCATCAGTAAAACTTCCTTTTTAGCCTCGCTAATCAACAAGTCTCGATTCATCACGATCCGATCCCCCACACCCAATATACCCATTTGTCGACCTTCTTCCGCGCTAGTGGCAACCTTTGCCAATCCAATTTGCTCAAAAACACGCTGCAGGAATGGTAAAACTTCTGCACCTTGTGTTTTCATAGGTGGATTGACAATCCGACGAAGCAGTTCCTTGGTGCCACCTCCCGCCGGGATCACTCCGGCCCCGAATTCTACCATCCCGATATATAACTCCGCAGCTGCAACGACTCTGCCGGCATACATGGTGATTTCTGCTCCACCTCCCAAGGCCAAACCTGCTGGGGCAACGACCACAGGTTTAGGGAGGTAGCGGGATCTCATATTCATATCTTGCATCTTCTTAACCACAGCCTCTAGCTGTTCCCATGCTCCCATTTGCGCAGCCATAAGAACCATCATCAGGTTGGCTCCCGCGCTGAAATTATCAGCTTCATTTCCAATAACCAATCCCTCAAACTCAGAAAGTGTTCGGTCTTGACCTTCCAATATTATATTAAAAACATCTTCATCCAAGGCATTCATCTTTGTGTGGAATTCAACTCCTGCAACACCATCACCAAGATCATACAATGTAGCGCTTGGATTTTTATTGATTATTTTCTGCTCTTTTAATTGGATGAGTGACGGCAACCGCTTTATTGGTTCATATTTTCCAATCGCTGGGTTATATACACTGACTTTGTTTCCTCCTTTGTATTGATAAAATGTGTTATATCCCGCTTTGATCATTGTTTCTACCCACTTTGCAGCCGGAAAACCAGCTGCTGCCATGGTTGGAAGCGTGTCTGCTACACCAATTAAATCCCAGACCTCAAAAGGTCCAGCATCATGCCCAAATCCCCATCGCATGGCATCATCCAGAGGTTTTGGGGTGTCAGCGATTTCTGGAATCCGTTCTGAAGCATACGAAAGACCTTGATATGTCAAAGCTTTTATCAACTGAGCCGCTCGATCATCAGAAGCGAGTAATATTTTTAATTTTTCACCCAAATCTTCAATATCTTTTACTTTTCCAAGTGAATCAAACCTAATTTTAACTGGAGCCTCATAATCTAATAATTTTAGGTTTAATGACCAAAATTCACGATTCCCTTCTGAGTTTCGAACTTCTTTATAAAATCCCTGCTTGACTTTGTTGCCAAGCCATCCCTTTTCTACCATTGTGTGAATTACATGATTCACCCGTTGAGAATTCAAATACTTTAAAGCCTGTTTATCATTTGGAATTGCCGGCGCTAAATTTCTTCCAACATGATCCCATACATCGATCCCTACTAAATCGATCAATCTGAAGGTAGCGGTTTTTGGCCTCCCCATGGAAGGTCCAGTAATCGCATCAACTTCTTCAACTGAATATCCATTTTCGAGGATGTAATCTAAAGCAAAAGCCCCACCTCCAAATCCCAAGCGATTAGCAATAAAGTTGGGAGTATCCTTGCAGAGAACGATTCCTTTTCCCAAGCGGTATTCTCCAAATTCACTTATCGCTTGGACGACTTCAGGTAAGGTATCTTTTGTTGGAATTACTTCTAGCAGTTTTAGATACCGTGGTGGATTGAAAAAATGTGTTCCCAAAAAATGTTTTTTAAATCCATCAGATAATCCCTCTGCGATAGATGTTACCGGGATTCCCGATGTGTTTGTACTTATAATCGCATTTTGAGGTCGTATAGAGTCAATACGCATCATCAAATTACGTTTAATTTCCAGATTTTCGATGATCGCTTCGATGACCCAGTCAGCTTCTTTTATGATATCAAAATCATCCTCTAAATTTCCAATAGTAACAAGGGTTGGAAAATCTGAGCTAAAAAAGCTTGCTGGTCTAGATTTAATTGCGCGATCTAAACCCTGCTGTACGATCCGGTTTCGAACAGCCTTATCCTGAAGGCTTAAATTTCTCTGCTCTTCTTCTGGTAAAAGTTTATTTGGTACGATGTCAAGCAAGGTTACAGGAACTCCAGCATTCGCTAGATGCGCAGCAACTGCAGCTCCCATCGTCCCTGAACCAATTACCACAGCTCGATGAAATTTATATTTCATGATACCTCCTCGGTAATAACTCGCCTAATAGATTCAGTTTTTTATAGTTCGTTTGTAAATCAGCATATGATTAAAATACTCCTCGTGCCGTAAATATCTACCTTAAATCACGGCCACTATATCCCAATATATTTCTGGCTACAATGAGCCGGTTAATCTGGCCTGTACCTTCATAAATATCACTGATTTTTGCATCCCGGAACCACTTCTCCAGAAGCAAGTCCTGGTTACAACCCAATGGACCCATGATCTCAACTGCCCTTTGGGTGATTTTAGTGACGACATCTCCTCCGCGGACTTTAGACATGGAAGCCTCAAGAGGATTCGATTTACGGTTATCTGCCATCCATACTGCTTTGATCACTAGTAACCAGGCTGATCGAAGCATCATTTCCATATCAATGACTTCCCTCTCAATGTTGGTGAGTTTTTGTCGTGGTAGGCCATATCGAATGGTGATACCTTCCTGTGCGAGCAGCTCCTTGAGGAGTTCAAGCGTTGCGCGTGCTACTCCAACCGCTGTAGCACCAATCAAAGGTCTCGTTGCATCGAAAGTCGCCATGGCGCCTTTAAAACCAGTGGCCGTTTTTTCTTGGACAACCTCAGGACTGCCAAGAATATTTTCAAAAGGGATCCGGCAATCTTGCAATACCAGAGAAGCGGTATCACTGGCACGGATTCCGAGCTTATGTTCCAGCTTGGTAACTTTTATCCCAGGTGCCCCTGCTTCAACAACAAATGGTCGCATTCCCGCACGACCTGCAGATGGATCAATCGTCGCCCATACCACTACCAAGCCATTTCCCTCTTCCAAGGATTTCTGACCTCCAGTGACAAATATCTTTTCGCCGTTTAAAACCCATTGATTATTTTCCTTATCTAATACTGCTGTGGTTCGAATGGCAGATGTATCGGACCCAGCTTGCGATTCAGTCATTGCCATGGCACCAAAAGCAGGTTTCTCTTCACTAAATCGTGCTAGAAATTTCGCATTTTGCTCTGGTGTACCATTTGATTGGACAGCAGCGGCTCCCAGACCTCCACCTGGAGTGCAGAGATATATCCCCACGTCTCCCCAGGATAGCATTTCCAACATAAATGCAAGCATTTGGTACCCTATCCGTGGTCTTTCTTTGCCCTCCGCATCCTTTTTTGGTGCTTCTTTTGGCGCAAGCGAACCAGCTCCAGTCGCTTTCATTGCCATATGCATAAAATTAATATAATCCCATGGTATCTCGTGTTCATGTTCATCAAAATACCGAGAAACTGGTCGCATCATATTCTCAGCGACGGTCTTCAACACAAAGCTTTGCTGGCTAATTGGTTTAGGTGCTTCAAACTCTATCATTTTCTCATCTCCTAATACAAATAGATGTAACTTGATTTAGCCCTAAATTATTGTCATTCCAGTGAGCATGGAGAAACATCGACCTTCACGCATCCATTTTTCAACCGGGTGCTCGCGAATATAGCCATGCCCTCCTAAAATCTGTACTGCGCGATCGGTAACCATCATCGCCATATCACTCGCACCGGTATAAGCCAAATAAGCTTCTTTGTAAGCATCTTCTTTTCCCGTATCCAGCATCCAGGCAGCTTCCCAGGTAAGAACGCGGATGGATTCTACTTCTGTTGCCATCTCCGCCAGCATAAAAGCAACCGATTGTTTTTGAGCAACTTTCATCCCAAAAACATCTCTCTCCTTGGCATATTCAATTGCATATTCCAGAGCAGCCTTAGAAACTCCTAACGCCATTGCAGCAGTAGCCAACCAGTAGGAAGTTAGGATAGGTGAGAAATTATGACCTTTCACACCTCCCAACCGATTAGCACTTGTAATATTTACATCATTAAACTTCACTGTATAAAGCGGTAGTGCATTAATCCCAAGCAATTTTTGACGTTCACTAATTTGTAAACCCGGGGTACCATTGGGAATAATGAAGCCTTGGGATTGGCCTTTCACGGATGCAAACACAAGCATCGATTTTGCCTCATTAGCGAAAGGTACATAAGACTTCTCCCCCGTAATTATTATTCTATCTCCATCTATTTCCGCGATGGTTGATAATCCATTTGGATCATAATCGAATTTTGGTTCAATAATAGCTGCACAGCAGGGTGACCAATCACCTTCTACAATGGATGGTAGGTATTCCAGCTTCTGCTCTTCGCTACCAGCTAACAGGATCGGAATTGCAAATAAACCAGGTGACATAATTGCCAAGGATCCCGCCAGATCACCCCAAGCCATTTCTTCTGCGGCCAAAACACCAGTTACCGCTGAGTGCTCTCCAAATCCTCCATAGGTTTCAGGAGTCGACGCTTGTAAAACTCCTAATTCCCATCCTTTCTTAATCAAATTTAGGGGAAGTTGTCCTTCCTCATCCGCATCATGCGATGCTGGACGAAGGTTGCTGCGAGCAAAACGAGCAACGGTGTCGACTAACATTTTCTGCTCTTCTGTTGGTTCAAATGAATACATGGAACTCCTCCTTTGTCTCTACTTTTTCATATATCAAGTAACTTATTGTCGACTGTATGGTATTGGATCGGTCCAAACTTAGAATTTTCTTCTATCTCTTTTATATTTATGATTTCCAAAAACCCTCTTTGATAAAGATATTCAACATGTGCTCCGGCTTCTTCGAGAGCTAGTAATATGGTATAACCTTGCACTTTTCCAAATAAGTACATAGAAATATCAGCAACCGTATGTGGTTCATTTAGAAAATCTAAAACTTGTTTTAATCTACCCTTATGAACTTTTCGGATTTCAGCGATTCTTTCCTTTAGAGAAATTGTTGGGTCTTCATGACCCCCCAATGTCATTTTCACTTCCGTATTTAACGGCTGAACTAACTCCAAAGAGTTTAAATATGTATCTAATCCCGTGGAAAGCGTGATTTGTTGAGGGGATTGATGTGGGCTAGTCTCTTTAAGGATATGGTCTCCGCTGAAAAGAACATCATGCAGGAGAATGACCACATGTCCAGCACAATGACCGGGAACATGGATAAATTTAAAAGGTCCCATCCTCATACCCATGGCTTCGTAAGTTAAATCTACATTTAGTGATTGGAAAACAGTTTTAGTGATTTTATACATCTCAAGGAGATTCGACCGTTGTTCGGGTTTTACTCCGGCTTCAATTAAAAATTCCTCCAAACGGTGTGCAGCCATGTACAACCGTTCNCTGTGGTTGGTAACAATCCTTCNATCCATTTCGTGGATACAAATTTTCGCGTCAGTTCGTTTCTTTATGAAGTTCAGCCCTCCATAATGGTCAATGTGCCCATGGGTAATGAAAATATGAGTAATTATTTTAAGGCTACAGTCATCTCCACGAATATTGCTTATTTCATCTAAGCCAATTTCGAGATCATGGTTTGATGTACCAAATCCTGAGCCTGTATCGACAAGGACACGGTATTTNTCCATAACTATTAGATAAGAATTTCCAACTAAACCNGGAAATTCATTCAAAATTATTCGATAAATTAGAGCGCCACCAGCGGTGTGATAGGAATCCATTTACTGAACCATTAATCCCTTTAATAACAGGTTCGCAAATAGATTAGCTATTTCTGTTGACGAGCGGGGTCCATCCCTACGATACCACATGACTGTCCAGTTCATCACTCCCAATATCGCTCGTCCAGTCAATGATGGATCCATTTCGTTAAAAATACCTGCATCTTTACCTTCAATTATTAGATCCCGCCATAAACGTTCAAATTTTTCTCTCCGGGAAGCATGTTGGGCTTTTAGTTCAGGATCCAATGACCGGAGTTCAAACAATAGAACTGCAGATAGATTTTGATTNTCTGCAATAGTTTGAAGATAAGAAACCATGGCCAGGCGTAATTTTTCGCTTGGCNATAATGGCTGTGAAAGAACTTCTTCAAGCTTGCAATTTATCAAATCAAGTGCATGATCGATAAGTGCGGCAAGGATTTCTTGTTTGCTACTAAAATGATGGTACAGACTCGCTTTTTGTAAGTGTACAGAATCAGCGATATCTTGCATTGATGTGGCATGATATCCTTTTTCACCGAATATACGGGCAGCAGCCTCTAAAATACCTTCTCGAGTCAACCCGGTACCTCCCTACCGAATGTTCGGTAGGGATAGGATATCAAATTTATATTCGTATGTCAAGTTAATTGATCAATATTCAGGGGGTCGGTAATTTAAAACCAGGTTCTTGATCAGATAAATATTCTAGAAAAACATCCATCGGATCAATATTCCTGAAATCTCCGCTCGTTCTCCACCACTTGTAATTGTCCATTTCCTCAACGCTGGCATTCGTATCATAAAATGCCATACCCTTAAACCTGACGCCTGAGGGACCAATGCGCGTCTCAAGATGCAGGTGCGGGTTTACAATATCGTACCCCGTTACACCTACAGTTCCAAGTTCTTGACCACACAATACCGTATCACCTAGTCCTACATATGGCGATTGGCCCATATGTGCGTATAAACTATACAACGATTCCCCTGTGGTAATATCGTATTGCTCAAATAATCCTTCCGGTAACATTGTTGGGATTGTTTCAATAATCACCATGTTCCCATATGGAAGTCTATCATTTATTGAAGCAGCAACTGTGCCAGGCAATATCGATTGAATAATTTCACCATCAATAGACAACCTTTCGCCTCTACGATAATAAGCAAAATCAACTCCATGATGTAGATCTTCGCGCCCTACAGGTGGTGAACCAAAAGGGTTTGTGATGATTTCCCATAAGGATGGGATTGTCTCATCCTTTAACGGAGAACACATTGATATTGGTATCTCAGTTTGGGTTGGGCTTTTTATCGGGGTATGTGTTGCAATTGTTGTTGATAACACAGATGTGGTCCTCGCAGAATCAACTGGCACGATTGTAGACTTAATTGCTTCTGTATTCAGAACTCTAGCGGGTATCAATGTTTGAACAGACATAGTCATCTGTGGTGACTCGCGTAGATTATTGGCTGCAGTTCCCTGGCATGCAGACAAGCTCATAATGAAAAATAAAACACCACGAAAAGCAATGGATCTACACATCAAGGATATTATAATTCGTGTAAGTACATTTGATCAAATAAGGGGTTGCCAGAACAATCTATTCGCGCTATAATCTGCCCGCAATTTACATTATCGGGGCGTAGCGCAGTCCGGCTAGCGCGCTTGCATGGGGTGCAAGAGGTCCCGGGTTCAACTCCCGGCGCCCCGACTAAAAGAAAGCTTTCATTAAAATAATTAAATTAACGAAGGTGGGAAATACGAAGTGAATAATCATCCTATTACCTGCCCTCTATACTTTTAACTGATTCAAACGTAAGAAAACTAATAATATTTATCCTATTTAGTATTTTTCAATCAAAAAAGGTTATGTAATCATTATATCTATTTAGACGCGAGGTAATCGCGTCGAAAATAATAAATTACACTAATTCAGTATATATTCTCGTACGATACTTTCTGCAGAAGGTTTGTTGTCGGATTGGGCAGCAATTATATTAATAAATATTGCATTGACTCGAATTTTTATGTATACTGGAAATATCTATAAGTATAGCAATGGTTTATAACAATTGTTGGACATATTCGAATTTCAACAACCTAAGAAAGTAAGCATAATAGGAATAACTTTGTTATGAGTGATTATAATTTCTATCGGTATTAATAATATTGGAGGAAATTTTGTCCGATATTAATTATCAAATGCAAAAAATTGCCGATTTCGCTATAAATTCTGCGAAAGATAGATATGGACAAGAATTAGACTTTTCTGAACAAAGTATCAATAAACTAGATTATATATTAAGTCAAATAAATAGCTATTTCTCGAATCTTAATAAGAACGATGAGACGAATAAAGCAATAAGTGATTCTGCAGTTATTTGGGGTAGCTATCTTGGAGAGTATATGTGCAGGAAGTGGGGAGGCACATGGATTCTTAAAGGTTCGGAACGACTTGTTTCGATATTAAGTATCGAGTTTACCCCCATCAGTTTCATATATCAAAAGTTAACGAGCCACCCGGAATATAGTGTTGAAATTTATCTTTTTGAGACCAAAAAGATAATATATCTATCGGTCATCAATCCAAAACCATCGCAGACTCAGATGGAAAATGTGGTACAGCCTCAGAACGTAATATTGGCTTCAAATTCTGAAAAGCACGTGTCCGTTGCTACACGTTCAATACGCTACCTCGTAGTTATTGGTGTAATTTTAGTTTTTTTGTTTTCATGTTATTTTGAATTTATATCAATACGAAGGGGTGGTTTAGCTGCATTTAGCCTGCTTGCTACAAAAACAAATCCGACCCACACATCACTGGTTGAAATAAATACACCATCAGCAATCACCCATTTAAATGATACTCAGATGCCAACAGTAACAACCTTGCCAACTTACACTCCAAAACCAACAGATACTTTATCCGCGACTCACACGCCACTGCCCACATCGACAAAAAAACCGACATTGACACCTACGGTAACACCGACGCAATTACCTACAAAAACTCGTACGCCGACTTTTACTCCATTTATTCCTACGGACACAAGAGTTCCTCCGACCGAAAGACCTGTTCCAACGCCAACATTTGCAGAACCAGTTGTAATCGAATCTTGCGATGTTGATCCGTCCTCTGTACCCGTTGATACGAATGTGAATCTAAGATTTATTGTTCATTTCTCCACACATAGTCCTGGGTATGGTTTCGATACCTCATTCGATCCCGAGTATCCAGAACAAAACGGTTGTAGTGGTGTGGATGGTAATGGTGATGGCGTAGCATTTTGTGGAGGTTCATCCGGGCTGTTACCCGATTCAGCCTCTGTAGATGTTACGTTTAGCTCATCAGTAGGTGAATGTGTTGCAAGTTACAGCTCCAGGTAGTCCTTGCAACCGCTATTGAAGCAAATCTACAATGTAAGAGTTTTGACAGAAGATCATCAGGTTTAGTTATAAAATCTATCGAGATAACTACAGTGAATTGATATAAAAGTATTAGTTTTTACAAAAATCAGCATTTTAATACGATTTCTCAGATCTACTAAATACATTATTGCTATTTATCCAAATTAGGTATATATTATATAAGGCATATCATACAAATCATATCTGGGGTTACCTATGCGAATTCGGACAATTATTCCAATCATATTTTTCTTTTTAGCTGTGTCCGTATCATCAATTTATCTGCCTTTATTCGGCATCCAAAATATATTTGCTGAAAAGTTATTGGATTCATGGTTACTGGTCAAACCTCCAGTACTTTCTCCTATCAATAACCCTGAAGGTGATGGAGATTATTATGTCATATGGGGTGACGTATCTGGTGAAACTGGCTATTTATTAGAAGAAGCTGATAATTCAGATTTCACCGGGGCGACCACTTACACCCTTGGAGCTAATGTTGTTCAATACCATGTTACCGGTCAAGAGTTGGGATCATGGTACTACCGTGTCCTTGCAACTAATCCTGGAGGAAATACTGCGTGGTCAAACATAGAGTGGGTGGTCGTTGACCTAACACCCCCGGATGCTCCAATCCTTAATTCCATCAGTAATTCAGATGGAAATGGAGCTTACACGGTTGATTGGAATGATATTACCAAAACAACGAGTTATAGACTTGAAGAAGATGATAACTATGAATTCTTGTCACCATCACTTGTTTATGAAGGAGCAACTAGCCAGGCACCAATCACCGGTCACTCTGGAGGAATTTGGTATTATCGAGTTATAGCGAACAATTCCAGTGGTGGTAGCCCATGGTCTAATACTGAGCAAGTGATTGTTTTCCCTATAGCACCTGTTATAGCAGCTATCAGCAATCCAGGCAGTGATGGAGATTACCTTGTCAATTGGAGCGATGTAATCGGTTCCAGTAGCTACAGACTTGAAGAAGATGACAATAGCGGATTCACATCACCAATATTACGTTATGAAGGTATAGAAAGTCAGTACCAAATCACTAACCAACAAGGTGGAACATGGAATTATCGCGTTCTATCAAGTACTGCTGGGCAAGACAGCCCATGGTCGAATATAGTATCAGCAAGTGTCGTTCCAGTTCCCGTGGGAGCTCCTGTTCTTGCCCCCATTAGCAATCCTGATGGTGATGGAAATTATATTGTTTCCTGGAGTGAGGTGATCGGTGCAACAAGCTATCAACTTGAAGAAGATGACAATGCCGAGTTTGCATCACCGACGTCACTTTGTATAGGGACCGAGAAGCAATGTGAAATTACAAACCAACCAGGTGGTACATGGTTCTATCGTGTGTTTGCCAGTATTTCAGGCGAAGATACACCTTGGTCGAATACCGAATCAACGAAAGTATTCCTAGGAGTACCTGTTCTAAGCAACATAGATAATCCAGGAGGAGATGGGGATTACTTACTGAACTGGACCGATATACCTGAAGCTAACAGTTACAGACTCGAAGAAGATGACAATTCGACTTTCACATCACCATTGATACGTTATGAGGGTGGAAATAGTCAATTCCAGATAAACAACCAAAACAGCGGTCAATGGTTCTATCGGGTATTAGCCAGTAATAACGGGGGAGATAGCTCATGGTCGATTGCTAAATCTACACTCGTTGCGCTTGATACTCCTGTATTATTCCCGGTGAATAACCCGGGTGGTGATGGAAATTACCCGGTTGATTGGAGCGATGTGTTTGGAGCCTCATTCTTCCAACTAGAAGAAGATGATACCTCTGGTTTTAGTTCACCAACCTTACGTTATCAAGGTAGTGCAAGTCTTTACCAAATCAATAGTCAGTCGAGTGGTATATGGTACTATCGTGTTAGAGCCGGTAACGCTGGAGAATATAGCCCTTGGTCAATTTACAAGATCGTAAAAGTAGTACCCCAACCACCGACTCTTTACGTAATAGTCAACCCAGATGGAGATGGCAATTACTTAGTCGATTGGAGTGATGTACCCGGTGCTGGTATTTACCGACTTGAGGAAGCTAATAATCCAGCTTTTAATACTCCGATACTTCGTTACACAGGAAGTGTTAGTCAATATCAGATCGATGGTCAACCGCTTGGATTGTGGTATTACCGAGTCCAAGCAAGTAATGCAGGTGGGGATAGCGCTTGGTCCAATGTTGAAACAGCGAACGTTATCGCCAATACACCAACAGCAACCTCAACAGAGACACCTACGGGAACGTCTACCCCCACTTCGACTGGAACACCTACATACACGATTACACCCTCACTTACCCCAACAGCTACATCTACGGGTACATTTACTCCAACTCCAACGGCAACTACCACGGGATCATCTACACCTACCCCAACAGTAACATCTACTGGATCTTCTACGCCGAGNCAGACAGCAACCTCAACCAGTTCTTCTACCCCTAGTCCTACTACAACATCTACCTTCACACAGACACCTACAAGAACTAGCACGAGTACATCAACGTCTACCAGCACGTCTACACTAACACCGCCATCCCCTCCATATTTCCTTAATTTTTATCTTCCCATCATTGATAAACCTATGCCAACTGGCGTTCATGTCTTACCAGTTAGTTACTCGTACATATCCCACAATACTCTTTTTATTATTGGCGAAGTTTTAAATAACACCAACAGTCCTGTGACTTTAGTAAAAATTGTTGCTAATTTGTTTGATATCAACGATAATTATTTGGATACAGGCAATGCCTATATGTGGCCGCTTGATGTACCTGCTTTAGGAAAAGGTTGCTTTAAAATTTCCATGAACATACCTCTAAATTGGTCGTATTATCAATTCGAAGAGTTAACATACAATACAACGAATACAAGCACCGGTCTTTATATAATTAGTAATATTGGTGAACTCACTAGTGATAACGGGTATAAAATTACTGGTCAGGCTCGTAACACTAGTAACCAACGCTCCAATAACGTCGGTGTGAGTGGTACATTGTATAACGTCTCAGGCGTTCCTGTTGGTTGTGAGAATGCTTTTGTAGAAAGCACAGATTTACAACCTGGTCAGATAAGCTCTTTTCAGATTGACTACCTAAAATATTATCGTGACTACCAAGATGTCAACATTTATAAATTGCGGATTGCAGGGGATTTACCTTAAACCATAATTCAGAAATTGAATTAACTCCAAATTTAACAACAGTTCTTAGTCAATTATATTTTTAAGGGCGTTCGTGTTAATTTAATTCATTTCAAAATAAAATACAGTTTTATAATTTCGTAACCTTATTTGTATAACATTCTATCAATGAAATTTCTGTGGCAAATGAAAAGTGGTGAGTCAGAATTATAACGAATATTACTACAACCAGAAAAGGAAACTAAAACGTCACGCCAAAGTGATCATACTTTCAGTGCACTCGCATAAAAAGGAATGGAAGCTGATCCCGAACTGAGGCGCATTTTGATCATTAATGACTTGCAGGAGGAAAAAACTAAAGATATACAGGCAACATGATATGAGTGGATCATTGGTCCAAAGAGCGACGCAGACAGGTACATCCAAATAAATGATCCGAACCTCATGGTTGATATTACCTTATGTGTGCAATAAGTACATGAAGATAGCTTTTACTCAACTAAACTGAAAAAGCAAAAAGGAACCAACAAGTGTTTTTTCTCATGCTGAAGACACAGTTTTACAAGTCAATCAGCGAACCGAAGGTACCCATCGCTATATGGATGGCGAGAATGACCTCCGCTAGATATCACATATCTTTTTTCTGATATCGGTTACAAAAAGGTAAGATCGTTTTTTAATGGATTGGATGCGGCAGGTCTAAGACGTTCAGAAATCCATCAAAATGCCAATCATATGCAACAGATAACAAGGATTTCCCCATAAGGATAATTAATGGTGATGCTTTTCCAATCTATGTACTTTGTCTTAAGCTGATTTCGGCACTCCTAACACAGATTAGTGAAGGGTGTTATATTTGAAAGCACTTTTAAACTAGAAAGCTCTTCGATCGCTAAAGTTCGATCGCTATTTTGAATCGAAATTACAGAAAAAGGTTAAACATTCTTATATGAAATTTTATTGCGTTATCAAGAATTTATATGTATACTGGAAATAAATATATTATTGTATTAATTATCAATTGAGTACTTAAATACAATTACGCATCATCATTATTATCTGTTTCTGCTTGTTCAATTATTTCTATCGGTAAAGGAAAATTCTGGAGGAAATTTTGTCCGACATTAATTATCAAATGCAAGAAATTGCTGATTTCGCTATAAATACAGCGAAAGATAGATATGGACAAGAACTTGACTTTTCAGAACCAAGTATCGATAACCTAGATAATATACTAAGTCAAATCCATAGTAATTTTTCAAATATTCCCAAGACCGATGAGACAACTAAAGCGATAAGTGACACTGCTGTTATTTGGGGTAGTTATCTTGGAGAGTATATGTGCAGGAAGTGGGGTGGCACATGGATCCTCAAAGGTGAAGAACGACTCGTTACCATTTCAAATATTGATTTTACTCCCATCAGCTTCATTTACCAAAAGATAACAAGTCACCCAGAATATAGTGTGAATATTTATCTTCTTGAAACGAAAAAGATTGTATATTTATCGGTTATTAATCCTAAGCCATCGCAAACTCTATCGAATAATGTTGGTCAACCTGACAAGGTAAAACCAACCTCAAATTTTACCAAGCACGCGACCAGTATCAAACGTTCATTGCGCTATCTCGCGGTTATTGGAGTAATTTTAGTTTTTATATTTTCATGTTATTTTGAATTTATATCAATACGAAGAGGTGGTTTAGCTGCATTNAACTTGCTTATGTCAAAANCAAATCCGACTCCTACNCCTCTGGTTGAAGCAACTATCTCAATACCAACCCGCTATGCTGCAAATACTCAGATTCCAACAATGACAACATTACCAACATACACACCAAAACCAACATATACTTTACCTGCAACCTACACACCATTTCCCACATCTACAAAAAAACCTACACTGACACCATCGATAACACCGACGCCATTACCAACACAAACTCTTACGCCAACAGCTAAACCATTTATTCCTACGGATACAAAAGTTCCTCCCACTGAAAAACCCGCTCCAACTCCAACATTTCCTGAACCTGTCGTTCTAGAATCTTGTGATATTGATCCATCAGCTGTGCCGATTAATATTAATACGGGTATAAGATTGATTGTACATTTCTCAGGACATTCCGCAGGTTACGGGTTTGATACAACTTTGGATCCAGACGGTTTTGCAGGGCAAAGTGGTTGTAGTGGTGTGGATAACGACGGTGATGGTAGGGCATATTGTAGTGGNTCATCGGGTGAGTTGCCNGAATCAACAACCNTATATGTCACTTTTAGTTCGTCGGCAGGAGAATGTGTGGCGAGTTACAGGTCGCAATAGGCGTGCAATTTTACACAATAAATCTATGAATATTTTAGTTTAGGTCTATATATAATGCAAAGGTATTAAAATGATTTCTTATTGTATGATTATTTATTTANGTATATATTATATAATTCTATATAAATTATCTAATAACTGGGTTAACTATGCGAATTAATTCTTTGATTCTCTTATTATTATTTTTAATTTTCGGCATAACTGCTCCGGTGGGTTTTATAACCTTATCTGGAATACCAAATGCTTTTGCGGAGAAGAGCCATAGTGATCTAATCAATAACGCAAGCAACCTGACGTTTGTAAGTCACATGACCACAAACGGTATTGCTGAGATTATAAATCGCCAGACCGATAACAAAGTAACTTATTTGGGTATGAAATACAATGTTAGTAACGCGATCACTCAAGCTAACCTTACTCTTTCTAAGACCGCCAATCCACTGACTTATAATTCGGTTAATCAAACGATCACTTACAGCTA
>JGI11641J44799_10000221_pt1 | contig 16318 bp, 11 predicted proteins | sample WetSurSiteA1Bulk_FD_44799 | JGI IMG/M metagenome (IMG submission 44799) | reverse complement strand
GGGATCGCCTGTTTCTGTAAATAATGGGTCAGCGATTAGATCACCAGGTCCAGACGCTGATGTTCGGGGTGTTTTGGACCAAAGGTTGTAGGAAAAAGTTAATCCGGGGTGGTCATCTTCTACTCGAATTACTGGATAAGGTCCATCCTGCCTCACAATATTATTCATAAATATAACATTTTGATACGAACCCACTTTAAATTCTACACCAGCCTCATCGGTAGAATTTACGAAAGTATTATTTGCGATGAGTACATTTAACATGCGGCCGCTTGATCCGTGCAAACAATATAGATTATGGTTCGCGCGATAGACAATATTATTAATAATCTTGATATTGGCAGAGCTATATTTCTCGTCACCTGTTTGGATACCAATTTGCCCACCACCTTTCATTGCTCCCGTGGTGTAAAGAAAGTTATTTTGAAAGACAACATTTTGTGCATCAGAAATATAGACATTGGGTCCATAGTTATCATAAACAATATTGTTTTCCAGGAGCGTACCATCCGCTTCATAAGTGGATAAACCAATGCCCCAATTTCCATAAACGGTATTGTTTCTAAGGATAGCGTTTAGGGGATTCCTTGCAGCCGTAAGACCGGTAGAATCACCAGCGGGATTTTTACCCTGATAGTTTTGCATATCATTAGACCAAACTATGCTATTCTCGATGACCGTGTAATCCCCATTTTCGTTCATTCCACCATGTAAACTGTGATGACAATTTATTCTATTGGCAGTAACATGTGAGCCAGATAATAAAACACCTAAATAGCTTGAGTATCTCACTTCCAATCCTGACACATAGATATAATTGCCTGATAATTCAAGAAGAGTTCCACCAACGTCACCTGGGATCGTATAGTTGTTTCCGTCGATTATGGGTGTTTCCCCAGGATATGCCAAGATTTTTATTGGTAATTTACTAGTTCCTGAGCCTTTGAAATCAACCGATTCCTGATAAATTCCTCCTCGTATATAAACGATATCGCCAGGTTCAAGCATACTGGCTGCTTTGCCGAGCGTTTTCCAGGGCAAATTCAATGATCCAGGATTATGATCACTTCCATTAGGTGAAACAAAATATATATTTCCATACAGTTTACTCACCACCGGAAGAAATGCGTAGAATAATCCATTATTATTCGTACTAATGACTTGTAATTGATTTGGGAGGGGATGGAGGCTATATGCAAATGAATTTCTGGGAAAGGGAAAGACGAATGAAAATGCTAATGTTACAATTAAAATCGTAAGTGATAAAATGCGCGGATTTTTCATGGGTTTTCTAAATCACATTGGTTAAAAATAATTTAGCACAGAGTCCCTTGTTGGAACGTACTTATTCCACAATTATTGTATCATATAATATAGATGTCAATAAAAAATTCATTATTTTCTAAGAATAAGTATATTTTNAGATCGTCACATGAATTTATGTAACCATATGAATGGAAAAAAAGAACTAAAAATTATTACAAAGTTATGCAACAGGCTAAATACGGATGGAAAACAGGCTAAATACGGATGGAATATCCTATTGCCATTGGAAAAGTAACAATGCTATTGATCGATCAGCATCTGGTGAGAATGATTTAGACTTGCTGGTCAGTCGGGCAGATATCCGGTCTTTCATCGAAATATTGTCTCAGTTGGATTTCAAGCAAGCAGGTGAAAGGTGGAGACAACCAATACCGGGTATCTCAGATTATTATGGATTTGATCAGGAATCGGGAATTCTAGTGCATGTTCATGCGCATTCTCAATTAATCTTAGGCCACGATGCAACAAAAAATTTCCACATCCCAATTGAAGAAGCCTACCTTGCATCATCATCTGTGAATGGTTTATTTAAGATTCCAGCAGCTGAATTTGAGCTGATAATTTTAATCATTCGCCTTATTATCAAGCATTCTACCTGGGATGCGGTCCTACTTGGATATGGACATTTATCTAAATCAGAAAAAGATGAGATAAATTTTCTTTTAAGCCAGACAAATGAAGATCGTATAAATGATGTTTTAAGGAACCATTTTCCTTATATTCAAATCCAACAGTTTTCAGAATGCCTCAAGACATTGACTTCTACATTTTCAGTTTTGGAAAACCTTCGAGTTGGACAGAGATTAATCAAGAGCCTGCGACAATTTGCTCGTTTCTCGCCAGCAAAGGATACGTTTATAAAATTTTGGCAGCGTATCTACTGGCCGGTCCGGAGGCGAATCCAGAGAATTGATATGCGAAAGCAAATGTGCAGTGGTGGTTTGATGATTGCAATTGTCGGTGGAGATGGTTCTGGAAAAACTACAGTGGTAAAAGAAATATTTTCATGGCTTTCTGATATATTTTCGGTGTATGGTTTTCATATGGGTAAGCCAAAATGGTCATTGCAGACGATTATCATCAGGGGGATCCTGAAAATTGGTCGATCACTTGGTTTTTATCCATTTGAAAGGGTGGAAGACCAATATACAAATGATCCTGATTCTCTCATATTTCCTGGTTACCCTTCACTAATTCGGGCACTTTGTACTGCTCATGATCGTTACCAAACATTCATTCGTGCAAGGACTCTTTCCACAAATGGTGCTTTGGTAATCTTAGACCGGTTTCCACTTATGCAATTGAAATTCATGGATGGACCTCATATTAGGTATATTACTGCTAATCATCCAAGAAATGGAATTATTAAGTATCTAATCAATATGGAGGAAAGCTACTATCAAAAAATGGCTCTCCCTGACCTATTGATTGTCCTGCGCGCCGATCCTGAGATAGCAGTAAAAAGAAAAACCGAAGAGACTGAATATTCTGTCAGAGCTCGAACCACAGAAATATGGAAGATGGATTGGGATAAAACAACAGCGTGTGTCATCAATGCGAATCTGACCAAGGAAGAAGTTGAACAAACAGTTAAAAACCTTCTATGGACACGCCTATAATGAGTAATGAGGAGTCAAACCGAGGTTTAATTATTGAATTAGTAGGACTTGCAGGAGTCGGTAAATCAACAACAACCAGGTATTTAAAAANCAATATTCCTTGGATTATTCAAGAATATCCACCAAATGTTAGGAATCTTGCAGATGCACCATTTTACCTACGAAATATATTGCNNCTTATACCACCATTTTTTAGCACTTCAATCAAACACCTGAAAAGAATAAAAAAACAAGAATTAGCATTCATGGCATTGTTGAATGGTTGGAGTGAATTATTAAGAAAAAAAGCAGAGAATACTGACAAAGTAATGATCATTGACCAAGGTTCAATATCCTTAATGGCTTATTTACAAATGTGGAATTCTCAATATTTACAAAATCCAAGTATCGAAGAGTGGTGGTCGAAAATTTATAATCAATGGTCCGTTACATTAGATATGATAATTTGGTTGAGTGCTTCTAATTCAACATTATTAAAACGAATAAATAATCGTAAGCAAGAGCACCGATTAAAAGGAGCTCCTTTAGAAGGAGCTGAGAAATCGCTAATGGACTATTACTCGATTTACGAAAGAATTATCACTAGTCTGTCAAGGAATAATCATAATCTCCATATACTTAGGGTAGATACGAATAATAACTCGGTAGATAATATTGCCAGGATTATTACCTCTAATTTAGAATCCTGGAAACCTTATTTATTCGAAAACAGGAAAAAATAATAAATACTTTTATCAATAAATGGGGAATTTTANTGAATTAGAAATCCATATTTTTTTACATAGCTATTTNNAAATGAATCTAAAAACCCTGAATTGCAAAATAAGTCTAAGGATTATCAACGATTATTATGATGTCAATATCAAGAAATAGAGGATTAATTATTGAACTAGTTGGACCTGCGGGTTCTGGAAAAACCACCATTTTCAGAGCATTAGAAAAAAAAGTCCCTGGGATTATCGGTGAGGTTGCCCCACCTGTGTGGGAGCGTTCAAATATCAAGTTTTATGCAAAAAATGTGCTTCGCTTGGTTCCCATTCTGCTTCGTCTTCAGAGAAATGGTCCAAAATTCATATCACGGCGCGAATTAGCCTTCATGTGTTTACTGAATGGATGGCATTTTACATTGGAAGAAAAAATGGTTAATACCCACAAGACCATATTATTAGATCAAGGTCCAGTTTTTATAATGGCGTATCTATCCATGGTCGGGCAGATAAATCTGGAAAATTCAAGCTTGTGTGGATGGTGGAAGAATGTTTTTACTCAATGGGCAGAAACGATTAACACTATCATCTATTTGGATACTTCTATTGATACATTAATATCCAGGATTCGAAATCGACAAGACCACGTTATTGAACATGTGAATGGAAAAACTGATGAGGAAGCCCAGGATTTCCTAGAGAGATACGGCAGACTTTATGATCAGATAATAAGCAGATTATCGACGAATAACGATCGGATGAGAGTTATCAGGATTGATTCGGGGAAAAATACGATTGATGAGATTGTTAACACTGTTATTTTTGAAATTGAATCATAAATAATAGCAATTGTTAAATATTAAGTAAACGTATTCTGGCAGGAATATTTTATATCAATTAGCAATTCTTGATGATATTTTTAAAAATGAAAATAAACAGGTTAATAACGCGGTTCAGAATTGTTCCAAAGATGCTTTCGGATGGCAATCTGTCAAAAAAGGCTTCCCTAAATGCCTTAGCTTCGGCCTTAGATTATGGTGCGAATATCATTGTTGCATTTCTTGTGACACCCATAATAGTCACAGGTTTGGGTGATTACTACTATGGCGCATGGCAGATTCTTAGGGGATTAATTGGTTATATAGCGCCTGCCAGTGGGCGTCCTGCCCAGGCATTAAAATTCACGCTTGCCAAGGAACAATATTCATCGGATATTGAATTAAAACGCAAATATATTGGAAGCACTCTGGTTGTCTTTGCGATATTTTTACCGCTGATGACCGTTCTAGGTGCGATATTAACTTGGTTTATTCCCTACTGGATAAAAACACCTCCAGTGTATGTATGGGGTGTTCGGGTTGCCTGTGCCATATTAGTTGTAAACCTGATCGTAGATACAATCGCTACGGTACCACGTTCAGTTTTGCAGGGTGAAAATAAAGGTTATAAACGTATGGGTCTATCAACCCTGCTTATTTTTCTTGGGGGTGGACTAACGTGGTTAGCACTTTATTTAGATACCGGAATCATAGGTTTAGCTTGCGCTACTCTGCTTACAACTATTATTCAAGGGTTATTCTTCTTACAGGTCATGCATACATATTCTCCCTGGTTTGGTGTTGCCAAGCCAACGAAGGAAGAAGTTCGAAGTTTCCTAGGATTAAGTTGGTGGTTCATGGCCTGGAACATGGTGAATACGATGATGATGGCATCCGATGTTGTAGTTTTAGGATTACTTAATTCAGTAGAATCAGTTACAAACTATACACTTTCTAAATATGCACCCGAAACGGGTATCTCTATTATCGCCATGATGGTTTTTGGTATTCTGCCTGGTCTTGGTGGGATTATTGGATCTGGTGACCTGGCTAAGGCTACAAAAATCAGAGGTGAAATCATGGCATTTACCTGGTTAGTTGTTACCGTATTAGGAACAGGAATATTATTATGGAATCAGATTTTTCTTCAGATGTGGGTGGGTCCTAATCATTATGTTGGAAATTTACAAAATTTACTGATCATGATCGTAGTAATACAGTTTGTTTTTATTCGAAATGATGCTAACGTTATTGATCTTACTCTTCGNCTTAATCAAAAAGTAATATTAGGTGCGATTTCTGTTGGAGTATCTATTGGTGTGGCGAGTTTTCTGGTCTATTATCTAAAAATGGGAATTGTTGGNGTGTGCATCGGAATCATAATAGGGCGTTTAATACTCAGNGTGGCTTATCCAAATCTGATTGGGAAATTTCTAAAGATCCAATTATCATCGCAATTCAAGGCAATCATCCGACCGATTCTTGTAACAATAGTATTATTCCTTGCTGCTATTGGACTCGAGACAATTCTACCGAATAGTGGTTGGCATTCATTAGGTGGATGGCTTAAATTTCTAATCGGGGCGGGATTAACTGCTCTTATCTGTTTACCACTTGCTTTCTTTTTTGGTCTAACGGGAGGTCAACGGAAAATTATTTTCCGTAGGGTTCAGGCTGTAATTACTACTAAAATGAAATAATGAATTTTACTAGCACTAGATAATTACTGAATAATACAACCATGATATATTTTGTAAGGCTGACAAAAAACTATGCAGTTACTGTGTGTCGGTGATATTGCTCTGGTTGGCAATCATGTATCTGATTGGAGATGGCCTCCTCCAAATAGCCTAACATCCAATGATGAGATAAGGGTTTTATTCAACTGGGAATTACCTATCGGAGATAGTCTAAATCCAATTCCTCGCATAAGTGGTCCGCGATTACTTTCAAGCCTTGGATCGCAGAAAGTAATCGGTCGATGGGCACCAAGTATTGCTGCACTGGCTACAAACCATATTCTAGACGCTGGTGATGAAGGCTTAGCCAATACAATCACATTATTGCAACAGGAAGGGTTTATTACCATTGGTGCAGGCATGACTCAGCCTGAAATCACCAAACCGTTGATATGGGAAACGGATGATGGAAAATTAGCCATCCTTAATTGGGTTTTTCCGGAAACAAATCCAGATTTGATGTGTGTGCCAGGTCCTAACTATTGGCCTGGGATCGAAGGAGCAAGAAGTTGTATTCAGGAGCTAAAACGTGAAGTTGATTGGGTAATTGTTTTTGCTCACTGGAGTGATGAAGATTTCCCATATCCACGGCTTGATGATCGGATTATAGCCCAGCAACTCGCGGATTCAGGAACAGATTTATTAGTGAGCCATCATCCTCATGTCGTGCGGGGTATGGAAGTTATCGGAAGTTGCAAAGTTTTTTATAGTCTCGGTAATTATTACTTTTCAGATATTATTGAAGAATCTGGTGATTGGATAGGAAAATGGGCACCCAGAAACCGTGAAAGCCTGGGAATATTGATTTCGTTTAATCGAGGATTTAAACCAGAGTGTAATGTACTTTCATTCTGGCAAGAGAACGATAAAGTTATTAATGATCAAAGAAACCGAGCTATTCGAAGATTGAAGCAAACCAGCCAACCGTTATCTTGTTACATCGAAAATGATTACGCTGAATGGTATATGGCTAAACGCAAACGTTTTGATAAAATCTGGGTTAGATGGCACTTTGGAATTCATAAGCTAGGAGGAAGAGGTTTGGTTCGGTATGTAAAGGCGAAGATAGGATCTGGATTTCGGTAAAACGCTTTACAAATGGTGTATATTATTGGAAAAGAAATGTGACGGAGGTAAGATCTATTATGTTCTCCAAATCAAATTACTCACATTATTTGAATGAAGGAATTCATCATTTCTTTCTAAAATGGATCTGTAACAATTAATTTATCTCCCGAATGAAAGGTAATTAGCACTTATAAGGACTGGAAATTGGCGATGATATGTTTAAAGAATCTGATTTCCTATACAAAAAGAGAAGTTTTCTAGGAATATATTAAAATTATTTCTTATAGGTTATTTTTGAGCTATCTTTACATAGTACTTTTGGATGAATCAAGTGGATTTATTAAAAAAGAATAACATAATAAAAAAAATAAGGAAAACTTTTACATACGCATGGATTCGGCGGTATTTTCCGATGTCTGAGCCTCATTATACGGATGATCGTGATAAATTGGATGAAGCAGAGATTATCACGATCGATTGGCCTGTATCTATGAGAAAACCATTTTTCGGGATATTAAAAGATTATGGTAATCATCCGAAGTGGACCAAATACTGCAGATTTTTAGACAACAATTCTTTTAATTATGAATTTTATGATATACACACTCATGATTGGCTAGAAAAAGCGAAGAAATATGACATAATCGTTGGTATTTCATCAAGTGCAACATACGATTTACAAGAGCTACGGAGTAAATTTTATATTTTAGAAACATTTCTAGGTAAAAAATGCTTTCCCTCGTTAAGTTATGCCTTGTTGTATGAAGATAAATGCCTCGAAGCATACATATCACAAGTATATCAATTCCCATTTGCGAAAACTTATATTTCTCATCAAGAAAAAGATGCTATCGAACTTTTAAAGATTATTAATTACCCTATCGTATTCAAAATTGTTCCATCGTCTGGTTCTTATGGGGTTGAGTTGGTGGGTTCACGTAAAAGGGGTGAGCAAATTATTAGGGATGTATTTTCAAGAACTGGTAAGAATACTTATATGCTCCATTACAAACAAAAAAACATGGTTTATTTTCAAGAATTTATTCAAAATGATGGCTATGATATCCGAGTGATTGTGACAGGCAATTGGGTATTTGGTTACTATAGAAAGATACTACCCGGTGATTTTAGGGCTTCTGGAATGAATTTAATAGAATGGGGTGAATTACCTGACGAATCCATGAAGATCGCTTTAAGTGTGAATAAAATTTTAAAAAGCCCGCTATTAGCAGTAGATATGCTTCATGGTTTGGATGGCAGATACTATATTATTGAGTACTCACCATTCTATCTAGCCGATTCTCCAGATGAATTAAGATTGAATGGTGTTCCAGGGGTGTATATATTTGATGAAGATGGAACATATCATTTCCATAGAGGTCGTTATTGGGTAGGTGAACTAGCGCTCAGGGAGTTTTTAATAAATGATTATTTGCCTATGCATTCGACTCGAGACAATTAAGATTGTGAACAAGATCCTGAATATTCCAATCAATTCAGTAGCTTAGGTTGATTACATCAACAGCTTTATTCCTCTTTTGGAAAGTGCTTGCCTACCTATCGATATGTCACATCGTCCGATATTTATTATAATAAAAATTAGATATGGTCACACTATTTTGTCCACTATGATGGAAATATGGTGTGGCTATAATTGACTTGTTTATTGATCAGAGATTTTCATGAGTGAAAATAGAAAAACCGGACAGACTAATTTCACACAACGGTCTTATTTGCTGATTGCGGCAACGATCCTATTAGGTTTATTTCTGGGAGCATCTTCCCTGGTATTTTCCTCTCCATATGCTCCTATAATTGTATTAGGTAGCATAATTGCTATTACATCCTTTTTTATCTGGATAAAAAAACCAATCTGGGCGTTATATTTTGCGATATTTATGGTTCTGCTACCAACCAGCTTAATCCCAGCACAAATTAACTCTTACATGAATAGAACCGCAATTGTGATAGCATTTTTGGTTTGGGTGCTGGATTTAATCAACCGGAGAAGCCGGATCAATTTAGTTCCAACCACTCTTTTATTAGGAGTGTTTATTGTTTGGGCAGCTATGTCCTTAATGTGGACAGAAGATTTATCAGATGGAACAAACATTCTTCAAAGATATGTATTAAGGTTTATCTTATTCTTGATACTAATAATCAATGAGGTTAGGACAAAGAAAACTTTTAATGGATTAATGAATATTCTTGCCCTGAGTGGTGGATTACTGGTTATTGTTAGTATAGTTACAGTACTGAAACAGGGCTACTCTGTAGGGCAACGATTGCAAGTGCTGGATGTAAACGAGAATGAATTGGGGATATCACTTCTTATAACAATGCCAGCAGTTTTTTGGTGGTCTCTCCGTCCCGCAAATAAGCCAGTTAGTATATTGAAAAAATTATTAGCAACAATTTTCTTATTTGTTTCGATAGGATTAATCGGATTAAGTGGTTCAAGAGGCAGCGCAATATCGTTAGGATTTATGCTCATCGGATTTCTATTGTGGAAATCTACGCGTTTCTGGGGAATACTTGGTTTACTCGTTATTGGCATAGCAATACTCAGCATTCCAATCCTTTTTACAACTACAATCGATCGTTTTCTAGGAGCGCCTGGAGAAACGGCATTAGGGGGACGTGAATATATTTGGCCAGTAGCCTGGTTATTAATTAAGGATCATTTGATATTAGGCGTAGGGATTGGAAATAGTCCAAATCAAATTTTTCCTTACCTGGTAAACGCGGGAATTATGCGACTCAGTTTATTATCCGTATCTGAAATTTCCATCCATAATCCTTTATTAGTAATCTGGGCAGAAACAGGACTACTTGGATTAATAATTTACCTTGGTATATTAATAAGCGCAGTCATTGATTTCATACGGCAGTATATAAATTCAAGAAATATGAAAGAGGGGTATCTCATACCTTATTTTGCACTCGTTTCATCAATGTTTATCGGATACATTGCTTCTTGGATTAAGGGAGGGGGAATGGAATCAGATCCTTCTTATTTTTTAGTTATTGCATTGTTGATTATTCCTTCTCAAATCCTATTAGATAAAAAGGAGTAATGAAGATTATAGCTCGAGGGAAAAAGAGCACGAACAATTCACCCAAATTAAAATTGGGGTTATTACTCGATTCTTTCTTAATACCTGCTTGGGAATTCAATTCAATTGAGCGTGTTATAAATTTGGATTGTGCGGAAATATGCATTATTATCTTGATGGATCACGAATATTCAGCTAAAAAAGATTCCGACTTGTTTTTTAGGAGAAAGCACAATTATATTTATCGCCTGTTTAATTTCATCGACAAAAAATTTTTTTTACGAGGAGCTGATGCACTCTCTGTAAAGAATGTACAGAAATTGTTTGTTAATACACCAATCATTCGTGTAGAACCAATTTCTGATGATAAATTTAGTGGCTTTCCGCCTTCTGTCATTACGGAATTAATAAATTATGAATTGGATATATTGATACGATTGGGTTTTAAAAATTTAAATGGTGATATCCTAACAGTTGCAAGATATGGCGTCTGGTCATACTATTTCGGCGCTCCAAACAATCTTTATGGTAATCCTGCTGGTTTCTGGGAGGTGATCCATCGCATTCCAGAAACCGGTTCAATTTTATATATTTTGAATGAAGGCTCATCAATTGGGAAAATTCTATATAAGTCATGGGTTCAAACATTCCCATTTTCTCCAGCCCGAAATCGAAACCGGTGCTTATGGCAGTCCTCATCTTTTCTGTCACGGCAAATTCAGCTCCTTAACCGTTTAGGGGAAAAGGACTTTTTTATTGAAGTTGGTAGGTATAACAAAATAATTGAACAATATGCGATTGGACAAATAAAGCAACCATCGATTATACGGTTGATATGGCTTTATATCGGTTTACTGATAAGGAACATACGTGAAATTTTCTTCAGGACATTCAATTTTCATCATTGGTTTTTATTGTTCTCAACGGACGATAATCTTGCACTGACAGTCGCTAATTTCAAAGAGATCAATCCTCCTAAGGATCGTTTTTGGGCAGACCCCCATATTATTCATTTTGATAATAAAGAATTTATTTTTATTGAAGAATATATTTATAAGGATAGGAAAGCGCATATTTCGGTATTTGAGTTAATGCAGGATGAAACATATCCGAAACCCATTCGAATCCTTTCAAAAGATTACCACCTATCATATCCATCCGTATTCACGGCAAATGATAAATTCTATATGATCCCAGAAACATCGGCACATCGGACTATTGAACTATATGAATGCGAGAAATTTCCTTATGATTGGAAATTTAAAATGAATTTGATGGAAGATATCATTGCTGTCGACACAACCGTCCTGTACTTAAATAATAAATGGTGGCTTTTTACGGGTATAACTGAAAATGAAGGTGCATTCCCCGAGTGTGAGCTATTCTTATTTTATTCAGATGAGTTATTTACAAAAGATTGGAAGTCGCATCCTCTTAACCCAATCATATCTGATGTAAAAAATGCCAGGCCTGCAGGGGATATATTTGTTAAATTTAANAAAATGTATAGACCTTCGCAGGATTGCTCCAAGAATTACGGATGGGGGATAAATTTAAACGAAATTTTACTCCTAACCGAAACAGAATATCTGGAGAAAAAAGTCGTTGAATTACGACCCGGATGGGAAAAAGGTGTGATAGGTGTTCACACGTATGCATCTGTAGATTCATTAACTGTGGTCGATGCAGTCCGTGAAAGACAAAAGTTATTCTAAATTGACTTAATAAGTGATCTTTTCAAATAATATCCCTGACTTCTCAGTTCCTTAATTATGCCGGACAATTCAAAACTATTGGCAATATTTTTACCAGATCTAGTCGTCGGTGGCGCAGAAAGGTCAATGTTGAAATTGGCGGATGGGATTGCCTCCCGAGGATATGCAGTTGATCTGCTATTAGCCCATGCAGATGGACCCTTTCTATCGGAGGTGCCAGATTCAGTGCATTTGGTTGATCTTGGTGCCAAAAGGGTAGTCTCAAGCTTACCAGCCCTGGTCCGATACTTACGCAGGGAAAAACCTTTCTCATTGCTCTCAGTCTTGCATGCGAACATAGTTGCTCTATGGGGATGGCGTATTGCAGGTGTACCGACTCGCGTCGTTGTGAGTGAAAGAAATACTTTATCGGTTGAAGCGTTAAATTATGCATCTGACATGCGAATGAAATTAATGCCGAAACTTGTACACACTTTCTATCCTTGGGCGAAATCAGTTGTCGCCGTATCCAACGGTGTTGCAAATGATCTGGTTAGTGTAGTGAATCTTCGGAGTGAATGTATTAAAGTCATTTATAACCCGATAATCACACCAGAATTTATTTCTAAAACGAAAGAATCAATAGATCATCCGTGGTTTTTACCGGGTGAACCTCCCGTGGTTCTTTCTGTTGGACGTCTGACGGCACAAAAGGGTTTTGATATCTTGGTGAATGCATTTTCTAAAGTTCGCCAATTAATCCACTCAAGACTTATGATCCTCGGGGAAGGTGAAGAGAGGGAAAAAATTGAAAATTTGGTAAAACAACTAGGTCTTGAGCAAGATGTTTGTTTACCCGGCTTTGTACAGAATCCATATCCGTTCATGGTTAAGTCGAAGGTGTTTGTACTTTCCTCTCGGTGGGAAGGTCTACCCGGTGTTCTAATTGAAGCACTATATTGTGGACCTCCCCTCGTATCAACTGATTGCCCAAGCGGCGCACGAGAAGTCTTGGCTGATGGAAAGTATGGGCGTCTTGTTCCCGTCGATGATGTGGATGCAATGGCTCAGGCCATGGTTGATGGGCTTATGGGGAAAATCGCACTACCACCTACTGACAGCTGGCGACCTTTTGAACTGCAGACGGTCGTGAATCAATACATATATGTGCTGTTTGGACAATAGATGATTGATAACAAATGTACCAAGATCGTAAACCCTTATCAAATAAAACGAAGGTAATTGTCTCTGGCGTCCTACCGCCTCCTATGGGGGGGATGACCGCCTATTATCAGACTCTTTTAAATTCCTCCCTTCCCAATTTAATTGATTTACATTTTGTACAAACCAGCTCTCAAAATAGGAAGCTTTCAATTTCAGGAAAATTATCGTTAACAAACCTGTATTTTGCGATCAAGGATTGTTGGCGATTTACATGGGCAATCGTGACTGTACGACCTCAAATAGCGCACATTGGTACAGCAGCAGGTCTATCATTTCTAAAAAATAGTATTTGTGTAACTGTTGCTAAGATTTTTGGAGCACACGTGCTCTTACATCCGCATTGCAGCTTATCATTCCTTTATCATGAACGTTCAAAATGGTGGCGATGGTATTTTCGGCAGGTTATCTCACAAACCGATGGTGTTATTGGGATATCAAAGGAGTGGTTACAGCTACCTTCAATCCAACCTGGGAGTAAGGTTTATTATCTGCCTAACGCGATCAATACAAATGGATATCATAATCTGGCGAATGAAAAACTAGCCCAATTGAGAAATGAAGGACCGATTAGAATACTCTATCTTGGGAATCTTGGAAAGGAAAAAGGCAGTTTTGATCTTTTAAAGGCTGCAGATGATCTACATTCTCATGGGACAAATATAATTTTTGATCTGGTAGGAGGGGAATTAAATCGTGGTGAATTACAAGTAATTAACGGAGAGGTGAAGAGACAAAAGTTGGAGGAAGTCGTTAGAATTCACGATCCTGTCTATGGTTCAGATAAGTTGGTTTATTTGCGAGAGGCAGATATTTTTGTCTTTCCTTCCTATTTTGAGGGAATGCCGATGGCAATCCTGGAAGCAATGGCATGCGGTTTACCCATTGTCGCTTCACGGGTTGGAGGCATTCCTGATCTGATTGAAGACGGTGTCAATGGGATTTTAATTGAGCCTGGAAAACCCGAGCAAATTGCATTCGCTTTGAGAAAACTTGGCGATGATAATAAATTACGTATTTCAATGGCAAAAGCGAATTACAAAGCTGTATTTGAACGGTATGATATCGAGGAGCATGTGACAAAATTAAATAATTTATATACTATAATATTATCTACGTCGCGACGATTATAGTTACCAATATACCGATAATTCTTATTGTTATCATGAAACCAGATGATGAATATATTTTCGCTTTATCCTATACTTATCTTTTGTCTACTATTTGGGTTTGGATGGAGATCCAACCATCTGGGTCTACAATCGAATGAAACAAGCCAGCTAACCCAAATTTCACCTAAACCGATCGTCGAAGAGATGATGGGCAAAGTCAGCCAAGAACGAATCCTCACCAATTTAAAAAGACTAACAGGTGTTGAACCACTCTGTATTTCAAATGGATGTATTACCATCACAGGTCGTGAAACAGAGAGCCAAGGATTGAAATGGGCTAAAGATTATGTATATGAAACTTTGGTCGATCTGCATTACTCCGTTGAAGTTTTAAACTGGCATAAAGATGGATATGATGGGCAAAATATCCTTGCATATAAGCCCGGTTTACTTTTTCCGGACGAGGCAATCTACTTCATCGCTCATTTGGATGGAACGATCGTGGATAATCCATCTGCCGATGATGATGCAAGTGGTGCTGTTTGCTTATTGGAACTGGCACGCGTCTTGAGTGTGCGTTCACTCAGCCGCCCTGTGGTACTTTTCTTTTCTACCGGGGAGGAGCATGGCTCACTTGGTTCCTATAGCTTTGTTGAACAGTACCCCAAGAGATTAGGTGAAATCAAATATCTCGTAAGTGTAGAAATGCTTGGATGGGACTCGAACGATGATGGGAAAATGCAACTTTGGACCGGCGATCCCGTGTTATATCCATCATCCTTGGAATTCACGCAACTTTTGAGTGAGATCATTACAACATATCCTCTAAATCTAATCCCTCAAATCGTCACAGGGTGTGACTGAGGGGATGAAGTACCATTCCGTGAGAATGGAGTAACAGCATCAGTACAGATCCAGAAATACAAGAACGTTGAAGGGGATCCACATGATCGGAATCCATATAATCATACGATCAAAGATACCTTTGACAGGGTAAATCAGAACTATTTATTTGAGCAGGTAAAAGCTACTACTGCTATTGCGGGTCAACTGGCAGAACCAATTTCATTTGCGCATTATATTCATCTTCCATTAGTGTGGGTATTTAAATACTAAAAGCTATATGGGTTTCTTTAAGCAGATGCATTGATTAACTTCGAGATTTCTTCGAGTGCTTATAAAGTAAACAAGAATCTTTGGCTGTTTACCAGGTTAATTTAATTTACATAAAAGGATGGGAAAGGTTTTGAAAATACAAATTATTACTGTATTCTACCCACCAGAAATAGGTGGTGCCGCACATTTGGTTCATGGCCTGGCTGTTAGCTTGACGCAAATGGGACATGAGGTCAGCGTCATTACATGTTTTCCGACCTACAACCTTAAAGAAACTCCCTTGCCATATCGTAAGGGCTTTCTAATGAAAGAAATTATAGAAAATATTACAATTATACGTATACGTATTCCTAAATTTCCACGAGCAAATAAAATTGCCCGCGGGATTGAGCATTTTGTATTAGGTTTATTTCTGGGTGCTGTAACATTGTTTGCACCTAAGGCAGATGCCGCCCTGGTACTATCTCCACCATTACCAGTTCCCTGGTTGGTAGAGTTAGTTGGAAAAATACGGCAAATGCAAGTTATTTTGAATATTCAAGATTTATTTCCTCTTGAGGCTGTAGAACTTGGCATGCTAAAAAACAGAATTCTAATTAAAATATTTGAAGGAATGGAAAGTCAGGTATACCGCCATGCAGATGCAGTGACGGTTCATTCGCCGGGAAATAAGGAACACGTTGTCAAACGGGGAGGTTTAGACAATCAGGTACACGTAATCTACAATTGGGTAGATTCCGACCTTATCTATCCCAGTCCTAAGATTAATGAATTCTCAAAACAGTATGATTTATTGGATCGATTTGTGGTGTCNTATGCGGGGACCATGGGTTGGGCACAAG
>JGI11641J44799_10000220_pt1 | contig 16353 bp, 15 predicted proteins | sample WetSurSiteA1Bulk_FD_44799 | JGI IMG/M metagenome (IMG submission 44799) | reverse complement strand
AACGGTATAATGACGCACTCTTTGCCTGCACACGGGCGCTTGCCCTCAACGGGAATGATGCTGCTGCCTGGTATATCAAGGGGGTTTGCCTCGACGAACTCGGGCGAAACAATGAAGCCGAGGAAGCCTTTGGAAAATCTCTCGAACTTGAGATTATCCTTGATATGGAAGCCGAGAAAAAGAAAGCGGGCACATGAAAGGGTGAGGAAAGGTACCTTATAACTTTTTTTCACCGCGTTTAATAACCTGCATGTTCGCGAATTATTCGATATATGGGTTCTGGAAATGTTCACAAAAAACATGAACGATCACCAGGGGTTTCACCCTCCCGTTCCGGCCCCTAAAATGCGCTAACTCCCGTAACAGGAATACAACTCCTGAACAGGTAATGCAACGCCTAGACAGGTATCGCAATAACTGAACAGGTAATACATCATCATCCCGCTCAGCACAGGGACGGTGCGGGGGACAGGCACTGTCCCCTCTTTCACCATCTCTATGCTTTTTTAAGATAACCCTGTAAGGAATTCACCGATCAAAAAAACGGCACTTTTGCCGGTGTATTTTATCCTCCTCGGAATGGGAATTCTGTAGGGTAAAAATATCCTGACGATCTATGATAGTTTTTAGGGTTATTTTATTAGGTGATCAGGTAATATGAGATCCACATGGAGATCCCCGAACTTCGGACATGGATTATGTTATACCTGATCTCGTTCGTCGGGCTTCTCTGGGCAACCTTCCTCTCTGTTCAGGGTGTAATGCTCTGGGTCAGCATGTTTCTCGTTATCGTGATCATCGGCATTCATTTTTTCACCCTGTATAACCAGATCCTGCTTCGTAAGCAAAGAAAGGAGCTGCAACGCCAGCTGGTACAAGGGTTCGAACGGGGTCAAAAGGATGAAGACAGCAGAAAAACCCGATGATGTCTCTCCTTTATCTAATCCTTTTTACGATAGATTTTCTGGAGGGAATTATGCGCTGCGAACAGATCTTCCACCCCCCGGCCCAGGTATTCGGTCTTGCCCATGATATAGAATCCTCCTGACACCAGTGCCCCATGGAACATTTTAACCAGTTCATCCTTCTGCTTTTCGTTAAAATAGATGGTGACGTTCCGACAGATGACCAGGTCAAGCCACCGCGAAACAGGTACTCCGCTCATAAGGTCGTGAGGGCGGAACCGGATCAGCTCTTTTAAGTGCGGTTTCACCTGGTAATTCCCATCAGGAAGTTTGGAGAAATGGCGGTGGATTTGCGCTTCAGACAATTTGATCATTGCCTTCTGGGTATAGGTGCCGTCCTGGGCTTTTGCAAGCACGACCTTGTCAATGTCTGTTGCGAAGATCTGGGCAGAGATCCCGGGGTCCTGTGCGATCAGGTCGGTGAGTATCATCGCAAGGGAGTATGGTTCTTCACCGGTTGAACATCCCGCACACCAGACACGCAGCCGTTTTCTTTGTCTGAATAACGCGGGAAGGATGTCCTTTTTCATGGAATCGTACACATCGGTATCCCGAAAGAATTCAGTGACATTGATAGTGAGCGCATTCCGCAGGTTCTCCAGTTCAGGTTGATGTGCTTTCAGGTACGTCAGATAATCGTCGTAGCTTTCACAGTTGGTCGAACGCATCCGGGAGAGAAGCCGGCGCTTGATGTAATCCTCTTTGTAATTTGAACACTGGATAGCCAGTGTGTGTTCAATGAACCGTTTCAGCGATACAAAACCATCCATGATATTCCCGATGTATCCTCCGTAACCGGGGTGAACTTTTTTTAAGGATGAAAACTTTAGTCAATTGTTTTCGGATGTAAAGATGGATGTTTCACTCATCAGTTCAGGTGAAACTTCTCCATCATCTTCCGGCTGTGTGCTGCCATCTCCGCAAGCTCTGCCGAAGCGCTTGCGATCTCCTCTGTTGAGGCACTGGTCTCTTCTGCGAGGGCGGCCATATCCTCCATCCGCTTCTGGTTGTCCCGGGTCAGGGTTGATACGGATTCGATGCCGGTCATGAGCGTGTTGGTTGCCTGTGCCTGGTCTTCTGTTGCTTTGGTGATCTCGGTTACACCGAGCGCTACAATATTTGCTTCAGATATGATCAGATTCAGCGAATCGACAGTCTTGTTCACACTCTCAATACCCGTCTTTATCTCTTCAAAAGAGTTTTTCATTGATGTTGACGTCTGCTCACTCTTGGCCTGGATTGCTTTGATCAGGGTCTCGATCTGGCTGCTTGCTTTCTTGGATTCGCCGGCAAGATTCTTGACTTCACCGGCGACTACTGCAAAGCCACGCCCGTGTTCGCCAGCCCGGGCAGCTTCAATCGCAGCATTGAGCGCCAGCAGGTTAGTCTGGTTGGCAATGTCGGTGATAAGGTTCACGATTTTTGAAATTGCACGCATCTGCTCGTTCAATGCGATGATTTCATCGACACTCTGCTTGGAGACCTTCTCCACGTTCTGCATCTTCGTCGTGGCAAGCTGGCCGATCTCTGCTGCCTGTGCACCTTCTTTGGATGCTTTCTCAGCATGGGTCATTACATCATGCGATGTACTTGCAATCTCTTCGATGGATGCAGAGATATCTGAGATATCAGTTGAAATCTTGTCCACATTTGTGAGCTGCAATTTTGAATTGTCAGCGGCTTTCTGGGACGAGATTGCAACCTGCTCGGTGGCTTTTGCAATTTCTTCTGTGCTTTTTATCGTATCGTTGATAGTGGCATCGAGTTTGATCATTCCCTGCATCAGATCGGATAAGACGGATCTGATCGAATCAACTGCCTCATTGTAATCTGCCTTCAGCTTCACCAGGGGATCGGCATCATCTAATGCTCACCCGATACGTGAGATCGCCGGCTGCAATTTTTGAGAGTGCCATCTGGAGTTCGTCTGCGCTCACGGTAAGGAGTTCAGCTTTGGCCCGTGCTTCGTCCATCATCTCTTTGATCTTTGTTTCCTGCTCACGCTGTGTCGTTATGTCATTATATACACAGACAATGGTCTGGAGAACCCCTTTTGGATCAACCATAGGAATCCCATACTGGTTGAGGATGTGGACCCCGGTCGGGAATTCAATTTTTATCTCACCGAAACTCCTTTTTTGTTCCTGCAGTACCTTTTTGAGCCCTTCACCTTTCTGTTCGAGGATCTTGAAATCCTTGGCACTCATACCGATGAGCCGTTCTCTTGCAAGACCGGTCAGGGAGATATATGCATCATTCACCATGATGATCCTGAACCCGGTATTCATCAGCATGATGGGCATGGGATTCTGGTTGACGATAATATCCGATCGCAGCTTGAGGAGAGCAACCTCCTCCATCTTCTTTTGCAGTTCCTGCTGACTCTTCCTTTCGGCGGTAACTTCGTTGTAGACAAAAAGGAGGTTTGAGATTTTATTGTTGCTATCAAGAACCGGCATTACGTACTGCTCGAGGATATGCATGCCGCTGGGAAGTTCAACGGTAACTTCCCCAAATGCCCGTTGCTTCTTTTCGATGGCAACCCTGGCACCTTCGCCTTTCTGCTCGAGAATTTTTACCTCCCGAAGATTCATGCCAATGGCGCGGTCACGGGGAATACCGCTCATTTTTGCATAGGCTGCATTTGCTTCAACTACGACAAAACCGGGATTGGTCATCAGCATCGGGATTGGGTTATGCTGGACAATGGTTTCTGCTGTCTTGTGCAGTTCGGTGATTTCATCCATCTGCCGGCGATCCTCAGTAACATCGTTATACACAATCAGGATGCTGGTCACGTTCCCGCTGTTGTCTAAAATGGGAATACCATACTGCTGCAGTCTTTTTACACCCGTGGGAAATTCGACAAGGACTTCACCTGCCACCCGCCTTTTCTCCAGGATTGCCTGCTTGATTCCTTCACCTGTCTGGTCCAGTATCTTGAAATCACGCAGGGTCATCTTCAGCAGGTCTATGCGACTGATTCCGCTTAACGAAGCATATGCCTCGTTTACAACACGAATGTGGAAATTCATATCCACAAGAATAATTGGCATCGGATTCTGCTGGACGATCGTCTCGGACCGGTGTTTGAGCTGCTCAATTTCCTCGCTCTTCTTTTTCTGTGCAGTCGTGTCATAGTAGACAAAGAGCAGACTGGTGATCGTCTGGTCATTGCCCATAATCGGAATACAGTATTGTTCGAGAATGCGTGTGCCGGAAGGCAATTCTACGATCACTTCGCCAAACGAGCGCCGTTTCTCCTGAATTGCAACCTTTGCCCCCTCTCCTTTCTGGCTCACAATCTTGAAATTTTTCAGATTGGTCTTTAAGAGATCGCGTTCCCTGATGCCACTCATCTCAATATAGGCAGCATTTGCTTCAACGATTGCAAACCCGGGTGTGGTGAGGAGCATGGGGACGGGGTTATTACTGACCATCACGTCAAGCCGTTGCCTGAGCTCTGCGATCGTTTGTTCAGATTCTCTGACAGGTGCAATTACTTCTGATGGAATGGCTGGTGTTGTCGGAGCTACCGCACCGGTAAATAACGCTTTTCTCCCAGGTAGTTCTGTCATTTCTTTCCCCCGGTCATTTGTCCTGCACGGGTAATTTTTATCATGATATTTTCCTGCGGTTCACTTTGTTGCCACATCCTCAAGCACTTTCTTCATATCGATCCAGATGATCAGGCCCGTACTCTTTTTGTCAGACCCGTCGCCTTTCATCTTGATGATCCCTTTTACGAAACTGGAGACCTCAGAGGAGAGTCCTTCGCCAAGGTGTTCGATATCGGTTTCTGCAACCTGGAGGACACTCGTTACCTCATCGACAATGATCCCGACGTTGCTCCCGGATGCAGCATCCGGCACCAGTACGATTATCTTCTGGTTTTCCCGTGTCTCATGAGGGGGTAATCCGAGCAGGGTATTGAGGTTCATAATGTTGGTGATCTCTCCTCGAAGATTAATTACCCCGGAGATGTAGGGAGGTGCACGGGGAATGGGAGTGATGGGTATCATCTCAACAATTTCCCGCGCCAGTTGTATATCGAGAGCATAGCGCTCACCCCCCAGTACAAATTCTACAACATCAACCGTTGAGACCATTTTTCACCGTAACCTGAACTGTTCCATTATCTTCTTCAACCGGTTCGCCAGCTCTGCAAGCTCAGCAGATGCGCTGGCGATCTCCTCCGTTGACGCACTGGTCTCCTGTGCAAGTGCCGCCATATCCTCCATCCGTCCCTGGTTCTCGCGGGTAATAACACTGGATTTCTCCATGCCATGAACCACCCGGGTCGTTGCTTCTGCCTGGTCTTCGGTCGCTTTGGTGATCTCGTTTACGCCCTGTGCTACAACATTCGACTCAGCAATGATCCGGTTTAAGGCTTCAATCGTCTTGTTTACGCTCTCAATTCCTGCCTGTATCTCCTTATAGGAACTTTTAATTGCAGCCGCGGTTTTATCGCTGTTGTTCTGGATGGAACTGATAAGTGTCTCTATATGGTTCGTTGCGGTTTTGGATTCACCCGCAAGGTTGCGGACTTCGCCCGCGACTACTGCAAAACCGCGCCCATGCTCACCAGCCCGTGCAGCCTCGATCGCAGCATTGAGTGCAAGGAGGTTTGTCTGGCTGGAGATATCCGCGATCATCTTCACGATGTTTGAGATCTCTTTCATCCGATCATTGAGTGCAGTGATCTCACTTACACTCTCCCCGGCGATTTTCTCAACCATCGTCATCTTGGCAGTTGCAACCTTGCCCAGTTCGGAAGCCTTATTCCCTTCCATCGCTGCCTTCTGGGCATGAGTCAACAGGTCCTGCGAAGTGCTGGCAATTTCCTCAATGGAAGCTGAGAGGTCGGAGACTTCTTTTCCAACCTTTTCCAGTTCGTCCAGCTGTTTTTTGGCTCCGTCAGCTGATTTCTGCGTTCCTATGGCAACCTGTTCGGTGGATTTGGAGATCTCCGTTGTACCCCTGCTGGTATCCTGGGTGGTTACTTCAATCTGTTTTGCTGATTTTTCCAGTTCCTCAATAACCTTCTTGATTGAATCGACAGACACGTTATAATCTTTTTTCAGTTTTAATAACGGATCTCCATCAACCAGGGGGATATGGAATGTAAGATCCCCTTTTGCGATTCGTTCCAGTCCGTTTTCCAGGACGGATGCACTTGCCGAGAGCGCTTCGGCTTTCTTCTGCGTCTCCTCCATCAGCTGCCTGACTTCTTTTTCTTTCTTGCGCCGTTCGGTGATGTCATTCAACACGATCAGCAGGCTTTCGACATTACCGTCTGTATCAAGCAGGGGAATATAGTACCATTCAAGAACGAATGTACCCCGGGGAAATTCTATCGTCGATTCACCATGACTGCGTTTCTTGGATTTTATTGTCCCTTCGACGGTTTCTCCTTTGTTTTTGAGGTACTTGAAGTTCTTCATCGAAAGGGAAGATGCATTTTCTTTGGAATAACCGGTGAATTCCAGGAATGCCAGGTTCGAGATTTTCACATTCAGTTCGGCATCGATCGTGAAAAGGGGAAACGGGTTTTCCTGGATGATCCGGTCAACCCGCTGCTCTACTTTTTTTACAGCTTCCATCTTCCCGTGAAGCTCCGTGTGGTCGATCCAGATATAGAAAGCACCGTCCACGTCCCCGTTTTTATCGAGAATGGGGATTGCATTGAGCGTGAGGTATTTCCTGACACCGTCAGGGAATGTAACAAGACATTCAGTGATCGAGAGTTTCTTTGTGTCAAAACAGGCGTAGAAGGGCTCCCCGGAAAGAACAGCAATATCAAAATCGTTGAGTTTCTTTTTTAAAAGTTCTTCACGGGTTCCGCGCCAGATGGTTTCATAGGCCTTGTTGATATGGATCCTCGTCTTGTCCTTTCTCAGGATGGCAATCGCCATAGGATTGTATTGGATCATTACATCTGCACGATGCTTCAGCTCCTTTGCCACTGCTGCCTTTTCAAGCGTCAGGTTCAGCATCTGTGCCACTGCCTTTAATTCTGTACCAACCGTATTTTCGTCGATACGGACGGAGAAATTTCCTTCACTGGTTTTCTTTAATGCATTTTCTAGCTCTTTTAGTTCCATCTCATAACCTCTTCTGCAATGGTTTTGTACGCAACTCCGGCACTGCTGTCTGGTGCAACATGAGAAATGGGCATACCGCGTTTCTGGGCTTCGTACACTGCTGTAGAGTAGGGGACCGTGTACACGCTGGGAAATCTCCGTTTAATCTGATTGAGCATCGCAAGCAGCCGCATATGTTCCTGTTTTTGCTCTTCTGCGGCCTTCAGGTTCTCATTAGAAGGTTCAGGCGGCTTGGAAAAAACGCTCCTGATTCGGGTAAAAATACCTTTTCTCTCTCCTTTTTCAGGTTTTGATTCTGACTGGAGCAATCCCTCGCCCCAGCGGCTGACGATTGCCATATCAGGTCGGATTTCTTTTCCCAGCCCCTCTTTAATATCAGAAAATATTGTGGAGAGTGTCGTAACCCCGTTAAGTGCAAACGATCCCGAATCGAGGGTCACTATGACATGATCCGCTGCAAAGAGTCCATTGATCACAAACTGGCCCAAGCTCGGCGGAGTGTCAATGAAAACATACGAATACTGGGTATTGACCTGTGCGAGAGCTTCTTTAAGCACCCCGGTGGGGAATTTCGCGTGATAGAGGTACGGTTCCGCACCAACAAGATCGAGGTGTGCAGGTGCAAGATCAACGCCGGAAGCAGTTTTCAGAATAATATCCTGTACCCTGACTTTCGGAAAATCATCAATCCCACTCATAAACACCTGATACATATTTTTGCCGGAAGCAGCACTGGGGTCGATACCGAGCCCGGCGGTTGCATTCGCCTGAGGATCGCAATCAACAACCAGTACTTTTCTCCCGGCTTTTTGACAAAAGCCGGCAATATTCAGGCAGGAGGTTGTCTTACCAGTACCTCCTTTATGGTGAGAAAAAGTAATGATTGTAATTATACCACCTTATATTTTTTTTATTTATGTGTTATTCTATAATAACTATTGTTTATTGTACAGAATGGCTCTCTCCTTTTCCAAGAAAATGGTAAGACCTATAGTAAATCCGGCACATATTTTTTANTGGGTCNGATAAACCCGAAATATGTTCGGAATGGATCCAGGTGAATGGGTATCATGGAGGTTTTTTATTGCCCGGTATCCAGTATAGTATGTGGACTCTGGTGACGTTCTTACCCTCTTTGCGGGTATTGCTATCGTGATCTTTGTGGCATTCATGGCAAATCCTGAGTACCTGGCGGGACTGCAGAATTCGTCTGAAATGCTGCTGAAGCCTGCAGAAACGGTTGTAAAAACCACTATGCCCGTTACGTACCCGCCAGAATATCCTGAACAGATCCCCGTAGTCACCCCAAAAATGCCAAAACCCGATGTCCCGCCTTATCGCATTTTTTATACCGAGAAACCCTTTTCCTATCCCTCGTATAAACTCCCCGAAAATATGGTAACAACCGGAGCGTCAGAAGCACCCCGGCAGACACAGGAGTGGGTACCGTTTGCCGTTATTGAAAATTCACGGGGGGGCCTGACTCAGGTTTTTTCTGTACCTTATCCAATCTGGGTGATAAATACCACGGTCGTGGCAGAAAACCAGCCTCAGTATGCAAACTTTCGCATGGCCCTCTGTTATGCTGACACCGGTGGGTTCATTACGGGAGAAGAGATTGTGAAACCGGGGAACATCGTACAGAATTGTCCGGACGGCAAATACGAGTATGTACATGATTATCAGTGTAAAGAATATCGATTCGTATACGATACGTCTCGAGACTTCGAGAGAATATTATAATTCCTATCGTACTGACTGATTTTTTTTACCATTACTGGTTGACGCGCGTAATTTTGGTCAACGATATTCGGATTCGGAAATACTCCGGGGTGATTGGAGTCTTTGTATCACTCTGAAAATAGATAAGGATGATTGGATAAGCCTGATAAAAACACTGTTTGCCTGTCATACCTTTTAATATTTAAACATGCCATTTTTCCTGTATGCGGGGAGAGAAGCTTTCAGACGCGATTGTCTACGAGAAGCTGAACCTGTTGAAAAAAGATTTCTTTGGCTACATCCGGAGCAATTCGGAAAAAGTAGACTCCAACCTGCCGGTTTTTTATGGACATGTGATCTCTGCGCTTGAGAATTCTTTTCCGGATATCCCTGATGAAACGTATGACGAATTTATCGATCATATCACGTTTGAAGTGCTGGATGCAAGTAAGAACAGCGGGGATTTTGAATTTGTCCGTAAGATCATCCATAACGCTCTTCGCTTTAAAAAGAAAAAAGATGCAGAAACAGGGGTCAATATTGTCGTTGGCCTGAAATTATTAAAATCCGGTGATTATACCCATGCCATCGATTATCTGAAACATTATGTCAATCTCGATGCCAAGATTGGCACAGCCGTAGGATACTGCTATTATACCCTTTCCCTTCGTGAGTTCAGGAGTGATGATGAGTCTGCACATACCCAGCGTCCCGGTGAGATGGAACTTCTCGCCCGGGAAACCCTGCTGAATCTCGCACACACATCGACACCGGTCAATAAGATGAAACAGCTGGAACTTGAAGACCCGTCATTCCTTGAGAAATATTTCTGGCAGATGATTTTTCTCGGACTCGAATGGTTCCCCAGTGAGCGATGGTTCCTGGAAATAGGGTTAGAGAACGCAGCTCTTGTCCATGACACCGAAATGCGGAAGCGGTTGCTGGATATAAGCTCTGAGCGGTTTTACAATGATTTTCATTTCCTGCGCGTGATGTATTATTATTACCTTGACAACCGTGACGCCAGTGGTGCCGCAGGTGTACTCAACCATCTCATCCGCCAGTACCCTGATGACCTCGAACCCATCTATCTCGGACTCAGGTTTTCCCTATTGACGAAAAAAAAGATCACCTATCACAGTTTCAGGAAGCTGGCGAACCAGAAGGGCATGCCTGTCCATACTATCCACCTTTTTGATATCGCCTTTGATCTTCTTAACGGCGATAAAACGGATGCGTTTAACCGGATTGCGGAGTTCGAAAAAGAATTTCCCCAATTTCAATACTACGCAACAACCCTCAGGTATTTAGCAAATGATTTCTTCTCGAATGATGAGATGGAGGTAAAAAAGGCAAAAAAAGCATTTCTGGACTCTGTTGATCAGTATTGCTCCGAAGAAATCAAAAAGAAAAGCGTTTCACCTCCCGATGGCGTTGTTCCAAAATAACCATAAATCATGTTTATTTAGCGAAAAAAACCCGAAATATTTGTCCATTTTTGATCACTTTTAAAGGGCCGCGAGTGGTCATTGTGTGGGAGATCGTGATTATGCAAAGCCAAAGCAGGGTCAGGATCAAAACTCACGCAGCTTTGGAGGTCGGAATTGGGGCAAAATATGGACTTATTTCATCAAATAACCTTCAAATATGCGATTTTTTGGACATGGTCCAATCGGAGCGTTTTGCGGGGTTTTTTGGAGAGGGGAGGCGGGTAATCGGAGCCTGAAAAGAGATTATTTTACCACAAAAGAGTGCATCGTTTTAACAGGATCCATGGTTGTTATATAGAGAGTAAAGTTGGTGGAAGATTGGGCACGATTGAGGTACATCCTGGCAAGAAAGACTATTTTTGATAATGTTCAGATAATCCTCCTTCTGGAAAAAAACTGCGAAAGCATCAGATTGAAAATACACTGGTTACACCTGACGTTTATCGCTTGAGTGTAACGAAAAATCCTGTCGACCCGCCGGTTCTCCTAAGAAACCCGCCCGGGAAAAATCAGAGATTGCTTGATGTCCCGTCCGCCCTGCGGATCGATACTTTGCCGTCGTTGGCCGGCAGGAATGTGACCGATCGGCCGACTTTCCCCCCGACATCCTCTGCACCCAGCTGGATATTGTGCTCTTTTAAAAGAATCCTGACTTTTGCTGCATTCCTTTCACCGATATTGAGATTGGTGCCAAAGTACTCAAACATGCATGCACCGCCCGCTATCTTTGCAACGATAGACCGGTTCTTACAACCAAGAGCAACAAGCTCTTTCACCAGGAGTGGGACTGCCGTATCCACGTATTTCCCCGGTCGATCCATTCTGCCGCCACTTTCGGGCAGCATAATATGCACCATCGCTCCGAGCCTGAGGTTTGGATCATACATGGTAAGCCCGATACAGGAACCCAGTCCGATGGTCATCATAGGGAAAGAACCTACGCGGTATTCTCCAATTCCTATCATCGCCGTTTGTTCGTTCTGGGGTTGGTGATCGGGCATTTTCAGGTAGTATGCTGACTATCCGGGCTTCATCATGTTTTCGAGCAGTTCAATAATTCTTAAAAGAGTGCTTCTTTCCGGCATCATGATGATATCGCTGTCTACCTTGTACTCTTCACAGACAAGTTCAGTAGAGAAAAGCAAGACCTCATCAGTCTCTTCCTGCATCTGGGCAATGAGCGACTGCATAGCCGCATGTGCCATATCGATCGAGAGTGACGGAGGTGAGGGAAGCATTACAAAACCAAGCAGTTCAGCAGTGGCATCCAGAAAGGCAGAGACCATGATATTACCCACTTCGAGCAGTGCACTCTCGTCCATCTCACTGAGGGGGCGGTTGATCTCTGTCAGTCCGAGCATCGTGTTCGTCATGCGGACTGCTGACTCCCGGGTGATGTAAAACAGGATATATCCTCCATGGGGTATATCCCCCTGGAGTTCGAAAGCCACCATTGCCGCCGATTCTTCACCCATGTACTGTCCAAGTTGAGAGAGATCCACAACTCTGATGGCGGGAACACTCATCTCAATAGTACTTCCCAGCATCTGGGAAAGCGTAGTCGCTGCATGTGCAGCCCCGATATTTCCAAGTTCCTGAATTGCATCTGCCTGAACTGCTGATAATTTCATGATCTTCTCCTACACAATGGTGTTGACATCAAGCACCGGCACGACGCCACCATCACCCAGGATGGTAACACCGCTCACACCCCGGGTGTTGCCGATAAAACTGCTCAATGGCTTCACAACCACTTCCTGCTTGCCTTCAACTACGTCTACCGGAATACAGCACTTCCGCTTCTGGTATTGTACAACAATGAGTATTTCACAGGAGTTGGAAACCCCGACCATCTCATTCAGCCAGAGAATCTGAAGCACCTCGTCACGCAGCAGGATTGCCTCGCCTTTTCCGATGTGGTGGGTGGTATCCCGCCTGAAATTTGCAACCTCAACAATACTGCTGATAGGGATACCGAGCCGTTTTCCATTGATCCTGACAATCATCACGTCAACAATCGCCATGGTTGGCGGGAGTAACAGTTCGAACCGGCTTCCTTTACCCGGTGTTGTTTCCACCCGGATTGTACCCTTCAGTGCCTCGATAGATCTTTTGACCACATCAAGCCCGACTCCCCTGCCGCTGATGTCGGTTATTTTTTCGGCAGTAGAGAAACCAGGCTGGAATAACAGGTCAATTGCCTCTTCTGTTGTGAATGCAGCAGCGACTTCCGGGGTAATCAGCCCCTTTTCGATGGCTTTTGCCTTGACCTTGTCGATATTGATTCCTGCTCCGTCATCAATAAGTTCTATGATTACATTGTCCCGGTCACGGTGCGCAGAGAGCCTGACATATCCTTTCCGCGGCTTTCCAGCCCTTTCCCGTGTATCAGGAGATTCAATCCCATGATTTACTGAATTCCTTATCAGGTGGAGAAGCGGATCATTGAGCCCGTCCATAACACTGCGATCGAGTTCGGTCTCTCCCCCTTCAATGACGAAATTGACATCTTTGCCATCATACTGGGCGACATCGCGGACAACTCTGGGCAGTCGGTTGAAGATATGGTTCAGGGGGATCATCCGGATGATCATCATCAGGTTCTGGAGCTCAGAGACGGACCGGTCAACCATGGCGATCGCTTCGTCCATTTCCTTTATTTTGTGCTGTTCGGCAATCTGTTTCAGTCTGCCACGGTTGATAACAAGATCTTCGACCAGGTTCATGATATGGTCAAGCTGCTGGATATTGACCCGGAGATTTTTGATCTCCCGGCTTTTATCAGATGAGGAGGTTTGTTTTGTATCAATTGCGGTTGTTTTTATGGTATCGGGGATTTCGCCGGCAGTCTGGATCTCCCGGCTTGTATCCGGAGTGGAAGCTTGTTTTGTATCAATTGCGGTTGTTTTTATGGTATCGGGAATATCGACAGGAGACTGGATCTCCCATCTTTTTTCCCTGGGGGAGGTTTGTTGTGTATCCNGAGTAGCTGTTTTTGTGGTATCGGGGACATCACCAGGAGACGGGATCTCTTTTTTCTCTGCAGCTCGTATCTCAACTTCAGCAATATCTGTTCCTGAGGCTGCAGTTATTAACGCCTCTTCCCCGGCGTCACTTGCGATAATGAGGTGAAGCGTACCATCAAATTTTCCCTCATCAATTGCTTCCATGGATGGATTAACCGAAAGGATAGTACCAAGGGCATGTAAGTTCCCGATGGCAAGCATAGCACGCACGTCCTTCATCACGCATTCTCCTGCGACGACGATCTGCATCTCGTATTCCTGAGAATATTCTCCTTCAGCTATCTGAGGAGGTTTGGGAAGCTGTTCTGCCTGTGTCAGGATTTCTGCGATCTCTTTTTTAGCTTCTGGTGCGACACCGCGCTCTTCAATCCATCGCCTCAGAGCCTTGACCTCTGATTCCGGGTTTTTTGACGAAGAATCTCCTCCCGATTCTATATCATCAAGCATCTGCTCAATGAGATCGGAACATGCAAGGAGCAGGTTGACCAGGTCGGGGGAAATATCCGCAGCCCCGCTGCGGATAAGCGAGAAGACATCCTCCATGGTATGACAGAGATGTTCCATAGCGGAGAAACCCATGGATGCAGATGCCCCTTTGAGTGTATGGATTGAACGGAAGATCTCATCTATGGCTTCCTGGTATGAGCCCAGTTCAAGAAGTAAAAGGTTCTTGACCAGATTCTCATGGTTTTCACGGGATTCGGCAACAAACAGCCCGCGATATGCCTCAAATTCAGACACAGGTTTCCTCCATCTTGTGCACTACCCGCTCTATCTCCTTTGAGAGTTTTTTTAGGGGAAGTACCTGATCAACAGCGTTATTCCTGATCGCAGATCGTGCCATCCCGTATACAAGACAATCCTTCTCATCACAGATAAGGCTCACGCCGCCGGCTTCTTTTATCGCATGTGCTCCCTCACCAGCGTCATTTCCCATACCGCTTAAAATAACCGANAGTGCGTTTTTTCCATAGACGTGAGCGGCGGATTCAAAGGTCTTATCCACTGCAGGTCTGACGCCATGGACGGGAGGTGACGTNGTATGAACGATACGCCCTGTTGTTTTGCCGTTCTCTCCCANCACTCCGGAAACTACCGTGTGGACACCGGCTTTTGACAGCAGAATTTTTCCTGTTTCAAGCATGTCCCCGTTCTGGGTCTCTTTGACCGGCATGGTGGCAATCCTGTTGAAACGCTCGGCAAGAGGAGCGGTGAAACCAACCGGCATATGCTGGGTGATGATAACACTCGCAGGAAGATCGGGAGACAACATGGAAAGCAGCGTATCGACCTGCTGTGGTCCCCCGGCAGATGAGCCGATGAGCACGACCCGGTCAGCGGACGAAGCNGGTGAAGTGGGATGNTTGTGAGAAATACCCGACGAAGAGAGTGTGGCAAGATGTTTGACTTTGGAAATTAACTCTTCACTGATTTCCCGCACGTGAGGGAGATCTTTTGGTTTCAGCATGAAATCATCTGCGCCGAGACGAATCGCATCATGGGTCATCTCAGCATCTTTGGAGGTAAGGGAGCTCAGCATCAGGATTTTCGGATGCTTTTTTATTTTCCCGAGTTCTTTCAAGACCTCAAGGCCGTTCATTTTCGGCATCTCGATGTCGAGGGTTACGAGATCAGGACTGAGCTCATGGATTTTTTCAAGTGCATCCAGACCGTTCGACGCAGTTCCCACTACTTCAATGGAGGCATCTGTGGCCAGCATATCCCGGATGACCGTNCGCATGAACACGGAATCATCAACAATGAGAACTTTCACCATAACCGTCAGGTAGCCAGGACATTTTTNACTTCTTCCAAAACCTTCGGAGCCTGGAACGGTTTGATAATATACCCTTTCGCCCCGGTCTTGATGGCGAGTTTTACCATCTGTTCCTGACCGACTGCGGTGCACATAACAATCTTCGCTGCCGGATCGAACTCTTTTATTGCTTTTAACGCTTCAATCCCGTTGAGCTTGGGCATCACGATGTCCATGGTGACGAGATCGGGTTTCAGCTCCTTGTATTTTGTAACGCCCTCCTCGCCATCCCCTGCCTCACCGACGATAGTATGCCCGCCGGAGAACAGAATATTTTTTAACAGGGTTCTCATGAAGAGCGTGTCATCCACAATCAGAATTTTTCCCATTGACGATCAATAAAATAATTGGTAGATTATTCCTTAAAGAAGTATTGAATTCATAATCTGAAGAAATGTTAGTTTGTCTGGGATTTTGTAGCATCGGAAATATAACGAACTCCCTTTGTAGTGAGCTGGATTTCTCTGCGTGTTGTGACCACTTCACCGAGACCGAGTTTCAGGATTTTGTCATAGATCATATCGAGCTGTTTCTGAGGTATATTGAGCATATTTTCGATTGCATGCGAGTCCATACCTGAATACACGAGCATGGCAACCTGCTGGTCGATGCCGTCAAGCTCGGTACCTTTCATATCCATGCTCTTTGTCGTATCCCTGAGGTAATTGTAGAGTACCTGGAGGGTGGAAAGCGGGCAGAGCACAAGACTGGATGATACTTCCCCGGAATCCAGGTGATCTATTTTTATGACATCGGTGGGTTTGCCCTGGACGTCCCGTTTGGTGAGTTCGATGGCTGCCACGTCATTGACCGGGACGCAGATCTGTTTTGTCGCAGAGACAAACCAGATCCCGGAACTGACGACAACAACACTCCCTTTGTCCCACTGGGCATCCTTGATCATCACACCGCCACGGATTGCAGGTGACATAAAGTAAGCCATAAGGCGGTAGGCATTGCAGGATGCAAGGATCAGTTTCTTCAGTACCTGCAGGACTTTTTCAACGGACAGAATTTTGTAGACGGTTTCTGTATCGGTTTTTACGGTGATAATGAGTACATTTTTCTTTTCGGCAATATCAGTTACCGTCTTGAAAAGGATCTCTTTATTGACAGGGGCAGGAATTGCAATCAGGTCATCCGCGATGCCCAGTTTGACGACAATCCACTCGTTGTTGTGCTGGATTTTTACCGGAACTTCTTTCATACGTCCTCAGGGGTGATCCTTAC